>Ga0208100_100005_pt1 | contig 316639 bp, 284 predicted proteins | sample SubbioR11_8A_Aug_FD_184817 | JGI IMG/M metagenome (GOLD analysis project Ga0208100, IMG submission 184817) | Serpentinite rock and fluid subsurface biosphere microbial communities from McLaughlin Reserve, California, USA - CR11_8A_Aug (SPAdes) | ecosystem: Environmental > Terrestrial > Deep... | reverse complement strand
AATAAACGTCTTACGGTGACTATAGCGGCAGGGTCCACCTCTTCCCATTCCGAACAGAGTCGTTAAGCCTGCCTGCGCAGATGGTACTGGGGTTACACCCGGGAGAGTATGTCGTCGCCACCCTTTACAAAGCCCCTTCCGACAAGGTTGGGGCTTTTTTGTTGACATCTGACGTAAGTCAACTTAAAAGTTTTCGTAATTAAAAAAAATTTTAGATAAACTGTAAAAACATCATTTTTTTCTTTTATATTTGATAAAGATCATATCAAGTTGATTTGTTTATATTTAGATTTTATTTCACATATAAGTTTCATAATTTACAACCCGAATAAGTAGCATACGCCACAATAGAACCTGTTTTGTTTTGGGTCATTAGGAATTGTTTCACAAAACCCAGAAGAACATGATGAAAAAACTCATACGATTTATTACACCGCCCGACAATTGGCGAATTACGGTAGTGGTGCTGGCCGGGATCTTTTGCGGAATCCTGCTTTTGGTATTTCATGCATCAGAAGCGGTTTCGTATCTGTCGGATAGGCCAGAAACCTGCACCAACTGCCATGTGATGTACCCACATTATGCTTCCTGGTCGAAAAGTGCTCACAACGATATGGCCACTTGCAGCGACTGCCATGTTCCCTATGAAAACCAGGTAAGACGCTACTTTTTTAAAGCGAAAGACGGATTTCGCCATTCCTACGCATTCACTTTTGGCTTAGAGCCACAGGTTATTCAGATAAAAAGTGCCGGTCGGAACGTAGTACAAGAGAATTGCATCCGGTGTCATCTGGACCTAGTGGATATGACCAGTCTGGTAGAAGTAACCGGTAGGATGGCCGAAGCTGGCGAAGGAAAGGTATGCTGGGATTGCCACCGCGAAACACCTCACGGCTCCGTACGTAGTCTGTCTGCTGCACCGCATGCTCTTGTTGAGCGACTTCCTACAGCCGTACCATCATGGCTGGAGTGGCTTTTTGGAGCAGATGAACGAGCTGTAAACATACAAACACAGGATTTACCATAATAAGACGCTTGGAAGCCCGAGACACATTACCACGAACCATATAATAACCAAAACTATGAGTATAATAGAAATTTCGAAGAAAAAGCCATGGGTTAATTGGGTATTGTTTTTGGCCACCGTTTTCATTGTTTTCTTGATAGGAATATTTGCTGCCAGCATTGTAGAACGGAGAACTGAGGCACAACTTTATTTCCAAATGATTAGCCCGATAGGAGAATGGGAGTCCGACAATTCTGTCTGGGGACGTAACTTCCCAAGACAATACGAAACGTATATGCAAACTGCAGATACGAGCTTTAGGAGCAGGTTTTTCGGGTCAGCATGGATCGATTACCTTGAAGACTATCCTGAACTGGTCATTATGTGGGCCGGAATGCCATTTTCGAGAGATTACAATCAGTCGCGCGGACACTATTATGCAGTTTCTGATGTACACAACACCCTCCGTACCGGAGTTCCCCAGCCGGCCACCTGCTGGGCTTGCAAAAGTTCGGATTTTCCCCGCCTGATAGCTGAGATGGGTGTGGCGGAGTTTTATGCCAAAACCCTCGCAGAAACAGGTCATATGGCTACCAATCATATGGGCTGCGTTGATTGCCACGACCCCCGCACCATGAATCTTCGGATAACCAGACCAGCCCTGGTTGAGGCCTTTCAACGGCAAGGGATTGATATTACACAGGCTACACGCCAGGAAATGAGATCTCTGACTTGTGCTCAATGTCATGTGGAATATTTTTTCAGGCAACCAGGTAACTATCTTGTTTTTCCGTGGGACAAAGGATTTTCGGCCGAACAAATGGAGGCCTATTACGACAGCGTAGGTCACAGAGACTGGGTTCATGCATTGAGCAGGGCGCCCATGCTCAAGGCACAACATCCGGATTATGAGTTATTTATGACGGGAATTCACGCGCAACGAGGAGTGTCGTGTTCCGATTGCCATATGCCTTACATGCGCGAAGGGGGTATTAAGTTCACCGATCACCATCTTCGCAGCCCACTTGCGGATGTTGCCAGTTCATGCCAGACCTGCCACCGGCAAAGCGAAGAAGAGCTAAGACAAAATGTTTTCGACCATCAGAATCGCATTTACGAATTACGGCGAATTGCTGAACAAAACCTTTCCCGGGTGCACATTGAAGCCAAAATGGCTTGGGACGCAGGGGCTACCGAAGCAGAAATGAAAGACGTACTTCAGTTAATCCGCCATTCACAATGGCGCTGGGACTGGGTTGCTGCTGCCAAAGGTATGGGGATCCACTCCCCTTCGGAAGCACTCAGGGTGCTTGGAACATCCATCCAAAAAGTTTATGAGGCCAGGATAATTCTTGCTACTATTTTCGGAAAATATAACAGGCCATTTCCTCCTGCAATGCCCGATATTTCGACAAAGGCAAAAGCCCAGAGTTTTATTGGCCTGGATATGGATAGACTGAATCGCGAAAAGTCGGAATGGCAAAAAAATATTCTTCCTACATGGCTCACTGCCCGCTAAAAATACTCTATTTTATCTCACAAGAGGCAGCCCATGGCTGCCTCTTGTGTTTAAAACCTGGTTCGACTGGCATTGGTGGACCCGGCCGCTATAGCCACCGCAAGACGTTTATTTTTGGCTGCTGGCTGTTAGCAGTTAGCTGTTGGCTTTTGGGTATTGGCTGTTGGTTTTTGCTCCATGCCCTGTGCTCCAAGCCCTGTGCAGGGTTAATTCTTTCCTGTGATTTACTTGTTCTTCTGGCCTGAAACAGCCTCGGCTAAAGAATACAGATTGTCACCTACTTTCTCGCAGGCAGTAATCACTTTATTAAAATAAAAGGCATTTCTTGCCCGAACAGTACCTTTCTGAGTTTCCTCTATGATCTCCTGGGCAGCCTCGTCTCGAAAGTTGTTGATTTTCAATTCTATTTCCCGGGTCTTGACAAAATGCTCTGCACCTAATTCACTGCCTTTATCGAACACTTCCAACACATGTTCAAATGCTTGGTTGGTTAGCAGAAACATATTAAATATATGGGTTCGCTGCGCAGGAGTAAATTCGATTTTTTCACGCTTTAATTGAACTATAGCGAACGATATTTTAAAACAAATATCTCCAATTTTTTCAATTTCATTGATTGCCAATCGAATTTTATCCAATTCAGCAGTTGCCTGGATTGTAAGATTATTTTTTGAAACTCCGAGCATGAAGGAATTTATTTCCAGGTCAACTTTATCAATTATCTGTTCATACTTCAGCATTCGGCCTTTTAACTCTTCAAGCTCTTTTTTACTTGATTGATTCAACATTTCAGGCAAAAAGTTAAACATCCGATGTGCGAGTTCTACAAATCTCTTAGTTTCTTTTGAAGCCTGAAACGCAGATAACTCATGTGCTTTTAAAAATCCTGTACTAAAATATTCTAGTTGCGACCGTTCCAACGCCTTGTCGCGCGAGGGTAATATCCACTCAATGCCCCTGGCCATAATGTTTACAAATCCAAAAAGCAATACCACGTTTGCAATATTGAAAGCGCTATGAAATACGGATAGACCAATGGGAGTTATTTCCGGAGTTGTAAAGGGCGACTGGAGTCCGGTTGATATCATGGCCCTATCGATCAAATCAAGGAAAAACTGCATAAAAAAGAGCATCCAAAAAACTCCAATTACATTAAAAAGAGTATGAGCCAGGGCGGCCCTTTTTGCTGGAAGATTCCCGTTTATGGCAGCAAGGTTGGCAGTAATTGTAGTTCCAATATTCTCACCAAGTACCATGGCAGCCCCATGTTCAAAACCAACCCATCCATTGAAGCAAAGTACCAAAGTCAGCGCCATTACAGCACTGGATGATTGAAGAATCAGGGTAAGTACCAGACCTAATCCGGCAAAAATCAGTATCGTGTTTAACTCGCCTGCTTCCGGGTTTATCAGTTCCAAAGGACCAATCATGCCTGGAAGGGTATCCCGTAAAAAGTTTATCCCAAGGAACAGAAAAGCAAAGCCAAGCAAGAAGTCTCCAACGGTTTTAACCTTTTCGTTAGAAAACATTATCAACACGAAGCCAATTGCAATTGCAGGAATTGCAAGGGGCGCAATGGCCTCCTTAAAACCAATAAAAGTAATCAGCCATGCTGTAACGGTGGTGCCGATATTGGCTCCAAGAATAACTCCAATGGCTTGGGCAAGACTGAGCAACCCGGCATTTACGAAGCTGACAACCATTACAGTGGTTGCAGATGATGATTGAATAATCAGTGTAATCAAGAAACCTGTGAACACCCCCAAAACCCTGGTCGAGGTCATTGCCGATAAAACAATTGGCATTTTACGGCTCACAAATTTCTGGAGACCATCGCTCATGGTTTTCAGCCCATACAGGAATAAACCAATGGAACCCAAAACACTCAAAATTTCGTAAAGACCAAAACTCATTGAATCAAAATTTTATCCAATCAAAAATACAAAAATATATTTCATACGTTGACATGGATATTCCAGAAAATTTAAACTTTTGTTTAATGCCAAAAGTATGTTTATTAGGTCATGAATTGATTTGGTTCATATAAAAATCTGGTATTATCGTGTTTTAAAGAATTTTGAACTATAATATATTCCGCCTTAGCAACAGGGCAAAATGCGAAAATAAACGTAAAAGCTCCGAAAAATCGGAGCTTTTACGAAACAGGTTTAATTTTGAAAATCTACTATAGTCAGATAGCTGCGAGATTCAGCAATTTATTCAGTATTCAGGCCGGCTATGGCCTCAGCGATATTATGCAGATTGTCTCCAATTTTTTCGCTGGAAGTTATAAGCTTATTGAAATAAAATGCGCTTTTCACGTGTACCGTTCCCTTCTCAATCTCTTCAATTACTGCATCTGAAGCGGCATCGCGAAATGCGTTGATGCGCAATTCCAATTCAGTGGCTCTTGCCAGGTTTTGCTTCGAGAAGTTTTCGCCCTTACTTAAACTTTCCAAAACATGCTCAAAGGCATCGTTGGTGAGTTTAAACATTTCGAACAGCTCGCTACGTTGAGCAGGAGTGAAATAAACCTTTTCTTCACGCTTTTTTGCCAGTACCGTTGACATTTTAAAACAAATATCCCCGATTTTTTCAATTTCTGAACATGTAAGCCTGATGCGACGAAGTTCTTCCATTGAATGATCGCTCAGTTGCTTTTTCGATATTGCTGATAGAAAAGTAGTAATCTCCACTTCAACCCTGTCGGTTATTTCTTCGTATTTACTTACCCTTTCACGAATTTCCTCAAACTCCTTTTTGTCGGTTTCGATGATCATTGCCGGGATAAAGTTGAACATACGGTGCGAAAGTTCTGCAAATTTCAGGGTTTCTTTTCTGGCCTGAATTACCGAAAGTTCGGCAGCCTGCAGAAAGCCGCTGTTGAAATACTCAAGATGTGGCCTCTCGGATTTCACACTGTGAATGGGAATGATTTTTTCAATTACCGCCACGAATGGTTTAACAAACCCGATAACCACTAATGTGTTGAAAATATTGAATGTGGTATGAAAAATGGATAGCCCGATGGGTACGTTGGTGGGATTAGTATAAGGTGATTCCATCCCCATATTGATCATCGCCTGGGTTATTAGGCCAATCATAGTCTTGAAGACAAGCAGTACAGCAATAATGCCCACAAGATTGAATAAAGTGTGGGCAAAGGCAGCCCTCTTGGCCTGTCTGTTTCCCATCAAAGCAGCTAAATTGGCTGTAAGAGTTGTTCCAAGATCGAAGCCCAGAACCAGGGCAGCTGCTTCCCCGAAACCTATCCATCCGTTGTAACTAAATACCAGGATTAGAGCCATCCCTGCGCTCGATGATTGTATGACAGCAACAATGAGTGCACCCAATCCTATAAGTTTTAATACTGAAAAAAAGCCATAACCTGAAAACCGCTCCAGCCAATCAAAATATTCTGGAAATTTAGACAAATCCGGCACGGAATCTTTCAGCATTTCAAGGCCAAGAAACAGTAATGCAAAACCCAACATTAAGGAGCCAATTAATTTAAATCGCTCTTTTGCCATCATCATGAGTGGGAAACTTAGCCCAATTATAGGCAGGGCCAGTTCTGCCAGTTCCATTTCAAATCCAAGCACCGTAATTACCCATGCTGTAATCGTAGTGCCAATATTGGCTCCCATAATTATCCCAACTGCCTGGGCCAGGGTCATCAATCCGGCGTTAACAAAACTTACCATCATCACGGTTACAGCCGAAGATGACTGAATTATAGCAGTAACTGTAAGTCCGGTAAAAATACCCATAACCGGATTCGAGGTCATGGCCCCGATAAACGATCGCAATCGTGCACCGGCAAGCATTTGTATGCTTTCGCTCATGGTTTTCATTCCGAACAAGAACAGGCAGAGCGAACCGACTAACTTTAAAATTTCATATAAACCGTAATCCATATAACCTAATTTAGCTACAACGTTACAAAAATATTCATTTCAAAAGCAGGTTGTCTAAGTTAACATAAACTTAACATACCATTCTAATCTGTAAAAAATTAGTGTTTTAATAGCATTTTTACCATTGGAGCTATTTTCGGTGATGCTACCCTGACTAAATAAATACCAGGTGTCAGATTCGAAACATCAACCCGAAGGACTGCACCCTCATAGAATTGCTGAGACGAAAGGGTGAGCATACGGTTGCCTGTAACCGAGTAAACCGAAACCTCAACCATACCTGAGAAACCGGTAATGCGCAAATTCAAAAAGTCTCTGACAGGATTATTAAAATGGAGCCCTACAGGTTCACCAAATATCGTTCTGTCGCTCGACAAGATTGCTGGCCGGGTTACCAATTGAAGTCCCACCGGCAGGTGGTCTGACATGTTATAGAGCGCCTCAATAACAGCCATGGGGGCGCTTGTGTTTACAGGATCGATAAGCGACCTGTTAAGCCGCACACCATCCTGTCCGACAACATGGTAGCTCCCTTCAACATATTGAAGTCCTCGAGTGCCCCAAATTAATGCATTGGACAAAAGAATCAGGTCGAACCTGTCGTCCATCCCCCCGGTTATGAAACATGCAGGTGTACTGGTCCGGGTACTTTGTGTATGATACCTGGCCACATCAGGATTTTCGAACCAATTACCGGGTGCCGTCACCGGATCATGAAACCTGATAGATGTATTCGGGTGAAATGTGAGCGTCTGAAAGGCGATTTCATAGGCAGACTTCATATTAAAATCGGCCAGAAACATCACATTTCCGGTCAGGTTCCTGCTCTCAATAAACGACATTACAGCGTTGGCTTCGCTCAACCGGGTTTGCTGATCATCTGCAGTAGATCCGGCTTTAAAATGGGATACAATCAGGTTTAAATATGTGGTATCGCCCAATACCAATTTGGCCGGATTATTTAAATACAATCTGTATAGATTGATGTCGCGCTCAATGACAGCAATAACCTGCTCGGAATGAAGCCTGAACCGTTGCCCGTTGAAGAACAACATGTTGGCAATTGACTGATTGGCCTGATTGGTATATGAGGCAGCCCTGAAGAATGTCCTGCCTCCGGTATTCAGCACGTTGTTCAGAATCCTTTGAGCATTTTCTGAAGGGTTGCCGGTTGGCCCCCTTCCCAATTCGTTTACGGTAAAAATGTCGGGGCGTGTATGGTTAATAATGATGTTGAGATACTGATCTTTCAGATCAACGTTATTATTGGTTTGGTTGCAGGATGCCATGGAGGCTCCATATACAAGAAGATTGTAGTGCAAAACCCTAATCGTGTCCTGTGCATTTAGGACAAGAGGTGCAATAACTACAAAAAGACCTACGATAATACCTTTTTTCATAATTTAAAAAAAGGGGCGATTAGCCCCCTTTCTGATAAGCTACACGTAGCTGAAATTTACCTTCTAAGAAACTTAAAATCTTTGCCAAGATACCTTGCAGTTTCTCCTAACATTTCTTCAATTCTCAGCAACTGATTGTATTTGGCAATACGGTCGGAGCGGCAAGCCGAGCCTGTTTTGATCATCCCGGTATTAAGGGCTACTGCCAAATCAGCTATCGTGGTATCTTCTGTCTCACCGGAGCGGTGGCTCATAACGGCGGTATATGAATTCCTGTAAGCAAGATTTACGGCTTCTATAGTTTCGGTAAGGGTGCCAATTTGGTTCACTTTAACCAAAATGGAATTTGCAACACCTTTTTCAATACCTTCTGACAAACGACTCACATTGGTTACAAACAGGTCATCACCTACGAGTTGAATCTTGGATCCCAATTTATCGGTCATCAGTTTCCAGCCATCCCAATCGTCTTCGGCCATACCGTCCTCGATGGAAACAATTGGAAATCGTTTAACCCAGTCGGCCCAGAAATCAACCATTTGTGCAGGGGTAAGTTTCTCGCCCGAAGATTTGTGCAGATGGTAAACATTTTCTTCGGACTTGAAATATTCGCTTGCGGCAGGATCAAGGGCAATAAATACATCTTCTCCAGGGCGATAGCCAGCCTTTTCAATTGCCTGCAAGATAACGGTAATAGCTTCTTCATTCGACTTAAGGTTAGGAGCAAAGCCACCTTCGTCGCCAACATTGGTCGAATAGCCCTGTTTTTTTAGGACTGATCTCAGATGATGGAAAATTTCAGCTCCCATTTTGATACCATGCGAAAAGGAAGAAGCTCCGATAGGCATGATCATAAACTCCTGAAAATCGATAGAGTTGTCGGCATGAGAACCTCCATTGATGATATTCATTAAAGGAATTGGAAGCACATTGGCGTTCACACCACCCACATACCTGAATAGCGGCTGGCCCGTTTCAAGTGCAGCGGCATGAGCAACGGCCAACGATACTCCAAGAATGGCATTTGCGCCAAAATTGCCTTTATTGGCAGTTCCATCAAGCTCCAGCATGGTTTTATCGATCAGACTCTGGTCGGTTACCTGATAGCCTTTCAACTCACTGTTCAGAATGTTGTTGACATTACCAACTGCTTTAAGCACACCCTTGCCAAGATAGTTCAGTGCATCGCCATCTCTGAGTTCAACAGCCTCATGAACTCCTGTGGAAGCACCCGATGGAACCATTGCCCGTCCCATGGCCCCGTTTTCTGTAACAACTTCTACCTCAACAGTCGGGTTTCCCCTCGAATCGAGAATTTGTCTTGCATGAATATTTAAAATTGCACTCATGTTATGGAAATTAAATTAATGGTCGAGATGTGGGATAAAATTACAAAAAGTTAACCTCAAAATAAAAGCAGGATAAAGCTTTTGATACACTTTACCCTGCTTTCAAAATAGTATTTCTGAAATTGTATTAAGCCTTTAGCCACTACTGCTATTCGGCTTTGTTTTTTTTGTCCTCCGGATTCTTCTTCGCCTTGGAGGCAGCAGCTGCCTTTTGCGCCACAGGCTTAGCTTTTGCTTTCACTTGTGGCTTTTCTTCGCTGGGAGTCGTTTCAACATTCATTTCAGCCGATTCGCTGGCAGTTGCAGTGCTCGTAGGCTCAACTTCAGTAGTTTCATCAGCTTTCTTGCGGCGACCTGCCCGTCTGGTTTTCTTGGTTTGTTCAGCATCAACCTTCTTGAGCATTGCCGGGTTGTAATCAACCAATTCGATCATGCACATTTCGGCTCCATCACCATTTCTGAATCCAGTTTTCAGGATTCGGGTGTATCCACCGGGGCGGTTGGCTACTTTTTGAGCAACCTCGCGAAATAGTTCACTTACAGCAAATTTGTCGCCCAGATAGCTGAATACCACACGACGCGAATGGGTGTCGTCGCTTTTGGATTTGGTAATAAGTGGTTCAACAAACACTTTCAGGGCTTTGGCCTTTGCTAGAGTTGTATTGAGTCTTTTATGAAGAATTAGGGAGGTAGCCATATTGGAAAGCAACGCCTTGCGGTGCTCTGATTTCCTTCCCAAATGATTGACTTTCTTTCTGTGTCTCATGTACGTTATTCCTTATCTAATTTATATTTTGCAAGGTTCATTCCAAAACTCAGGTTTTTGGCCTTGACAAGTTCATCAATTTCGGTGAGGGATTTGCGGCCAAAATTCCGGAACTTCAACAAATCGTGTTTGTTGAGCGATACCAGTTCGGCCAGCGTTTCAACATCTGCAGCTTTCAGGCAATTCAATGCACGCACCGACAGGTCAAGATCAACCAGACGGGTTTTGAGCAATTGCCTCATGTGGAGTGAGGATTCATCAAATTCTTCTCCTGTTGACTTTTCTTCGGTGTCAAGGGTGATTTTTTCGTCGGAAAAGAGCATGAAATGAACGATCAGGATTTTGGCAGCCTCTTTCAATGCTTCTTTTGGAGCTATTGACCCATCGGTAGCAATTTCGAGAATCAGCTTTTCATAGTCGGTTTTCTGCTCAACGCGATAATCCTCAACGAAAAATTTTACGTTCTTTATGGGGGTAAAAATGGAATCCATACTGATGGTACCAAAGGGAGCATTATGCGGCTTGTTGGTTTCGGCCGAAACGTATCCCCTACCCTTTTCAATCACGAACTCCATGTTGAGGTTTACACCTGGCTCCAGATTGCAAATAACTATTTCGGGATTCAATACCTGGAAATTGGACAGAGAACTGTTGAGATCGGCGGCAGTCAAAACTTCCTTACCTGCAACACTAATGGAGAATTTTTCACCCTCAACCTCTTCAACCTGTCTTTTGAAGCGAACTTGCTTCAGGTTTAAAATCAATTCGGTAACGTCTTCTACAACACCTTTGATGGTTGAGAACTCATGGTCAACACCTTCTATTTTAACCGAAGTAATAGCAAATCCCTCGAGCGACGAAAGTAAGATCCGGCGCAAAGCATTGCCAACAGTAATACCATACCCTGGCTCCAACGGACGAAATTCAAATTTTCCGAATCGGTCGTTTGACTCGAGCATAATCACCTTATCCGGTTTTTGAAAAGCTAAAATTGCCATTATAGTTGGTTTTTAGATTGAAAAGTTGTGGCCACTATTTAGAGTAAAGTTCAACGATGAGTTGCTCTTTGATGTTTTCAGGAATAGATTCCCTGTCGGGCATATTGAGAAATCTTCCAGCCAATTGGGCTTTGTCCCATTCAAGCCACGAGTAGCTGCTTGAACGCGAGGCGACAGACTCAACAATAACTTCAAGACTCTTTGATTTTTCACGCACACCTACAATATCGCCAGGTTTTACCGAAAATGAAGGGATGTTTGTCACAGCACCGTTCACCACGATATGCCTATGCCCTACCAGCTGACGCGCAGCCCTGCGAGAGGGTGCAATACCAAGCCTGTACACAACATTATCGAGTCTCGATTCGAGCAATCCCAAAAGGTTTTCACCGGTAATACCTTTCATGTGAAGGGCTTTCTCAAAAGTATTGGAAAACTGACGCTCCAACAACCCATAGGTGTATTTGGCTTTTTGCTTCTCCAGAAGCTGAACACCGTACTCAGAGGTTTTCTTGCGCTTTTTCGCCTGACCATGCATGCCAGGTGGATATTTCTTCTTTTCGAACGCTTTGTCAGCACCGAAGATTGGTTCACCAAACTTTCGGGCTATCTTGGATTTTGGACCTAAATATCTTGCCATTATTCAAAAAACTTTTACACACAAATTATTTAAACTCTTCTTCGTTTTGGAGGCCGACATCCGTTATGTGGAAGCGGAGTCACGTCGGTTATCTCTGAAACTTCAATACCGGCAGAATGCAGCGTGCGAATAGCAGACTCGCGACCTGCTCCCGGTCCTTTTACAAACACCTTAACTTTACGAAGCCCCAGGTCGAATGCTACCTTAGCAGCATCTCCGGCAGCCATTTGGCCGGCGTATGGGGTGTTCTTTTTCGAACCCTTAAAACCCATTTTCCCTGCCGACGACCAGGATATAACCTGCCCGTTGAGGTTGGTTAGGGAAATAATGATATTATTGAACGAAGCGAAGATGTGGGCATGGCCTGAAGGCTCCACTTTTACTACCCTTTTTTTGACGCTCCTGGCGCCCTTGGTTGTTTTTGCCATAATTTGAAATTGATTTTGCTCTGATCAAGGGGCTATGTTACCAGCCCACTTCGGAAATAATTACTTATTATTTAGTGGCCTTTTTCTTGTTGGCAACGGTCTTCTTTCTCCCTTTACGGGTTCTGGCATTGTTTTTAGTTTTTTGCCCACGCAAAGGTAACCCGATACGGTGGCGAATGCCTCTGTATGATCCAATGTCCATCAAGCGCTTGATATTCATCTGAACTTCAGAACGAAGCGCTCCTTCTACTTTGTAGTTTTCATTAATAATGGTCCTAATGGAGGTCAGTTGCTCATCGCTCCACTGCTCAACCTTCACCGAATGGTCAACACCGGCTTCATCGAGGATTCGGGCAGCGAGATTTCTCCCTATTCCGAATACGTATGTTAGACCAATTACGCCTCTTTTGTTTCTTGGAATATCAACTCCAGCTATACGTGCCATATTTACTTGGTTTTTTTAATTACCGATTACTATCCCTGACGCTGTTTATACTTGGGATTTTTCTTGTTGATTACATAAATCCTGCCTTTTCGGCGAACAATCTTACAGTCAGATGTTCTTTTCTTTACCGAAGCTCTTACTTTCATTTTTCAGCTTATTAGAAGTATTTCAAATTTTCTTACTTGTACCTGAACGTTATTCTTCCTTTGGATAAATCATAGGGCGACATTTCAACTTTAACCTTATCACCAGGTAGAATTTTGATGTAATGCATCCGCATTTTACCGGAAATGTGGGCAATTATCATGTGTCCGTTTTCCAATTCCACCCTGAACATCGCGTTTCCAAGCGATTCTTTTACTATGCCATCCTGTTGGATTGATGCTTGTTTTGCCATGTACCCTTTCTTATCACACAAAAATTGAATTATGTCGATTTTCTTTCAATGCAGCTTCAATAAAATTGAAGGTTGACAACACATCTGCTTTATCCTTCATAACCGCAACAGTATGCTCGTAATGCGCTGATGGTTTTCGATCGCTTGTTCTGATGGTCCAGCCATCGCGCTCCATTTTTACATACCGCTGCCCCATATTAATCATGGGTTCGACAGCTAAAACAAGTCCTTCTTTAAGCTTCAGCCCCTTGCCAGCTTTGCCAAAATTTGGCACCTCAGGCGGTTCGTGGAGGTTACGTCCGATGCCATGCCCTACCAAATCGCGAACCACCGAAAAGCCGGCACGCTCGGCACAACTTTGAATGGCAAACGATATGTCGCCTAGTGAGTTCCCCTCAACCGCCTTTTCAATGCCAAGATTCAGGCATTGATAGGTCACTTTCAACAGCCGCTTAAGTGCATCACTCACCTCGCCAATGGCAAAAGTAAAGGCAGAATCACCATAAAACCCATTCTTGAACACCCCGCAGTCGATCGATAGAATTTCACCTTCCTTCAATTCCTGCTTGGAAGGGAAACCATGAACAACCACATCATTAGGTGAAATACACAAGCTAAAAGGGAAATCATTGTAGCCTTTAAAGCCAGGTACTGCACCATGATCGCGAATAAACGCTTCTGCGACCTTGTCGAGATGCTCGGTAGTGGTACCAGGCTTTATGTGCCGGGCAACCTCTGCCAAAGTTTTTGAAACAAGCAAAGAACTTTCCCTAATGAATTCAATTTCGTCGTTGGTCTTGTACTGAATCATTACGAGCGTATTAGCCCGTCATAGAATACGGTGAGCGACCTTTGATCCTTCCGGATTTGGTTAGCCCATCGTAATGACGCATTAAAAGATGACTTTCAACTTGCTGCAATGTATCCAATACAACCCCTACCAAAATAAGCAGTGAAGTTCCGCCAAAGAACTGTGCAAATTGGGCAGTTACCCCCATGATACCGGCCAAAGCAGGCATAATGGCAACAAAGGCCAGAAACAACGACCCGGGCAGGGTAATTTTCGACATTACATTGTCGATAAACTCGGCTGTCTTTTTGCCCGGTTTAACACCAGGAATAAAACCGCCGTTTTTCTTCATATCTTCGGCCATTTGGTTTGGATTCACCGTAATGGCTGTATAAAAATACGTGAACAAAATAATCAAAACCGCGAAGGTAAAATTGTACCAAAACCCATAAAAGTTCGACATCACGGCCGCAAATCCTCCAAGGGCTTCGGAGAATCCTGCCAGGGTGATTGGCACAAACATGATTGCCTGAGCAAAAATTATGGGCATTACGCCTGAAGCATTAACCTTGAGTGGAATATATTGCCGCACTCCGCCGTATTGCTTATTTCCAACTATTCGTTTTGCAAATTGAACAGGAATCCTGCGTGTACCCTGAACAAGCAAAATACACAGTACCACAACCCCCATTAGAATTACAAGCTCAACCAGAAACAAGACCATACCACCACCGGCACCTTCGGTAACACGCGCGGTAATTTCAGCAAATAATGCAAATGGAAGTTGGGCTATAATTCCCACCATGATGATCAACGAAATACCGTTTCCAATTCCTTTGTCGGTAATCCTTTCGCCAAGCCACATGACAAACATGGTTCCTGCAAGCAATATGATAATTGAAGATATCATAAAGAATGTGGATGGGCCAGGTGAAGCCGGATCGAAAGGAGAAATGGCTTCGGGGGGCAATTGACCGACCAGATTGGCCAGGTAAGCCGGAGCCTGTGCAATGGTAATAAGAACAGTAAGGTATCTTGTGTATTGGTTAATTTTCTTGCGGCCACTTTCCCCTTCTTTCTGCAACCGCTGAAAATATGGAATGGCAATGCCCAAAAGTTGAATAACGATTGATGCGCTGATGTAGGGCATAATCCCTAAAGCCATAATGGAGGCATTGGAAAAGGCGCCACCCGAAAACATATTTAACAGACCAAGAAGGCCGTCCTGTGCCTGGGCCTGAAGACGACCCAATTGCTCCGGATCAACCCCTGGCAGAACAATGAAAGAGCCAAGGCGATAGATCAGGATAAACAACAGGGTGTTTATAATCCGGATACGAAGGTCTTCGATCCGGTAAATGTTTTTCAGGGTTTGAATAAATCGTTTCATTTGGCAGTATTAAATCTTATTAACCTTTCCACCAGCGGCTTCGATAGCACTTATGGCAGTTGCCGAAAAAGCATGTGCAGTAACCTCTACTTTGGCTTTAAGTTCGCCACGTCCAAGAACTTTCACCAGATCATTTTTAGAAACAATGCCATTGTTCACTAAAACGTCCAAATCGATTACATTCAATCCTTTTTCCTGCGAAAGCATCTGAATCAGGTCAATATTAATAGCTGCGTATTCAACTCTGTTTCGGTTTTTAAACCCAAACTTAGGAACCCTACGCACCAAAGGCATTTGCCCGCCTTCAAAACCTGCTTTACGGCTATATCCCGAGCGCGATTGGGCTCCTTTGTGGCCTTTTGTTGAGGTTCCTCCTCGCCCCGATCCTTCGCCTCTTCCTATGCGTTTGCGGGTTTTACGGGAACCTTCTGCTGGTTTTAGACTGCTCAAATTCATTATCGTATGCAAATTTAAAATTTTAACAAAAACTTTTTTTACTATGCCACAACTTCTTCTACCGAAATCAGGTGTCGTACAGCATTGATCATCCCTTCGACCTGGGGAGAACCCTCCACTGTTTTGGGGCGGTTCATTTTGGTAATACCCAGAGCTTCAAGCGTCCTTTTCTGGCGGGCGGGCTGACCGATACTACTCCTCACCTGGACAATTTTATATTTTTTCATTATTGAAAATTTTCTGGTTGCGAATGAGATTAGGTAGCTGGAGGCTACCTGACCTACACAACAAATTATCCATTAAAAACTTTCTGCAATTTAATTCCACGCTGTTGGGCCACGGTAAACGGGTCTCTTAGCTTGCCAAGGGCATCGATGGTTGCTTTTACCACACTGTGCGGATTCGAAGATCCTTTTGATTTGGCAAGAACATCGGTTATACCAACGCTTTCTAAAACGGCGCGCATGGCACCTCCAGCAATAACCCCTGTACCATGCGATGCAGGCCTGATAAGCACCAGTGCACCACTAAATTTTCCTTCCTGGCTATGGGGTATGGTACCTTTGTAAATTGGAACCTTCATCAGGTGCTTTTTTGCATCGTCGATACCTTTGCTTATCGCTGTGGTTACTTCCTTGGCTTTACCCAGCCCGTATCCAACAACTCCATTTTCGTTACCTACAACAACTATTGCAGAAAAACTGAAGGTACGGCCACCTTTGGTTACTTTCGTAACACGCTGGATACTTACAAGCCTGTCTTTAAACTCTATCTCGCTTGTCTTTACTTTTTTAACGTTCGTGTTTGTCATATCCTTAGAATTTTAAGCCGCCTTCGCGGGCCCCTTCTGCCAATGATTTAACTCTTCCATGATACAAATATCCATTGCGATCGAAAACTACTTTTTCAATACCAGCTTCATTTGCTTTGCCAGCAATTAGCTTTCCAACTTCTTTGGCTACTTGGGTTTTGGTCAGCTTCTTTTCTGCCAATTCTTTTGAACCTGAAGAAGCAGAGACAAGGGTATGACCTTGCAGGTCGTTTATTATCTGAGCATAAATAGACTTATTGCTGCGGAAAACAGTAAGGCGGGGACGATCGGTAGTACCTTGTACCTTCTTCCTGATGCGATACTTGATTTTTGTCCGTCTGTTGAGTTTCTTTTGTGTTGCCATCCTAAATAAAGGAAATTAAATTTACAAAAATTACTTGGAACCAGCTGCCTTACCAGCTTTACGACGCAGGGTTTCGCCCTGGAACCTGATACCCTTACCTTTGTATGGTTCCGGCTTGCGCAATGAGCGAATTTTGGCAGCTACCTGGCCCAACAATTGCTTGTCGTGCGATTCGAGAATAATGGTGGGGTTCTTACCCCTTTCATTAATAGTTTGCAGTTTTATCTCCTGAGGCAACTCAAAAAAGATATTGTGCGAATAGCCTAATGCAAGTTCCAGGACGTTTCCATCGTTGGAGGCTTTATAGCCAACACCAACTACTTCCTGTACTTTTTTAAAGCCCTCCGATACACCTACAACCATATTGTAGATGAGCGCCCGGTAAAGGCCATGTAATGCTTTATGCCTTTTCTGCTCTGATGGGCGTTCGACTAACAAAACGGGTCCATCAATCTTTATAGCAATATCAGGGTCAACATTTTGTTTTAGTTCGCCTTTCGGCCCTTTCACAGTTACCACATTGTTTGCAGAAACATTTACAGTAACTCCCGCTGGCAGGCTGATGGGTAATTTTCCTATCCTTGACATTTTTCCCTCCTTTAGCTTATAAAACAAATTACTTCACCCCCTACATTGAGCTGGCGGGCTTCTTTATCAGTAATCAAACCGCTTGAGGTAGAAATAATGGCTACTCCGAGGCCATTCAATACGCGGGGAAGCTTGTCGGCACTGCAGTACTTGCGCAAGCCTGGCTTGCTTACACGTTTAATATCGCGTATAGCAGGCATTTTGGTCACAGGATGATACTTTAGGGCAATTTTAATCAAACCAGGCTGAGATTCTTCCTCAAATTTGTAGTTGAGGATATAGCCCTTTTCAAAAAGAATTTTTGTGATCCCCTTCTTGAGATTTGATGCAGGAATTTCTACAATCCTATGATTGGCCCTAACGGCATTCCTTATTCGTGTCAGATAATCTGCAATTGGATCGGTTATCATTTCGATAATAATAAATTAATTAAACAACTACCAACTGGCCTTTGTAACGCCAGGAATAAGGCCATAATTGGCCATTTCGCGAAAATTGATACGGCTTATACCAAACTGTCGCATATAGCCCTTTGGGCGTCCGGTAATTTTGCAACGGTTGTGCAAACGAACCGGAGATGCGTTTTTGGGCAAACTTTGCAAAGCTTCATAGTCGCCGGCTGCCTTCAATTGGGCTCTTTTTGCCGCATACTTGGCTACCAACTTGGCTCTTTTCAGCTCACGTGCTTTAATTGACTCTTTTGCCATGGTTATGTATTACCTTTTGAGATTTTTAAACGGAAGGCCAAATTCGCGCAGCAAAGAATAGGCTTCTTTGTCGGTTTTGGCTGTAGTAACAAAGGTGATATCCAAACCGCTGATCCGGCTCAGTTTATCGATATTGATTTCGGGAAAAATAATTTGCTCAGTAATACCAAGCGAGAAATTACCCCGTCCATCAAAGCCTTTTTCGTTGATGCCTTTAAAGTCGCGGATTCGCGGAAGTGAAACGGATACCAGCCTGTCGAGAAATTCGTACATCCTCTCGCCACGAAGGGTTACACGGGCACCAACGGCCATCCCCCGGCGAAGCTTGAAATTCGAAACATCCTTTTTCGATTTGGTAGATACAGCTTTCTGGCCAGCGATCTGTGTCATCTCATCCAGGGCTGCTTCCATGATCTTTTTATCTGCAATGGCAGCACCTACACCCTGGTTCAAGCTGATTTTTGTCAGCCTTGGAACCTGCATGTGGCTGCTGTATTGAAACTCCTGCATAAGGGCAGGCACGATTTCCTTTTGATATTTGTCCTTAAGTCGTGCTGTATAGCTCATTACTTGATTACCTCCCCTGTCTTTTTGGAATATCTAACCAATTTACCCTCTTCATCGCGCTTGCGGCCAATTCGGGCAGCATTACCCTTGCTATCAACTACCATCAGGTTTGAGATGTGAATGGCAGCTTCTTTCTTCAAAATACCACCTTGTGGAGTGCCTGCTTTGGGCTTGGTATGCTTCGATACCATGTTAACGCCTTCAACCAGGGCTCTGGCTTTTTCGGGGAAAACCGTCAAAACCCTGCCTTGCGAACCTTTGTCGTTGCCGGCAATCACTTTTACGGTATCTCCTTTTTTTATTTTTAATTTCGCTTGCATAGCTTGCTTCATTTATTGCATTAGAGCACTTCAGGTGCCAGGGAAACAATTTTCATGAATTGCTTTTCGCGTAGTTCGCGTGCAACAGGTCCGAAAATACGGGTTCCGCGAATTTCTTCACTTGCTGTAAGAAGTACAACGGCGTTGTCGTCGAACTTGATATAGCTGCCATCAGCACGTCTTATGTGCTTCTTAGTGCGAACTATAACAGCTTTGGATACCGTTCCTTTTTTTACGTTTCCGCTGGGAATGGCATCTTTCACCGTAACAATAATCTTATCGCCCACACCGGCATATCTGCGACGGGTACCACCAAGTACGCGAATACAAAGAACTTCCTTTGCTCCGCTGTTATCGGCCACGGCCAATCTGCTTTCTTGTTGTATCATATCTACTTCGCTCTTTCAAGTATTTCAACTAATCTCCAGCATTTTTGCCGGCTCAGGGGGCGGGTTTCCATAATGCGTACTGTGTCGCCAATGTTGCATTGGTTAGTTTCGTCGTGGGCCATAAAGCGCGATGAGCGTTTTATGAATTTCCCGTATTTGGGGTGCCTGATCCTTCGCTGAACCTCAACCACAATTGATTTTTGCATCTTGTTGCTAACCACTATGCCCGTTCTCTCTTTTCTGGAAGTTCTGGTTTCCATTGTTTTCTTTACTTTTGTTTAAGTTCTTCTAATTCCCTTTTCTTAAGCTCAGTAAGCATCCGGGCGATCGTTTTGCGATAAGCCTGAATCTTCAAAGGGTTCTCAAGAGGGGCAACGGCATGGTTCAACCGAAGCTTTTTCAATTGCTTTTTTTCTTCTACCAAGCGTTCTTTTAGCTCGCCGGTTGCCATTTCACGTATTACGTTTGGTTTCATTTTTTTTTCGACTGAATTATAATTTTCGCCAGCTTCAACCCGCCCGCACATTTTTGGGAGGTTATTTTGGGAGAACTTTCAAATCAGGTAACGGCTGTATTTGGTCAAAATTCCCTGCAAAAAGGCTGCAAAGTTACAAAAATAAATTTGAATAACAAACCATATTATTCAACATAATCTTTCCTAACCACAAACTTGGTTATGATGGGTAATTTCTGCGATCCCAGGCGCATTGCTTCCTTTGCAATTTGAAGATTTACACCTTCAGCTTCGAAAAGGATACGGCCTGGCGAAACGCGCGCAACGAAATACTCCGGAGCGCCCTTACCTTTACCCATACGAACCTCGGCAGGTTTTTTAGTAACGGGTTTATCCGGAAACACCCTGATCCACAACTGGCCTTCGCGCTTCATTTGGCGGGTTATGGCCTGGCGGGCTGCTTCAATCTGGCGTCCTGTAAGCCAGCAAGCATCTAAGGCTTTGATTCCAAAGGAGCCAAACGAAAGCTCAGCTCCCCGCTTGGTGTTTCCTTTCATGCGGCCCTTTTGCTGCTTCCTGAATTTAGTTTTTTTAGGCTGTAACATTATTCAACGTTTTTACTTTTCAACAAAATCACATCTACCTTTTGCCTTTCGGCTTTCCTCTGAAACGACCACCTCCGCCAACACCAACCGGGGCTGGACGTCCTTTGGTTGAATCCTCAACGAATGGGGACAGGTCGCGCTTTCCGAAAACTTCCCCTTTGCAAATCCATACCTTGATCCCAATGCGGCCATAGGTCGTATGCGCCTCGGCAGTTGAGTAGTCGATATCGGCCCTGAGGGTATGCAATGGAATCCGACCTTCTTTGTAAGTCTCAGTACGGGCCATCTCGGCACCGCCCAAGCGACCACCTACTGTAACTTTAATTCCTTCGGCTCCAATACGTATGGTCGAAGCAATAGCCGTTTTTACAGCACGGCGGAAAGATATACGACCTTCAATCTGTTTTGCAACGGCAGTTGCAACAAGAAATGCATCCAATTCGGGGCGCTTAATCTCGCTGATATTGATCTGAACCTCCTTTTGGGTGATTTTTTTCAATTCTTCCTTCAATTTGTCAACCTCTTGTCCTCCCTTGCCAATAATGATCCCCGGGCGGGCAGTGTGTATGGTAACCGTAATAAGTTTGAGTGTTCGCTCAATGATTATTTTTGAAATACTGGCTTTCGAAAGGCGCGCATTGAGGTATTGACGAATCTTCACGTCTTCGACCAACTTGGTTTCATATTTGCGGCCACCATACCAGTTCGAATCCCATCCCTTGATAATACCAAGCCTAAGACCGATCGGATTAGTTTTTTGTCCCATTTGAAAAAAATTTAATCGTTTTTAATTTTACTGTCAACAAAAATGGTAACATGGTTCGACCTTTTCAAAATCCTATTGGCACGGCCTTGGGGCGCAGGGCGAAGGCGCTTTAGCGAACGACCTCCATCAACGTTGATACTTTTCACATACAGGTTGCTTTCTTCAACCCGTACTCCTTCGTTCTTGCTTTGCCAGTTAGCAATGGCCGACAACAGAAGTTTTTCGAGTCTGTTGGAGGCTTCCTGCTTCGAATACCTGAGTATTCCAAGGGCTCTGTTTACTTCTTTGCCCCTGATCAGGTCGGCAATAAGCCGCATTTTTCTAGGTGAAGTGGGGCAATTCCTGAGGCTGGCAAAAAACTGAGTTTTTCTCTCCTCCCGGAGTTTCTCAGCCCTTAAGTGTTTTCTTAATCCCATTGTAAGATGAAATATTTATTTTTTTGCTTTGTCTTTTTTACCTGCATGACCACGGAAAATACGCGTTGGAGCAAATTCGCCCAGCTTATGGCCAACCATGTTCTCGGTAACATACACTGGAATGAATTTATTGCCATTATGCACGGCGATGGTTTGTCCGACAAACTCGGGAGAAATCATGGAAGCACGCGACCAGGTTTTGATAACCGACTTGCGGTTGCTGCTGGCCATGGCAAGGATTTTCTTTTCAAGCTTCACGCTGATAAAAGGTCCTTTTTTTAGTGAACGGCTCATATAAGTTGTAGTTTTTCTTGGTGCAAATTATTTCTTCCTTCTTTCAACAATCAACCTGTTCGACATTTTTTTCTTGTCGCGGGTTTTAAATCCTTTGGCAGGAACACCATTTCGGCTGCGTGGGTGACCACCGGATGCACGACCTTCGCCACCACCCATTGGGTGATCAACCGGGTTCATGGCAACGCCTCTGGTACGCGGACGACGACCAAGCCAGCGGCTCCTACCCGCCTTGCCCGACATTTCGTGCATATGGTCGGGGTTGGAAGTACTGCCAATGGTAGCACGGCAGGTGATAAGCACCATGCGCGATTCGCCCGAAGGAAGCTTCAGAATAGCATATTTGCCTTCGCGCGACATGAGCTGTGCATAAGTGCCGGCACTACGGGCCATTTTGCCTCCCTGTCCTGGATTTAATTCAATGTTGTGAACCAAGCTACCCAGTGGTACATCGCGAAGCAGCAGCGTGTTGCCCACATCGGGGGTTGCTCCTTCGCCCGACAACACAACCTGCCCAACTTTTAACCCATTGGGAGCTATGATGTATCTCTTTTCTCCATCTGCATAAAACAACAGGGCGATACGGGCCGAGCGGTTCGGATCATATTCGATGGTCTTCACGGTAGCGGGTACGCCATCTTTCTCACGCTTGAAATCGATTAATCGATAGCGTTTTTTGTGTCCTCCACCCAGATAACGCATGGTCATTTTTCCTGAATGGTTTCTGCCTCCTGATTTCTTCTTCCCAACCACAAGACTTTTTTCGGGAACCGAGGCAGTGATGTCGTCAAAAGCGCTGATAACTTTATTGCGCTGACCTGGTGTGGTTGGTTTAAATTTTCTTAAAGCCATTTATCCTTAAATATTGCTGTAAAAATCAATGGATTGACCTTCGGCCAAAGTAATAATGGCCTTTTTGATGTTGTTCTTCTTGCCGCGTTGAAGTCCGGTTTTTGTAAAACGTACTTTGCGCTTGCCCAGATAAACCATCGTATTGATAGTTTCCACCTCGACGTTGTACATCTCCTTGATGGCCAGTTTTATCTGACCCTTGGTGGCGCGCTTATCAACCACAAACCCGTAGCGGTTGGGAAATTTTTCGGTTACCGCAGTCATTTTCTCGGTAATCAGGGGCTTTATCAAAACGTCCATGTCAGTTTTTATTTAGGGGTCGATCTTTTTCCAACCCGAACTTTTACAAAAATTAATCCAGAAGAATATTTTCGATCTCAGGCAGTGAGCTTTCCAAGAAGAGCACTTTATCGGCATTCAGAATCATATAGGTATTCAATTCGGCAGCCAAAGCGACCCTGGTTCTTGGAATATTCCGCGAGGAAAGCACCAGGTTCCGGTCAACATCAGGAACTACCAGCAGGGTTTTCTTCCCTTCCATATTAAGTTTCCGCAGAAACTCAACATAGTTTTGGGTTTTGGGCTGGTCGAAGCTGAAGGGGGCAAGTACGGTTATATTCGATTCACTGGCTTTATAAGTAAGCGCCGATTTACGGGCAAGTTTTTTAACTTTCTTATTTACCTTAAAGGAATAATCGCGGGGCTCGGGTCCGAAGATACGTCCGCCGCCTCTAAACAATGGGGATTTTATATCGCCCTTGCGCGAGCCGCCAGTACCTTTTTGCTTGTGTAGTTTTCGGGTACTGCCTTTGACCTCACTGCGCCTTTTGGTTTTGTGTGTACCCTGGCGCTGATTGGCCATAAACTGCTTCACATCAAGGTATATAGCGTGATCGCTGGGCTTGATCCCGAAAATGTCCTCATTTAATACGACGGTTCTCCCGCTCTGCGTACCATCTTGATTTAATACTGTTAACTCCATCTTTCAAGAATTAGATATGATCCATTTGGTCCGGGAACAGACCCTTTAACAATAACCAGGTTTTTCTCAGGAATAAGCTTCATGATCATCAGATTGATCATTTTTACGCGATCACCACCCATGCGTCCGGCCATTCGCAGACCTTTAACAACGCGCGAAGGCCATGAGGAGGCTCCAATGGAACCTGGGGCTCTGACCCTGTCGTGCTGACCATGGGAGCCGGTTCCAACACCGCTAAACCCATGCCGCTTCACAACGCCTTGAAAGCCTTTACCTTTGCTGATACCAACCACATCAATAAATTCACCTTCCACAAAAACATCTACCGTGAGGATGTCGCCAAACTGCTTCTGGTGCTCCTTTTCAAAACGGGTAAACTCGGCTAGATACTTTTTTGGGGTGGTGCCGGCTTTGGCAAAGTGGCCCATTAAAGCTTTGGTGGTTTGCTTTTCTTTTTTCTCATCAAAACCGAGTTGTATGGCATCGTAACCATCCTTCTCCTGCGTCCTGACCTGGGTCACCACACAGGGACCAGCCTCTATTACCGTGCATGGGATGTTTTTCCCAGAGGCATCGAATATGCTGGTCATTCCGATTTTTTTTCCAATTAATCCAGACATTTCTAAGAATTTTCTGCTCTTTGAGCAATATTTAATAAAAATTAGACTTTGATCTCGACCTCAACACCGCTGGGTAACTCTAGCTTCATGAGGGCATCAACAGTTTTTGCCGAAGACGAATAAATATCCAGCAAACGCTTATAAGAGCATAGCTGGAACTGCTCTCTTGATTTTTTGTTCACGAATGGCGAGCGCAATACAGTAAAAATCTTCTTGTTGGTAGGCAACGGAATAGGCCCGTTTACAACCGCACCGGTCAATTTTACTGTTTTTACGATTTTTTCGGCAGACTTGTCCACCAGATTGTAATCGTAAGACTTTAACTTAATTCTGATTCTCTGACTCACGGTTTACGTTATTTTGAATTAAAGGGTTTAATTTTTTACGCCCAAAAGTTTATAAACAACTTCGTCGGCAATATTTTTAGGAGTTTCCTCGTAATGAGAAAATTCCATGGTAGAAGTGGCACGGCCACTGGTGAGTGTACGCAGTGAGGTTACATAACCAAACATTTCCGAAAGGGGTACCCTGGCGTCAAGCACCTGGAGGTTTGCCCTCGACGACAATCCCAGTAAATGGCCCCTGCGGCGGTTAATATCCCCTACCACATCGCCAACATACTCATCGGGGGTTGCAACTTCGAGTTTCATGATGGGTTCGAGCAACTGACTGCCGGCTTTTCTGCAGGCTGCTCTATATCCAATTTTTGCAGCAATTTCGAACGAAAGGGAATCTGAATCCACGTTGTGATATGAGCCATCGAGGAGCCGAACCTTCATATTGTTAACCGGAAATCCTGCCAGAACACCATTCTGCATGGCCAGGCGGAATCCTTTCTCGATAGAAGGAATGTATTCTCTTGGAATATTGCCACCCCTGACTTCATCAACAAACTGCAACCCAACAATTTCCTGGTCGGCTGGTCCTATTTCAAATACAATGTCGGCAAATTTACCTCGGCCACCTGTTTGTTTTTTATACACTTCGCGATGCTCAACCGTGCTAAGAATAGCTTCTTTATAGGCTACCTGGGGGGCACCCTGGTTGCATTCGACATTGAACTCACGCTTGAGGCGGTCAACCAGAATTTCCAGATGCAACTCGCCCATGCCGCTAATCACAGTTTGGCCGCTATCGGGGTCAACTTTTACCTTGAAGGTTGGGTCTTCCTCGGCCAGTTTTCCCAAAGCGATACCGAGCTTATCAACATCTGCCTGGGTTTTAGGTTCAACAGCCACACTGATTACCGGCTCGGGGAAAGTCATTGATTCGAGTACTATGGGTAGCTTCTCTGTACACAGGGTATCGCCGGTTTTAATATCTTTGAAACCTACAGCAGCGCCTATGTCGCCGGCTTCGATGCGATCGATGGGGTTTTGCTTGTTGGCGTGCATTTGAAGGATGCGCGAAATGCGTTCTTTCTTACCGCTGGAGGAATTCAACACATAAGAGCCAGATTCGAGCGTGCCACTGTAAACCCTGAAGAAACAGAGTTTGCCGACGTAAGGGTCGGTAGAAATTTTAAAGGCCAATGCAGCAAAGGGTTCGCCGGCATCAGCCTTACGCAGTTCTTCTTTTTCAGTTCGCGGATTGATACCTATTACCGGTTTAATGTCCATGGGCGATGGCAGAAACCTGGCAACGGCGTCGAGCAGCAATTGCACTCCCTTGTTCTTGAATGATGACCCGCACAAAACAGGTGAGATCCGCAATTCAAGAGTCGCTTTGCGTATTATTCCTATCATTTCTTCCTCAGAAATGCTTGCGGGATCGGCCATGAATTTTTCTAAAAGTTCTTCGCTTTCCTCAGCGCAGCCTTCCAGAAGTTTCATCCTTAAATCATACACTGTCTGCTGCATATCAGCAGGAACTGGAATTTCCCTGAAAACGGTGCCAAGGGATTGTTCGTCCCAAACGAAAGCCTTTCCTGTAATCAGGTCAACAATACCTTTGAAATTTTCTTCGGAGCCGATGGGTAATTGCACCGGTACGGCATTCATGCCCAATCTTTCTTTGATCCGGGCCACAACAGCTAAAAAATCGGCTCCGGCGCGGTCCATCTTATTTATAAAGCTGATCCGGGGAACGCCGTACTTGTCGGCCTGCCTCCAAACGGTTTCCGACTGTGGTTCCACGCCTCCTACAGCACAGAAAAGGGCTATGGCTCCATCAAGAACCCTCAGGCTCCTTTCCACCTCTACTGTAAAGTCAACGTGGCCAGGCGTATCTATAATATTAATTTTATACTGATTGTCGTTATATTTCCAGAAGGTGGTGGTTGCAGCAGAACTGATGGTAATGCCACGCTCCTGCTCCTGCACCATAAAATCCATAGTGGCAGCACCGTCATGCACTTCGCCCAAACGGTAGTTCACTCCGGTATAGAATAATATACGCTCGGTGGTGGTGGTTTTACCAGCATCGATATGTGCCATTATTCCTATGTTGCGCGTGTATGTAAGATCTCTTGCCACTTAAAAGCTGATGATAATTTATGGATGTTAAAAACGGAAATGTGAAAACGCTTTGTTGGCTTCGGCCATCCGGTGGGTATCTTCTTTTCTTTTGAAAGCAGCGCCTTCTTCGCGGAAGGCCGCCACGATTTCGCCGGCAAGTTTTGCCGACATGCCTTTTTCGTTGCGCTTTCTCGAAAAGTTGATCAGATGCTTGATGCCAATGGTCATTTTGCGCTCGGGGCGAATTTCTGAAGGAATCTGAAAGGTAGCACCACCAATACGACGACTCCGTACTTCAACCGAAGGAGTAACGTTTGCAAGCGCTTTTTTGAAAACTTCCAGGCCATCCTCTTTGGTCTTGGCACCGACAATATCCATTGCATCATAAAAAATGTTGTATGCCAGGTTCTTCTTACCGCGCTCCATCAGATTGTTGACGAACCGCGAAACGAGGACATCGTTAAACCTGGGGTCGGGCAGAAGTATTCTCTTCTTTGGTTTTGATTTTCTCATGTGATATCGAAAATTAAAGCTTTATGCTTGATCTGCGTATGGTTACTTCTTTGCTTTTGGCTTCTTGGTCCCGTACTTCGAACGACGCTGGTTGCGGCCATTTACACCGCTGGTATCCAAAGCACCGCGAATAATGTGATACCTTACCCCGGGAAGATCCTTTACCCTCCCCCCGCGAATCAGAACGATGCTGTGCTCCTGCAGGTTGTGTCCTTCGCCAGGGATGTACGCATTTACTTCCTTGGTGTTGGTAAGCCTTACTCTGGCCACTTTGCGCATTGCAGAATTGGGCTTTTTGGGTGTGGTAGTGTAAACCCTTACGCAAACACCCCTGCGCTGGGGGCATGAATCCAAAGCGGGTGACTTACTCTTGTAAGTAACCTTTTGGCGTCCTTTACGAACTAACTGTTGTATTGTTGGCATGCTGCAATTAAGAATTTGTAAAAACTTCTTTTTTATTGGTTTAAAATCGCTCCTGGCTGTTTTTGGGAGTGCAAAGGTACATGTTAATTTTAGAAAATCAAGTTGGTTTCCAAAAAAATAATTACCTGATTGACCGAAAAAACAAAAGGGGCTTCTCCGAAACCATCTCCAAAAACCGAAGAATGCTGTATTTCAATTACATCATTCTACGCTATTTGGGGGCACAAAGATAGAATGTTTAAACCAAAATTCAAACAGGTTAAAGACATTTTAATTATTTGAATTTTGAGGATTCAAAGAAGGAATAAAATTCGGGTAGAGAGAAAATAAAAAGGTAGAGGTTACTGCATACTAACCGGAACGCTCCGCGTGATAGATCTCCCGTCAACCTCTTCGATATTCACTTCCAATTCATCGGTAGTATTTATGTCAACCAACCTTACATCAATGGTCTCGAACATTCCTGTTACATTAACATCGATGGTGCCATCGGGGTTTACTGGCACAAGGGCGTAATCTGTAGCCATTCCGGTGGATAATGTGTTTGCGGCAGTAACATCAGGTATTAAGTCAAATTGAGCCATTACCAAAACGGTTAAACAGCCGGCAATAACTGTAAGAACAACCTTGGTGTATAAATCTGTTTTCATAATGATAGTGTTTTGGGGTGGAAAAAAAAGATTGAACCATGTAAAAATACTTCAAAATATGGATACCCTATTTCTACAAGGGCAAAAGTCGGGCCGCCAGCAAATGTCCAAGGTGCAAACTCCCATTTGAAGTATCTTTGCCCGGCGACAAAAAGTTTATTACTACCTTTTACAAATGAATTTTATCCACGATTTAAACTCCCCCCAACAAGAGGCAGTTAAAGCTACCGAAGGACCCGTAATGGTCATTGCCGGAGCCGGCAGCGGCAAAACCCGTGTGCTTACCTACCGCATAGCCTGGTTGCTTTCGCAGGGTGTAGAGCCATTCCAAATTCTTGCACTTACCTTCACCAACAAGGCCGCTCGCGAAATGAAGGAACGGATATCACACCTGGTGGGTGCCACAAAAGCAAAGAGCCTTTGGATGGGGACATTTCACAGCATTTTTGCCCGAATTTTACGTGTTGAATCCGAAAAGCTCGATTATCCACAGAATTTTACCATTTACGATATAGATGACAGCAAAAGGCTGCTTAAAAAAATCATAAAGGAACAAAACCTCGACGACAAGACCTATAGCCCTGGCCTGGTGCTCAGCCGAATTTCAAATGCTAAAAATAATTTGATCGGACCGGTAGCCTACAACGATGATTTTGAAATCCAAACCTTAGACGCCCAAAACCGGAAACCAAAGATTGGACTGCTTTACAGCTTGTACCAGCAACAACTGCGCAAGGCTTCGGCCATGGATTTCGACGATCTGCTTTTCAACACCAATGTATTGCTGCGCGACTTTCCCGAGACATTATATAAATACCAGAAAAAATTCACCTATATTTTGGTGGATGAATACCAGGATACCAATTTTTCGCAATACCTCATTGTGAAAAAACTGGCCGCTGACAATGAAAATCTTTGTGTGGTCGGCGATGATGCCCAGAGTATTTATGCTTTTCGCGGGGCCAACATTGCCAATATGCTGAATTTTAAAAAAGATTATCCCGATTTTAAATTGTTTAAGCTCGAACAGAATTACCGTTCAACGCAGAACATAGTCAATGCTGCCAACAGTATCATCAAAAACAACCGGGATCAGCTTATCAAAACAGTCTGGACAAGTAATGATTCAGGAGAAAAGGTGTTGTTGTCCAAATCGGTCAACGACCGTGAAGAAGGTTCATGGATCGCCGGCCGGATTTTTGAGTGGGCTGCAAGCCAACATCAGCTGTATGGTTCCTTCGCTATATTGTACCGCACCAATGCCCAGAGCAGGGCGCTTGAAGAAGCCCTCCGAAAGCTGAACATACCTTACAGGGTATATGGTGGTATTTCGTTTTATCAACGCAAGGAGGTAAAAGATGTATTGGCCTACTTCAGGCTGATAATCAATCCGAACGATGAGGATGCTTTTCAGCGCACAGTGAATTTTCCTCCCCGCGGCATCGGCGACACCACTATGAACAGGCTTCAGGTGGCCGCCAACGAAAGAGGAGTTACTCTTTGGGAAGCCTCCCTGAATGCTCACAACCTGCAAATTGGGATACCTGCTGCTGCCCTGAACCGCCTCAAAGAGTTCACTCTTATGATTCAAAGCTTCAGCGCCCAGTTGTACAAACTCAACGCTTTCGAAATGGGCGAAAAATTGGTGAACCAATCGGGGTTGCGAAAATTTTATTTTGAAGATGGCACCCCCGATGGTCTTTCGCGCCGCGAAAATGTGGAAGAGTTGCTGGTGGCCTTAAAAGGTTTTGTTCAGACCGGCCCGGAAGGTGAAGAAAACTCCGAGTTCAGAACGCTCGATGAGTTCATGCAGGAAATCGTGTTGCTTACCGATGCCGACACTAAATCAGAAAAGGGCGATGAAACGAACCAGGTTTCCATGATGACCATCCATTCGGCCAAGGGGCTTGAGTTTCCGGTGGTGTTCATTTCGGGTGTGGAGGAAAATCTTTTTCCCTCGCAGCTTTCAATCGGCAGCCGGCAGGAACTGGAAGAAGAGCGGCGGCTGTTTTATGTAGCCCTTACACGCGCCATGCAAAAGGTTGTGATTACCTGGGCTGAAATGCGGTTCCGGTATGGCAATATGCATTTCAGTGAGCCCAGCCGGTTTATCGACGAGATCGATACTAAATATGTACAATACCTCCCGGGAGCAAAGCCACTGCAATCGCGAAAAACCGAGCCGGAGACATTTGGCGAAAGTTTTAAAAATTTTCAAAAAGTAAGCAACCAGGCTCCATTTATCCCCAAGCCGCAATACGAAAATGAATCACCGGAGGAATACTCAATTCTGAACGGTACACAGCTGGCGCCGGATATGATTGTAAGGCACCAACGGTTCGGGCAGGGAAAGGTAACCCGGGTCGAAGGCAAGGGAAACGACGCAAAGGCTACGGTAATCTTTGAAGGATCCGGAACAAAGCAACTTATGCTTCGGTACGCACGCTTGAAGATTGAAAGTAACGGTTAACAGTGATTACGTGTCCCCGATCCGGCTGAAATTCCAATCAGGAAAACATTTCAAAGCTTCGAGCACGTACTTTATTGGGAGAAATACGTCACAAACTCTCCAAGCTCATACGATTTGCAAAGTTCCCTGAGTTCGGCCAGGAGGCTTTCTTCAATAGGTAACCCTTTGGCCGTACGAACCCTGGAGTTCTCATATTCTTTTTCACCTGCCGTGTATATGCGCTCCTGACCCGGCATTTTGCGCGATGCCCGGAGTTGACGCATGATTGTACCGGTAGTTTCTCTGAACAATTCCGGTTCGGTAAATGCAGCAATGTCGATGGCAATGAAGAAATGACCAATTTTTAATGGCACCTTTTTGCCATTTTCAATCCCCGACAATAAATGCAGAAATGCTCCCTGTTGCAGCGCTGCCGAGAGAATCTCGACCACTGTGGCATATCCATATCCTTTGTACCCGCCCATGATCTCGCCAATGCCACCCAAAGGCACCAATGCAGCCTGACCGGTACCAATTTCGTCAAGTACTTCATGGGCATTGCTTTTACTAACTCCCTGGTTGTTGATTACCCAGCCCTTACTAAGTTCTTTCTCATAACGGGCATACAGTTCTACCTTGCCTCTCTGGATGGTTGATGTGGCGCAATCGAGCAAAAACGGAAAGGGCTCATCGGTGGGCATTCCAAAAGTAAGGGGATTGGTTCCGAACATACCTTCAACCCCAAAAGTTGGCGCTACCGAGGGTCTGGCATTGGTTCCGGTTATCCCAATCATGTTATTCTCAACAGCCATGAGCGGATAGAAACCAGCAAAGCCATAATGATTCGAATTGCGAACCACCACCATGCCCATACCGAACTCCTTGGCTTTCTTTATTGCTAGATGCATGGCGTGGTACCCCACCACATGCCCCATTCCGTTGTTCCCGTCAATAACTGCTGTGGTGGGTCCTTCTTTTACAATACTAACTGTAGTCACGGGATTGATAATGCCCTCTTTGATCCGGTCGAGGTAAACAGGCCTCAGACGGTTCAATCCATGGGAATCAAAGCCCAATACGTCGGACTTTAAAAGTCCTTCTGCCATGATCACAGCATCAGGCTGAGGCATTCCCGCTTTCTGAAGAATTTTCTCTAAGAAATCTTTAAGTATTTCAATTGAAACAAGTTTTGTACTCATAGTTCCTTTTTTGAATTTCCAATTCGTTGTGCAAGTTTATGTTTTTTGCAGGGTTAAATAAAAAAGGTGTGGCACTTGCTTTCTTACCGAACCTTTTGAGATCATTTTCGTTGATTTATCCAAAGGCTAACCTTTTAGCAGTGGCAACTTTTCTGATTTGCCGCCTTGTGCTTTAGCCGTATTGCATGTTTTTGAAAAATTCGGCCCTGTAAAAGGAGCAAACATAAATCAGGCATAAAAGCCAAATAAAAAAATCAGGCTGCAAAAATGAGAATTAATATTATACCTTTGCGGAAATATTAAAACATTCCTGGTTTCATCCGAGAAAAGCATTTTATAGTTTAGTTCGGATTCCTGTCTTGGCGCGATCTCACTGTTACAACCAAGAAAAACGAGATACACCTTTTTAGCTTGAAAAGAAAACCCTTAGGCCGGCTTTTTTAGCTTTGAGATGTTTTATAACCTGATTCATTCATTTAAAAGAAATACCGGCCTGTATTAGTTCGTTTACATCTTATCAAATACTACATTTTTTAAACCCTTTATGGAGTATAATTCTCAGCGCTCGAAAATGAGCATTTCTGAATACGGAAGAAACATTCAGAAAATGATTGAGCAAATCATGGAGATCGAAGATCCCGAGAAGCGTAATAATCAGGCAAAAGCCATTATCAATGTGATGGGGCAACTAAACCCCCATTTGCGCGATGTTGCAGATTTTAAACACAAGTTGTGGGACCACCTGTTTATCATGTCGGGTTTCAAGTTGGATGTAAATTCCCCTTTCCCAATCCCTTCCCCACAAAGCCTGTCGCGCAAACCCGAAAGGTTGGGATATGCCAGCAACCACATCAAGTACAAGCACTATGGCCGCCACATTGAAAAGATTATTGAAAAGGCCTGCGAATTTGAAGAAGGTGTCGAGAAAGCAGCCCTGGTGAAGCTCATTGCCAATCATTTGAAAAAATCATACCTTACCTGGAACCGCGACACGGTAACCGACGAGGAAATTGGCCTTCATCTGAGTGAGCTTTCGCATGGCAAACTTAAACTCGACGAAAGCATCAAACTCACCCAGGTAAGTGAAGTGGTTACTCCTATCAGGACTAACAAAAAGAAAAAATTTCACCCGAAACCTATACCCGGGAAACCATTTCAGTTTCGCTCGAAAAAAAACAAGCCCATCTAACCCAATCCAACCTCACCCCTTTTACCCACCTTTTTAGGCAACTGGTATCCATGCCTGATTGCAAAAATGTATATTTGTCATAACTAAAAAAGGGATAACCTATGGCATCATTCGAGATTAGAGGAGGCAAAAAACTCCATGGGGAAATCATACCCCAGGGAGCCAAAAATGAAGCGCTGCAGATTATTTGCGCCACGCTGCTTACCGACCAGGAAGTAGTAATAGAAAACATTCCTGATATTCTGGATGTAAATAAACTTATTGAGCTCTTAGCCGATTTAGGGGTCAAGGTAACCAAACTTTCGGAAGACACGTGGTCGTTTAAAGCAGACTCCGTGAACCTGGATTTTTTAGACACTCCTGAGTTTAAGAAAAAGGCTACACAACTGCGTGGTTCTGTTATGATCGTTGGGCCAATGGTATCGCGCTTTGGCAAGGCAAATATGCCCAAGCCCGGTGGCGACAAAATAGGCCGGAGAAGGCTCGACACCCATTTTATCGGTCTGGAGAAACTTGGAACCCAGTTTACCTACGATTCGGACAACAACCTTTTTCAGCTTACCTCGAAACGGCTCAAAGGGTGCTATATGTTGCTTGATGAGGCTTCCGTAACCGGAACTGCCAATGTGGTTATGGCCGCTGCTCTGGCCGAGGGAACCACCACCATATACAACGCAGCGTGTGAGCCGTATTTGCAGCAACTATGCAAGATGCTCAACAGGATGGGAGCAAAAATATCGGGCATTGGATCGAACCTGCTGACAATTGAAGGAGTTCATAAATTGGGTGGCTGCAGGCACCGCATGCTACCTGATATGATTGAAATCGGAAGCTTTATAGGGCTTGCCGCCATGACCCAATCGGCATTGACCATCAGAGATACAGCCTTTGACGAGTTGGGTATCATACCGGAAATTTTTCAAAAACTTGGAATCAGGCTGGAACGCCGGGGCGAAGATATTTACATTCCCGCCCAAGACCTCTATGAAGTGGAAACGTTTATCGACGGCAGCATTTTGAGCATTTCCGATGCCCCATGGCCGGGTTTCACCCCCGACCTGCTCAGCATAGTTCTGGTAGTTGCTACGCAAGCCAAGGGAAGTGTATTGATACACCAAAAAATGTTTGAAAGCCGGCTGTTCTTTGTCGATAAACTTATCGATATGGGTGCTCAGATCATTTTGTGCGACCCCCACAGGGCCACAGTGATTGGCCTCGAACGAAAATATTCGCTAAGGCCCCTGGAAATGGCATCGCCCGATATCAGGGCAGGCGTGGCCTTGCTCATTGCCGCCATGAGCGCACCTGGAAAAAGCATTATTCATAATATAGAACAAATTGACCGGGGATATCAGCAAATCGACAAGCGTCTGCAACAAATCGGCGCCGATATCAAACGCATCTCCTGATTCCTGACAAAATGACTACTTTTTTTAAACTGGCAAGGCATTTGATACCAGTTTGACACTATTTTTTTGTGAAATACTATTTTCAGGTTATTGTATGGAGAAAAAAACAAGTTCAAAGAAACAAGAACTTAATCAGGAAAAATCGTTGCACAATCAACAACAGGCATCCGAAGCCATGGGCCGGGAGCAAAATGACCAGGTAAACACTTCGCAGACCCATGAACCGGTATTGCCACAGGCATCGGATGATCTGAGCCAGGAGTTGATAGATCGCATCAAAGAACTCGAAGCCAGAATTTCAGAACTGAACGACAAACATTTAAGATTATTTTCGGAATTCGACAACTACCGTAAGCGCACGTCAAAAGAACGCATCGAACTGACCAAAACAGCTGCGACCGACATAGTTACAGCGCTACTGCCCGTTATTGATGACCTGGAGCGGGCAAGCACCCTGCAAGACCAAAATAATATTCAGCCCAACGATCTGGAAGGCATTATACTGATAAATAACAAACTAAAGACTATTTTGGCGCAAAAAGGAGTTGAAGTAATTGACGCGGTTCATAACGACTTCGACACCGATTTTCACGAAGCCATTACGCATATTCCGGCTCCCGACCCTTCGCTCAAAGGCAAGGTGGTTGAAATCTTGCAAAAGGGATATGTGTTGAATGGAAAAGTGATTCGATATGCCAGGGTGGTGGTAGCCAATTAAAAGAGCATTCAATTCATGTCAAAAAGAGATTTCTACGAAATTCTTGGTGTTTCGCGCAATGCCAGCCCCGAAGAGATAAAGAAGGCCTACCGCCAAAAAGCGCTAAAATTTCACCCCGACAAAAACCAGGGTGATGCTTCGGCTGAAGCAAAATTTAAGGAAGCCGCCGAAGCCTACGAAGTGCTAAGCAATCCTGAAAAAAAACAACGTTACGACCAGTTTGGGCATGCCGGGATGGGCAACAATTTTGGTGGCGGATATGGCGGGGGAATGTCGATGGAAGACATCTTTAGCCAGTTTGGTGATATTTTTGGAGGCTTTGGAGGTTTTGGCGGAGGATTTGGCCGCAGCGCCGGACGACGGGTAAATCGTGGCACCAACCTCAGGTTGAAGGTAAAACTCACCTTAGAAGAAGTAAACACCGGGGTCGAAAAAAAAGTAAAGGTCAGCAAATACGTTTCGTGCAAGAGTTGTGGCGGAAGCGGAGCCAAAGACGGAGGCGCATTTCATACCTGCAACACCTGCCAGGGCATGGGACGCGTAACCCAGGTTACCAATACCTTTCTGGGCCGCATGCAAACTACCAATACCTGCCCTACTTGCGGTGGCGAAGGCAAGGTAATAACTGATAAATGCCTGAAATGCTTCGGAAACGGCATCGTGAAAGAAGACGAGGTAATTCCTATCAACATTCCCGCAGGGGTTGCCGAGGGTATGCAACTTTCGCTGAGCGGCAAAGGCAATGCCGCTGCACGCGGGGGAGTTCCGGGCGACCTGATCGTGGTGATTGAAGAATTGCCCCACGAAAAGTTCATTCGCGATGGAAACAACTTGCTTTACGACCATTATATTACTTTCTCGCAGGCGGTTTTGGGCGATACCGTCGAGATACCCACCTTGGAAGGTAAGGCCCGCATAAAAGTAGAACCCGGCACGCAGGGAGGCAGAGTTTTAAGGCTTAAAGGAAAAGGGTTACCCTCGGTAAATGTATATGGCCGGGGCGACCTGCTTGTAAATATCAATGTCTGGACACCACAATCCGTTACCAGGGATGAACGCGAAATGCTTGAAAAAATGGCCCATTCGGAAAACTTCCAGCCCAATCCCAAAAAAGGCGAAAAGAGTTTCTTTGAACGGATGAAGGAAGTATTCAGCTAAGATGCGAACCCGAACTTAAATTCTTCTCGGATATCCCATCTCATTATCCGTCATATGCATTAGAATCACTTGCAGGATTATCGCTGCGAGGCCGTATTGCCATAACAAAAAATGCATAATTTTGAAGCCTATCGAAAGGAACAATTATTAACCAAAACAATTTTGGAATTATTTTCGTTGCAGGAAGCTTCATGGAAGAAACAAGGCTTTGACCAACCAGAATTTCAACAAGAAGCAATTCTCAACATAAAACCGACCGATTTTAACACTAATGCACCCAATCAATTATGGAATACCTTTTTAAGGCGGAGCAGGTGAGCAAGTCTTACACCGGCCATAAGGCCCTTAGCAACGTAAGCCTGGCAATACCATCAGGCAGTATTTTTGGACTGCTTGGGCCAAATGGAGCAGGCAAAACCACCTTTATCAGGATTATAAATCAGATCATAGCCCCCGATGAAGGAACCATCTATTACCGCAACGAAAAAATGACCCCCGATCATGCCAGGCACATCGGATATTTGCCCGAAGAACGTGGCCTCTACAAAAAAATGAAGGTTGGGGAGCAGGCTGTTTATCTGGCTCAGCTGAAAGGGGTTCCCGAGCAGAAGGCCAAAAAACTGCTCAGGGAATGGTTCGAAAAATTTGACCTCATGCGCTGGTGGGGCAAGAAGGTGGAAGAACTTTCGAAAGGGATGGCCCAAAAAGTGCAATTTATCATCACCGTATTGCATAAGCCCGACCTGCTGATCTTCGATGAGCCATTCAGCGGGTTCGACCCCATAAATGTAAACCTGCTGAAACAGGAAATACTGAAACTGCGCGAGGAAGGCGCCACGATCATTTTCTCGACCCACAATATGGCTTCGGTCGAGGAGCTTTGCGACAACATTGCCCTGATCAACAAATCGGAAAAGATCCTCGATGGCAATGTAAGGGAGATAAAAAAAGACTTCTCGACCAATATATACCAGTTGGAGCTAAGCCAGTTGAACAGGCCGGTTGAACAATTGTTCGACCACCGCTTCGAGTTGATCAGCGCTGCACCTCAAAACGGACTGGTGAATGCCCGTGTAAAGATTTTGGGTAATGCCGGTTCAAACGAACTGTTGAAGCAAGTCATTACGGCCTCCACGGTGGTGTCGTTCAATGAGCTTATGCCATCCATGAACGATATCTTCATCAAAACAGTAACCGGAAAATTCCCTCAGGAAGGTGATGAATACAAAGGATCAGCCGAAGCCAACAGCTATTTGTCAGAATAAAAAACTCCATTCCATGAACAAAATTTCTGTCATAATAAAACGCGAATACCTGAGCCGTGTCAAAAAGCGCTCATTTGTAGTAATGACCATTCTGGGCCCCCTGCTCATGGCTGCCCTGATGATTGCCCCGGCCATGATTGTAGCCCTGAGCGACCCCGAGTACAATGTAGCCGTTGTTGACGATTCGAAGCTGTTTTTTCATGTCTTTACCGATACCCCGAATTACAAGTTTACACATCTCGAAACCGACATAGAATCGGCCAAACAACTGCTGAGAGACGAAAAATTCGATGCTGTATTGCACATCCCCGACATTGCGTTTCAATCGCCGGCAAGCCTAAGGATATTTACATTACGAACGGTAAATTTCGGAGCAAGATCTCACATGGAGTCCTTGTTAAAAACTGAATTCGAAGGACTGAAACTGACGGTACACGGCATCGACCCTGAGGTGTTGATGGCTGTAGAAACACGCATCAGCATTGCAACAATTCGTTTGGATGAAGATGGTCAGGCCCGTACAGATTTTCCTGAAGTGAGCATGGGATTGGGGTTTGTTACAGGCTTCTTGATTTACATTTTTATATTCCTTTTCGGCTCACAGGTTTTAAGGGGTGTTCTGGAGGAAAAAACCAACCGCATTGTTGAGATCATAGTTTCGAGTGTAAAGCCCTTTCAACTCATGATGGGCAAAATATTTGGAGTTGGGTTGGTTGGTCTTACCCAATTTGTGATCTGGGTGGTGTTAACGTTTGGTATAGTTACGGGGGTACAAAGTGCCTTTCCCGAAGTTTTCCGGTTCACTCCCGAGGAGGAGGTTTACGTTACCGGCGCTCAAACGCTCGATCCTGCTGCGCTGCAACAACAATTGGAAGCTGCTCAGGCGCAGAACACCTTTGCAGGTCAAATACTGGAAGGGCTGGCAGCCATTAATTTCCCGGTGATTATATTGTCTTTTCTGTTTTTTTTCATTGGGGGCTATTTGTTGTATGCCGCCATGTTTGCCGCTATTGGGTCGGCGGTTGACAATGAAGCCGATACACAGCAGTTTATGCTGCCGGTTACCATACCACTCATTTTCGGAATCATCATGATGCAGGCAGTTTTGGAAAACCCTGATGGCCCCATGGCTTTCTGGCTTTCGATAATACCATTGACCTCGCCCATCATCATGATGGTACGTATTCCGTTTGGCGTACCCTATGGCGAGTTGGCGCTTTCGGCTGCATTGTTGGTGGCTGGTTTCTTTTTTGCAACCTGGGTGGCCGCCAAGATCTACCGTACAGGAATACTCATGTACGGCAAGAAAATTGATTATGCCGAACTATGGAAATGGATACGGCACAAATAGTGGTTTTCTGTTAAAAAACGGACAGGCTGTAACCGGAGTGAGGTTACAGCCTGTTTTTGTTTAAGAATTTTGGAGTCGTCCCCGCAATTTTAGGTTTGTGCGGGTCGAACAGCCTGGGGCTCGAGACTGGTAAGCCCTTTGATATCGACCGGTTTGCCGGTTAGGGCGCTTCTTCTGGCAGCGATACCGGGCAAAACCGACATGATTCCATCGCGCAGGAATGCCTTCTGTCCGAGGGGATCGGGCTTATCGGGGTTTACCAAAAGGTGATTCATCATGATGGCATCACCCCCCCAATAACCATCATCTACCAGATCGACCCTGAAAATTTGAGGTTTGCGGTCTGTGAACCTTTCGATCGGGGTGAATACCATTTCGGCGTAATCTTTCACAGGATACCCTTCAAGACGCGCTTCGAGCCTGCCCTTGGTGCCATTGAATGCAACCCAGTAGCCGTCGAAGTCGGTGTCGCCCGTCAGCGAATAGTTTACCATAACCCCATTCATGTATTTTATCACGGCCGAGTGCCTTTCGAAAGTATCTATATTCCTGCGGAAAACACAGTTATCCCTGATATACCCGTCGTAATGCTCATTGTCAACATACAGTCCTTTGAGCAACGGTTGCTGCAGGATATCCCAATAATACGGGCATTTGGTCGTATGCTGACAATCGCGGCAATTATTGCCTCTGAATGGCCCGCGGCGCCCAAAACGGTCAAGATAGGAATGTGCGTAAACCTGTTGCGGTTCCGAATTCAGGTACCAGTTTATCAGGTCGAAATGATGGGATGATTTATGAATCCAGAGCGAGCCCGAATGCTGCATTTCGCCGTGCCACCTTTGCATGTAGCGGTTGAGGTGGCTGTGGTTGATATTCCAGTGAAAATCGACCGTATTGATCTGACCAACCAGTCCGTCCATGATCAATTCTTTCATTTTGGCGCGATAGGGCGGATACCGGTAGTTGAAAGAAACCACCATTTTTCTGCCGGTTCGTTGTTGCACGTCGATGATGGCCTGGGCCTTGTGTTCATCGGTAGTGAGGGGTTTTTCGCAGATGATATCGCAACCCATTTCCATACCGGTAACAATGGCTTCGTGGTGCACGGAATCATTCGATGCAATTATCAAAGCTTCAGGCTTTTGTTTACGGATCATTTCCCTGAGGTCGGTAAAAACCGGACAACCCGCACCTACAAACCCCTCGGCAAAACGGAGCCGCCCGGGGTTTACATCCATCATGCCTACCAGTTCAACATGATCTCCGAAATCCCTCAAGAGTTCGCGGCCAAAAAGCATCACCCCACGAATACCTGTCCCAACCACTCCGAGTTTCAATTTTTTTCGGTTCGAAGGATTGGTTTTGCCCGGCTGGGATCCCAAACCAGCCAAAGGGCTCATCATGATGGCACCGGCAGCCAGGCCGGCATTGGCAAGAAACTTTCGTCTGTCCATTTATGTTGTTTTAAATTTACTCTTGCAGGAAAACCGCCTTTAAGTACGTTACAATAAAAAGGTGGGGTTGCCTACAATCAGCAATAACCCACCCTGGTGCATTCCGGCAATAACCATTTGACCACTAATATCTAACAGCCCTTGGTTCGAGCGAAGTCAGGCCCTTAATTTCTATTGGTTCTCCGGTAATAGAGCTTCTTCTTGCCGCCACACCGGCAAGTACCGACATGACACCATCGCGAAGGGTAGCTTGTTGATTCAGCGGATCGGGCATATCGGGGTCTTTAAACAGTTTGTCCATCATCAGGGGATCGCCGCCCCAGTGCCCGCCGGGAGTAAAATCGACCCGGTGAATTTTGGGTGTCTTATCGGAAAACCGCTCAATGGGTGTAAACACCAGCTCAGCAAATCCTTTGCTTGGATAACCCTCAATTCTGGCTTCGAGGCGGCCCTTGGTGCCATTAAAGGCAATCCAATATCCATCAAAATCAGTATCGCCCGTGAGCGAGTAATTGAGCATGACCCCGTTGGCATACCGCACTACCGCAGCATGGCGTTCGAAAATATCTATACTACGTCTGAAAACGCAATTATCCCTGATGTAGCCATCGTAATGCTCATTGTCCACATAAAGCCCTTTGAGCAGGGGATCTCTCAAAATATCCCAGTAATAAGCACACCTTGCGGTGTGACGGCAATCGCGGCAATTATTTCCGCGAAATGGGCCACGCCTTCCAAAGCGGTCGAGCGAGCCATAGGCAAAAACCTCGGTCGGCTCTGAATTTACAAGCCAGTTTACCATATCGAAATGGTGCGTGGATTTATGCACCCAAAGCGTTCCACCGCTAACGGTATGCCCGTGCCAGCGCTGCATATAGCGCATCAGGTGGCTGTGGTTGATGTTCCAGTGAAAGTCAACCGTATTGATGTTGCCCACAAGACCTCCCATGATCAGTTCTTTCAATCTGGCCCGGTAAGGCGGATACCGGTAGTTGAACGTAACAATGATGTTGCGTCCGGTACGCTCCTGGGTGTCGATAATGATCTGCGATTTATGTTCATCGATCGTTAAGGGCTTTTCGCAAATGATATCACAACCCATTTCCATCCCTTTCACGATAATTTCGTGATGCGAAGCATCGTCCGAAGTTACAATCAGCACCTCTGGTTTTTGCTTAGAAATCATTTCCTCCAGATTGGTGTAAATTGGGCATCCCGCTCCAATGAAACCATCGGCAAACCTAAGCCGTCCCGGATTGATGTCCACCAGGGCCACCAGGTTAAGATACTGTCCATAATCGCGCATCAGATCCCTGCCAAACATGTTAACCCCCCTGATGCCTGTTCCTACCAAGGCAAACCTCCTTTTGCTCCGGATTGCTTTTTGTGGCTCAGTTTGTCCGGAAACCCCGGCCAGAGGGCTTACCATCATGGCCCCCACGGCAAGGCCGGCGCTCGCAAGAAATTTTCTTCTGTCCATTTTTTTTGTTTGATTTTGAATTAAAATGAATGAATTGCGTATTATGGGGTAATCGTTTTGGTACTTTTAGGGTGGATTCAATTCCTCAAATTCCGGATTATTTTGTCCAAATTAATGCATTTTTTTTTACTGTTAAGGCAATTAGAAGAATTTTTATGCTTAGTTAACAAATATTTCCGGCATATGTGCAAATAATCCATATTTTGCACATTTTTGCGCTTTTTTGCATAAAATCAATCAGCAGAAAAAGGCTCCCTACACTTGTTTGAATAGAGGCATTTCAAGAATGTATGGTTTCTATTCCCAATATCACTAATTTTGAAAAATTCAAATACACAAAAGTACATGGCGCGGATACTGGTTATTGACGACGAGCGGAGCATTCGTAATACGCTGAAGGAAATATTGGAATATGAAAAGTTTGAAGTTGAAGTGGCCGAAGATGGCTTCGAAGGCCTTGAAAAATTGGAAAAAACCCGCTTTGACCTGGTGCTGTGCGACATCAAAATGCCCAGGATGGACGGCATAGAAGTGTTAGCCAAAATTCAGGAAAAAGATCCTGATGTAACGGTGGTAATGATCTCCGGCCACGGTTCCATCGAAACAGCGGTTGAAGCCATTAAAAAAGGGGCTTACGACTTTATCTCGAAACCCCTCGACCTGAACCGTCTCCTGATAACCATACGCAATGCCACCGACAAAACCAGGATGGTAACCGAAACCAGGGTACTCAAACGCAAGGTGAGCAAAACCTACGAAATGATCGGCAATTCTGCGGCCATGCTGCGCATCAGGGAAATGATCGAACGGGTGGCGCCCACCGATGCGCGCATTTTCATCACCGGGAGCAATGGCACCGGAAAAGAGCTGGTGGCGCGTTGGCTTCACGAGTTGAGCAACCGCTCGGCAGGGCCGTTTGTTGAAGTCAACTGCGCAGCAATACCATCCGAACTGATCGAGAGCGAACTTTTCGGACACGAAAAAGGCTCGTTCACCTCGGCCATTAAGCAAAAAAAAGGCAATTTTGAAATGGCCTCAGGCGGAACCCTGTTTCTCGACGAAATAGGCGACATGAGCCTGGCGGCACAGGCCAAGGTTTTAAGAGCGCTTCAGGAAAACAAGATTATGCGCGTGGGCGGCGAAAAAGACATACCGGTCGATGTAAGAGTAGTAGCTGCCACAAACAAGAACATTCATAAGGAAATAGAAAAGGGAAATTTTCGCGAAGACCTGTACCACCGCCTGAGCGTGATACTGATCCATGTTCCCTCGCTCAACGAGCGCACCGATGACATTCCGCTGCTGGCCGACCATTTTCTTGCCCAGGTACTTTCGGAACAGACTATGCCCCCTAAGGAATTTAGTCCCGACGCCTATGATGAACTGAAAAAAATTCACTGGACCGGCAATATACGCGAGCTTCGCAACGTGGTGGAGCGCCTGGCCATACTTTGCGACAGGGAAATTTCCGCATCCGACGTGCTCACCTATGCCCAGCCCTTCAGTTCCTTGAAAAAATAGGTTGGCATTAAACAAATTGTTGATTTTGTTTTAAAAGGGCAACCCCCATCGCTGAAAATATTTTGCCATAAACCTTAGCGTATGGACAGGTCGCGACCTGTCCATACTAATGAGATGGTTCATGGCAGTTTATCCGGTAATCTGGGGCGGGTGTTTTTCCGCGCCTTCAGGCAGGAGAACCTGGTCAAATATTGTACAAGAGCCAGAAACAACCGGCCAGACAGGGGCGGAATCACCTAAATGCAACTAACAAAAGGAAATAAGGCAATAAGGTTGACGGTGGCACGGGTTGTCCATACTACTAAGGTTAAATACACTTGCTACGCTCCATAATAGAACGCAAAGATGCGATTAGGTTTCCTAAAAAATTACCCTTTCTTCTTTGACCCCTGACATCCTTCCCGAGGCAGGTAAACCGTCAGGCAGGCTTTATCCTTGTTGCATCATCCTTTGCCCTTGGCCCCATGCCCTCTGCCCCACTCGCCCTGAGCAAAGTCGAAGGGTGCCCTGAGCAAAGTCGAAGGGTGCCCTGAGCAAAGTCGAAGGGTGCCCCATGCTACTTCATTTCTAACAGGACCTTAACCGGCCAATGATCGGAAATGTAAATATCACCTGATTTAATCCTGTCGATAGAAGAGCTTGCAACACGAAAATGTGGGTTTACGAATATAAAATCAATAAAAGTCTGCCTGTCAACCCTTCCGAACCCATTGAAGGTGCCTTGCCGGGTAAGAACAAACGATGGTTCGTTTTCCGTGGCATTTATAAGTTGGTTGTTGACCAGAAAAAGTTCTGCAACCTTTTTGTATGTTTCGCCCGTTATATCCAGGTTAAAATCTCCGGTAACAATCAGGGCCTTTTCACCTGCTATTTGTTTCATGCGCTCCGACATAAGTTGAGCACTAAACCAGCGTGCCTTATCGCTCACATGGCTGTAGTGGGTGTTGAAAACAAACAATTCTTTTCCGGTTGATTTTACAAGCAGTTGCGCCCAGGTGGCAATTCGCGGCAGAACGGCTCCGGGTCCGATACTGCCTGGTACCTCAGGGGCTTCCGACAGCCAGAATTGGCCTTGATTAAGGAGCTCAAAAACATCCTTTTTGAAAAAAACGGGCGAGTACTCCCCGCTTTCGCCGCCATCATCCCTGCCGGTACCCACCCTGGCATATCCCGGCAACATGGTCTCGAGTTCGAGTACCTGATGATGCAGGGCCTCCTGAATGCCAATAATATCGGGCGACTTCTGCTTTAAATATTCTTCAACCAGAGGAACCCTGTTGGGCCAGGCATTGATGCCATCGGCAGGGTTGTCGAAACGTATGTTGAAGGTCATGACCTTTATCTTCTGCCCGGCAGCATGGCACGGCCCTGACAAAAGCAGCAATAAACCGGCAAGTATGGAAATAACAAAATATTTCATGGAAGAAGGTTTTTGATGTTGTCTAATTTATTGTTATAGTGAACAATAATGAGTCTGGTATAAAAAGTGCTGGAAAATCTGTTAGCAGGGCTAAAGCCCATAAATTCAGAGCCATCAGTAGCCCCGACCTTAAGGTCGGGGTTGTTGAAAATCAAGAAGATACTTGTATCTGAAACTGTCAGTTTAAAGTCTGTACTCTTTATTTGAACTTTTGAATGAAGAGAATTCCATCCTCAAAGCAAAAGTAATCCCTTAACTACTTTTCCTAACCCAAACGAAAATTAAATTAAGGTTAAACTCATGCGCCCGGATTCCATCCCACTACAAGGAGCATTACAAAAAATGCTATGATATATGCCACTGCAATATGCCAGCCATTCTTCAAGTAACTAAGCGTGCTCTTGGCCTGAGGGAACATGTTGGATAGCGCCACTCCTGCCGACGAGCCAAACCAGATCATCGAGCCGCCAAATCCCACGGCAAATGCAAGAAACCCCCAATCGTACCCGCCCTGCTCCAGGCACAGTTTGGTCAATGGAATATTATCAAAAACTGCGGAAACAAAGCCTAAACCAAAAGTGGTTTCCCACGATGGCACAGGCAAATCGCTCACAGGCATAAGCGAAGCCGAGGCAACCAACGAAAGCAGAAAAATGGTTCCTTTGATGGCCTTTGGTATTTCATCCCAATGGGTATTGCTAAATGTTGCTCCAATGATGATGGCAATCCAGATACCTGCCGCGGGAAAACCTATTGTCCAGTTGGCTATAATGGCGCCAGCCAGAATCAGCGCCACAATGGCAATCTTTTTATAGTCGATTTTAACCTCCTGCATTGCGATATCATGCTCTATTTGCTGAACTTTAGCCTGCTGTCGTGCGGCAATCATGCCAAAGATCAAAATTGCAGCAACCGAGCCTACAAAAGCGTGCGATACTTCCAGGGCGCTCACCCCTTCGATCCACATCATGGTAGTGGTGGTGTCGCCCACAACGCTGCCCGCGCCCCCGGCATTGCTTGCCGCAATAATGGCTGCCAAAAAACCGGTATGAACCCTTCCTCTATACATCACCTGGGCAATTTTTCCCCCGATAATGGCAGCAGCAATATTATCTAAAAAGGTGGATATGACACCAATCAGGAGCAACAGTACAAAGCCGCCCTGCCAGCCTTTTGGCAGAAAATTATGGAAGGCATTTGGAACACCGGATGCCTCAAAATGCTTGGCCAAAATGGCAAAACCAAACAGCAGGCCTGTTAAGTTTAACAAAATGCGCCACTCCCCTTCCGCTTCATGGCCTCCCAGGAAATGTTCAGGCAGACTGAAGGCAGGGTCAAACACGATTTTAAAGACCAGTACCGCAGCAAGTCCCAACAAGGCCACCTGCATGGTTTTGTTGTGAAAAATTGCAACCCCGATAAGGGTTGCGGCAAACAAAAGAAACTCAACCCTGATGCCCATCAGTTCGGGTATAGATTGGGTGGTTGCCGTGTTTAAAAGCTCCATATTGATTCAGGTTTAATTTCTGAAAGACAGAACCGGCTTAAAAAAGAAACAACGAAAACTATGGTAAAGTTTGAATCTTTTGTCGTTTTAAAAAACGTAGTACTCTAAAAACTTTGCGTCTTCGCGCCTCTGCGTGAGATGTTTTTCTCAACCTGTGCCTTTAATTTGATTGGCGGTTGGGGTTAATCAGTTCGTCGGCAGCCTTGCGTATGATTTCCCAGGCGTTTTTCACATGTATGCGGGTGGTTGTGTGTGAGCCGATGGCAACCCGTATGGTGTATTTGCTGCGGAGGCTGGTATGGGTCATATACACCTCGCCGGAGGCATTGATTTGTTCCAGCAGTTTTCTGTTGAGGCTATCGAGCTGCTCTTCGGAAAAATGTCCGGGGTTGAAGCGGAAACATACCAGACTGAGCCTCACGGGAGCCATGATTTGGAACCTTCCGTCGGCCATCATCCATTGCGAAAGCTCCTCTGCCAATTGCACATGGGTGCGAACCATCTTCTGAATGCCCTCCAGACCGTAGCTCCTTATCACAAACCAAAGTTTTAATGCCCTGAAGCGGCGGCCAAGTTGTATGCCCCAGTCGCGGTAGTTGTGCACCCGTTCATCGGCCCCTGTTTTGAGATATTCGGGCTGGATGCTGAATGTCCGTATAAGGGCTTCCGGGTCTTTCACGAAATAGGCTGAGCAGTCGAAATTGGTCAGCATCCATTTGTGCGGGTTGAACACAAAGGAATCGGCATGCTCCACCCCTTTCATAAACCCCCGCAACTCGGGAACCACTGCAGCCGTGCCTGCAAATGCCGCATCAACATGCAGCCAGAGGGAATATTTCTGGCAAACCACAGATATTGCATCTACGGGGTCCATGGCCATTGACGAAGTGCTGCCTAAGGTAGCCACCACACAGGCAGGGACAAAGCCTGCCTCCATGTCGGCTTTTATTCTTGCCTCAAGCACATCGGCTCGCATGGCAAATTCGTTGTCCGTTTCAATGATTTGGAGGTTTTCCCTGCCAAAGCCGGCAATTTTTACCCCTTTTTCGATGCTCGAATGGGTTTCGGCTGTTGCATAAACCCGCAATTTTCCGGCTACTCCTTTGAGGTTGCAACTGTAGCCTGTACTTTTTTCGCGGGCCGAAAGCAGTGCACACAGCGTAGCTGTTGATGCCGTATCCTGAATTACACCTGTAAATGTCTCCGGAAGCCCCACCATCTTCCTGAGCCATTCCATGACGGTTTCCTCCAGTTCGGCAGCGGCGGGCGAAGTTTGCCAGATCATGCACTGCAGACCCAACCCTGCGGTAAGCAATTCGGCCAAAACCGAAGCTGGGCTGTTGTTGGCCGGGAAATAAGCCATCCAGCCGGGATGCTGCCAGTGGGTAATACCGGGAACGATCTTCTCCCTAAAATCACTAAAAATCAGTTCCATAGCCTCCCCCTTCTCTGGTGGAGCATCGGGAAGCAACTTTTTGATGTCGCCGGGGGCTACGGATGGCTTTACCGGATAGTCTTCGATATTTTCGAAATAACCGGCCAACCAGTCAATAAATTCGTAACCGTATTTGCGGAATTGCTCGGCATCCATTTTACGGGCGCTTTCAACTTAAAAAGGCAAGTCGTCGTTTTCTGAGAATGGCGCAGGCGGCGGTTCGCCGGGAGGTGGTATCTCGCCCTCGTTACTGTTGATGCCTTTGCTTTTCTCTACTTTCCAGGCTTTGACCGAGGTAAACCACTTGCCATTATACTCGCGGCTTTCGATGTCGATATGGGCGGTAACCTGTTCGCCAGCCTTCAGATTGGCCTGGTCAATCCGCTCACCCCACATGCCGATGCAGACTTTTTTGGGGAACTGCCCGGGGATTTCCAGAATAAAATCCTGCCGCCTCCAGGTTCCTGCGCGTCCCTCACCCTGCTGCTCGGGCAACACTTCAAAAACTTTTCCACTTAATTCCATTGTGCCGGTAAATGTTTTTTGAATAAAAATTAATTCAGCAAAAGTAAGGGAATATGGGAAAATTGTAAGCTTTCCTGTTATGCCTGCCATTGAACCTTGGGCAACCTACTCATACTCATGGCACAATTAATCAAGGTAAATAAAAACAAGTCCTGACGTCAATTCATTTCGCGCCTTAGTCTAAATCAAGTATGAGTTTCATATTTTCTCTGACCTTCAGAGTAATGTCCTTTGGCAAATCACCAACCTTCTTCGTTAACCGGCTATTGTCAATCGCTCTGAGCTGGTCTATCATTATGTCGCAGTTCACATGCATATTTGCAGTTCCTTTTTTCAAATGTACCCTCAAAATTTCAGAACCCTTCGTAACATTTGTGGTTATTGGGCAAATTATTGTTGACCGATGTGGTATTTTGTTCAGAAGGTTTGTCTGAACAACAAGCACTGGTCGGGTTTTTCCGGGTTCTGTTCCAATTTGCGGGTTCAAATCTGCAATCCAGATTTCAAACTGCTTAGTCTGCATAATCTAATTCCTCAAATTCTTTAAGTACTGATAAGGAGTCTGGGCTTACCAGCTTGGATTCATTCCTGAGTTTTTGCTCTAAAATGATTTTCTTTTGTAGTTTGTTGTAAAACCCAATTGCTTCATTGATATAGCGATTCCTTGGTTTTTTCATTACTGACAGAATCTCTTCTGTTTCGCCAAAGATAGCATCATCAATTTTCAGTGACACAGTTTTCATATATGCTCATGATAAACCCCAAAGGTATATCTTTTTTGTATATACTGCAAGGTTTTTTTAAAAATTTCAAAAAATGCAAATTTTAGGTAGTCGGCCTGGAAGTAAGGATGCAGAAGCAATAACTTCTTCCAGGGTTCTATAATCCCAAACCTTCTTAGTATTGTCGCATGGGATATTTGTAAATTTCGATTTTGGGTCTTCCACCGATTGGCAATTCAAACCGATAAAATAGGTAATCGAAGCTTCTTCGTAGTTTTTCAGCCGGCCCATTGGCTCAGGCTCCAATGGGTTTCTCACTAAAATGGTCCATGCCCGGCAAAGCCAAAGCACTCTAAAAAAGAATTTCCGATCAAAATCTTAGTTTAAATTCCTATATATTTGCCCTCTTTAAAATAAAAACAGAAAAATTAGTATCCATAAATAATATACCTAAACAAAAAAACAACATGGTAAAATCAACAGAAAATGTGAAACCGTTCATATCGCGGTGGAGTGTTCCCATCTCCGGCTTTTTATTAACCCTTATGGGCGGCATTTCATATGCCTGGGCTGTCTTTGTAGTTCCATTGCAGGAGACTTTCGATTGGAGCAGGGCCGAGGCCGTGTTGCCCGTATCGGTTTACCTGTTCTTTTTTGCGGTAATGGGCACCCTGTTCGGAGGCTACTTACAGGACAAATATGGCCCGAGAAAGATTGCCGTAGCAGGCTCCCTCCTCCTGTTTTTGGGCTATTTCATGGCCGCTCAAATTGATCACTTTCCGTATGTATGGTGGCTCACGCTTTCTTACGGTGTAATTGCCGGAATGGGCTGCGGTTTTACTTATTGCGTGGCCGTTCCCTCTGCCCGCAAATGGTTTCCCGACCGTCCGGCATTGGCAGTTGCCATTTCTGTAACCGGCTTTGGTCTGGCAGCCACATTTTTTGCCCCGTGGATTACCCGCATGATTGCCAATACCAGTATTGCCAACACATTTTTGGTTTTGGCGGTTTTGACCAGTGTGGTTTCGCTGATGGCTGCCTGGTTGCAAAGGGTGCCATCCGAAGGATGGGCTCCTGCCGGGTTCAATTCCAATAATAATGGCAGCAATGGAAACAAACCGGATACCACTTTACGCGGAGCGTTCAAGTCCCGGTTCTTTTATTTGCAGTGGGTGTGCCTGTTTAGCCTCATTTTTGGCGGACTAATGGCCATGGCGCATCTGGTTCCGTATGGTGTTTCCACACTGGGCATGGAGCGGCCCATTGCAGCGGTGGCCATGATATGGTTTGGACTGGCCAATGGATTCGGCCGAACCTTAGCCGGGTTTATTGCCGATAAAGTTGGACCGCTCACCGTGATGCTGGTATCCTTCCTTATCTCAGGTGTCGCATTTCTGCTATTCAACTCCCTGGCCACCTCCCCTATGTTGCTCAATATTTTTGCGCTCATTTTTGGATGGGGATTTGCTGTTACCTTAGGGCTAATGCCCGCCATTACCACCGCGGCATTCGGAGCCAAAAATTTGGGTGCCATTTATGGTGCACTGCTTACTGCTTTCGGCCTTGCGGCCCTTTTGGGTCCTATGGCGGCTGCCCGGGCTTACGATTTAACGGGTGATTATGCCCTTTCGTTTGCCGGTGCAGGGGTGCTTAGCCTGGTTGGCTGGGGTATTTGCCTTTTTGGTTTCAAACTGAAGTATAAAATGAGATAAAGGCCAATACTCAGGTATCATTCCTGCTGGTATCAGAGGAGCTTTAACGACCTCTGCACCTACTGGCATCCGATTTATAGCAAACAGGCTGTCCAAAAAGGCTATTATGCTGTCATTTTGAACGAAGTGAAAAATCTCAAGTTGTTTTTATTCAGATTCCTCGCTTCGCTCAGAATGACAATCGTTTTACTTTTCAGACAGCCTCATTTTATCTGAGTTTACATTTCTGTAAACAATCAGGATTGATGAAAATTGAGAAGTTATAATGCTTCTTAGCCCAAATTACCCTTTTTTGGTTTTGTTTGCCAGCACCTCTGCCACATAACCGGCAACCTTATTGTTGAAAGCTTCCTGAAGCCTCCTTATCACGGGCAACCCTGTAGTATAGGTAAACTCCTCCACCCTGAAAGCCGGCAATACCTTGCGCGAAGTGCCTGTGATAAAAACCCCGTCGAACTCAGGCAGCCGGCTCACCGCAACCTTTTCTTCCTTAACTGCTATGCCCAGCTGATGGCACAACAAGAGTACGTGCTTAAGGGTAATGCCGGGCAGAATATCCTGCATTGGAGGTGAAACCAACTCATCGCCTTTAACAAAAAACACATTCGACCTGCTTCCTTCGGTGATGCAGTTATCATGGTCAACCAGCAGGGTTTCAAAAACATTGTTTTGCTGCTTCGCTACATTCGTGTTGCTTCTCAGCTCGGTATCCATCACCTTGGCATTGGGATTTAACCTCAGTCCGCGATGGAGCCCCAGGGCCACTCCGAGTTCAAAGTCGGCATCCGTAGGGTAGTGGTGCTCCATCACATAAATCAGAAACTCCTGCCCCGATATTTCATCCTCAGTCAAAACCACCACTTTAATATTTCCAATCTGAAGCTGATTGGCTTCAATAAGCCTGTAAACCTGCTCAACGAAATCATCAGGGACAACCTTAGAGGAAAAACCGCTCAAAGCAACCGTACTGTAAAGCCGCTCCAGATGATCCTCCAGAAATAGGGCTACACCATCAATTACACGAAAAACCTCATAAATATAATGAGGCCGGTTGAAAATCGAATTATCAAACGCTTCAACAGGAATCAATTGCCCGTTTCTGATGAACAGGTTTCCACGACATTCTGCCATACCATAAATTTTTTGGCAAATGTAACCTGTTTTCCTAAATCGCATCTATATATACGTGGAGTGAATTCTCTTTTGTATTTGTTGTATATTAGTAAGCAAAATATTTTTAATAAAGCTCAATCATGACAATCAGCAAATTTGTTTTGGTTTTAGCCTGCTTATTGGTTTTCTTGCCGGCAGTTTCACAAACTACAAGGCAAACAGGCTTGCGCGACCGCACACCCGCAGTGTTTGCATTTACCAATGCAACCATTGTAACCGCACCGGGTGTCGTTGTGGAAGGCGCCACGCTGGTAGTTCGCAATGGTTTGGTCGAAGCCGTTGGTGCCAATGTACGGATTCCTGCAGATGCAACCGTGCACGACTTATCCGGAAAATACATATTTCCGGGGTTTATTGATGCCTATGCTGTTTGGAACCACTACGACACCCTACCCCCTCGCCGCCAGGGTGCCACCTATTGGAATGCGAATGTAAACAGTCATTTCAACATGGCAGAGGTGGTTAGAAACTCGGAAAGGGACGCTGCTCTCCTGCGCTCACAAGGGTTTGTTGCAGCCAACCTGGTTCCCGGCAGGGGTATCATGAGAGGTCAGGGTGCAGTTTTGACCCTGGGACAGGAACAACCGGCCATGCAGGTTGTAAACCCTGCCTCCTCGCAGGTTGTTGACTTTATGATCACCCGCAGGGCAGGCCGCGGATACCCCACCTCGGTGATGGGAGCCATTGCGTTGACAAGGCAGGCCCTGCACGATGCCGAGTGGTACCGGCAGGCTCATGCCTCCTACGCCCGAAACCCGCGCAACCAGCAACGTCCGGAAGAAAACATCAGTCTTGGTGCCCTGGTTCATGCCCGCGAGATCAAAATTCCCTTTATCGTCGAAACCCCGGATGAGATTCTTTTTTTAAGGATTCATGAAATAAACCGGGAGTTTGGGCTCAACCTGTGGATCAGGGCCAGCGGCTACGAATACCGCCGCCTCGATGCCATTGCCCAAACCGGCCTTCCGGTGATTGTGCCTGTGAACTTCCCTGCCCCGCCTGCCGTTGAAGCTCCCGAAGATGCCATGAACGCTTCGTTGGAAGACTTAAGACACTGGTATCTGGCGCCGGAAAACCCGGCAAAGCTGGCTGAAAAAGGACTAAACATTAGCCTCACAGCATATGGCCTGAGCAATACGGGAGATTTTCTTAACAATGTACGTAAAGCAATTGAAAGAGGTCTAAGTCGCGATGCTGCGCTGGCAGCATTAACGGTAAATCCGGCCAGGATGCTCAGGATGGAGCAAAAATACGGAACTCTTGCTGCCGGAATGTCGGCCAGCTTTTTCATTTCATCGGGCCATATTTTTGAACAAAATGCAATAGTGGAGCAGGTCTGGATCGACGGAAATCAATACTATGTTCAGCCCCCACGCGAAGAGCCCCGCGGAACCTGGACTATGAAGAGTCAAATTTGGCCAGAGCCGATGACTTTGTCGTTGACCGGCGAACCCAACCGCCTCGAAGGCAGGGTGGAACATCAGGGCAAAACCATGCGACTGCAGGGCGTAAGGTACGATAACGCAAGGCTGTTTATGCAGTTTCCGGGCGATACCATAGGCATTCCGGGCACCATAAGGCTCTCGGCACATCTGCAGGGAGATGAACTTAAAGGCCTGGCTGAGAAAGCCTCTGGGCAAATCTTTTCGTGGTCTGGAAGCCGCACCGCCCCTTTTGCCAGGGAGGAGCGAAACCGGGCAGAACCAAAGACAAGACTCAACCTTGAGCCGCTGTTTCCTTCAATAGAATTTGGGGTGGAATCGAAGCCTGTTCAACCGGAACACCTATTGGTGCGCAATGCTGCCATCTGGACCCAAGGCCCGCAGGGAAGGCTCGAAGATGCCGACATGCTAGTGCAGCGCGGTAAAATAGTAAGGGTTGGGCACAACCTGCCTGTTCCCCGTGGTGCAGTGGTGGTAGATGCCACAGGCCTGCATGTAACACCCGGCCTTATTGACCCCCACCTGCATACAGCCATCCTGGGAGGGGTAAACGAAACCGGCGATGCCATTACTTCCGAAACCCGGATAATGGATGTGTTCAACCCCGACGACATATGGACTTACCGCCTGCTTGCCGGTGGCATGACCGCCGGTACCCTTTACCACGGCTCGGCCAACCCTATTGGCGGGACTAACCTTTTTGTAAAATTGCGGTGGGGCGCACTACCATCGGAGATGATCGTGGAGGAGGCATTGCCCGGGCTGAAATTTGCCCTTGGCGAAAATGTAAAGCGCACCCCCAACAGATACCCAAATACCCGCCTGGGTGTGGAACAAATCATAAAAGATGCTTTGATAGCCGCTCTGGAATACGAGCAGAAGCACAAAAACTTCAATCCCCGTTCGGGCATGATTCCTCCCCGGCGCGACCTGCAACTTGAAAGCATCCTTGAGGTGCTGCGCGGTAAACGCGGCTCACATGTACATGCCTACCGGGCCGACGAAATGCTGATGATGATGCGCCTGGCCGAAGAGTTTGGATTCAGGGTAACTTCATTTGAACATGCCGTGGAAGGCTACAAGATAGCCCGCGAATTGAAGGAACATGGAGCCATACCCGTGGTGTGGACCGACTGGACATCGTTTAAAGTGGAAGCCTACGACGGAATCAGGTACAATGCCGCATTGCTCGATCATGCAGGGGTAACCACGACCCTTCACAGCGACCACACCCAACTCTCAACCCGTATGAATTGGGAGGCAGGCAAGATGGTAGGCCACGGCATCACTGAGGAAGAAGCACTCAACCTGATCACACTCAACCCTGCCCGACTCATGGGCGTATCGCACCGGATGGGTTCGCTTGAAGCAGGAAAGGATGCCGACTTTGTAATCTGGAGCGGCGATCCCCTGTCGGCATTCACCATTGCCCGCCAAACCTGGATTGACGGCCGTAAATACTTCGACCGTGAAGAAGACCTGCTCATGCGCGAGGCGCTGCAACAAGAACGGGCAATGCTCATTCGACGCATCCTTCTGGAGCCGGCCAATGTACGCCAACAGGCCACACCACCGCGAGGCGGCAGACCCCAGGAATTTGAATAACCGGAACAAACTTTGGAGGGTTTGGGGAGAGGTATCAAGTGGAACAATGTTAAATGATGGATTTCTAATGATGAATAAAAGGTCTCTGCTAAAACTCCCCCTTTGGAGGGGGTTGGGGGAGGTAAGTTGATGGAAGTAGCCATGATTTAAAATCCAATTCCAACATACGCCGACAAAAAAGGTTGGAACGATTGGGGTTTTCAATTATACGCTTTCCTGACACATAGATTAAAAGAGACATGTGCAATGTACTCGGGTCTTTGGAAGTACAAATTGGGAAACTAAAAACAGAAAAAGTTGGTTATGAAGCATGCCGAAAACCTCCCCCCACCCCCTCCAAAGGGGGAGTTTCAAAGCAATAACATTTGGATTATTCAGTATTATTCCAAATTAAGCATAACAAGAATTAAAAAGACAAAATAGTGAGGAGTAACAGAATTTCCGACCCACCGGCAACCATGCCAAACAGCTTTTGCCAGGAAAACGTGATAAGCCGCGCTGCAGAAGCAAAGACGGAAAAAATTAAAATTTTGTACACCTAAAAAACCATTTCTTATGATAAAAAAGCCGTTAATTCTAATTTCCCTTATTGCCACTTTACTCATACCAAAGCAGGCAATTGCCCAGATACCCGGACCTGCCCAATCGCAACCCATAGCCCTTACAGGAGGCATTATCCATACCCTAACAGGCGCTCCCATTGCGGGAGGTACCATCCTGATGGTTGACGGGAAAATAGCCGGTGTAGGCGGGGATTTTGCACTTCCCGAAAACACAACACTTGTTGACATTAGCGGAAGGCATGTGTATCCAGCCATGATTCACGGACGCACCACGCTGGGTCTGGCCGAAATCGGCGCAGTGGATGTTACAGTTGATTTGAGCGAAGTTGGGAATATCAATCCCAACATCAGGGCAGAGGTGGCCTTTCATCCTGCCAGCCGACATATACCGGTAGCCGCGATGAGCGGTGTAGGCGTGGTGGTTACAGCCCCAACGGGCGGTATCATTGCCGGCATGGCAGCCGCCATGGTTACCGAAGGCTGGACATGGGAGGAAATGGTGCTGAAAGCGCCTGTGGGGCTGGTCATCAACTGGCCTTCCATGCACGACGCCGCCGCCCGCGACAGGGCCTTAGACGAACTCAACGACGCCTTCGACCGGGCCAGGAGATACCGCACCGCACGAACAGCCAATCAAAACCTACATCCTGTTGACACCCGCTGGGAAGCAATGGTCCCTGTTCTTAACAGGGAAGTACCGGTGCTGATAAATGCCTCCGAACTCAGGCAAATACAGGCAGCCATAGCCTGGGCCGGGAAACAGCAGGTGCGCATGATCCTGCTGGGTGGGCGCGACGCATTGTATGTTGCTGATCAACTGAAAGAGAACGACATTCCGGTAATTGTGGGCCCGGTATTGGGCTCGCCTGCAAGGCAATGGGAAGGATACGACCAGTTTTATTCCCTTCCGGCCGCTTTATACCGGGCAGGGGTAAGATTTGCCATTGCAGGCGAAGCCTCGGCAGCCTATACCAGCCGCTTGCCGTGGCATGCCGCAGCGGCAGTTGCATTCGGACTCCCGGAGGAAATTGCCGTGAAAGCGGTTACCAAAAACCTGGCAGAAATACTTGGAATTGACCACCTGGTGGGAACTATAGAGCCGGGCAAGGAGGCTACCCTGATGATTACCAGCGGCAACCCACTTGAGTTCCAAACCAATATTGAGCAAGTGTTTATTAGAGGAAGAAAGATTGAAATGGTTGACCACCACAGGAACCAGTTCAACAGGTATCTGGAAAGGCTACAGCAATAACATAAAAAAAACCGGCTTCGCGCCGGTTTTTTTTAAGTGATTCCGCCAGGATTCGAACCTGGGACCCACAGCTTAGAAGGCTGTTGCTCTATCCAGCTGAGCTACGGAACCTGAACAGTATTTTGGTTTTTCAGGCTGCAAAAATACACTTTTTTCCTTGATTTAGCAGGTCGTTTTGAACTTTGTCTTCAGGGCTGACGCATTAAAATCCCAATATAAAAAGGAGATAATTGTCATCACAGCCTGCTTTAAGGCGTTTAGCTTTCAAAGTCCGTGCCCCTTTTCAATACTTTCAACCAATGCTTCATGCGTTGGCCCTGGCTGTAATACATCCTTGTTTAAACATTATACATTAGTCATCAGTTTGCTATTTAACAACTAATCTGATAATTTGTGAAGTTTCATCTGCATGGATTTTTTTAACCAAATACACTCCATCTGGTATTGAACTTATGTCTATTACATTTTGGTTATAACTTTTAAGTAATATTTGTCCAAGTGTGTTAATGACATATACTCTGAATGAAGTTTCATTGGTGTTAATATACAATATGTCATTCGCCGGGTTTGGGTATATCCTTATGATATTATTTGCACCGGTAAACCTAACAGCTCTAATAGGCGAATATGAATATTGTCCGTCAAAATCAGTTTGCTTCAATCTGTAATATGAAATTCCATTAAGGGGGTTGTAGTCATTAGCTGTATATTTTATTGTATGTGAAGAATTTCCTGCACCGTTAACAATTTGAATAATATTCCATGTTTTAATATCAATGCTACGCTCAATTATAAAGTATTCGTTATTGGTTTCAGAAGCAGTAGCCCAGTTTAGTTCAACTAAATTAAAATCAGGTTCTGCATAAAAGTAAAGAAGCTCTATAGGCAAAACAAAATTAGCCTCTATTTCCCAAGCGCCAATATCTGGCGATGTTCCGGTTCCAATATAGCCCGGATTCCCCTGGCGAATGTTTCCGGTAAAATCAGTAGTAATTCCGGCAATATTTGCCCCCCTGCTCTCAATTTGAGTGTCACCAGGGTTAATATTCAGGTAATTGGCATCGCTGCCCACCGTGCTTATCCAATCCGGGTTTTCACTCACCGAAACTGTATCGCGCGGGGCAATGGTGCCGGCGGTAAAAACTCCCGCCCTGTAAGCTGCAAGTGTTTGCGCTCTATCGGCACCATCATCATATATAAGACGACTCGCGCCCGGTGTGCCAGCAAAAAACAAGTTGTTGTTCGAAGTCGCAGCATAGTTGGCCAGTCTGCCTGCAGAACCAGCACTTCGGCGAAAAGCAACCGCAGTTCCAGTTCCTTTAAACTCCGAAGTATTCACAATAATGTTGTTGCGCATATCGAGTCTGGCAGTGGTGGCTGTAGCGCTTGCCTCGTGAAATACCCCCGAAGTGCCAAGATTAGCCCCTGTGGTGGTGGGAGCCGATAGAAAGATGGTATTGTAGTAAAGGTTGATGTTTGATGCAGCTCCTCCAGAAGTTAGGGCAACACCCATAATCAGGTTGGTGCCGCTGGCTGCCGTGGCACTCAAATCCCCGATAAGGTTGTTTGAAATGTTGGTAACCATGGATGCTACAGAACCTGAAACCAAAATGCCATTGACAGAACCGGTATTTATACCGGCAGACGAAGACGACAGATTATATATCTTATTTTGTGACAGATTTACAAGAACCCCCGATGAAACAACAATGCCGTTGAGTGTTCCAGAAGTAAGCGCATTTGCCTGAAGCGTATGGATGGTGTTTTGGAAAACATGGTTGTTTGGTCCTCCGGCTACATTGATGCCGTTTACCGAGCCGGTAGTAAGCGCATTTGCCTGAAGCGTATGAATGGTGTTTTGAAAAACACGGTTATTAGTTCCTCCTGTTACTCTGATGCCGTTTACCGAACCTGTAGTAATCACATTACCCTGCAGATTGTGAATGGTATTCTGGTATATGTTTTTATTCGTACCTGCGGTAATATTAATGCCGGTTACGATTGCACTGATTACACCGGTTGATAAAAGGGTGTGTATGGTGTTTCCAAAAATATTATCATTGTCAACACCTGAACTTATTCCTATTAGGCTTGTTCCCCCGGTCGATAAAGTATGTATCAGGTTTTCCGTTACTGCATTGTTGCTGCCTGCAATGCCAACATTGAGCGCAACGATGGTTCCCGTTCCTGCTGTCCAGTTGCTGAAAGTGTTTCCTCTGATGGTTTTGGTAGCTAATCCTGCATCGGTATTCACCCAACCGTCAATGGTAGTTGCTCCTGCAACTGAAATATTCGAAAAATTGTTGTTGTTATTATTTACAACTGCACCGATTATGGATGCTGCAGTACTGGTAAACAAGTTTAGGATGCCGCCTGCACCTGTTTTATTGAAATTGCCAACAATGGAATTGCCGTTCACATTCTGTATGCCGGTTGCCTGCACAACCACGTTGTTTGCGACAAAGGTTATGTTGCCTGTAGTGTTTACTGCAAGATTGGTAAAGGTATTGTTGTTGATATGCTGTTCAAGGGTAGCAAAGGTGTTGGAAATAAACGTGTAAGCACCGGATGCTGCAGCTGTATGTGTAATACCCCTGAAATCGTTGCCGATAATCTCAAGGATGGCCGAGCTCATAGCGCCCGTAAGATTGGATATGCCGGTAAAAGCCGCGCCAGATGTCGCTGCAATGTTTACTAAGCCGCCATCCGGATTGCCAAGTTGGTTATTATTTATCGCAATGCGCGAACCTATCGAGCCTGTATTGGTAATCCCTGTGAAAGTGCCTGTGCGAATGGTATAATTACGTAAAACATTATTATTCAACCGGACTGTTAAAGGTCCCGCGCTGTTTGAGATGCCTGTAAAGGACCCTGTACCGTTGTTTGTTCCGGATATTATGCTGTTGCCGGTAATAAGAAGCGTACCACTGCCGCCGGTATTTTGTATCCCACTGTAAACAGACGCTCCCGTACTGTGCAAAGTGGCATTCTGTATGGTATTCCCTGTAATGGTAATAATACCGGAAGCAAAATTGGTAATGCCGTTAAAAGCCACGGCAGAAGTGGAAGTTCCGCTTGTTCCTACCACTATGGAGTTTGCAGTGGCGCTTCCGATAATATTACCGGTGATGGTAAAATTACCCTGCGTTCCGCTTGTACTTATTCCATTGAAAATATAAATAGTTCCAGCAACGCCCCCGGCCATAGTAATACCATGAATATTATTGTTTTCTATATTTATCGTTTGGTTAGTGTTAGCTAAAATTCCATTGATGGTACGTGTGCCGCCCGATCCTGATGCTGTCAAGCCCTGAATATAATTGGAAGTTACATTGGTAATGGTAGCGGCTGTAATATTGATTGCATTTACCGCAGTAAAACCTCCAGTTGATGAAAGCGTGTGAATAGTATTCTGGTGAATATTTACCAAGGGCGAAGCATTGGCGCACGACAAGCCCGTAACCATGCCTCCGGCACCCGTTGATACCAGATTGTTGATGGTATTGTTGTTTATTGCAAGCAGGGTCGCATTTCCTGCCGCCCCTATTGCCAGCCCGGTAATTTCGAACTGCCCGTTTAATCCGCTAATGGTATTATTGGATACCGAAGAGTTGCCACCAAACCCATTGATATTCATAGCTGTTATGCTGGCAGCGCCGGTAGTCCAATTAGTAAACGAATTCCCTGTAATGGTTTGTGTAGCAAGTCCCGCTCCTGAAAAAACCCAGCCCATAATAAAAGTTGTGCCTGTTGCGGTGATATTGGAGAAATTATTATTAATGTGATTAATTATTGCCCCTTCGGATAAAACTGCTGTGCTATTGAAGAGGGTTATAGTTCCTCCTGCACCGGTTTTGCTGAAGCTACCTGTGATGCGGTTATTGCTTATGGTTTGCACACCCGCAGGTTGCAATATAACGTTATTGCTTATAAAAGTAACATTGCCTGTGGTGTTAATCGTAAGGTCAGTAAAAGTGTTGTTGCTGATGTTTTGCGACAGGGTTGCAGCCGAGTTGATTATGTAGGTATGAGCGCTGCTCCCGGCAACCGAGTGGGTTATTCCCCGAATATCGTTGCCGCTGATGGTAAGGGCGGCTCCGGCTGTCCCTGCTGTATTGCTAATCCCCATAAGCGCACCGGAATTGGCAACCGTGTAGGTTACCAAACCTCCGTCGGCATTCCCAAATTGATTGTTGTTGATATTAATGCTGTTAATGACTGTTCCGATTTGCCAAACAGCCCTAAAGGGAGCGGTGGCACTTCTTATCTCGTGGTTTCGGATAATGTTTTGGTTGATGTTTACGAAATTTGCAGCAGCAGACGAAGTGATGACAGTAAATTCGCCTGTACCGGTGCTGGTGCCTGCAATGATGCTGTTTCCTTCTATGGTTAAAACACCTGTACTTCCCCCAATATGAATCCCTCTGAAAATGGATAGAGCTGTACCATAAACAGTCGCATTTATAATCGTATTGTTTGTAATGGTGGTAACTCCCGTAACATCAGCATTAATCCCGTTGAAAGCGCAAACTCCTGTGGTGGTTACACCGCTTGTGCCAATAGCTATGGAGTGGGCAGTTGTGGTACTCCCGATCAGGTTGCCGGATATCACAAAATTACCCATTGCGCCGGTTGTGATGATACCATGAAAGGTATAACCAATAGCAGCTCCACCGCCTGTGCTGATGGAACCAATGATGTTGTTCTGAATATTAGAATTACTGGTGTTTATTACATAAATTCCAGAAATAACACCCCCCCCCGTTGAAGTAATATTGATGGACCCATTGCCTGTGGCTGCCCCGATAATGTTGGGAGTAATATTCCCAATATTTACTGCCCCGACCAATACCGAAATGCCTGAAAAAATGCCGGGTAATAAGGTTGATCCGCTGGAGGTTGAAAAAGCAATACCAGCCACCGTATTCCCTTGCACACTCGAAGCTACGGAAGAACCCACAGTAATCTCTATAGCTCTGAAATGGATTGCCACTGTCCCATCATAAGTGGTAAGTCCCGTACCTGCTGCCTCGGCAAAACCGATGGTGTTATTGATTATATGGTAATCTATGCCTGAAGCAGTAAGGATATGGATTGCCCGGTGGGTACTCCCTGCCGTGGAGGTTCGAGTGGCGGTTTGGAAAAACCTGTTATTGCTTATGGTCCAATTCGAGCTGTTCGATGTTAAAAAAACACCGTTAGAACCTACAGTAGGGTTGAAATAATCCTGAATATAATTGTTGGTGATATGGTTTGTGCTGTTGTCAACAGTAACAGAAGTCCCTGCTGAGTATATTGCATTAACAGGCAGATTAGTACCGGCAGGCCTGATTACAGCGTTTGCAATGGTGTTGTTATCATTTCCGGTAACGGTACCGGTCGAAAAAAAGATGGTTCCTGATGCCGCTGCAGTGCCTGAACCCTCAATGGTGGTATTGCGAATAATATTATTACCGGCATCATTAATAAACCGTATGGTGCTGGTACCAGCCGTCGATGCCGTACTCAAATTACTGATGGTCAAAGAATTGCCTCCGGTGTTCAGCCCGTCAATAATTACATTATCGGCACCATTCAGGTCAATCACAGGGGCTGATAAATTTCCGTCAATGGTTCGGGCAGCACCACCCGAAGGTACTATGCTAATCGAAACCCATGAGCTTGTTGAGGGCTGATTCAACACGGCCGAAGCAGTTTCGGTGGTGTTTCCTGTAATAGATATGGTAATGTTTCTCCCGGCCTGATTGGGCTGCCCATTAATAGCATTGAAGGCTAAGCGTAGTTGTGAATAGTTGCCGTCGGCTCCGTTGGAGCCGGTAACGGTTACCTGGGCATACAACCCGGCAGAAAAGAAATTAGCAATAAAAAATACGCTGAGAATAAATACCCGCAAACCTACTGTTTTTGTTTTAGAAGAATCCATACGCAAGCTGAATTTATGTTGCCAAACTTTCATTCATTTACAAATCAATTCATCCGTTTTACTTGAACGTAAAAATACACAATTTTGATATATGACCAACTCAAAACTTAACCTGCAATTTTTGCTGCTTTCAATGCGATTGCTTGTCAAACCCCGGTTTGAACCATGCAAAATACATTCAGACCCAGCAAAGCTGGGACAGGCAGCGACCTTTCCATGCTTATTATTTGTTTCATTCCTGCAAGGCACGGTGCAGAAAAACAATCACAAATAATTGGAATATCTTTGCCGGCGGTTGTTAAAAAATGCCCTGTAGTAACAGGTCGCGACCTGTCCCTACAGATTTTTAAATACAACCTGCCATAACCATAAGAAACCTGAAAAATCTTACTCCCGGATGAATAGACTACTATGTTGCACTATTCTCATCATTGTCAATGGTTTTACCTCCTTTAACGTTTCAGCCCGTCAGATTCCGCAGGAAATGCGCGGGGTTTGGGTTTCGACGGTTTTTAATATTGACTGGCCTTCGCGTGCCGGGCTCGATGCTGCAACCCAAAAGGCCGAGGCGATAGCCATTTTAGACCAGGCGAAATCATTGGGGTTAAATACGGTTTTTTTGCAAGTGAGGCCCTCGGGCGATGCCATATATCCTTCAGCCCTTGTGCCGTGGTCGCGATTTTTGAGCGGAAGGCAGGGTCAACCGACTCAGCCCTCGTACGACCCGCTGCAATTCTGGATAGAGCAGGCCCACCGGCGCGGGCTGGAGTTGCATGCCTGGATAAACCCGTTCAGGGCAACTACCGGCCTAAATGACCATTTGGATACAATGCATGCCATGGTGCGGAGACCCGACTGGGTGGTGCAGTACGGCAACCGCAACTATTTCGACCCGGGACTACCTGAAGTACGGCAGCACCTGTTAGAAGTGATTGCCGAACTCATTACACGCTATGATATAGACGGGCTGCATATCGATGATTATTTTTATCCATACCCGGTGTGGGGAACCGAGTTTCCGGATACCCTTTCGTTTAGCAGGTTTGGAAACGGAAACCCAGTCAACCGCAACGACTGGCGCAGGGAAAACATCAATACGGTAATCCGTTCGATTAGCAACCTGGTGCAGCAACAAAAACCCTGGATAAGGTTCGGTGTAAGCCCGTTTGGGGTTTGGCGCAACCGCAGCACCGATTCCGCCGGCTCCGACACCCGGGCAGGAATAGAGAGCTACGACCACCTTTTTGCCGATGTTTTGCTTTGGGAACGTAATGGCTGGGTAGATTATGTGATACCACAACTCTATTGGGATAAGCGCGACAACCGTGCAAGTTTTCAGTTGCTGCTTAACTGGTGGAATCAGAACATTCGAAACCGCCATCTGTACATCGGTCATGCTGTTTATAAGATTGACCCGGCAAACCAGAATTGGGGTAACCCGGCTGAAGTTCCCGGTCAAATCAGGGCCATTCAACGGTTAAACCGTCCTTCGGGCTCAGTGTTTTTCAGCCAGCGCCATTTTAACCGTACCGACCTGTTGGGCTTGGCCGACACCCTGAGCAACGACCTGTTCAGACTGCCTGCCATTACTCCAAATATGCCCTGGATAGATAATAATCCGCCGCCGCCAGTGCTTAGTCTTCGGTACCATAAAGGCGAAGTAAGCTGGGAGGTTTCCGCCGGACAAAACCCGTTCAATGAGGCACGCAGGTTTATCGTTCACCTGGAGCCGGTCAGCGGCAGGGCCAAAGTACATGGGCCTGTATGGTTCATTACGGGTGAAACAAGGTTTAAACTGCCCCGCCGCCCCCTGCTCTCGCGCAGCCGTTACCACCTGAGCGTAATGCCCGTTGACCGCAACAGCAATGTGGGCGCGGTGAATACGTTGTACAGGATTTATTATTGATTAAAAAAGCAAATAGTTTGTGAAATCCTGAAAAGCCTCAACTGGAGAAATGTTAATATACAAATAGTAGATCACTCAAAACACCCTCCTACCGAAAAGTACCTTTCGCCGGTATCGTAACTAAAAGTCAGTATTCTGGAACCTGAAGGGATTTCCGTAGCTTTTTGCGATTGGCAGAAATTGATTATCAACATTCTTATAATTTACTGGTAAACAGCGAATAAAAAGCTCATAGAATTTCGCTAATGGCATAAATTTCGCAAGAACAGAAATTACTTTTAACTTTACAAAAAGTTTGTGAATATGGGAGCTATTATCGTAAAAGCAGATAAAAAAAGTAGTAAATTACTTTCAGAACTAGCCCGCCGGCTGGGAGGGAGTGTGATTAACCTGGAAGACAATCAATACGAGGAAATTGCACTTGGAAAAGCAATGGAAGCAGTTAAGACTGGTGAACTTGTGGACCGGAATGTTATTGTGCAGAAATTATCCGGAAAATGATAATTGAATTCGACAAATCATTTGAAAAGTCACTGGACAGAATAAAGAACAAAGCGTTTTATCCAAAAATTGAAAGCATAATTCTGAAATTTGAAAAAGCCAATACTTTCAATGAAATCCAAAATGTAAAAAAACTTACCGGATTCAAGAATTATTATAGAGTCAAACTTGGGGAGTACAGAATTGGTATAGAGGCCATTGACAAAAATACAGTTCGTTTTATCTTAATTGCACACCGAAAAGAAATCTACCGGTTATTTCCGCGATAATAACCGCAAACGATTACACCTCCTTCCCGCAAGCCAGGGATTCTGTTTTAAAGAGATTTGGCAGCTCACTCAAACAAACAACCCTCCTACCGACAAGTACCTTTCGCCTGTATCGTAACTAAAAGTCAATATTCTGGAACCTGAAGGGATTTCCGGTAGCTTTTTGCTGATAGCAGCCAGTGATGCCCCAGACGAAACACCTATGAAAAGCCCCTCCAAAAGGGCGGCTTTTTTAGTAAAGGCAAATGCTTCTTCGTTGCTTACGGTGATAATTCCATCCAAAAGCCCCCCGTCTAACACATCGGGAACGAATCCTGCCCCTATGCCCTGTATGGGGTGCGGAGAATGCTGGCCACCGCTGAGCACGGGCGATAGAGCCGGCTCCACCGCAAATGTTTTCAACCCGGGAAACTTCTGTTTCAGCACTTGGGTAACCCCGGTAATATGCCCTCCGGTGCCAACTCCGGTGATCAGGTAATCGAACCCTTCGGGAAAATCGGCTAAAATCTCGGATGCTGTGGTCCGGCTGTGCACCCGCGGATTGACAGTATTGCCAAACTGATCCGGAATCCATGCACCGGGAGTTTGCGCAAGAAGCCGGTTTGCCTCTTCAATAGCACCGCGCATTCCTTTTTCGCGGGGTGTAAGCACAAATTCCGCCCCAAACAGATTCATGATGGCGCGCCTCTCTACCGACATGCTTTCGGGCATCACCAGAATAACCCGGTAGCCCTTCACGGCTGCAACCATGGCCAGGCCTATACCGGTGTTTCCCGAAGTCGGTTCAATGATTACACCTCCCGGCTTTAACCGGCCTGTGTGCTCGGCGTCTTCGATCATTGCCAAGGCAATCCGGTCTTTGATGCTTCCGCCCGGATTGTTTTTTTCCAATTTAACCCACACTTCATAATCGGCAGGGAAAAGCCGGTTCAACTTTACATGCGGCGTGTTGCCTATAAGTTCGTTCACATAGTTTGCTTTCATTTCAAAATGTATTTTAAGGGTGTTTGTAAGTTTGTTGTTTGGTTAGTTTTTTCTCTTTCGGATTTTAATCTGACTGTCTCTTACCACCAGTGAATAGGGCGGTACACTTTCGGTGAGCCATACATTGCCCCCGATTACCGAATGGTGCCCAATGACCGTTTCGCCACCCAGTACCGTGCTTCCCGCATAGATTACCACATGGTCTTCGATGGTGGGATGCCGTTTGGTTGATGCCAGCGACTTCTCCACCTGCATGGCGCCCAGGGTTACGCCCTGGTAGAGTTTCACATGGTTCCCGATATGGGTTGTTTCTCCAATTACGATGCCGGTGCCGTGGTCGATAAAGAAGCTGTCGCCAATGGTGGCGCCCGGATTGATATCTATTCCGGTTTTGCTGTGGGCAAATTCGGCAATGACCCTCGGCAAGTAAGGCACTTGCTGCCTTAATAATTGATTGGCGATACGGTAAACACAAATGGCAAAAAAACCGGGGTAGGCATGAACCACCTCTGCCAGGCTTTTCGCTGCCGGGTCGAATTGGTAAATAGCCTCGGCATCGAGCAGCAATTTGTCGTAGATTGCCGGAAGGGCGTTAAAAAATTCCTCGGCGATACCCTCTGGTTCTTCCATCATGACACACTTCAACGATTGAAGCAATTTCTTTAATAGCGATTCGCTTTCACTGAAACGCCCCAGGTAGCCCTCGAAACTATCGGGCAGTTCGAGCGGAAACAACAGCCGGGTGAGGTCCTCGATAAACCGTTGGCTGTCGGCTGTAGCAGGCATGGGGCATGGCTCTGAAATTCTTCCCTTGTAAAGACGTTCGATAAAACTTTGCAGATTTTCCATGGATTTGAAAGGTTGATTCAATAAATAAAAAAAGCCCCTTCATTGCGCAATGAAAGGGCTTCCTTACAAGATAATGTCAAAATCAAAAACACAGCCCAACCATTGCATTTACGCAAATCGGACAACAACAGCAGGTTTGGAATTTAGATTTTTTGGTTTGCATACAGCCAATGTGGAATTTAATTTTCCAAGTTTTTGGGGAACCAAAATCAACCACCTACAAAAGTAGAACTTAAATTTTTACAAAATCATCCACCAACGGCCTTTATGTATTTTTAAGATACAGAAATTGCTTTCAATTTGTTTTTTCTGCCGTACTCAGAATCAAAAAAATTGATACTTTTGTGGGTCGAACATTCCACTGTTTGTAAAGTGGTGTTTGTTTATAAAGAAGCGCTGAGAGAACAGGCTCTGTGAAGCGCTGGCAACCCGCCCCGGCAAGGTGCCAATACCTGCCTTTAAAAAGGAATTATAAACGAAAAATTGAAAATGAGCACTTCCCGCTTCAATTCTTTTCTGCACAAAGTGTATATGGCTATGCGCCGGCCTGGCATCCTGTGTAATTAAACACCGGTTCCGGGCGCATCCGTTTCGGCTTCAAACCCTGAGGTCAGCGCATCCGCACGTCCAGGCCTAACCCCAAAACCACTTTCATGCTTTACCGGCCATTTTCTGGCCACGGATTTACTCATAATGAATTCAAAAGAAACCTTTCAAATAATTTTTATACCGTAAAAAAATGTCACAAAATAATTTTCGGTTTGAAACCCTGCAACTGCATGCAGGTCAGCAGGTTGACCCTGCAACCCAATCCAGAGCTGTACCCATTTATCAAACCACTTCATACGCTTTTAAAAGCGCCGAACATGGAGCCAACCTTTTTGCATTGAAGGAATTTGGAAACATTTACACCCGGATAATGAATCCCACCACCGATGTTTTTGAAAAACGCATGGCGGCTCTTGAAGGCGGCGTTGCTGCGCTGGCAGTGGCATCGGGTCATGCAGCCCAGTTTATTGCGCTCAACAACATCCTGCAGCAGGGCGACAATTTTGTTTCCACTTCGCAGCTCTACGGAGGCAGCTACAATCAGTTTAAAGTTTCGTTCAGGCGCATAGGCATTGAAGTGCGGTTTGCAAAAAACGATGACGTAAATTCTTATGAATGCCTGATCGATTCCAAGACCAAGGCCATTTACCTGGAAACCATCGGGAACCCGGGATTCAATGTAGTTGATTTTGATGCATTTGCAAGGCTTGCCCAAAAGTACGATTTGCCGTTGATTGTTGACAATACCTTTGGCGGCGGTGGATACCTGTTCAGGCCCATTGAGCACGGAGCCAACATCGTGGTGGAAAGCGCCACCAAATGGATTGGCGGCCATGGCACTTCGATTGGCGGAGTGATTGTTGACGGCGGCAATTACAACTGGGGCAACGGCAAGTTTCCGCAATTCACCGAACCATCGGAGGGCTATCACGGATTGGTTTTCTGGGATGTCTTTGGGAGCGGCAGCCCATTTGGCAACATTGCCTTCATTATCAGGGCGCGGGTCGAAGGCCTGCGCGACTGGGGACCGGCCATCAGCCCGTTCAATTCGTTCCTGCTGCTGCAAGGACTGGAAACCCTGTCGCTTCGCATGGACCGGCATTGCGAAAATGCTTTGAAGCTGGCCGAATGGTTCGAAAAGCACCCAAAGGTCGAAACTGTAAACTATCCCGGGCTCAAAAGCAGCCCCTATAATGAAAATGCCAAAAAGTACCTGAAAAGGGGCTTCGGGGGCGTGTTGTCGTTAACGGTAAAAGGCGGAAAAGAAAAGGCCACTCAGCTCACCGACAATCTGAAACTGGTAAGTCATCTTGCCAATGTGGGCGATGCCAAAACCCTGATTATTCAGCCTGCTGCAACCACACACCAGCAACTGAGTCCTGAAGCACAGTTAGCAGCAGGTGTTCAGCCCAATAGCTTAAGGGTTTCTGCAGGGCTGGAGCATATAGACGATATCGTTGAAGATTTTCGGCAAGCGCTTGAAAAATTGTAACATTGCAGGGAAATTAATTTTATCCGCTTTATGATAAGAAAAATCTATAAACACCCGCAGCCATTTTTTCCAGAACAGGGAGAAACCATAACCGGTCTGGAGATTTGTTATCACATATCAGCAGAACCCATCGACCCTTCGAAACCTGTGGTATGGATATGCCATGCCCTAACGGCCAACTCCAATCCCGAGGAGTGGTGGCCTGGCATGGTGGGTAGCGGGAAATTTTTTGACCCTGCAAAATTTACCATCGTGTGTGCCAACATAGTCGGAAGTTGCTATGGAACCACCGGCCCAATGAGTATAAACCCAAGAACAGGAAAAAAATGGCTGCGCGATTTTCCGCTGATCACAGTGCGCGACTGGGTGAGCGCTCATGAAATATTGCGTGGGCATTTGGGTATCGACAAAGTATATCTGGCTACCGGTGGCTCCATAGGGGGATTTCAAAGTTTGGAATGGGCCATTATGCACCCCCAAACCGTAGAAAACATTGTGCTTATTGCAAGCTCCTATACCCAAACTCCCTGGGCCGTTGCCATAAACGAAACCGAGCGTATGGCCATTGAGGCCGATGCTACCTTTTTTACCGACATTGATGGTGGTGGCAAGTCCGGATTAGCGGCTGCGCGAGGCCTTGGATTGCTTACTTACAGGGGTTATGAAGCATACAATCAAACACAGGCTGAGGATGGCCTGGAGAAGGTCGAAGGATTCCGGGCTTCTTCGTACCAAAGGTATCAGGGCCAAAAATTGATTGACCGCTTCGATGCCCACAGCTACCATACCATAACCCGCAGCCAGGACACCCACAATGTGGCCCGCTGCAGGGGCAGTTTTGAAAAAGCATTGGCGATGGTGAAAGCCCGAACACTTTCAATAGGTATTTCGTCCGACATACTTTTCCCCCCCTGCGAGCAGCAACTTATGGCTAAGCTCATCCCCGGAGCCGCATACGCTGAAATACATTCGGATTTCGGCCATGATGGCTTTCTGATAGAATCAGCCCAGCTCGAGAATCTGGTTGAAAGGTTTCTTTCAACCAGAAGCGCATCCTAAAGGATTCCCACCAACTGGAATGAGGACGATTTTTGTGTTAAGATTTTTTCTATTAGCAATTGTATTGAAATGGACACCAAACAAATTATAGGCTTGTTCGGATTTGGCGTGGTTGGCGAAGGGCTTTACCGGGTTTTGCAGAAAAGCCCAGCAACCAGAGCTGAAATCAAAAAGATTTGTATTCAGGATATCAATAAACCCCGCAGCATACCGGGCGAAATGTTCTGCACCGATTACTCAGTAATTATTGATGACCCGGAGATAAATCTGGTGGTTGAGCTGATAAACGATGCCGGCGAAGCATACAAAATTGTAAAAGCTGCTTTATTGGCCGGCAAGAGTGTGGTATCGGGCAACAAAATGATGCTTGCCACGCATATGGAGGAGTTCATTGGCTTACAGCAGCAAACCGGAGCTTCATTGCTTTACGACGCTTCGGCCTGCGGAAGCATCCCCGTGGTGCGCAATCTGGAGGAATACTACGACAACGACTTGCTGCTCTCAATCACAGGGATACTGAATGGCTCATCAAACTGCATTCTATCCGGGATTTTCAACGGCGATGAGACCTATGAGCAGGCATTAAGCAAAGCGCAACAATTGGGATTTGCCGAAACCGACCCTTACCTTGATGTGAGCGGCAAGGATGCAGTAAACAAACTGGTAATACTTGCCACACATGGCTTTGGGGCTATCGCCAAACCGGAAGAAGTGTTTGTAAGCGGTATTGAAAAGCTGAACGAATTCGACATCCGGTTTGCCAAAGAAAAGGGGTTTAAAATAAAGCAGATTGGCCAGGCAACCAAGCTGAATGGCAATGCGCTTAACCTTTTGGTAATGCCCAAACTTGTACCGCCCAATGATTACCTGTTCAACATTGAGAACGAATACAACGGTGTGGTTATCGAAGGAGCCTTTTACGAAAAGCAGTTTATGTTCGGAAAAGGCGCCGGAGGCTACCCCACGGGAAGTTCGGTGCTTTCTGACATTACCGCACGCATGCACGGGTACAGGTACGAATACAAGAAAAGGAAATACTTCAATATTCCGGAACTCACCAACGAAGTACAAATCAAAATGTACCTGCGATACAGCAACCTGATTGATTTCAGCCATTTTGAGTTTGATGCCATTGATGAGAAGTATTACTCGATGCCTTACAACTATGTCGTAGGCAGGATAAAGGTTTCCAAACTGCTGCCTGTGATGAAACTGCTGCCAGTGCTCGATGTGTTTATTGCCTTTTTCGACAAGCCCGAAATCAGTTGAAAAATAGGAATGAAAGGCTTTAAGCACCGATGAGTTTGCGAACCGATAAATTACAGCAAAAGCTCCATGACAGGAAAGTTTCAGTATTTTTGCCGCTTTTACTAAAAGTTATGAAGAGAAAAACTTATTTAGTACTGATACTGGTTTTCACCTTTCTGGCTATCATTTTCTGGGTTTTAAAGTTAGGGTACAACACACAGCTGCCGTATCAGACCTTTTTGATAATAGCCTGGATGGTCATCGTTGAGTATATTCATGCAAAGCGCAGAAAGATGGTTACCGGAAAATATGGTCTCAATCCATTGAAGATTAGGCGTGTAATTGATACAATAAAAAAGTGCTATGGCCCCGATGCCAACATAGGCAACCCATCTCGGAAGGAGGAAGTGGCACATTGATTTGCTTGCAGTTGAACATTTCGTAGCAGGGAAAACATTTGCGCCTTTGCGTGAGGTTTTTTCCAAGATGCAAAGAAACGGTCGCATTCAGCAATTCTGCAAAACCATTAATCTTGTAAACCAAACAATATTCCCCTGAAAATTGTTACATTTGCCACTGCATGTCTGAAATAATGACTTGTTTATAACGAAGCGCCGAGAGAACAGGCTCGATGAAGCGCTGGCAACCCGCCCACCGGCAAGGTGCCAAAACCTGCCTTAGAAAAGGAATTATAAACGAATAGGTACAAGATGCAAACCATCTCCATTAACTATTTCCTGCACAAGGTACACATGGCTATGCGCCAGCCTGGCTGCTGATGTTTTATTGGCATTACCCAGGCACAACTACCCCCCCTTTGTTCTGAAGGCTACAATCTGTTGGCTTTTGGCATTAGAATTCACACATTTCACTTTCTCCTTTATCCTTTAACCTTTAATCTTTATCCTTTATCCTTCCCCCCATGACCATTCCCGAACTGATTGCCCGAAACAACGGCAAACCGCGTATAAGCTACGAACTGTTACCTCCGGTAAAAGGGAGCAGTATCAGCACCATTTTCAGCATGTTAGACCAGTTGATGGCATTTCAACCGCCATTCATCAACATAACCTATCACAGGGAAGAAATTTCCTATGTAAAACAGGCCGACGGAAGTCTGAAGCCCTCGGTGGTGCGCAAACGTCCGGGCACAGTGGGTATAGCCGCCGCCATTCATGCCCGCTACAAGGTCGATGTTGTGCCCCATATCATTTGCGGAGGCTTCTCGAGCCAGGATACCGAAGATGCGCTCATTGACCTCGATTTTTTAGGTATCCGCAACCTGCTGGTAGTGCGGGGCGATGCGGACAAGATTACAGGCCGGTTCAATCCAAATCCGCAGGGGCACCGCTATGCATCAGGGCTGATTGACCAAATCATGAATATGAACAGGGGTATTTACCACGACCAGTGTGTTGAAAACCCATCGCGCACAAATTTCTCCATTGGTGTTGCCGGGTATCCCGAAAAGCACCCCGAATCGCCAAACGCCGAAGAAGACCTGTATTACCTGAAACAAAAGGTTGACAAAGGCGCCGAATATATTGTAACCCAGATGTTTTACGACAACGGGGTTTTCTTTAACTTCGTGAATCGGTGCAGGGAGGCAGGTATTCAGGTGCCCATCATACCGGGACTGAAGCCCCTGAGTATTCTTGAGCATTTTCATCTGTTGCCCCGCACATTTCACCTCACCATACCCCCGTCACTGGTAAAAGAAGTGAACCATTGCAAGGACAACAAAATGATCAGGGAGGTAGGCATAGAATGGACTATCAATCAGATTAAGGGGTTGAGAGATGCCGGGCATCCTTTTGTGCATTTATACACCATGGGAAGAGTGGATAATATTGTAAAAATCTCAGAAAGGGTTTTGTAAAATACGTAGGAGAATTTCTTTAAATTCATTTGGGAAGTCCGTCAGGAACTTAGCATTTCATTGTCTCTGAAATACATTTTGACCACCTGAACCCTTTCAGCCAACCGGAAACCATGTCGCAAAAAACCACCAGCAAGCATGACAACTTTTAACCGCCTTCAATCCCTGCTTCAGCAAAAAATTCTTATTCTGGATGGAGCTATGGGAACCATGATACAACGCCACAAGCTTACGGAGGAAGATTTCCGGGGCGCCCGTTTTGCCCAAATCAACCAAAAGGTAAAAGGCTACAACGACCTCCTCACCCTGACGCAGCCCCAAATTATCAGTCAGATACATGAAGCATATCTGGAAGCAGGCTCCGACATTATCGAAACCAATACCTTCAACTCCACATCGGTTTCCATGGCCGATTATGGGATGGAAGGCCTGGTGTATGAGCTCAATTTTCAGGCTGCCAGACTTGCCAGGCTTGCGTGCGAAAAATACAATTTGCTTACTCCCGGCAAGCCGCGATTTGTTGCCGGAGCCATTGGCCCCACCAACAAGACCGCATCCCTCTCGCCCGATGTGAGCAGTCCGGCTTTTCGAGCTATAACCTTCGACAACCTGAAAGAAGCCTACCTCGAACAGGCAAAAGGATTGCTTGATGGCGGAGCGGACATTCTCCTGGTAGAGACGGTTTTTGACACCCTCAATGCAAAGGCAGCACTGGCAGCCATCCTGGAAATCCAGCATCAAACAGGTAGGAAGATTCCGGTGATGGTTTCGGGAACCATTACCGATGCCAGCGGGCGCACACTCTCTGGTCAAACCACCGAAGCCTTGCTCACCTCGCTCTCCCATGTTGACCTTCTGTGCATTGGCCTCAACTGTGCCCTTGGAGCCGAACAACTCAGGCCATTTCTCGAAATCCTCAGCAAGATGGCACCATTTGCCGTAAGCGTCTATCCCAATGCAGGGCTGCCCAACCAGTTAGGGCAATACGACCAGTCGGCACAGATGATGGCCGATATTCTGGAAGGTTATCTTAACGACGGGTTGGTAAATGTTGTAGGTGGCTGCTGTGGCACAATCCCGGAACACATCAGGCAGATAGCCCTTGTGGCGGAAAAATTCCCTCCCCGACCCATTCCTGAGCCTTCGCCAAACACTTTCCTCAGCGGACTGGAACACCTTGAAATAAGGCCGGATTCCAATTTTATCAACATCGGCGAACGAACCAATGTGGCCGGCTCGGCAAAGTTTGCCCGTCTCATCAGGGAAGAAAAATATGAAGAAGCACTGAGTGTGGCACGCGACCAGGTGGAAAACGGTGCCCAAATTTTAGATATCTGCATGGACGATGCATTGATTGACGCCCCCCGGGCCATGACCCGCTATCTGAACTTCGTTGCATCAGAACCCGATATTTCCAAAGTCCCCCTGATGATTGATTCTTCGAATTTCAGGGTAATCGAAGCCGGACTGAAATGCGTGCAGGGCAAGAGCCTTGTAAACTCCATAAGTCTGAAAGAAGGAGAAGAAGAATTCCTGCACCAGGCACGCATCGTAAGGCAATACGGTGCAGCAGTTGTGGTGATGCTGTTCGACGAAAAGGGACAGGCAGATTCGTTTGAAAGAAAAATTGAAATTGCAGCCAGGGCATACCATTTGCTTACAACAAAAGCCGGTTTTCCTGCCTTCGATATCATTTTCGACCCCAATGTATTGGCAATCGGCACCGGCATCAGCGAGCACAACCGCTATGCCCTGGATTTTATCGAAGCCTGCCGCTGGATTCGGAAAAACCTGCCGCAGGTGCATATCAGCGGGGGTGTAAGCAACTTGTCGTTTTCTTTCAGGGGTCACAACATCATTCGGGAGGCCATGCACTCGGCATTTCTGTTTCATGCCATAGAGGCGGGAATGGATATGGGTATTGTGAATCCGGGTCTGCTGCAGGTGTATGACGAAATACCAAAAAGCCTTTTGCGGCTGGTGGAAGATGTTATCCTGTGCCGCCGCGAAGATGCCACCGAACGCCTGGTGCGCTATGCCGAGGGGGTGAAAGAACAGCAGGACAGCCGGCGCGAAGAAAAAAGTCCGGATGAATGGAGAAGTCTTCCGGTGCGCGAAAGACTCTCCCACGCACTGGTGAAAGGCAGGGATGAGCATATAGAACAGGATGTTGAGGAAATGCGCAGCCAGATGGCCAAAGCATTAGATGTAATTGAAGGCCCATTGATGGACGGCATGAACCTGGTTGGCGACCTGTTTGGCGCGGGAAAGATGTTTCTGCCACAGGTAGTGAAAAGCGCCAGGGTGATGAAAAAGGCTGTGGCATACCTGACGCCTTTTGTGGAAACGGAGAAAGCGCAGCACGGCCTGGCGGGCAGCGCCGGAAAGGTGTTGCTGGCAACGGTGAAAGGCGATGTACACGATATCGGTAAAAACATCACCGGGGTAGTGTTGGCCTGCAATGGCTATGAAATTATTGACCTCGGCGTGATGGTGCCCTGCGACAGGATTTTGAATACAGCACTGGAAGAAAAAGTGGATATCATCGGCCTGAGCGGTTTGATTACCCCTTCGCTGGAGGAGATGGTACATGTGGCCTCGGAAATGCAAAAACAGGGTTTTGAAATTCCCTTGCTCATTGGCGGAGCAACCACCAGCGCCCTTCATACCGCACTGAAAATTGCACCCGCCTATCAACATGGTGTAGTTTATGTCAAAGACGCTTCGCGGGCAGCCAGGGTTTGCAGCGAGTTGCTTTCGCAAAACAAAGGGCAGTTCCTTGCTGAAACTTCCCAATCGTATCATGCCATGGTTGACGATTACAACAAACGGCATGCCCTCCAGCAATATTTGACTCTGCAACAGGCCAGGGCACGGAAATTCCCATTCGAACCGGCAAGCCTCATGCCGCCGGCAAAACCGGGCATACACCCGTTCACCTCATATCCACTTGAGGAAATTGTAAAATATATTGACTGGACTTACTTTTTATATGGCTGGGAAATCAAGGGCAAGTTTCCGGAAGTGTTGGATGACCCGCTTAAAGGCCAGGCCGCCCGCAAGCTGCTGGATGATGCCCATCTTTTGCTGCACCGGATTATTGGCGAAGGTTTGCTTAGGGCAAATGGCGTGGCAGGGCTGTTTCCGGCCAACAGCGAGTTGGAAGATGTGATAATTTTTGAAGACGAGCAGCGCTTGAAGGAAAAGGTGCGGTTCAACTTCCTTCGCATCCAGGAAATCAAGGAGGAGCCGGGCAAGTACAACCTTTCCCTGGCCGATTATATCGCTCCTGTGGAGAGCGGCTCAAGCGACTATTTAGGGGCGTTTGTAGTGGGCGTTCATGGGGCCGATGTCGTGGCAGACCGTTTCAAAAAATCCGGGGATGACTATAACGCCATCATGGTAAAAATGTTGGCCGACCGCCTGGCCGAGGCATTCGCAGAGCTTCTGCATGAAAAAGTACGAAAAGAGCTTTGGGGGTACCAGACAGAAGAGCATTTCAGCCTGCCGGAACTGCTCAAGGAAAGATATTCGGGCATCAGGCCTGCCTGCGGATATCCGGCCTGCCCGGAGCACAGCGAAAAGGTAAAACTTTTTGAACTTTTAAAGGCGCAAGATCATACCGGAGTAAGCCTTACAGAAAACTTCAGTATGGTGCCGGGAGCCAGCGTATCGGGCTGGTATTTTGCGCATCCCCGCTCGCGGTATTTCAACCTGGGAAAAATCACACAAGAACAGGTTGAGTTCTATGCCCACAAAAAGCAAATCACCTTGCAGGAAGCCGAAAAGTTGCTGGGTTCAATTCTGGCATATTAGGGGTTTTGAGATTCAACGACAAGGAGCAGCAACCATTCCTGGAATTGCCGGGCACAGGATAATCATAATGCAATCAATTCCATTTCTACATTTGGATAAATTGTATCTATTTGCTTCTGAATCTCAATAGTCATGCTTATCGCGGTGATTATCCTGCTGTAATGTCTCGGATCGTCCATTGCCCTGCCCTTTCTATCCTTCAGGTATTTTTGTAAAACCTGATAGCCGCCGATGTGATAATTCCAGGTTTCAGGTTCAATATTATCAAAATACTTGTGTTCATTGATGTAGATTTGTTTTTCCTGCTCTTTATATTCAATTTTTTCGATCCGATCATTCACCGAATCTCCCTGATACTTAGATATTGGATGTGCTAATTTTGTGCTTTTCAGCAAGTGCAAATCCGATAATTGCAAACCAAAATCGGAAAGGGCTTTAAAAACTGTGTAATCCTTGGTAAAAGGGACCCGGGGGAAATCTATTTTTAAAAACTCGGCGTATTTCTCACGATACACATTGCTATAAAATACCCCATAAATGTAATAAAGGATTTCCTCGGGGGTAAGGTTTCGGTTGTAGGTTTTATTGAGTGTTTCGTAAATCGTTTTGTCAATGTTTGGCGTCCTGTTTTTACTGTCATATTTTGCTTCTGGTTCAAATAGAATCATTGATTGAGCAAGTGTTTTTCTTGGAGATTGTTCTTTATATAGATATAACGGGAAAAGTAACTCACCACCACGATAATTCAAATTCAAATCAATTGGATTTTCAGTAATAAAAACCAAATTCCATAAATGGGCCAAACCAACAACTTGACCTGCACGACCAATAGATAAACCGATATTTTCCTTTAGCATGTGTCTCATTACTTCCCTTCTAGTTCTTTCCACCAACAATTCATGATAAAACAAATATCTCTTGTCGAAAGGACGATAAAGAATTTCTTTTATTTGTTCGTTAATATCATCAATTTTTTGCAGCTCTTTTCGAACGACAGATAATTTCCAATTTTGCCTATCTTTTAAACTGTAAGCTTCTGCAAGGATTTCATCATTTTGACCTATAAGGGTTAGTTGTCTTATCCGGTTTTCCAGTTTTTTTCTATCACAATCAATAACAAATTCATCTCTCGAAGTTACTATACCTACACTGTTCACAGGAAAAATTTCACCAATTGGTTTCCATTTTAAATACTCCTTAATATTTTCCGTCCTCCTTTGGGTCAAGAAAAAATACGGTGCTTCGGGTATTATTAATTGATAATTTTTGGACGTAAAATCGTTTGAATCTAACCACTCATATTTGGCCTCTCTTACCCCAAAAAGATCTCCATGATAGACTTTACAGCCATTGGTGGCTTTCAGTTTAACAAATAGCGCTATGGCTGTACCCTGCCTGATATCAAAAACATTTTCGTCTTTGCTTCCATCGGGGCAGGTTTCCTTTTTCAGGCTGTTGCCGTGCAGGTCGAGTATGTAGATTTCGTTGAAAGTAGTCATCAGACTTTGGCGCATACCCCTGAAAGTGGGATTATCCAGGTAGCTGTGGTTTGTTATCATACCTACTATTCCTGCACCCGCTTTATGGATTTTCCATTGAGCAAAGCGCAGAAATTTCACGTAGTCGTCTTGCAGCCATTTGGGATTTTTCTCACCCAATGGTTTGCCATCCACTTCGTAATAGCTCTGGCATCCATCAATTCTATCTTTGAGTAGTCTTTCTGTCCATTCATTTTGATTAGCGGAATGCCCGCTGTATGGCGGATTTCCAAGTATTACCAAAACAGGCTGTTCTTTTTTTACCCTTCCGGCCAAATGGCTTTCCTGGCTCAGGGAGCTGAGTCCCGGTATATGGATTTGCTCCAAATCTTCCATTTCAAGGGTGTTTGTAAGATATAGTTTAAAGCGCTCATCATCGGTCAACCTGTAACCAAGCTCTTCAAAGAGGAAGCTAATTTTCAAATGGCCAATGGCGTAGGGTGCCATCATCAGCTCGAAAGCATAAAAATTCCTGAGTATCAGGTTTTTTATAAATTTTATTTTTCCGCCTTCACCATATTTTCCGGTAAACTCCTTTACAGCAATTTTTATGGCTTCGGCCGGAAATGTGAGCGTGCCGCCTGCCGGGTCGAGCAGAGTAACTTTTTCGCCGGCAAGGCCATCAGAAATTTCAAAATGGGTTTTTAAAATCTGGTGTATGGAACGGACAATATAGCCTACAACGGGTTCGGGGGTGTAATAAACGCCTCGCTTTTCCCTGATCGAGGGGTCGTAAGCAGTAAGAAAGGTTTCGTAGAAATGGATTATCGGATCATTCCCCTTGCCCTCCCGGTAGTAATCCTGCAAGATTTTATTTACATCGGTTACGCTTAACACCCCGGCTATATCATCAACAATTACTTGCAGGGGTTTTGGCGGATCTTCGAGCGAAATGAAACGAAAAACATCACGCAAAATACCTATCGTGTTTGGAATGTATTTGAATGCCAATTCGCGGTTAAACGAATTGTCGGAACGGGTACGGGCTGCGAATAGTCCGTAAGTTAAGGTTTGGGAGTATAAATCGGCGAATGACGGTTGGGTTAGCGTGCCTATCAGATACTTTTTAAAGGCTTGGTAAAACCCCAGGATCGGCTTCCTCGTTTGATTTTCCTCCTCGGCAATCTCAATGCTTATCACCTCATCGCGCAGAAAGCGGGTGCGCTTGGCCAACTCTACGGCCAGGGTTTTCGCATTTCGTACATGCGGAAGGGAGAATGAAAAAAAGGTATTCAGCAAATCGTTAAACTCTTCTTCATTCTCAACCGGTGGGGCTGTTTTCAGCTTTTTAGCAATAACCTGCCTGCCGATTAAAACCCTTTTTATCCGCTCGCCATCCCGATACAGCCGGAACTCATAGAAGTTGGTGAGGATCACATTGGGGAATGTGCTTCTGTACCTTTTTAGCTGCCCTGATTCCTCAACCCGGTCAAGATTGATAACCGATGGGTCTTTAGCCTCAATGTAGCCAGTTATACGGTTGTTACCATCCCAGACCCGAAAATCGGGATTCCCCGCTTCGGTCTTCTTTGGAAGAATGGTTATGTCAACATCTTTGATTTCATTCCCAGCCGCAAAATCCCGAATCAGGCGATCAAGATGCGTGTAATAACTTTCCTCTCTTGCGTCACCTTGATCAATGGAACCCTGTATACTGGCTAAATATTCCCTCAGCATGGCAACGATTTAAAGGCCGCAATTTACCAAATTATTATCAATTGCGCAGCGAAAGGGATAAAAAAGCATAAATGTGGCTCTGAAGTAACGGTCGTAAGAAAATGGTAGCCTCAACCATTAAAATGTTTTTTCCTGGTTATCAATTCAAATAAAAATTGTAACTTTTACCCGGCAATAACTCCCTGTCTGCAGGGCAGGCGGTCTAAAAGTACTTCATCATTCACCTTTAAAAAACAACCAAAATGCCATTAAAAATTGAACGGATCGACCTTTTTAAGGTTCACATTCCTTTGGTGCAGCCTTTTGTTATTTCACTGGGACCGCAATACGTTGCGCAAAATGTTTTTGTTCGTATGGTAGCCGAAAGTGGCCTCGAAGGTTGGGGCGAATGCAGCCCCTGCCTGCATATAAACGGCGAGAGTGTTGACACTTGCTACATTGTCGGGCAATACCTGGCCCGGGTATTACGCGGCATGGATGCCCTCGATATAGCCGCATGCACCCATGCCATGAACCGGGTCATCGTAAGAAACGAGAGTATCAAAAGCGCTTTCGACATGGCCCTTTACGACCTGGCAGCCCGCAGCGCGCAAATGCCATTATACAAGTTTCTTGGTGGCGCCAAAAACAAACCCATCGCCACCGATATGACGGTAGGACTGGGCGACGCAAAAAAAATGGCCTCGGAAGCATTAGATTACAAAAAGGCGGGATTCCCAACCATAAAAGTGAAACTTGGCACAACCAAAACTGAAGATGTAGCCCGCATTAAAGCCATCAGGGAAGCAGTGGGGAAGGAACTGCCCCTGCGCGTTGATGCCAACCAGGGCTGGGATGTGCCGGTGGCCATAGAAACCCTGCAGGCATTGGAGCAATACGACATTGAGCATTGCGAGGAACCAATACCCCGCTGGAAATTCATGGAACTTCCATTGGTACGAAAGGCAACCCGAATAAAAATCATGGCCGACGAAAGCTGCTTCGATCAGCACGATGCCGGGCGATTAGCCAAATTGCAGGCCGTTGACTATTTCAACATCAAACTTGGAAAAAGCGCAGGCCTTTTCAATGCCATGCAAATGCTCAAAGTAGCCGAAGAACATCAAATCCATCTTCAGGTTGGTTGTTTCATGGAAAGCCGCCTGGCCATAACTGCGCTGGTTCACTATTCGTACTGCAGCGATTTAATCGTGCATTACGACCTCGACGCGCCCCTCATGCTCAAAGAAGACCCGGTTGACGGAGGCATGGTATTCAAAGAAAACGGCATGGTGGAAATCGACGACAGCCCCGGATTAGGCGCCAGACTCAAACCGGAATATATCGAAAAAGCAGAGAAATGGGGGATTTAGAGAGCCGGTTTACGAAAATATTTCTTAACTTTCCTCCGTAAATTTACCTGTTTCAAAAAAAATTAAAAAAATGAAAGCACCCATCATGCTCCTTTTTTTATTCGCAGGCAATCTGATTTTAAGCATTGCCGCTATGGGCAATCCTACGACACCCGTAACCTACTATCTAAACCAAAAACCGGTGGATCTTAGCAAGGTTTTTATAGAGGTTGGATCGGTAGATTCAATTTCAGTTAACAAATCCGGTGGCGTGGGAGTTGTAAACATTGTTACCAGAAATAAGGAATTTCATTTTTACAGGTTGTCGGATATACTTGAAAAACACCCAATTATCAAAGAGTCTGGCAGCAAATTGGTTTTCAGAATCAACGACAGGCTGATACCCGATACCGCCGGTGTAAAAATTGACAAGGCCCATGAAATGGATGTAACCTCCGAAAAGCTCAATGTTGTTGAATACCTTCCTGACTCGTTTAGGAGGATAACGATTGTAAACATTGACCTTGAGGGGAAAGAAACCTCAAAGTTCCCGTATATAACCGTGTTTATGAACACTGATGACTTTGGCCCCATTGTCCGTGATTTTTTGAAGCGTGTTGCCCGGAGGAGACAACAATAACAGGAACATAATCAAATAGATAACAGATTCAATTAAACATCCGAAAAGGCCAGGCAACAACCAGGCTTATCACAATTCAACCATTAATTTTTTTGGCAAATGATAAAAATCTTTTTCTTATTACCGTTGGTGTTGTTGTGCCTTGCAGCAAAGGCCAATCCGGCCCAAGTCTTTGTCCGCAATCAAAACATCTTCGCTGTATTGGTTGATGGAAGCGAGAAGCAGCTCACCACAGGCGGGAGCGACAGCCACCCGATTATAATTCCCGGCAGAGACCATGTTGTATTTGTACGCGACGAAGTGGTCAGAACTACTTTTGGCAGCTACACCCGGAAAAAAATTATGATGGTTGATGTTTCAAACCTGAACCTGCGGGTAATAACCGACGAGAAACCTTACGCCGATGGCCTGGACAATACCTATGAAATACTCAATGTGACCTCCCCTACCCTTTCGCCCGACAACCGTTATCTGTACTTTATTACCGAGAAGTATGCCACATCCAATCAACTGGTAAAAGTACACCTCCAATCGGGCGGGTGGACGGAGTTGTTTGCGGCCGAGACGTTTGAATTGATAAGAAATGGAGAGCACACAGGCCGTTTTCTGATAAGCCGGAGCGAGATAGGCGACAGGGGAAGAGACCTTTTTTACCGGCTGGTTGACGAAAGGGGAAATACATTGAAACGGTTCGAAAGCGAGGAAAGCCTGATACTTTTCAGGCGGGAAATCCAATAAAGTGGCTGGTTACAACACCAGTTCGCTGGAAAAATTTTCCGCAATTTTTTTTGAATTAACGGATAAAGCTTACCTTAACGGGGCTGGCTTTTCTCACGGCATCCTCTTCCAGAAGTTGCACAAAACCTTCAGGGGTGGAAAATCTTGTGGAAGAAAGTTCCCATCCTGCATAAAATCTGAATATCACAGGTACATTATCCTGTACGCTCATCCTGACAATAAAGGAGTTGTTGATGCCGGGGGCTTCCGGTCCAAGATTTTGATATCCGAGGTAATTGCCTGTATAAGTCATAACGGCCAAACCAAGTCTTTCACCTGAGAATGCCTGATTGCCGAAAGTTGAAACCGAAACTACTCTTCCTTGAATTGACTCTTCTGTTGCAACTTTTTCAGCGAGGTCGATGGAAGATATTCCTGTTACCAGATTAATACCGGCAGTATTTCCGGCAATCGTAACCTTACTTTCGTAATACCATGCGCCACCGTAAATAGTTATTTCTTGAGTAACCTGGTAAGATTCTCCTTCAATAATCCAATCGTAGTAATGAAGCCTGAGCATTGAGCGAAGCGGGCCGTCAGCTATCACCTCAATGATCCCCTTAGCTCCCGGACCCAGCCTGTGCAATGCGCCATTCTTTTCAATGGCAAGCGACCCCGCCCCTAATGAAGTTCCCACCCTGAGAATATCCATACCCCAGAGCTGCATTGCATGGTAGTCTTCGTTGATGCCTACGCTGTCGAGAATCACTGCCGTGGTAGTTTTGCCGAAGATGTCCATTCCGTTGCGGGCATCGATATAATTTCTGAAGCCCACCCGGTCGTTTTCCCAACCCGGCCCTTCGAACTGAAAACGGCCTGTAGCCTGGCCTTCTTCCTGGCTGAGCCTCTCAGCAGTGGTCAGTGGAGTGAAAACAGTATCGTTGGTTATTGAGGCAAACCTTATATTGCTCCGACTTGCAAATTCCGGCAGCCTTGCGGGATTTACCATTTTTACTTTCAGCTCTTTGGCGGCAACCCGATCCAGATCAACCAGAAAAAAAAGCTCATCCCACCGGCCATCCCCATCCAGGTCATCGGCCTGCGAAGGCAAAGGGGCGCCATTACTCTGAAAAATCAGGGGTATTTTATTTTCCGGTTCTCCGGCAAGCTCATTCAATAAGGCCAACCTTGAAATGACCACCGGAGCATCGTTAACGGCAATCTCGGCGGGGTTGGTAACATTTATTAACACCCGGTTTTCTTTGCAGGAAAAAAACAGTGCCGATAACACCACCAGGATCACTGGCCATTGCAAGATGTTTCCATATCTTGACATTGGTGTACCGGTGCGCTTTATAGAACCCAAATTTTTGGAAAAAAGGCCTATGCGCAGTCTTTCCGACCAAAAGCCTTCACGGTTGTTTTCGGATGAAGCCATGATAAAACTGTTTAAAAGTTGTTGCTACAATTCATTATGGGGTTTACCGATGGTTGCCAGAATACCGCCGTCAACGTACAGTATGTGCCCGTTTACAAAATCGGAAGCTGCAGATGCCAGGAAAATGGCGGCGCCCTGCAATTCTTCCGGCTGTCCCCACCGTCCGGCGGGCGTGCGGTTTATGATGAATTCGTTGAAAGGATGCCCTTCTACCCTTATGGGAGCCGTTTGGGAGGTTGCAAAATAGCCCGGCCCGATTCCGTTGGCCTGTATGTTGAACCGGGCCCACTCTGTGGCCATATTACGCGTAAGCATCTTCAAACCTCCTTTGGCTGCAGCATAGGCCGAAACCGAATTGCGGCCCAATTCGCTCATCATGGAGCAGATGTTGATGATTTTTCCGCCCTTTTTACGGGCAATCATGCTCCGGGCCACAGCCCTGCCCACAATAAACGGGCCCACCAGGTCGATATCGATTACTTCGCGAAACTCCGCCACATCCATTTCGAGCATGGGTATGCGCTTTATGATACCTGCATTGTTTACAAGTATATCGACCGGGGATATTTCTTTTTCAATCAGGGCGATCTGTTCAGCCACTTCCCGTTCCTGAGTTACATCGAACAAATACCCAAAAACATCGATGCCCCGGTTTTTATATTCGTTTAAGGCTTCCTCCAACTTCTGTGGCGAGCGGTCGTTGATGATGATGGTGGCACCTGCCGAATGAAGTCCAAGGGCCATGGCCATTCCAAGACCGTGCGTACCCCCGGTAACCAGAGCGGTTTTTCCTGTAAGGTTGAATAGGTTTAAGCTCATTTTGAAGTTCTTAAAATGGATACCTTCTTTGTTTTGGTCAAAAAATCAGTAAATTTTTTCTATTGCATTTTTGATTTCAGTCAAATCATCAATTTTGGGCTAAAGCCCATTAACTCACTTGTTTTCGGTTACCCCGACCTTAAGGTCGGGGCAATGGATAGCTATGAATATAAGGGCTTTAGCCCAATTTGCTGTCTTGTTGAGTACTTCATGTACCGGACTCATCATTCCAAAAGCGGCTGATAAAGACTGTTTGCTGCCAGGTTGCCTTATTTAAGGTCAGAAATTTTTGCAGCGTCCATATCGGAATAATCCAGATTCTCTCCTGCCATACCCCAAATAAAAGCATAGTTCGAAGTTCCGGCCGCCGCATGGATCGACCACGATGGCGACAATACTGCCTGGTGGTTTTTCATCCAGATGGGTCTGGTTTCGTGAGGCTGGCCCATGAAATGGCAAACCGCCTGGTTGTCGGGGACTTCAAAATAAAAGTAAGCCTCCATACGTCGTGAGTGAACATGCGGGGGCATGGTATTCCATACACTGCCGGGCTTCAGCAGGGTCATTCCCATCTGCAACTGGCAAGTTTCGACAATAGCGTTGATGATGATCTGGTTGATGGTGCGTTGGTTCGAGGTTTCGAGCGAACCCATTTCGAGTTTCCGTGCCTGCTCAAGGGTAATCAGGACATCGGGGCACGAGCGGTGGGCCGGGGCGCTGTTGAAGTAAAACATGGCAGGGTTTTTCGGATTTACGCTTGCGAAAGATACCAACCTGTCGCCCATCCCGACATACAATGCATCTTTGTTCTGAAGACGATACTCAACATCCCCGACTTTCACGATTCCGGCTCCACCTACATTGATTATTCCCAGTTCGCGCCTGCGAAGGAAAAACTCGGCCTTGATCGGGTCAATGGTTTCAAGCTCCGGCCTTTTTTTCAAAGGAAATGCTCCCCCGACAATGAAACGGTCGTACATGGAATAGACCATGTTTATCTCATCAGTTACAAACAAGTCTTCAATCAGAAACTCCTCCCTGATCCTGGAGGTATGGTAAGCAACAAAATCCTTTGGGTGGGTTGCGTAGCGAATTTGGTAATTAACAGCCATTTTCAATATATTAAAAGATGATACAATCGTTTGCACAAAAACCCTGTCAATTCGTCTAATGAATTTGGGTAGATTGTCGTACGATTAGCAAAGGGTCTAAAACAATTTTTCTGGGTATAAACGATTTGGTTTTGTTTTCAATCTCCTGAATGAGCAAGGTTGCAGCCTGCCTGCCCATTTCAAGAGCATGTTGATCGACCGACGACAAAGTGGGATTGATTATAGACCCAAATGGCTCGTTGGCAAAACCCACGAATGCCAGGTCTTGAGGTACTCTTAAACCAGCTTCTTTAGCGCAGATCATGGCACCCAGGGCTGAGTAGTCGCCCGACGAAAAAATGGCATCGGGTTTATCAACCCGGTCATTTAAAATCCTGAATGCCTCGCAGCCTGCCTGCCTTGTAATAACCCCTTTGAGAATCAGCCGTTCGTCAACAGTAAAGTCGTGCTTTTTCAAGGCGTCGAGGTATCCTTGTGTGCGGTTGGCATAGATCTGGATATGACCGGGGCCGGCAAAATGGGCAATCTTTTTCCTTCCGTTTTCTATGAGGTGTTCAACGGCCATCATGGCACCTTTGCGATCGTCGAGAATCACCTGGCTTACCTGCATAGATTCAAGTGCTCTGTCGAAAAAAACAAGAGGTAGGTTTTTGCGTCTGAATTGCTCAAAGTGCTCTCCATTGCGGGTTTCAATACTGATAGAAGCCAGCAATCCGTCGATTTTTCCGGTCATCAGGCTGCGTGCAAGTGCTGCCTCCTTGGCTACCGACTCGTACGACTGGCAAATGAGTACGTTGTAACCTGCTTCCGACGACACCTCATCCACACCTCTTAAAACCGTAGCAAAAAAATGGCGGTCAACCTGCGGAAGCAAAACCCCGATGGTTTTACCACTACCCTTGCGAAGGCTCATGGCCCGGAAATCGGGCTGGTACTCCATCTTGTCGGCCAGTTCTTTCACATTTCGCCTCATACCCTCGCTGATGCGCGGATTATTCTGCAATGCCCGCGAAACAGTAGAAGCCGAAACATTCAGCTCCCTGGCAATGTCGTGAAGTGTATATTTTTTTGATGGGGGCATACTCAGATGTTAAAAATCTTAAAACCCTCTCATGTTCTAAAAAAAATAGTGTTGTTTTACTTTTCTTTGTCAAAGTTATGTATTTTTGTGCAAACGATTGCATAATTGAAAAATTTTTGAAATGGCACGATTCAGCAGGATACAGGTAGCGTTGTCAATGGAGGAGGCTGGAATTATCCCTGTGTTTTACCATCCCGACCCCGAAATAAGTTTTGAAATAATCAAAGCTTGCAGTAAAGGAGGGCTAAAGGTCTTTGAGTTTACCAACCGGGGCGACTTTGCACATGAGGTATTTGGCCAGGTGAACAAAAGGTTGGCGTTGGAGATGCCTGACGTAATTCTCGGAGCAGGCTCGGTGACAGATGCCGGAACGGCCTCCCTGTTTATCCAGCTTGGCGCCAATTTCATAGTCTCGCCGGCATTGAATCCGGAAATGGCACGGGTGTGCAACCGCCGGAAAATTTTGTGGTCGCCGGGATGCGGCTCGTTGTCGGAGATATCGCAGGCCGAGGAGCTTGGAGCCGACATAGTGAAGATCTTTCCGGGCGAGCAGGTTGGGGGGCCGGAGTTTGTGAGTTCAATAAAGGGCCCCATGCCCTGGACAAGCATCATGCCAACAGGCGGAGTAGAGCCCACCCGCGAAAACCTTTCGGCATGGTTCAAAGCAGGCGTAGTATGCGTGGGAATGGGGTCGAAACTGATCACAAGCGATATAGTAAAAAATAAAAACTTCACCCTGCTTGAGGAAAAAGTAAGGCATGCCGTAGCTTTGCTTAAAGAAATCAGAAAAAAATAACACCCCGGCTAAAAACCGGAAAACAGATAAAAACTTGTTATGGAAACAACGCTTTCTTCGCTTCGCAAACATGGTTTTTTAAGCATGGTAATTGCGGCTCTGCTGCTTTCATCGTGCAGGGATGCCACCGAAGTACGCACGCTCAAGTTGGCACACGCACTTGATCCAAGCCATTCTGTTCATAAAGGCATGGTTTATATGGCCGAGAGGGTTGAAGAAAAATCCGGGGGCCGTCTCCGCATGGAAGTCTTTCCGAGCGGTCAGTTGGGTACCGAGAGGGAGAACGCAGAAATGCTTCAGATCGGAAGTCTGGCAATTACAAAAGTTTCGGCTGCCGTTCTGGAAGGATTTGCCCCCAGTTACCGCATTTTTGGCTTGCCATTCCTTTTTTCTGACAAGCCCCATTTGCACAGGGTACTCGACAGCGAAATTGGTCGTAAGTTGCTGTTAGATACCGAAAGGTTTTGGCTCAGGGGTCTCACTTTTTATGATGCCGGCAGCAGAAGTTTTTATACTTCGCATCGCCCCATTCGTCACCCCGACGACCTGAGGGGCTTAAAAATACGGGTTATGCAAAGCCCCTCGGCCATGGAAATGATCAAAGCCTTTGGAGGCTCCCCTACCCCGCTGTCGTGGGGCGAGTTATACACTGCGCTGCAAGCCGGGGTGGTTGACGGGGCAGAAAACAATCCCCCAAGTTTTGTCTTGTCGCATCACTACGAAATCTCCAAATATTATTCCCTCACCGAGCATACAACCATACCCGATGTGCTGGCAATAAGCACAAAGGTCTGGAATCAACTGTCGGAACAGGAGCAACAGTGGCTTCAGGAAGCTGCCGACGAATCGGCCGTTTATCAACGGAATCTCTGGGCCGAATCCGAGCATGAAACCCTCGAAAGGGCACGTGCTGCCGGGATAATTATTATTGAACCCGACAAAGCACCGTTTATCGAACGTGTACAAGGCATGTACGATGCCATGGCACAAGACCCCGAATTCGGCCGCCTGATTGAACGCATAAAGGCCAAAAGAACACTGTAAATGAACTACCGGATGTGAAACCTAAAAAACAACCTGGTGTAAACGGTCAAATGGTCGAAAAGGCAGTTCCTTCCGGCATTAATTTTTGAAAAACAACATTCAAATGAAGATTAAGAAGCATGTTGACCTTGTTTTGGAAATAGCAGTTTCGACCCTCATGGTGATCCTGGTACTCACAGTGCTGTGGCAGGTTATCAGCCGGTTTATTTTAGGAATGCCCAGTCCATATACCGATGAATTGGCCGGGTTTCTACTGATTTGGGTGGGATTGCTGGGTGCAGCATACGCTACGGGTCAAAAACAGCATCTGGCCATTAATCTGCTTGCAGCAAAGCTAAGCCTTAAGAATCAGATAAGGCAGCAGGTGTTTATCAATGTGTTGATTGTTGTATTTGCTATAGCAGTTATGGTTGTGGGAGGTATCAATCTTTCCTATATCACACTTTTTCTGCAACAGATATCGGCTGCCTTACGGATTCCTGTAGGGATGGTTTATTTAGTCATTCCGCTTAGCGGGTTGCTCATTATCTTTTATGCAGTTGTAGATATCATCCTGGTATTAAAAACAAAATCAACCACTTTGGGCAACCCCATTTCTTAAACCAAAAGCCATGGAAGTATTCGAAATTTTGGTGTTGGTCGTAACATTCGTTGCCCTGCTGGCTTTGGGTGTACCCATTGCATTCAGTTTAGGGATTTCCGGAACATTGACTTTACTTATCAGCATATTGCCCCTGCCGGCATTCACCACCCTTGCCCAGCGTATGGCTGTTGCCCTCAATAGTTTTGCATTGCTGGCGATACCCTTCTTTGTTCTGGCTGGCCAGTTGATGAACCAGGGTGGCATCGCCATAAGGCTTATTGAGTTTGCCAAGGTATTATTGGGCAGGCTTCCAGGAGGACTTGCCCTGGTCAATATCATGGCCAACATGCTGTTTGGCGCTATTTCGGGCTCTGCTGCAGCCGCCTCATCGGCCATCGGTAGCTTTATGACACCCAAGATGGTCGAAGAGGGCTACGACCGGGGCTACAGCGCCGCAGTAAACATCACATCGGCCACTACAGGTCTGGTAATACCACCAAGCAATATCATGATTGTTTATAGTCTGGCCAGCGGAGGTGTTTCCATTGCCGCCTTATTCCTTGCAGGATACGTCCCTGGCCTGTTAATTGGTTTAGCCCTGATGCTTGTGGCCGCCGCTTTGGCATATCGCAGGAATTATCCTGTGGGCGAAAAGGTTGGCTTGAAGGCCGGCGCAATAAAGTTTCTTGATGCCATACCAAGCATGTTCCTCCTGGTGGTGGTAATAGGCGGTATTATTGGAGGATTCTTTACAGCCACCGAAGCTTCGGCAGTTGCTGTGGTTTACACGCTTGTTCTGGCCATAATCTATAGGCAAATCCGATTGAAACATATTCCCGGAATATTGCTTCGTACAGTCGGTATTACAGCTATTGTGATGTTGCTTATCGGTACATCAATGGGCTTGTCGTGGGTAATGTCGTATGCCAATATTCCTCAGGCAGTAAGTGAAGGGTTGCTCTCCATCAGTTCTGATAAAATTGTTTTGCTGCTTCTCATCAACCTGATTTTGCTTTTCGTGGGAGTTTTCATGGACATGACCCCGGCAGTACTCATCTTTACACCAATATTCCTTCCGGTGGCAGTAGATCTGGGCATTGACCCCATACATTTTGGTATCATTATGATCATGAACCTTTGCGTAGGGCTGTGTACCCCTCCGGTGGGTTCGGTGCTGTTTATCGGTTGCAGCGTAGCCAATATCGGTATTGAGAAAGTCATCAAGCCGCTGCTTCCCTTGTTTGCTGCCATGATCGTGGTGCTTCTACTGGTTACTTTTTTCCCGCAAATAAGTCTTTGGCTGCCAACCATTTTAGGGTACTAATTACTTGAAAAAATGGCTGTGAATTATTAACTTTGAATAACCCAAAACCCGGCTCCAATGAACGATTCGGGGGTAAATAAAAAATGGCTGGCTGTGCATCGATCCGTGTTTTACGCGGCGATCATGCTGGCTTTTTTTTATTTCCAAACCGGAATCCTATCTGCCCAGGTTCCTTTTACCCCGACAATTTCAGAACCCTTGAATGAAAGCTGGAGGTGGCGCCATATTGAAGCGCTTTCGGCCAAAGGCATCAGGTGTATGACCGACGATCAGCACGGGAACATGTGGTTTGGTCTCGACGCAGGCATCATGCGCTACGACGGGTACCACTGGAAACACTATAATAATACACCATTTCTAAACCAACCGGTTACTTCCCTGTTTAAATCACACAATGGCATACTTTGGGCTGGAGGTGAGGCTGGCTTGTTGGTTTATAATCATGGCGAATGGGAAAAAGTTTTTCCCCAATCGGCTGAAGAGAACATTCCGGTTACTGCTATAGCCGAAACCCCCGACGGAACCATTTTAGCAGGGACACAGGATGGGCTGGTTGCAATAAAGGACAACCGGATAACTTTATTCACCACGCTTCAAAAAGCTGAGATTTTCAATCAGCAGCAAAACAATTTTGAGACTTACCTGCTACCCGACGAAATCCTATTCAACCGGAACTTCGGGCGGGTGGATGAGATATTTGTTGAAAAAAACAATCTGGTTTGGGTTTTCATGTCTCGAAACAACGAAGGAAAGCTGCTGCAGTTTAACCTGAACGACACCATCGACAGCGTTCTCAGGCGATTTAAAATATCCTACGACCTGGGAGGTCACCCCTTGCCCAACCGGAACCAGTTTTTGCAAACCCGAACGGGAGAGCGTTGGATTATAAACGGTTTTTATAAAAGCGGCCTGTTGCGGTTCAGAAACAGCAGGTGGGAGATTATCAGGCTAAGCAACTTTTTTGGGGGCGATGAGTTGCATACCGACATTATCGAATTGTCTGACGGATCCATCTGGGTTGGGGGCCTTGAAAAAATTTTTGTTTACAGGGAGGGCTCCTGGCGGATGTTTTCGGCACCGGCCGCACCGGTACCGTCTTCGAGGATCATATTTCATCAGGCCGCCGACGGATACATCTGGGTAGCCGGTTTGCAGGGCGATGTGTTCAGACTCAGCTACGACCAGAGCAATTGGGTAAAATATTACGGTTTGAATTTTCAGTTGCAGGGCCGTGACAAAAGAGAGTGGTTTCTTTCGGTTGATGGCCGTGTGGTTTACCAGGAGCATGGCAGTTTTTATGCTTTCGACTCCCGACATGGGCTGATTGATGCCCCGGTAAGGCTCATTGAAACCTCCGGCGGAAGGGTGTGGGCTGCCGGAAGTCACCGTGGGGTGGCTGCAACTGCGTACCTTGAAAATGGCAGGTGGTTCAGGCAGCTTCACCCCGGGCTTTCATGGGGTATTGACCCGCGATCGGTTTTTCTCGACCGCAATGGTTCCCTGTGGTTTGGGGCCAGTGTTGACCGTCAGGAAGCCCTGGGACAACAATCCGGAGTGCTTCAACTCCAGGACCCAGATCAAAAGCAGTTGAAATGGAAACACTACACCCAACGAGAAGGCATTGTGCAGCATAACGTATATGGCATCGGACAATCTCCTGATGGAAGCATGTGGCTGGGTGGAACCCGCCTGTTGAACCGCCAGGACAGCCTGTGGCAGCAACTGGAAGATTTTGAACTTCTCAACGAATATGTTGACATTGTTCACAGCCGGCAACTTCTTTGGGTGGGGTCACGGTTTTATGGTGTTTTCAGGTTCGATGGAAAGGAATGGAAGCAGTTTACCAGCGCCGACGGCTTGCCCGGGAATACCGTGATAAGCATTTATGAAGAAAGGCCAGACAAGGTATGGGCAATCACCGACCGCGACATCGCAGTTTTTGATGGCCAAAGATGGTTTGCCGGGCAATTTACCAACGACTTTCGCATTCCGCGCGAAGGAGGCGAAATACTGGTTGACCCCGATGGCAGCCTGTGGATCAACAAATCCCTGCGCGAGTGGAAAAGAAGGGCGTTTCCTTTCAGCGTTACCACGGCCAAAGCCATGCAGGAATTCTGGACCATCCGCTACCGCGGAGACAAACACCCCCCAAAAACCCAATTAACTGTTTACACGGATCGCGTCAACCAGCCGGGAAACACCCTGATAGGCTGGACTGCTTCAGACTTCTGGAAGGAAACACCAACCGGCCAGATTACTTTTTCGTACAGGATCAACCAGGGCGAATGGTCGGAATTTTCGCACCAAACCAGCCTGATGCTGACCAACCTGCGCACCGGGAGGCATTTGGTTGAAGTAAGGGCAAGGGACATGGATTTTAACATCGAAACCCAACCTGCTTCCATTTCCTTTGTAGTGGTACCTCCAATTTACAGGCAAGCCTGGTTCATTATTCTGGTTGCAATTTTTATTTCGATAATTGTTTACCTCGAAATAAGACTTTTGAACCGCAATGCCCGCCTCAACACGGTAAACCAATCGCTCAACCAGGCTAACCAGGCCCTTGAGGTCAGGCAAAAGGAAATCGCACTTCAAAACCAAACCATTTCGGAGCAAAAAAACGATCTTGAGAAAAAAGCCCTGATGCTCGAAGAGAAGCATGCGGAAATTCTCGTTCAACGAGACCATCTGAAAGAAATGGTTGAAAAGGTGGAGCACCTTTCCAATGTCAAACAACGGTTTTTTACGAATATCTCACATGAATTCCGCACCCCCCTCACCCTTATTCTGGGTTCCATAGAACGGCTGCTTGCCATTCAAGGCCATATCGATAAAAAGCGCCTTAATCAGGCCTTTGAAATCATTCAGCGAAACTCAAAAAGAATTTTAAGGCTTATCAATCAAATCCTCGAAGTAAGCAAAATAGAAACCGGCAAACTGAAGTTAAACCCCGAACCCGGCGATATCGTTTCGTTTACGCAGGAGATTGCAGATCTTTTTAACGATTTGGCGAACATTCGAAACATCGACCTGCAATTCGAAAGCCATGTGTTATGTCGCGAAGTATTTTTCGACCGCGATAAAATAGAAAAGGTGCTTTTCAACCTGATTGGAAACGCATTCAAATCCACTCCGGCATTAGGCAGGATTACCGTAAGAGTTGAACAGAAATTTTCCGGATTAAACCGGTACGATGAGCCAATGCCGTATGAGCCAAATCTGGAAAGAAGCAGTGAATCAATAGCATTCATTGTAAGCGATACCGGAAAGGGAATCCACCCATCGCATATTCACAGAATTTTTGAGAGGTTTTATCAGGTAGATGAACAGGGCGGGGCAAATCAGTTCGAAAGCTCAGGCATTGGCCTTTCTTACGTTAAAGACCTCGTAGCCATTCACAACGGCCAAATCAGTGTAGAAAGCCAACCCGGGCTTGGAAGCAGTTTTGTGTTCGAGATCCCTTTGGTAAGGGTGGATCAGGAGGCATTGATGGCGGGCAGGCCAGAGCACTACCGGCATTCCAATATGATTTCTGATGATATCAGGCGGGAAGTAAACAACATGACTAAAAATACCTGGTACGACGACGAAGATGAATCCGAGCCTGGCGGAAGAAATGGCATTTCGGTCAGTCGCACTGAAAAACCCTTGCTTCTGATAGTAGAAGACGAGGCTGAAATACGTGATTTGTTGCGCGACCTGCTCGAAACCGATTTTGAGATATTAGAAGCCAGGAATGGTCTTTCGGGCTACCGTAAAGCCGAAAACCACCAGCCCGATCTGATCATAAGCGATGTGATGATGCCCGAAATGGACGGGAAAGAAATGTGCAAAAAATTGAAGTCGAACCTGGCTACCAACCACATCCCTGTCATCCTGCTCACTGCGCGCATTTTGCCCGAACATAAGCACGAAGGATACCAAACCGGCGCCGATGCCTATATTGAAAAACCTTACAGCGCCGAATACCTGAAAATGCGCATCAAAAACCTGCTGGAAGCGCGTGAAACGACCAGAAAGAAGGTAATTCGCGACCTGATTACGCAGCCTTCAGAAATTGAAGACCATTCGGAAGATGGCAAAATGCTCCGGAAGATTCAGGAAGTTCTTTCTGAAAATGTTTCCAATTCTGATTTTGATGTAGAAAGCATGAGCCAGCTTTTCTTTCTGAGCAGGTGCCATTTTTCCAGAAAAATAAAGCAGATTACCGGACTGTCGCCCAAGGAAATCATTGACTCATTCAGGCTCAAAAGAGCCGGACAGTTGCTTCAGCAACGAATTCCCATTTCGGAAGTAGCATACATGGTAGGCTTCGACCATCCCAATTCATTTACCAGAGCATTCAGGAAGTTTTATAACATGACTCCCACAGAGTTTTCCTCCCAAAATTGACCATAATGAATCAAATTGTGCGAAAGTCAGCACAATTTGAATAGTAAAAAGGCATGACCCGGCAGTAAATTTATACTGGAATCCTGAGTTTTAATGTGGCGGATTCTTGGCCCATTAAAAAATTAATACTCACTTTTTCAATTTGTTAATGAAACCTTTGCTGACCTACCCGGTTAAATTGTACAATCTTCGCAGGATCGGCCTGTTGGGCTTTCTGTTGTTTTTTGTTGTTTTATCAGGCTATTCCAACCAGGAGGCCCGTCGCATCCCTGCGTTTCCGGGTGCTGAGGGCGGCGGACGCTACACCACCGGCGGACGTGGAGGGCAGGTAATCCGGGTTACCAATTTGAACGACAGTGGCCCGGGCAGTTTTCGCGAAGCTTTGAATACACGCGGGCCAAGGACTGTAGTTTTCGATGTGGCAGGAAATATCAATCTTCAATCGCGAATCCGAATTCGTCATGGCGACCTGACTATTGCTGGGCAAACCGCTCCTGGCGGGGGTATCACCATCAAGGGCCATGAAATCAGAATAGCAGCAAATAATGTAATCATAAGGTTTTTGAGGTTCCGGCCAGGCGATATAGCCGGTGAGGCAATTGATGCAATCATGGCCTTCAATGTAAGGGACTTAATCATTGATCATTGCAGTTTGAGTTGGGGTATTGATGAAGTGGCCAGCTTCTACGACAACGAAAACTTCACACTGCAGTGGACAATTATCAGCGAAAGTCTGAATAACTCACTCCACCCTAAAGGTGCACACGGCTATGCCGGAATCTGGGGCGGTAAGAATGCTTCGTTTCTCAACAACATCATAGCACACCACCACAGCCGTAACCCAAGGTTAAACGGTACCCGCGAAAATCCACCGGGTGGTATTGAAACTACCGAGCTTATCAACAATCTGATTTACAACTGGGGCGACAAAGCCATATATGGAGGAGAAGGAGGTCAGTACATCATTGCCAACAATATTTTTATATCCGGACCGGGAACCCGGCCTGCCAACCGCGACGAAATATTAGAGGTTTATTCACCTGCCGGGAGATTCTTTGTTAGGGGAAACGTACTAAGCAAAAGCACCAACAGGATGGGGCCGGCTGGATGGAGAAACATCACGGTGCCCGACGGCGAAAACCCCCATGTGAGGCTTCAATCACCGTTTTATCCAAACAATCTGCATCTGGCAAGAAGGCCGCAACTCACTTATGAGCTATTATTAAGAAAAGCTGGTGCAAGCCTCTCAAGAGATGCCATTGACCTGAGGATAATCAACGAAATCAAAGAGCGAACCTATACTTACGGCAGCAGGGGTATTATCGACAGCCAGACTCAGACCGGCGGATGGCCCGTGTTAAATCCTGGAACTGTGCATGAAGATATAGACCACGACGGAATTGCCGACCAATGGGAGTTGGAGAAGGGACTGAATCCCCGGGATGAGGCCGACGGAAATTCTTTTACGCTGAGTCCAGATTATACCAACCTCGAAATGTACCTCAACCACCTGGTTGAAAAAACTTTGAAAAAAAACCAAAAGTTTTGAAACAGAAGCAAAATACCCCTTTTATATCAACAACCACAACATAATCAAAACTTTTCACTATGAGTAAATTACATTTAAAAAAGGTACCTAAAGCAGCAACCATTTTCATGCTGTTGCTGTTTACTGGTTTTAGCCTTTGGAGTCAGACCATTGCCGTACGGGGAACCGTTACGGGCAGGGCTGGCGAAACCCTTCCGGGAGTTAATGTAGTTGTAAAAGGCACTACAATAGGCACTATAACCGATTTGAACGGTAACTTTTCGCTGAACGCCGCTGCTGATGCAACCTTGGTTTTTACCTTCGTTGGCTACAACAACTTCGAGGCAGAAGTGAGGGGCCGCCAGGTTATCAATGTTGTACTCGAGGAAGCCATCCTGAGCCTGAATGAGGTTGTCGTGATAGGCTATGGAGCCATACCAAGGCGCGACATTACCGGCTCGGTAGCGTCGGTAAGTGGAGAGGCCCTTGCTGCCAAGCCTATTGCAAGCGTGGCCGAAGCACTTACAGGAAAACTCGCCGGTGTTCAGGTGCTTACCACCGAAGGCTCGCCCGATGCCGAGATCAAAATCAGGGTTCGCGGTGGCGGATCGATTACGGGCGATAACTCTCCCCTGTTCATTGTTGACGGCTTCCCGGTCGAATCCATTTCGGATATTTCGCCCACCGACATCGAAACGGTTGATGTTCTCAAAGATGCATCATCCACGGCTATTTACGGATCGAGAGGAGCAAACGGGGTAATAATCATCACCACACGGAGGGGCCGGGAAGGCCGTATTTCTGTGCGGTTTGATGCTTTTGCATCATTCAACCGCCTCGCTAGCAAAGTAAATGTGCTTTCACCCTACGATTATACCCTGTGGCAATATGAAAGAGCTTTGCTGGCGAATGACCTATCGCGGTTTGCTAATATGTTTGGAAACTTTCAGGATCTTGACCTTTTCAGGGAAATACCGGCCAACGACTGGCAAGGAATCACTTTTGGCCGCCTGGGATTTACTTTAAACAACTCCCTGAACATTTCGGGGGGCACGGAAAGGACGACCTACTCCTTCAATTACACCGACAACCGAAACCGCGCCATCATGCATTATTCGGGTTTCAGGCGCGACAACCTGAGCCTGCGGATCAACCACCAGCCATCTGAACGTATTACCATGGGCCTGGTAATGCGCTATGCCAACACACAGATTGAGGGTGGGGGAGCCAACGAGCAGCGCGAATTCTCCTTCTCGGCCGATCCACGCCTGAGGCATGCCATGATTTTTCCGCCATTCCCGATTGGAGGCCTTACCGACGAAGAAGGCGAGACCGACCGTGATTTTGTTCTGTTTCATCCATTGACCGCCCTCCAGGACAACGAAAGGTTTCAAAGGAGGGTAACATACAATCTGAGTGGCAATGTGGCATGGGAAATCATTGACAATCTCCGCCTTACCTCCGAAGTGGGTCTCGATGATTTTCGCAATAAGGACGAAAGGTTTTACGGGCCTACCACCCACTATTCACGAAATATACCAGCAGCAGCATATCAGGGATTACCTGCACTGATGTTCAACAACACTACCCGTGAAACATTTCGCAGCACCAATACCCTCTTTTATGATCTGGAAAACCTTCTGCCAGAGGACCATTCTATCGATGTTTTACTGGGTCAGGAGTACATCATCAGGCAGGAAGGCGACCACGAAACTGCGGTGCATGGCTTCCCCGACGGATTTGAATTTCAGACTGCACGAAGCCTCTCTGCACAGGCAATAGCCCACTCCATAAACAACTACCTCTTCCCCGACGACATTTTATTTTCGCTATTCGGAAGGCTTAACTACGACTTCCGCGGAAGGTATCTCCTTAGCGCAACTTTCAGAGCCGACGGTTCCTCCAGGTTTTCGAAGGATAATCGCTGGGGATACTTTCCTTCTGCTGCCTTTGCCTGGCGTATATCCGACGAACCATTTATGCAGTTTACCAAACCCTGGCTCGACGATATGAAAGTACGCATCAGCTATGGAACGGCTGGAAATAACAATATTCCCATGGGGCAATTGCTTCAGACTCTTGAAGTGAGAACCACCACCTGGATAAACCGCTTCGGCAGTTTCTGGGCACCTACAAAAACCATGGCCAATCCCGACCTGAAATGGGAAACAACCACCACACGCAATCTGGGACTCGATTTCACATTGTTTAACGGCCGGTTGAGCGGCTCGTTAGAAGGTTATATCAACACCACCAGCGACCTGCTGATTCTTTTCCCAACTCCGGGAACTGGCTACACCGAGCAATACCGCAACATGGGCGAAACCCAAAACAGGGGAATTGAAGCCATGCTCACGTGGGTAGCCTTAGACAGACCCAACTTTGGACTAACCGTAAGCGGAAACATCGGATTCAACCAAAATGAAATAAAATCGCTGGGACTGATGAACGATTTTACAGCCCTTACAGGCTGGGCCTCGACCGATATTGCCGCCGAATACCTTATTGCTACGGGAGGTTCCGTTGGTCAAATGTTTGGATTTATGAATGCCGGAAGGTATGAAGTTGATGATTTTGAAGGATTTATCAACGGAAGATGGGTATTGAAGCCCGGGATTACCGACAGCAGCCCGATTATTGGACCGCTACGCCCCGGCTCCATGAAACTTGTGAACCTGACTGAAGGCGATAATGTGATAAACCTTGCCGACCGGACAATTATTGGAAATGCCAACCCTTTGCACACCGGCGGGGTAACCATCAACGGCAGGCTCTTTGGATTCGATATCATGGCCGCCTTCAACTGGAGCTATGGAAACGACATCTACAATGCCAACAAAATAGAATATACCACAACAGGCAGGTTTCATTCAAGAAACATGATTTCGGTGATGGAATCGGGGCAGCGCTGGACAAACCTACTGCCAGACGGAACCCTATCAAACGACCCGGCACAACTCGATGCCCTGAACGCCAACACCACCATGTGGTCGCCATATATGCCGAGGTTTGTTATGACCGACTGGGCTGTTGAAGACGGCTCCTTCCTGAGGCTGAATACCCTCACCTTAGGATACACCCTCCCCCGCTCCTTGATTAACAGGCTTGGCTTAACGAACCTCAGATTCTTCGTTAGTGGAAACAATGTGGCTTTGTGGACAAACTATTCGGGTTTCGATCCGGAAGTTTCGACACGCCGCCGCACCCCGCTAACTCCTGGTGTTGATTATTCGGCCTATCCACGCAGCCGGTCACTTGTTTTCGGACTTAACCTAAGTTTCTAAAAGCTCCCATCCATGAAAAAGCATATTCATATTTTCTTGATTTTTATATTAACTATGGCTTTGGTTTCCTGCGAAGCCATGTTCGAAGCCCCATCAAAATCGGCTCTCGACGAGTCGGTTGTATTTTCCAACCCGGTTCTGGCAGAAGGAGCCATTGCCGGTATTTTGCAATCGTTTGCCGAAACAAACTCCTATAGAGGAAGATTTCTTACATTTTACGGATTGAACAACGATACAGAGGTCCGCAATGCTCTGAGAAATTTCAACGACGATGCTGCCCGACTTGCCAACTTCAACACCAATGTAGGCAATGCCCAGATGAATACAGCAAACAACGTTTGGGCTATGATGTACGAGGGTATTGAAAGAGCCAATATAGCCATTCGTGGTTTGCGCAACCACGGGAATGTGAATAACAACAGACAAATGGCGCAAATTTTAGGCGAAGTACTCACCCTGAGGGCCTTTTTGTATTTCGACCTGGTAAGGGCCTGGGGCGATGTACCTGCCCGGTTTGAGCCGATAAACTCCGAAACGGTATATCTTCCGCGGAGCGACCGCGATGTGATTTATAAACAAATTTTAGCCGACCTGGAAGAGGCGTCGCGCCTGGTTGCATGGCCAAATGAAACTGCAGCTACAGCATCTTCCGAGCGTATCAACAGAGCTTTTGTAAAAGGATTCCGCGCCCGGGTGGCATTACATGCCGGCGGGTTTTCGCAAAGGGCAGATGGGATTCGCCAAAGCCGCGACCCGGAGCTTGCGCGCGAAAGGATGCTCACCATAGCCCGTGATGAGGCCTTAGCAGTAATTAACAGCGGCTCAGCCCGGCTGCTTGGGTTTGAGCAGGTATTTCGTGAGCACCACCGCGAAACCCACGTAGCGGGAAGGGAAATCCTTTGGGAAATCCCATTCAGCGAAGGCCGCGGACGGGTCATCTTCGACAATGGCATAAGGCACACCACTGTTGGAAAATATACCGGCCAGAACCGCGGAGGAACCAATGGTCCAAACCCCATTATGTTTTGGGAATATGACCGGAACGACGTGCGACGCGACGTGAGTATTATTCCTTACGAGTGGACTAACGACCGCCAGGTACCAACCAACAACGGACGATGGATGTTTGGCAAATATCGCTACGAGTGGCTTTTCAGAGAAACAGGCAGAAGGGTAACCTCACCCAACGACGACGGCCTCAATTGGATAGCAATGAGGTACTCGGATGTATTGCTCATGGCTGCCGAAGCAATCAACGAACTGGAAGGGCCGGGAGCGGCAGCTCCTTACCTCAGGGAAGTCCGGGCACGGGCTTTCCCAAACCACCCGCAGCTGGTGGATGCTTTTATGGCTCAGGCAACCGCAAGCCGCCAGGCGTTCTTTAACGCCATTGTTGATGAACGGGCACTGGAATTTACCGGAGAAATGCTCCGAAAAGGTGATTTGATACGCTGGAATATGTTGGGATCGAAGCTGCGCGAAGCCAGGCAAAAACTTATAGACCTCGAAAACCGCCAGGGACGTTATGCCAGCCTGCCAGAAAATATCTATTGGACACATGCCCCTGACGGGGAAACAGTTATTATTTATGGTTTGAATTTTGGCGACACCGATGCTGCCGGATTGGCTCTTGGTTATCCTAATACCCAGGCCTGGAACATCACTACCACAGGCGAGCTCATGCCATTCTGGGATGCGCTGTTCCTGAGAGACCCCGACATACAGCAATTATGGCCAATCTGGCAGGTATTCATCGATGGAAGCAACGGGATGTTGAACAACGATGGATTTAACTTCCCCATTTAAGTTTTACCAAATCAAAAAGCTGAACCATGAAAGCGCTTTTAAAAATATTTTCTCTAATGGCTATACTGATTGCTTCAGTACTTGCAGGCGGTTGTGAGGATAACCTGCCCGAAGAGCTTACCGACGTAACTGTAAGTCGCCTGTTTTCGCCTGCAGGACTTGATGCACGGGTTGTCCAGAAAACTGCCGTAAGACTTAACTGGGCTCCTGTAAGAAATGCAGAGTCATACACCATTGAATTCCACGAAAATGAGCAGTTGGATTTTAGCGGAACACCGGTGCGAACAATAACCGGAGTGCTGGATGAACAACTTCCATTAACTGTTACGGGGTTTGCCGGCGAAACCGGCTATTCGGTGCGGGTACGTGCCATCGGACAAGGCATTGACCCATCGAAATGGGTAACGGCTATTTTCCGAACAGACCCCGAACAAATCCTTTATACGATGATCCCAGAGGAGGTTACCGCTTTCGGCACCATCATCAGGTGGCCTGCCGGCGAAATCGCAACTTCGATAGTTTTCAACCCGGGGAACATCATCAGGCCGGTTACTGCCGAGGAAGTCCTGGCGGGGGTAGCCATAATTACCGGATTGCAAAGCGAGACAGAATATACTGCAACCCTGATGAACGGCAACAAGGTCAGGGGAAATGTAACCTTCACCACGCTTATTGACCTTGCCGGGGCCACAGCCGTGCATCCTACAGATGATCTTGAGGCAATGGTGGCCGCAGCCGCTCCCGGCTCAGTACTTGCCTTGTTCCCCGGCGAATATACAGCATTTATGGGCGACATCATTATTGACAAATCCATTACCATCCGCGGATTGCGCCCACACGACAAACCCAGGATATTCAACAGGTTTATGATCAGAACCGGTACCACCGATGCAAACCTGGCTTTTCTAAACCTCGAAATGGTTGGAAACAATTTTACACCGCCCGGCGAAACCTTACCCGGTCAACTTGAGGCATTCTTTTTCGATGCAGGAACTCATACCGTAAACAATTTCCTGTTATCGGGAATGGTGGTTCGCAACTATTTCAGATCATTGGTTGCCTCAAGAGCTAATTTAGGCCGGATTACCAATCTCACGATCGAAAACAGCGTAGTTACCGACATCTTTTGCTCAGGAGGCGACTTTATTGATTTTCGCGCCGGACATGTGTCAAACCTGACCATCAGAAACAGCACATTCGACATGGTGGCTACAGGTTTGAGGGCACCGCAAACTCCTTCGGCTCCGCGGGTGTTTATCAGGCTGGATGCTAATACAAACTGGCCGGGTACCAGCACCAGGGTACTTATCGAAAACAATACTTTTTACAATGTGGCGCACAACCCCGAAACCCCTGCCACAGCAGGAAGCAGGATCATTGACATCCGCTTTGTACCCAACGAAAGCACCATCCGCAACAATTTGTTTGTTGGCGCAGGTGCCGAATACACTGCACATTTTTCTGAAAGGGTTGAAACCGCACATCCAACCTTTTCAAATAACAACTATTTCAATGCACCGAGGTTTCTGGCGGGAGTGCCAACGGGAAGTCCGAAGTACGATACCTCCAGCCCCACTACCCTCAATCCGGGCTTTGTAAATGCTGATGCCGGAAATTTCAGGGTTACCAACGACGACCTCATTTTCAGAAGGGTGGGCGACCCGCGCTGGTTGCCATAGAACCATAAAGTTTGCAGGGAGAAACTGCCGGATTCTCCCTGCAAATTCCTCCTGAACCTGCAATTCATGGCTTAACTGCAAGAAAAGAAATCACAGGTATCAGGTTCATGTTTTTCAACAATTGAAAATTTCAGGTTTCTGGCATGTTTTACTTTATGTTTTTGTGAATGAAACACATTTTACTGTTTTTATTACTGATTACGGTCATCGTTACCGGTGCAGCGACCGCCGCAGGCCCAACAGGCTGGGCCTCGGTGAATGCCAACGGGCAAAATGGAACCACCGGAGGCGAAGGCGGAATGGTGGTTACCGTTTCTACCCTTAGCGAATTGGAATCAAGAGCCAATCAGATTGGCCCTCTGCATATTCTTATTGAAGGTATGATTGATTTGAGTCCACTTACAGGAACCGGCAGATATTTGGTAGTAAGGTCGCATAAAACCATTCAGGGTGCTGGCCCCGGGGCAGGAATCCGCAACGGAGGCTTCAGGGTGAGAGGAGGCGAAAGGAATATTATTTTCCGAAACCTGAACATACTTGATAATCCCGAAGACGGAATCCAACTTAACGGTGAGCTAAGCCACGTGTGGATCGACAAATGCACATTCATGCGAAACAATGATGGGGCAGTGGATATTACAAACGGAGCCAATTATATTTCATTATCCAACAATTTATTTGCCGAAAGCGATAGGGTGAGCCTTATTGGTTCTTCTGACGAAGACACTTACAGAGGCAGGTATAAAGTTACTTTTCACCACAACTGGTTCAGGCAAACCAATCAGCGGCATCCACGTGTCAGGTTCGGGCAGGTGCATGTTTTCAACAATTACTACCAGGGAGTTACTTCCTATGGTATAGGCATTGGGGTAGGTGCACACATTGTGTCGGAAAGCAATTTTTTTGAAGGGGTAAGCAGGCCTTCATGGTTTTACGACAATGATTCCATACCAGGTTTTTTTCGCGACAGTGCAAGTGTTTTGCTCAATAGTGGGGCATTTGTATCGAGGCCGGTTGGGCTTAATTGGCGACCGTCTGACCATTACACCTATATCCTCGATCAGGCCAATATGGTAAAAGATATCGTGATGGCGCGTGCCGGCGCTGAACCCATGCCCACAAGAATAGATCAGCCTTTGCCGGCTGAACCTGCTGTTGCACTTCTGCTCTATCCCAATCCGGGCCGTCATTTCGTAAATGTGTTGATGGATCTTCCGGCAGGCGGCCATGTGGAAGCGGCTCTATTTGACCTTACGGGAAGAAAAATCAAAGCAGTTGCTCACCATCATTTGCCGGCAGGCATCACCCGCCTTCGTATTGAAAGGGATGGACTTCCCGCCGGAATTTATTTCATAAAAGCCACTTTTGAAAGCCAAACCATAACCCGCAAACTGATTTTTGAATAATCTGTAAACGAGGCCTAAGAACAAATTTTAACTTAATTCTATTATAAAAATGAAAAAAAAGCGGTTATTTCAGGGTTGCAAGGTTATAGTCTTGTTGCTGATTACGGCAATCACCCTGGGCGGATGCGCCACACTGGGGAGGAAAACCCAGGTAGTACCACCCGAAAATCAATGGCACGTTCGCATGATTGACTCCGAAATGCACCGTCGCCCCGAAGCCTGGATGCTCGACTTTGAACACGAACTCAAATGGAATTATACCCACGGGCTGGTACTGATGGCTACCCTAAGGGTATGGGAGCTTACGGGTGAGCAAAAATATTTCGACTATGTAAAAAATTACTACGACGCCATGTTAGATGCGCAAGGGAATATCCTGCACAATTTTAACCTTGCCAATGAAAATATTGACCATATCAAGCCAGGAATAAACCTGTTCGACCTTTACGAACACACCGGAGATGAACGCTATCTGACCGCAATACGTATTTTGCGCGAAAAGCTGCGGACCTACCCCCGCACCACTGAGGGCGGTTTCTGGCACAAGAGGGTTTACCCCCATCAGCTCTGGTTAGACGGGGTGTATATGCACGCCGCGTTTTATGCCCGCTACGGAAAGGTGTTTGGCGATACGGCCGCTTTCAACGATGTGCTCCATCAGATAACCCTGGTCGAAAGGGTTACCCGCTGTGAGGAAACCGGCCTGTTGTTCCATGCCTGGGACGAAACCCGCCGCCACCTGTGGGCCGACCCCATCACCGGCCGCTCGCCCAACTTCTGGGGAAGGGCAATTGGCTGGTACATCATGGCGCTGGTTGACGCGCTCGATTATTTCCCGCCCGACCATCGGGGTGTGCCCATCATCAGGGCTACGCTCCAACGCCTGGTCGATGCCCTGATCCCTTTTCAGGACTCATCAGGATTGTGGTATCTGGTAGTTGACCAGATGAATAGACCCGGCAATTACCACGAGGCGTCCTCTACCTCCATGTTTGCTTATGCCATTGCCAAAGGTGTGAACAATGGCCACCTCGACCCAAAGTATATGCAGGTTGCCGAAAGAGCCTATCAGGGCCTGTTAGATCACCTGGTTTCCATTGATGAAAACGGACATATCCACCTGAACCAGATCATCGGCGTTGCTGGTTTGGGTGGCAATCCGGCCCCCTACCGCGATGGCTCGTTCGAGTACTATATCAGTGAGCCTATCCGTCCCAACGACCCCAAAGGCGTCGGCCCCTTCATGCTGCTGAGTATGGAAATGGAAAGAGCCGGCCTTCAGAAAGCCAGGAGGCCCTGGGAGATCGAAATGAAAAGATCCGGCCTGCCGAATACAAGGAGACCGTGAGGAAAAAGAAATTAGCCTAAAGACCCAAATCCGCCCTGCGCAGAACCAGCATAGCAGGCTTTACCAGGGCGGATTTGGAAACTTTTAATGAAAAATGCCTATTTAACTAAATTCAAAAACATGACAATGAAAACTTACTTTTCAAAACTGAACCGGATTGTGCTGGCTGCTATAATGTTGCTGGCAGCTTTTACCGGTACCGTAAATGCCCAATGGAGCATTTACGATGGGGGCATATCGCCCGAGGCGTTTACCCCACGCCCATTTATGAGAGCATCGAATGTTCCGAATACAGATGCAAACGCTGCCGAAAACAGTATTATTGCCACAGAGACTGGTGTCCCTTCAAACAATATTTTGAGAATGGGAAGTGCAGTGGCGGGCAACACTTTTTTGTGGAGAATGAACTTCGCTGCAATTGCAGGCCCACCAGAATTTCCAGCCGTAGATGTCACCAACCTTACGGTTGTGATGCGCGTGAGGGGTCAAGTAGGTCGTACCCATGCTCTGGACTTCGACCTGGATTACAATGACCGAAGAACCAGAGTTAGCGTAAATACAGCCGACCGATTAGGGCGCATACGCAACGGCACGGGCATCAACCGCCCCATGCCTGTACCCACCACCGAATGGGTGATTTACCGTTTTGCCATGACCGCTACAGAAACCCGTGTTTTCGTGAATGAGAATCCTGTGCCGGTGATGACCATTACCCCTGCATCGGGAGGAAACCGCCACTTCCGTTTTGGCGATGGTGATACCGGCCAGACTTTTGGAAGCGATATTGACTGGGTTATCTGGGATATTACAGGAGCTTTTGCTCCAGGCGAAGGCACGGCAGTGCCGTTCAGCGACTTAACCCCCGTTTGGGATGTGCGGCTGAGCGACCTGCAGGTTGCCGGAACTCAGGTGGCAGGGTTCCACCCGGCAGTAACCAACTATGAAGTGGTGCTACCGGCCGGAACAACCGAAATTCCACAGATAACCGCCACTGCCTATCTGCCCGCAACTCCGGTTGCCATTACCCAGGGTACAACGCTTCCGGGAGTGGCAACCATTACCGTTACCTCGGCGGATACAATACGCACTTATTTAGTTCACCTGCGGGTTGGTTCAGCAAATGCAGATCTTTCAGCTATTACTGTGGGAGGAACAGCCCTTGCCGGTTTCGATCCGGCGACTACCACCTATGAGATGATTTTGCCTGCTGCAACAACAACCCCGCCAATCGTTGCAGCCACCTTGGCCGACATACGGGCCACCATGGTGTTAACGCAGGCAGCAGCCATTCCTGGAACAGCCACCATAATGGTAACGTCCGACGATAGAACAACCACTAAAACTTATACCATTAACTTCAGGCATGCCTCAACCAATGCCAGCCTTTCGGCCATCAATGTTGACGGAACTGCCCTTGTAGGTTTCGACCAGGCGGTAACTACGTATGAAGTTCCGCTGGCCCTTGCAATCACAACGCCTCCAACCGTTGCAGCCACCCTGGCCGATATACGGGCAACTATGGTGATAACCCAGGCCCAAGCCATACCAGGAGCTGCCACCATTGTGGTTACTGCCGAAGATGGTACTACAACGAAAACATATACCTTAAACTTCAGGCATCTGTCAACCAATGCCAACCTTTCGGCTATTACTGTGGACGGAACTGCCCTTGTAGGTTTCGACCAGGCGGTTACTACGTATGAAGTTCCGCTGGCCATTGCAATCACAACGCCTCCAACCGTTGCAGCCACCCTGGCCGATATACGGGCAACTATGGTGATAACCCAGGCCCCAGCCATACCTGGAGCTGCCACCATAGTGGTAACCGCCGAAGATGGAACTACACAAAGTACATACACGATTAACTTCAGACATCAGTCAGCAAACGCCGATCTGGCCACCCTGTTGGTTGGAGGAACTGCAGTAACAGGATTCAGTCCCGCAGTATTGGTGTACAATGTGGTGCTTGCGGCCGGAACAACAGTGGCACCGGCGATAACTGCTACTGCTGCTGATGCTCGGGCCACAATTTCGATAACTCAGGCGCCGGTAGTTCCAGGAAAAGGAACCGTAGTAGTTACAGCTGAGGCAGGAAACCAACTGACCTACGAGGTGAATTTCACTACCGATCCAACCCTGGTTGCATTACCGCTTGAAAGGCTGTTCAGGGTATTTCCCAATCCGGCTACCAGCTACCTGAATCTGGAATGGGCTGGACAGGAAAGGGCCGAACTGGAGATCATCAGCACCACCGGCAAAGTTATGCTGCGCAAAACCATTGAAAGCCGTCAGGTAAACATCGACATCGGCCACCTGGCCCCCGGGGTATACATCATTCAGCTTACCAGTGGCCAGCAGCAAGCCAGGAGTATGTTTATCAAAAGAGAGCAATAAACGTAAGCACCCAAACTGGCAGTAAAGTAAACGATTGTCATTCCGAGCGAAGCGAAGCCTGTCTGCTGGCAGGCAGGAATCTAAATTACCACAATTTGAGATTTTTCACTTCGTTCAAGATGACAGAAAAGCAGCCTTTTAGGCAGCCCCATTATTGCCTCAAAAATGAACATTTTTTAAATTTTTTTAGTTGGTTTTAAAATGCATTTTTTTAGAAGAATTTGGGCTCCACTGCTGGTATGCTGTTGGGTCCTGAGCGCGGGGTTTTCTTGTGCAACAGGCACGGCAAAAACATCCCCAAAGGTTACCTGGGATTATCTCGACGTAATCCTGGCAAAAATAGCTCCCCCGGTATTTCCCGACAAATCGTTTGATATCACCAACTTCGGAGCGGTTGGCGACGGACAGACCAAAGCTACCGCAGCCATCAGGGCAGCTATTGAAGCCTGCCATGCTGCAGGTGGCGGAATGGTGGTGGTGCCTGAAGGTCAGTTTTTAACTGGAGCCATACACCTCTTGTCGAACGTAAACCTGCACCTGAAAGAGGGCGCTACGCTGAAATTCAGTCAAAACCCCGACGACTATCTACCCCTGGTCTTTACACGCTGGGAAGGTACCGAATTGTACAACTATTCGCCATTTGTTTATGCCTACGACCAGGTGAACATCGCCATAACCGGCAGGGGCACTTTAGACGGCCAGGCCAATGCCGGGAACTGGTGGTACTGGAAAGGGGAATGGAGCCGGAGAACCTGGGAAATTGGTCCTCAAAACCAGGCAACCTCCAGGGCCATCCTACAGCAAATGGCCGAGGATGGCGTTCCGGTAGAAGAGCGGATCTTTGGCCCGGGACATTACCTGCGCCCACAATTTATACAGTTTTACAGGTGCCGAAATATCCTGATCGATGGAGTAACCATCATTAATTCGCCCATGTGGATCATCCATCCGGTGTTGTCGGAAAACATTACCATACAAAATGTAACAGTCAACAGCCACGGCCCGAACAACGACGGATGCAATCCCGAATCGAGCCGCAATGTGCTGATCCAGGACAGCTATTTCGATACAGGCGACGATTGCATCGCCATCAAGTCGGGTCGCAATGCCGATGGCCGGCGCCTGGCGGTTCCTTCGGAAAACATCGTTGTTCGTCGCTGTACCATGCGTGCAGGCCATGGTGGTGTTGTGATGGGAAGCGAAATTTCGGGTAGCGTAAGGAATGTTTTCGTGGAGGATTGCCTGATGGACAGCCCGAACCTGCAACGGATCATCCGTTTTAAGACCAACTCGGTGCGCGGCGGAGTCATCGAAAACATTTTCGTGCGCAACCTGCATGTTGGAGAAGTACGGCGGGCTGTTTTGTACATCGATTTCGACTATGAAGAAGGCGATGCTGGTGAGTTTACCCCGGTGGTGCGAAACATCAACATAGAAAACATCACCAGCCAGAAAAGCGAGCGTGCTCTTTATATCAGGGCGTATGAAAGATCACCGGTTACCGGGGTTCACATTAAAAACAGCCGTTTCAACGGGGTTCAAAGGGGAAATGTTCTGGATTTTGTGGAAAACCTGACCCTTGAGGAGGTTTACATTAATGGTGAACCTATGGTAAACCAGGCAAAGCCAGAATAAATTGAATGTGCAAAAAACTGAAAAATTATTATTGATTCTGGGGTTGGTTTTTGGTTATTTTGCAGGGTCCGTTCTTTGGAACGGGCCCTGATTTTTTGCTAAAAAAAAATGCTGAAAATAGTAGCCGATCATAAAATACCGTTTCTTGCGGGGGTGCTCGAACCCTTTGCAAAAGTTGTGTATCTGCCCGGAGCCAGGATTTCCCGAAGAGACCTTATGGATGCCGATGCCCTGGTGGTACGAACCCGCACCAGATGCAATGCTGAATTGCTCGAAGGTACCGGAGTGAAGATAATTGCTTCGGCTACTATCGGACACGATCATATCGACCAGGAATATTGCGAAAGAAAAGGCATTGCCTGGCATAGCGCACCCGGATGCAATTCGGCCTCGGTAGTCCAATATATGGCTTCTGCATTGGCTATGATAGCCAAAAAAACCGGAATGAAACCGGGCGAGCTGACCATGGGCATTATTGGGGCTGGGAATGTCGGGAAAAAAGTAATTGCCCTATGCAAAACACTTGGTATCCGAGCTCTGGTAAACGACCCGCCGCGTAAGCGGGCCGAAGGTACCGGCGATTTTTGCAGCCTCACCAAGCTGATAGAAAATTCGGATATCGTAACTCTTCATGTTCCCCTCACCAGGGGCGGGCCGGATAAAACCTTCCACATGGCAGATGAAGGTTTTTTTGGAAATATGAAGCCAAACTGCTGGGTGATCAATACTTCGCGGGGCGAGGTAGTCGATTCAGAAGCCTTGAAAACGGCCCTGAGAAAACAGCGGATAAAAGGGGCCATTCTCGACGTGTGGGAAAACGAACCCCTGATCGACCTCGAGCTGCTAAATCTGATCTTTCTTGGCACTCCACATATTGCAGGGTATTCGGCCGATGGTAAAGCCAATGGCACCGCCATGAGCGTGCAGGCATTAAGCCGTTTTTTTGGATTTGGACTTGACAACTGGCGGCCGGTAAACCTGCCCGAAGGGCCCCTGGCGGTTGTTACCCCAGCTTACCTCCCCAAATCGGAAACAGGGTTGTTTATCGATCTCAGCCTTCAGGCCTACCCTATTGCCCATGACGACGCTGCTCTGAGAAGCAATCCGGCCGACTTTGAGAAACTTCGTGAAGAATACCCCATCCGCCGCGAGCCTCCCGCTATGAAGGTCAATGTAACATCGTTGAGTCCCGAACACCGGGATTTTGTCCGCAGGCTTGGCTATGAAATTTCAGAAGGCGGGTAATCAACCGGGTTTGTCAAATTGCCATGATCCGATTTCAACAATCTGATAACAACTCAACAAGCTTAATTTCCAACAGGCAGGCGCACTGTGAAGACAGCCCCACCGCCCGGCCGGTCTGACACGGTGATGATTCCCTGGTGTTTCTCTACGATGCTTTTCGAAATGGAGAGGCCCAAGCCAAGTCCAAATTCACCGCCGGCGGCCTTGGTAGTAAAACTGGGACTAAATATTTTCTTCCTAAACTTGGCGGGAATACCGGGACCGGTGTCGGCAATATCAACCCACACGGAACCTGAGCCGTCGTAACGACAGGAGACAATCAACCTACCCTTTTCTTCCATGGCATCGCAGGCATTGATGATGATGTTGGTCCATACCTGATTTATCTCTCCCGGGTAGCAGTTTACTGGTGGAATTTCAGGCAGATTGAGTTCCACTTCAATATTTTTAAGCCGGCTGCCGAGGATCATAAGCGTTTCACCAATGCCCTTTCTGATATCCATTTTTTCGCGCTCTCCCTTGTTGTGCCTGCTGAAACTTCTCAAGCTTTTCACAAGATTCTCGATCCTGCTTGCCGACAGTGTGATGCTGTTGGTAAAGACTCCGGTCTGGAAAGCTTCGAGGTAAAGTTCGAACAACTCTCTTTTTCTTGAATTTGATGCATAAGGCACCAGTGCGTCAAAGGCGTCGGGATGCATTTCGGACATCAGCCTGACTTCAGGCCTTCCCAGATCAGGATACTTTTCGGCAAGGTTCCTGGTTTTTTCTCTTTGCCCTTCGCTGCTTACAAATTCGCGTTGTTGACCGCTTTCAAAAAAAAACCGCATCAGGCTCTTTTCCTGAATCCGGGCACTTTTATCGAACATCTCCGGCAAATTCTTTACCAGAAAATCGACTGAGCGCAACAAAGCCGAGGCAGGGTTGTTCATCTCGTGGGCCAGACCTGCTGTGAGTTCACCCAATACAGCCATTTTTTCTTGCGAAATAAGCATATTGCGTGTTTTTTCCAACACTTTGATGGTATGCTTCAGCTGGTCCTTTTCCTTTTCAAGTTCACGCGATAAGTTGTCAACTTCAACATGAAGCATCACCACCCGTTTGTAGCGGTGGGCCAGATTGGAAAAAACCATTCCTTGAAGCGTATGACTAATATTGGGATATTGGTTGTTTATCTCTTCGAAACTCTGGTGGTTAATTGCCAGCAAGGTTACGTCGGAATGTGCTCTTGAGGTGGTAAATACCGGTTTGCCTGTGTGAAACGACAAGAGCCCGAAAAAATCGCCAGGCTCCTGAAGGTCAATTCTGGTGCTGAGGTTGTCGCCTTCTTTTTCCATGCTTACCTGCCCCTCAAGAATTACAAAAAGGCTGTCGTTTTCCTGACCTTCCCTAAGTATTACCTCTCCTGAGTGGTATTTGCGTAAAAGACCCCGCAGCCACGTCGAATCGGGTAGCATGCTGTTTATGGTATTTACAATGTCGGCATTGCTGACAAAATTTCGCCGGAAAGTGGCCATACCATTTTTCTTAAAAAATTCTAATTATGTGATTTTGCTTACATCAGATGTAGCCCCTGCTGCGAATCTCCTCCTGGAGTCTGACGGGGTCTAGTACCGACATATACCTAAGCAACTCTTTTTCGGTAGCGATAACATACTGGGTGAGTTCCAGGCGAACAATCTCCAGAAGTTCTTCAGGGTTCCAGGGCTTGGCAATATAGTGGTTCAACCTGGCTTTGTTTACGGCCATAATGGTATCTTCCAGGCCGGCCTGGCCGGTAATTAAAACTTTTCGGGTATTTCTGGTAAATGGGTTATTTTGCATTTCAATAAGCAGGTCAACCCCATATTCGCCCGGCATAATATGGTCACAAAGAGCCAACCCGATCCGGCCTCCCTGCTGATGTATTTCCTTAATGAGTTTGCGGGCTTCGGCAACAGAAGAAGCCACTTCAATAGGAAAAACCTCCTCCATTGCCTCCAGATCTTTCACAATCACATCAAGAACCTGGGGTTCGTCTTCAACGCAAATAATATAAATTTCCGACATACACAACCTTGTATTTAATAAACTAAAATAGGCCAAATTGTTAACGCAAACACCAGTGCCACCATGAGGCCAATCAGGCCTACAACCAATCCAACCCTTGCCATATCGGATGTTTTAACCATACCTGTACTCATGGCAATTGCGTTGGGCGGTGTGGAGATGGGCAAAACCATCGACATGCTGCATGCGGCTCCAATGATTAACGCCGAAAGCACCAGACTAAAACCTTCGCCAGCACCACCTGAAACTGCCAGGCTCACTGCCAGGGGAATCACCAGTGTGGCTGCAACGGTGTTCGACAGAAAAATGGAAATCAAATAAGCAACCAACCCAAATGCAAGGATTAAGGCCAGTTCCGGAAAAACAGCCCAGTTCAGACCCCCTACTACCCAGGCTGCCAGTCCCGTATTATCCATACTGATTCCTAAAGCGATACCACCGGCAACCAGCCAGAGCACTTCCCAGGGTAGTTTCCGGATATCCTCGGTTGCCAGAACACCCGACATGGTAAGGCCTACAATAGGCAACATGGCCACAATGGCGTTGGGAATGCCATGGAGGGCTTCAGTTATCCATAGAAATAAAGTGAGGCCAAAAATTGAATAAAGCAGCAAAGCCCGGGGAGAACGATCAAAGGAGCTGTCCATCCGAAGATTAAAACTTTTTACCGAAGGTGGAAAAAATTTACTCATGACAGCCCATGCGAATAGGATTAGAATAATAACTAAGGGCACCATCAGTGCCATCCATTTTCCAAAAGTAATGTTGATACCCTGGCCGCTGAGTGCGGCCAGAATAATGGCATTGGGCGGTGTACCGATAGGAGTTGCAAGCCCACCTAAGTTTGCAGCTACGGGTATGCTCAAAAGCAGCCAGATGCGCAGTTTGTCATTTTTGCTTACCTGCATGGCTATGGGCATGGCAACCGTCATCATCATGGCCGTAGTGGCAGTGTTGCTCATAAATGCCGAAATGCCGGCAGTAATTGCCATGAGCCCAAGAACAATAAAGGCAGGTTTGCTACCAAATGGTTTTAACAGGAAGCCTGTAAGGTTTTTGTCGAGGTTATGTTTAACAGCCCCGGCTGCCAGCATGAACCCGGCCAGAAAGAGAATTATGATCGGATTGGCAAGAGTCCCTATAAAATTGGTAAAAGACACAGGTGCATATCCAATGAATTTGTGTCGGGCATTGCTCACAATCTCCGCACCGGGCTCCAGTTCAGTTGCACGAACAATTGCCCGCTCTCCCACTCCCAACACTTCAACTTCAACAACCTGATAAGTGCGTTCCCCGGTTTTAACATACAACCGATTACCATCAAGTGCAGTCACCGGAACCGACCAGGTGTTGCCTTCAGCCTGAAGTGGGATTTCACCCGGAAGCTCACTGTCGCCGAACAGCACTCCCTGTGAACTGAGTAAAAAGGATTGAAGCAGGATTACCAATAAGGAAGTTGCATATATAGGAATCGGCTCGAAGACCCACAAAAGGGCAGCCAGAAGAAATATTCCCAGAGCAACATGACCTGCCAATGACAAACCTTCGAAATGTACAACCAACGGAAGGCAGAATCCTGCAATTCCTAAAAAAAGTCCTAAAAAAGTCTTATTGGTAATTATCCGAAACCCTTTTCTCTCCGTCATACCGTTTCATTTGGGTTAAATTCGCAATCAAAATTATTCAGAAAGGCACATAAATAATCAGGTTTTTAGAATCAATCCGTTTTTATAATGAACTATAAAACCAGAGAAAGGATGAAATCGGCAGAAGTTCTGGTATTATTTTCATTGATATTTTTCTATTTAGCTGGTTTTAATATGGATGGGGTAATTGTTATAATTTCGAGATAGAAGCAGAAACAATTTAGAACCCTTCTAAACTGTCTTTTTCGTAACGGAATTTGGTAGTAAAATTAAAGAATTTTGCTCAGAAATGATAATTTTGTCCAGCTATGGGGAAACAGGTATTTTGCCAAATAAAATAAATAAAAAATGAGAAGGCGTGATTTTCTAAAAAAAGGGGTTTTCTACTCATTGCTTGTGGGTTTATATACCTCGACGATTGGTCGCATTTCCAAGGCGATTGCTCAAAGACCGGCTCCAAGAGCTGCCGCAGGGTATGACTTGGTGGCGGTTCGCGGAGGAGAGCCGGTAGCTATGTACCGCAGGGCCATACAAGAATTGGGTGGCATGCAGCGATATGTTAAAAGCGGCCAACGGGTAGTGGTAAAGCCCAATATGGCCTGGGATCTTCCACCCGAAAGGGGCGCCAACACCAACCCTGAACTGGTAGGCGCCATTGTAAGAGATTGTTTCGCTGCCGGAGCAAGCCGGGTATTTGTTTTCGACCACACGGTGGATCAATGGCAACGGGCATATACCAACAGCGGCATCGAACAGGCAGCCCGTGATGCAGGAGCATTGGTAGTTCCGGGCAACCTGGAACGCGATTACCAGGAAGTGCAGATACCCGGGGCCCGAAGACTTCGTACTGCAAGGGTGCATCAGCAAATCATCGAAGCCGACGTTGTAATAAATGTTCCCATTCTGAAGCATCATGGTTCAACCACAGTTACCATTGCCATGAAAAACCTCATGGGCATTGTCTGGGACAGGCGGTTCTGGCACCTAAACGACCTGCATCAGTGTATTGCCGACTTTTGCCTATACCGGAAACCCGACCTGAACATTGTTGACGGTTATCTTGTAATGACCCGGAATGGTCCAAGGGGCACTTCAACAGCTGACCTTACCGTTATGAGGAGCCTTATTATTTCATCCGACATTGTAGCCGCTGACGCTGCAAGCACCCTGATTTTCGGACAACAACCCCGCGACATAGGGCACATCAGGATTGGATCCGAAATGGGCATTGGCCAAATGAACCTTGAAGCTCTGAACATTAAACGAATAGCTCTTTAAAATCTGCGCCTTAAATCATGAAACTTGGTTACTTAAAAAATGTCCGGATCGTTGTATCCTTGGCCGTCCTTTTGCTGTTGCTCCTGGTATTTATAGATATCGGAGCTGGTTTTCTGCAGGGTGTTACTGATTTCTTTATTCGCCTGCAACTCATTCCTTCAATTTTCAGGTTCCTGGCACTTTTTTTCACCATCTCGGGTTTGGGATTTGTACTTGTTTTGGCCATTACCTGGCTGGTTGGAAGAGTATATTGTTCGTCTATTTGTCCTTTGGGCACCTTTCAGGATATTATTATAGCCATTGCCAGGGTGTTCAAAAAGAAGAAAAACCGCAAGTTTGCCTATTCCGCAAATCCTAAAAACCCTATCAGGTACGGTATTTTGGGAGCAACCATAATCCTTTGGTTATCCGGAAGCCTTTTTCTTATTAATCTGTTAGACCCTTTTTCGAACTTTGGAAAGATCAGTGTAACATTTTTTAAACCTGCCTATATCTGGTTGAATAATCAGTTATCGTTTCTTCTCGAACGGTTTTATATCTATGCTGTAGATCCGCTGGCTCCTGTATCCATGACCTTTGAAGTAATTCTGATTTCAGGGGTCATTTTAATCACATTGGTCATCATGTCGGCCCTTCGCGGAAGGTTGTTCTGCAATACCCTATGCCCTGCAGGAGCCATGTTGAGTCTGGTTGCCCGAAAACAGGTCTTTCAGATCACATTCAACGAGGAAGCCTGCAATTTTTGTGGCCGTTGCGAAAGGGTATGCAAGGCTGAGTGCCTGAACAGTAAAACGAAAACCATCGACCACAGCCGGTGCGTGGGATGCTTCAACTGCTTCAATGCCTGCAGCAATGAAGGCCTTTCATACAGCCGTAAAGCGGCGCTGGTAGCCAATCCTGCCACAGAACCAAAAGTCAATGCCGGGAAGCGACAATTTTTGTTAGCACTGGCTACAGGACTCCTTTCGATTCCCTTGTTTAACAATACATCCAAAGCCAAAGGGTTTGGCCGGCCTGGCCTGGTGCCTACCGGAACTACCATGCCGGTAATCCCTCCGGGGGCATTAAGCCACGATCATTTCACTTCACATTGCACATCCTGTTACCTGTGCGTGGGTGTCTGCCCAAAAAATGTAATTGTACCAACCATGTTCGGGCATGGCCTGCAAGGAATCATGCAGCCAAAGCTAGATTTTCACAAGAGCTTTTGCAATTTCGACTGCGTGAGATGTTGCGAAGTGTGTCCAACAGGTGCCATTACACCCCAAACCCTCGAACAAAAACAAACCATACAGATTGGTATTGCCGTTTTTATGGTTGAAAGTTGTATTGTAACCATCGACCGGACCGATTGCGGAGCCTGCTCGGAACATTGCCCTACCAAGGCGGTTGACATGGTTCTGTGGGATAACCTCAGAATACCCGAAGTAACACCCGACCTGTGCATAGGATGCGGCGCATGCGAGTTTGCATGCCCTACCTATCCCTACAAAGCCATCTATGTAGAAAGTAACCCGGTGCACAAGCAGGCAAGGCCCATCGAGGAAAGCGAAGGACCCCAGGAAGGTGCCCTTGATGAGTTCCCTTTCTAACAAGTTGCTTATATTATTGGGTTTGTATTCTGAAAAAATTAAAGCCTCTGCGCACAACATGGCGGCAGAGGCTTTTTCAATGGGTTTCAGGCAATTGGACCAAAACCTATGAATCAAGTTCTTTAGTATGCAGCAACCAGGTTCACCTTCAGGTTCACATTGTCGTTGATCAGGTTGTCGCCAAGGTTCTCGAAAAAGCGACCTGAGCCAAAGCGCACATCGTACACCGAGCGGTCGAAATAGAAGTCGGCATTTGCCACCACTTGCCCTTCGACGTGGTTGATCAGGGCATCGAATGCAATACCCTGGGTAATACCTTTAATGGTCAGATTTCCCGAAACGCGGTAGTTGGGGGCACCTTCGGCCGCTCCTTCGATTGGCTCAAACTTTACCAGTTGAAGGGAGGCTTCCGGAAAAGTTGCTACACTGAAAAAGTCATCAGACTCTAAGTGGCCTTTCAGGCTGGCTGCCGGAGCAGGATCGGTAATATCAACCACCTGTATTGAGGTCATGTCGATAACCACATTTCCACCCCAAATTCTTCCGTCGAAAACAAAAAGTTCTCCAGATTTTACGCTGATAGTGCCATAATGCCCGTCACCTGTGATTTTCTGGCCGAGCCATTCTACACTGCTTGCTGCCGGGTCAACCGCAGCACGGGATACTTCTTCGGGAACTTCGCCTGCTTCGAGGCGCTCAATTACTTCTGCCTTGTTGACACGGGGTGCACACGCGGCGAAAGAGACTGCAACCACTGCCAGGATTGCAATATACATTAATCTGTTCATTTTTGCCATTTTAAATTAATTTTCGAATTTTGTTTGATTTACAAAAATTAAAAACCAACAAGGCATAGTTTTGTTCAAAAACAGCTTTCTTTTAATGAAATTTTTTAGGGAAACCGTAATTTAAAAAGACAGTTTAACAGTTGTTAAAAAGTTAACATTTGGATTTTTTCCTATATTTGCAGCGCAAAAAAACACCGTCTTCCTTTAAAAAATAAGTAATTTTCGCACTTTAAAATTTCACCCTTTTTATACTTTCGCAAACTCAACAGTAAAGTGTTTTAATCCAAAGAAATATGCAAACCAAACTCCAGGAGTTAACAGAAAAAATCTATCAGGAAGGTGTAGAGAAGGCTCAGTCAGAAGCCGACAAAATTTTGAGCGAAGCCAAACTTCAGGCAGCTGAGATCATTGCCAGAGCACAGAAAGAAGCCGAAAACATGCTTGGCGAGGCCGGAAAAGAATCAAACACCCTCAGAAAAAACGCTTTGAACGAATTGCAATTGGCAGGCAGGCAATTGGTTTCCGATATCAAGTTAAAAATCGTTGAGTTGGTGGAATACAAAAGCCTTGCCCCTCAAACCAAAGAGGCTTTCAACGACCAGGTATTCGTGAAGGAATTGATCATCACCACCCTGAAAAACTGGAAAGCCAATTCGGCCGAAACGGTTGACATGGAAGTACTGCTGCCTGCAGCAAAGCAAAAAGAGTTTGAGTCGTATATAAAAGACCAGGTAAATGCGGTATTTGGTAAAGGAGTGCAAATTTCCTTCTCAGAGCGCATCGAATCAGGTTTCAAAATAGGCCCCAAAGACGGAGGTTACTTGATTTCCTTTACCGGGGATGATTTCGAAAACTTCTTCCAAACCTATTTGCGTCCAAGATTGGTTGAACTGTTGTATGGCCAGAAACAGTAACCGGTTTAAATTATCTCTTATCCAGGTAAACAACTAAAATCCTGACCTACGTGAAGCGAAATTATTATTGTTTGGTTGCAGGCTTGCAGGATATTACCATCGACATCCACAAAGTTCAATTTTCGCAGGTTGCATTCTGCAAGGAACTGAAGGCCGAACTGCATCCTGAAGATTATCTGCTGGTGGAGCAACTGTGTCTTCCCATCGACAATAAAAACCTGCTCAACCTGCTGGCAAAAAGTGGTAAACCCTTTAGCGGGAACGGAAATTACGGGCAGGAAATTCTGGAAGATAACATAAAAGAACCTGCGGCATTGCCTGATTACATGGTGCAGTTTATCACTGCTTTCAAAGCCAAAACGCCCCTTATTCCCGAAATGAGTCCGGAGAATGAGCTTACCAGCTTGTTCTTTGATCACGTTTGCAATTCTTCCAACGATTTCATCCGAAACTGGTACACCTTTGAGCTCAACTTGCGCAACCTTGTGGTGGCTTTGCTTTCGCGCAAACATGGGCTGCCGTTCGAGAATCAGATAATCGGCTCAGGTGAGATACCACAGGCCATTAAAAAAAGCCATGCACGCGACTTTGGCCTTTCAGGCGAGTTGTCATATCTCGATGAAATAGCCAACCTCGTTCGCAACGACAACATTCAGGAACGCGAAAAGGCCATAGACAATATCCGGTGGAGTTATCTCGATGAAGTTACTTTTTTCGACTATTTTACCATCGACAAAGTTCTTGCTTACACCCTGAAGCTGGGACTTATTGACCGTTGGCTGGCAATTGACAAGGATCATGGCAATGAGCTTTTCAAAAAACTGTTGGCCGAACTGAAATCGAGCTACGAATTACCCGAAACATTTAAAGACAAATAAAATTAATATGATTACAATCGGTAAGGTAACCGGAATTATTTCGAACCTTGTTATTGTTGAAACCGAAGGAAAGGTATCGCAAAACGAAATATGCTTCATTGAGCATAGCGGCACAAAGCTGATGGCCGAGGTCATAAAAATTCTGGGAAAGAAAGTATATGTGCAGGTGTTTGAAAGCACCCGTGGTCTTAAAGTTGGTAGTCCGGTAGAGTTTGCGGGGCATATGCTCGAAGTTACCCTGGGTCCGGGCTTGCTCTCGAAAAACTACGACGGACTGCAAAACGACCTCAACAAAATGGATGGAGTTTTTCTGAAAAAGGGCGATTATACAGAGGCCCTCGATGCAGACAAGCTCTTCAGCTTTTCTCCCCTGGCCGAAACCGGCCAAAAGGTTACAGCCGGAAGCTGGCTTGGCGAGGTAAAAGAAAACTGGATTGCGCACAAAATCATGGTGCCCTTCAAAATGACCGAAGAATATACCCTGGTCAGCATCAGCGGGCCGGGCGAGTACAACATAAATCAGACCATCGCGGTGGTAAAAGACAAAGGTGGCAAGGAAATCAACATTACCATGGCACAGAAATGGCCGGTAAAAGTTGCTGTGCGTGCCTATAAGGAGAAACCCCGTCCTTTTAAGATTCTTGAAACCGGCATACGTGTTATGGACACCCTGAACCCCATAGCCGAAGGTGGCACCGGATTCATTCCCGGGCCATTCGGTTCGGGCAAAACGGTTTTGCAGCATAATATTTCGAAAAATGCCGAGGCCGATCTGGTAGTGATCGCTGCCTGCGGCGAACGGGCCAACGAGGTTGTGGAGATCTTCACAGAGTTTCCGCACCTTGACGACCCCCGCAGTGGCCGCAAACTCATGGAGCGTACCACGATCATAGCCAACACCTCGAACATGCCCGTGGCAGCCCGCGAAGCATCGGTTTACACGGCAATGACCATTGCCGAATATTACCGCTCTATGGGCCTGAAGGTCCTTCTGCTGGCCGACTCTACCTCGCGTTGGGCACAGGCGCTGCGCGAAATGTCGAACCGTATGGAGGAACTTCCCGGCCCCGACGGGTTCCCGATGGACCTTCCTGCAATCATCTCGAATTTCTACTCCAGGGCAGGCTTTGTTTTCCTCAACAACGGCAATACAGGCTCCATCACCTTCATCGGCACCGTGTCGCCTGCCGGTGGAAACCTGAAGGAACCCGTTACCGAGGCCACCAAGAAGGCAGCACGCTGTTTCTATGCACTTTCGCAGGCACGGGCCGACAGCAAAAGGTATCCGGCCATCGACCCCATCGACAGCTACTCCAAATACCTTGAATATCCCGAAATCGCCGAGTATCTCAACCAAAATGTGGCATCGAACTGGACTGCCAACGTGTTCGAAGCAAAAGATATCCTGTTGCGCGGCAAAGAAACCCACGAACAGATCAATATTCTTGGCGACGACGGGGTGCCCCTGAACTACCACCTCAAATATTGGAAAGCCGAACTTATTGATTTTGTAATCCTTCAGCAGGATGCCTTCGACAAGATCGACGGTTCGACCCGCCTTAACCGCCAGCACTACATGCTCGAGAAAGTACTGTGGATATGCAGATCCGATTACCGCTTCGACTCATTCGAGGAAGTGAACCCATATTTCAAAAGGATAATAAACCAGATTAAGCAAATGAACTACTCGGAATTCGAATCCGAAGCCTTTGCAACATACGAAAAAGGACTTGAAAACATAATTCTGGAAAGGAAGATTGCGTAATGGAAAAGAACACAAAAGCGTTTCAGCGCGTTTACACCAAGCTGTTTCAGCTTACCAAGGCTACTGTTTCGCTCAATGCAACAGGTATCGGCAACGAGGAACTTGCACTGGTTGACGGGCGACTTGCACAGGTTGTGAAGATAATGGGCGATGTGGTTACTTTGCAGGTTTTTGCCGGAACCGAGGGTATTCCGACCAATGCCGAGGTGGTTTTTACCGGAAAGGCTCCAACACTGAAAGTGAGCGATGACCTTGCCGGAAGGTTTTTCAATGCCTATGGCGAACCCCTTGATGGCGGCCAGATCATGGGCGAAGAGCGCGAGATTGGCGGGCCAAGCGTAAACCCTGTTCGACGCAAGCAACCCTCGGAGCTGATCGCAACCGGTATCGCGGGTATTGACCTGAACAACTCGCTGGTTACCGGTCAGAAAATCCCCTTCTTTGCCGACCCCGACCAACCTTTCAACCAGGTAATGGCTATGGTTGCCCTTAGGGCACAAGCAGATAAGATCATCCTGGGCGGCATTGGCCTCACGAACGACGATTACCTCTATTTCAAGCAGGTTTTCGACAACGCCGGGGCCCTCGACCGGATTGTCGGGTTCATCAACACCACCGAAAACCCGCCTGTGGAGCGGCTTCTCGTTCCGGATATGGCGCTTACTGCCGCCGAATATTTCGCCGTGGAGCGGCACCAAAAAGTACTGGTTCTGCTTACCGACATGACCCTCTTTGCCGATGCATTGAGTATCGTGTCGAACCGCATGGACCAGATTCCGTCGAAAGACAGTATGCCCGGATCGCTCTATTCCGACCTGGCCAGATTGTATGAAAAAGCCGTACAATTTCCCGAAGGCGGATCTATTACCATCATTGCAGTTACCACCCTTTCGGGAGGCGACATCACCCATGCCATCCCCGACAACACAGGCTATATCACCGAAGGCCAGCTCTTCCTGCGAAAAGACAGCGATGTGGGCAAGGTGATCGTTGACCCCTTCCGGAGCCTTTCGCGCCTGAAGCAGTTGGTAATTGGCAAGAAAACGCGAAAGGATCACCCGCAGGTGATGAATGCAGCCGTAAGGCTGTACGCCGATGCCGCCAACGCCAAAACCAAACTCGAAAACGGATTCGACCTGACCAACTACGACGAGCGCACCCTGGATTTTGCCCGCGAATACTCAGAGAAACTCCTGGCAATCGACGTGAACATCGACGTTGACACCATGCTCGAAACCGCCTACGACCTGTTCCGCAAGTATTTCAGTCCGGCCGAAGTGGGCATACGCGAGGAGTTCATAGAAAAATACTGGAAGAAAAACTAAAATGTCCATTAAATTTCAATATAATAAGACAGCCCTTCAGCACATCAACAAGCAGCTGAAAATACGGGAGCGTGCACTGCCTACGCTCAAAAACAAGGAAGCTGCCCTGCGTGTTGAAGTGAAAAAGGCCAAAACCACCGCCGAGGAGTTCGAAGAGAAGCTCCAGACACGCCTGGAGGTATATCAAAAGGCCATTGAGCTCTGGGACGAGTTCGACAATGAACTGGTGGTAATTGACGACGTGTTGCTTTCCGTTAAGAAAATTGCCGGGGTAAAAACTCCCGTTCTGGACGAAGTAAAATTCTCGGTGAAGGAGTTCAGCCTGTTTAACACTCCGGGCTGGTATCTCGACGGCATTGCCCTGGTAAAAGAACTTGCCCTGATCGCCATCGAGCGCGAAGTCTTTTTTCAGAAAATGCAATTGCTCGACAGGGCGCGCCGCAAAACAACCCAAAAGGTAAATCTCTACGAAAAGGTGCAAATTCCGGGATTTCAGACTGCCATACTCAAAATAAAACGCTACCTGGAGGACGAAGAGAACCTCTCTAAAGCCGGCCAGAAAATCGTTAAATCACGGATTCAGGAAATGGAGGTGAGCGCATGATAGCCCCGATGACCAAATACTCGTTCATGGTTTATCATAAGGAATATGATGCTTTCCTTGAGCAACTCCGCCAGCTTGGCGTGGTGCATCTCATCGAAAAACAAAAAGATGTTTCGGATGCCATCTTTGAGAAGTTCGAACAGATCAAAAAGATAAACGCTGTTGCCAGATTTCTTTCCAGGAGGCTTAAAGACGACCAAACTCCGGCCGAAACCTCAACCGGCGGCAAGGAGGCTTACGAGGAAGTGGAGCGCCTTCAGCACGAACTGGAGAATAAACAGCAACAATTAGCTGTTCTACGCAAAGAAATTTCGTATGCTGCCCTCTGGGGTAATTTTTCTCCAAAGACCATCGAAAAAATTCGCTCGCAGGGAGTAAAAGTTAAATTTTACTCGGTATCGACCCGGAAATTCGACGACACCTGGCTTCAGACCCATCCGCTGGCCGTAATCAATCAACAGGCAGGGATGTATTACCTGGTTGGATTCTTTCGCAACGGCAATGAGGATGACCTTGGCCTTGAAGAGATGCGTATTCCCGAAAGACCGGTTTCAGAGCTGTTGTTTTATGAAAACAACCTGAAAGCCGACATCGACCATATCGAAACTACTTTCGACAGTATTGCCGTGCAGCAGTTAAATGCAATTCACCACTTTGCGCAAATCCTGGTTGAAGAAACACAGTTTGCCCGGGCGGTACACAATACCGTAAAGGAAGCCGACGAGAAAGTTATGCTGCTCGAAGGCTGGGCACCCGACACCCTCAAAAACGACCTGGTCGGATTTCTTGAAAGCAACAACATCCTTTTTGTGGAACAGAAACCTCATCATGAGGAAAAAGTACCCATCCTGCTCAAAAACAAGTCATTCAGCAAGAAGTTTGAGCCATTGGTCGATTTCTATTCTTTGCCAAAATATAACGAACTTGACCTGACGCCATTCTTTGCGCCCTTTTACATGATCTTCTTCGGCTTCTGCCTGGGCGATGCAGGTTACGGGGTGATGATGGTACTTGCTTCACTGCTTCTGAAAAAGAAAGTTGCCAAAGAAATGAAGCAAATACTCGGGCTGGTGTTCTATCTGGGCCTTTCGACCATTTTCTTTGGTATGATTGGAGGTACAGCTTTTGGTATTCCTCTTTACGAAACAGGTCTGCCAGGCTACAGAATGCTTGCAGTAGAATTTCAGACCAGGGGAACCGACATCAACCAGTTGCTTTTCTATCTTGCCCTGATATTGGGTGGGGTTCAAATCCTTTTCGGGATGATACTGAAGGCGGTGAACGAAGTGAAGCAGTTCGGCTGGGGATTTGCACTGGGTACCCTGGGCTGGCTTATTCTTCTTTTGGGAGGAATTGCGCTGTACGGGTTCAGCAAGATTTCCGGAATTCCGATGGAACAGCTGAATATACCGCTTTACATGCTGTTGGGTATCAGTGGTATTCTGATACTTCCGCTCAACAACCTGGGTCGCAACCCGCTCATCAACACCGGCGCAGGCCTTTGGAATACTTACAATATGGCAACAGGCCTTCTGGGCGACCTTCTGTCGTACATCCGTCTGTTTGCCCTGAGCCTTTCGAGCGCCATCCTGGGCTTTGTGTTCAACAGCCTGGCGGTGGAAATGAGTGGCTCTGTGCCAGTTCTCAGCGCCATCATCATGATCATCATCCTGGTCATCGGGCACGGTATCAACCTGTTCATGTCGGGCCTGGGCGCCTTTGTACACCCGATGCGCTTAACCTTTGTAGAGTTTTATAAAAATGCCGGCTTTACAGGCGGCGGAAAGAAATACGAACCGTTTAAAAAATTAACCTGAAGTTTTACTTAACATCAACTTAAATTATGGAACCTATTATTCTTGCTTACATTGGAGTCGGATTGATGATTGGCCTTGCCGGAATTGGTAGCGCTTTTGGCGTTACCATTGGAGGTAATGCAGCAGTTGGCGCCATGAAGAAAAACGAAGACGCTTTTGGTAACTACCTTATTCTTAGCGCTCTGCCCGGCACCCAGGGTCTGTATGGTTTTATGGGTTACTTTATACTTTCAGCCCACCTGGTGCCCGACATTACATGGGCAAATGCAGCCGCAATTTTCGGAGCAGGCCTGGCGCTGGGCTTTGTTGGCCTGATGTCGGCTATCCGCCAGGGGCAGGTTTGCGCCAACGGTATTGCGGCCATCGGATCGGGCTACAACGTATTTGGCAAAACCATGATTTTAGCCGTTTTCCCAGAGCTTTACGCAATTATTGCATTTGCTGCAACATTCCTTATTTCGGGAGCGCTTTAATCAAAGTCGGACATAATCCCTGTAAAGCCGCCCGGTTTCAAAACCGGGTGGCTTTTTTTTGGTCAAAAAAAATCAGGAAAATTCCAGCAATATCAGCCACCTGTCTGTCATTCCGAACTAAGTGACGAATCTCAACTTATATTTTGAGGTTTGTTTAAAGGTCAAAATGGATTGTTATTAAAAATTTGCTGAATGTGCATCCAGAATTAAAAATTGTTTTATTTTTATTCAGTAGTGTTAATTAACCCATTTGTCAAACTTAAACTTCAGGAAATGAAACTAAAAGTACAGCATCAGGAAAAGTATTCAAGAAGCGAGTTGTTGCTCAGAACCCTGTTCGGGTTCTTTTATATTGCCCTGCCGCACCTTTTCCTCCTCTTTTTTGTGGGGATATGGGGGTCAATACTTGGATTTATTGCTTTTTGGATGATTTTGTTTACGGGAAAGTACCCACAAAGCATGTTTGAATTTCAGGTGGGATTGTTGCGCTGGAGCCTGCGGGTAAATGCACGCATATCCAATGTAGCCGATGGTTACCCTGCTTTTGGCATCAAGGGCACCGACGACAAGACTTTGTTTGAAGTGGAATACCCCGAAAGAATCAGCCGCGGGCTGGTATTGGTTCGTTTGTTTTTTGGTGCTTTTTTCGTTTTTCTGCCGCATTTTTTCATACTATTTTTCAGAGGTCTCTGGGTTGCCATTCTTGAATTCCTTGCCTGGTGGATTGTTTTGTTTACCGGCACCTACCCCGTAACTTTCCACGAGTGGGTAGTAGGTCAACTGCGGTGGACAACCAGGGTCAGTCTTTATATGGGATATATGACTGATAAATATCCCCCTTTTACCGGCGACGAGTTGCCTGAAGAAGTTTAATATTCATTAAAAACAAGAATCACTATGGAATTCCACCCAATACCCCAGCCGGAGGAGTTGACCACCAGAGAAAAGGAAGATGCCAGCGGCTCTTACCTGATGATGTTTGCCACCACGGCGCTTGGATTACCTATGCCTGTGGTAAATCTCATTGCCTCTGTTGTTTATTATTATGTGAATAAATCGAAAGGAAGATTTGTTCGTTTTCATGCCCTGCAATCACTGTATTCGCAATTGCCGGTTACACTTCTCAACAGTGCCCTTGTGATTTGGGCGGTTGTGAACCTGGTAAACGACAACCCTTTTACCAATATATTCTGGGGGTTTGCAATTACCATGGGAGTTATCAACATTGCCTATTTTGCTTTCAGCATGGTGGGTGTGGTAAGGGCCCGCAAGGGAAGGTTTTTCTATTTTGTATTTTTTGGAAAGCTCTCTTATGCACAGGTTTTCAGAGTGCGGGAGGAGAAATCACAACAACCGGTGAATATTCCCCCAAAATTTGATTAAAAAAATGAAAAAGATTCTGATTGAATTAGCAGTATTGATTGGTATTGGCGGCCTGTTATGGGCTGCCATTACCATTTTTGTACGACTGCCCGAAAGGCCTGTTGTCGTGTCGGTTGAAACTGAAAAGGAAATCGGCGAGAACTATTTGGACATGATATTGGCCATGAACGACTTCCGAAAAATTAAGGATCCTTACATCGATTCGGTATTGGCCTATACTGCCGAACGACTGAGAGATTCCAATGAGGATGCCCGTTTCAGCTACAACATCACCCTGGTCGACAACGGAATGGTGAATGCTTTTGCACTGCCGGGTGGCTTCATTGTGGTTACCACAGGCCTGTTGAATTTTTGTGAAACGCCCGAAGAATTCAAAGGCGTGATAAGCCATGAAATTGGCCATATCGAACATCGGCATGTTATTTCAAGGCTGATCAAGGATTTTGGGCTCGACCTGCTCACTTCAAACGACCCTTTTGTAACGGGCGAAATAGCCAAAACGGTTTTATCAACCGGTTATAACCGCCGCCAGGAGGACGAAGCAGACCAATTTGCCGGTGAGCTAATGATCAAAAACCACATGGAACCCAGGGTCCTCGCACAACTCTTCAGAAGATTGCAGGAGGAGAAAGGCGAAATGCCCGAAGAGTTTGAGTTTATTTCGTCGCATCCAAACCTTGATTCAAGGATCCGGCAAATCCTTGCCATACAGATACCTCCCGGCTTTGAGCCGACTGAAAGCTGGATTGACTGGGAAACTTTCAGAAAATATGCCAACCTGCATATTGAACCCTGAGTGTAAATGCTTCCGGTCAAAGCGATATCAAAAACTATTGGTATCCTGCGGTTTTATTATGCCGTGTAGTATCAGGTGGTCCCAATCGCCCTCCCTGATCGGGTTACCATCATAGTAAAACTGCACCCCTTCGACCCACTCCAAGTCAATGCCGGGCTGCAGGAAGGTGGCCCTCAGGGTAATGGTGGTTTCCATGCCGCCGGCGCTGCCCTGAAAGAAGTCGTACCAGCTCTGGTATGGCGGCAGCGAACCCGGCCCGCTGAAAGCCGCATCTTCGGCAAGGTTCACCCTGAGCACCCGTCCGTAGCCGGAGGCCTGGGTTATCTCCAACACTTCTATTTCGAGCCCGTTGAAACGCAAGGCAGAGAGGCTGTCGGCAAGCAGTTGGACCTTTTCGATAAGCGCAACAGCAGTGGGGACGGATATTTCATGCACAGCCACTGCAACGGTTCGCATGGCCATTTCGCCGGGCAGCAAGGTGTCGCGGGCGCCAAAGATCGTCAAACGGCTAAACTCCTCCTGAACAGGCTCCCTGCGGCATGCCCCACATCCGGCAAGCAACCAGCACCCCACGCAGATGAATAGTACAACCAGGTATTTTCCTCTTTTCATTGACACTATTTTGGGAAATTAAGACAGGCATTTCATTTCCAAAATTACGGATTGCGAAGGGATTTAATACCAAATCCGGCGAGCCATTATGTAAAGCAAGGGTATGACCCGAAGGACCGGAAAGGAATTGCTTTGCAACCAGGACCCCGCCCCCTGACCTTCAATTATTTATCAACTCCCCTTTGATAATTCGCAGAATTGCATATATTTACATTTTGGAATGGTGGGGCAAAAGGGGGCGGTTAGGCAGACGAAAAGAGGTGTTTAATCGATTTTGGTAAGGTTATTTGCAAATTACAAGCAAGCCGAAGAAAAAAGACAACGACATGAAAATTGACAAGACGACATACAAAGACAAAGGAGAAAATCAAATCGGACTGACCGCCAACCACACTAACCGACCCGATAAAGTTTTATTTCTTGCCGACCCATATTGCACACATTGTCAAACCGCACATTCCGACACATATACCAAAGCTAGCCAAAGAGTGCAGTTTTACCAACCAATCCAATAATATAGAATTATGAGTAAGAAGGATTTTATTGATACACTATATAAAAAACGCTCAACTTTTGCTGATTCAGACCAAGCCGAAATAGTTGCCAACTTACTGGACACTGTGTCCAACGACCTTTATTCTGACAGTCAACGATTTATTTTTGAACTTATTCAAAATGCTGATGATGCTGCAGAAACAGAATTCAATGAAATCCATTTTGATTTTTATCCAAACCATTTAATTGTTTCACACAATGGAAAACCATTTGATGAGAAAGATATTTTAAGCATAACTCATGCAGGTAAAGGAACTAAAAGCGCAGACCTGACAAAAACAGGCTATAAAGGAATTGGATTCAAATCTGTTTTTGGAAAATCGAACAGAGTTACAATACTATCGGATGGTTATAACTTCAGATTTGATAAAAAATTTATTCAAATGGCATTTAAAGGAAATAAAATGCCATGGCAAATAATTCCTATATGGACAGCACCAGGAGATTTGGAAAAGAATATCAATGGAGGTAGCTTAGAAAATAAATTTAAGGTTTCCACAATTATTGAACTTGCAAATTCATCAAACCTTAAAAAAGAGCTCTACGAACTGCTGAGTAAGGGGAAAATATTGTTGTTTTTACGAAAAACTTCGAAAATTAAAATTTATTCAAAAGGTGTTTTAGAAAATCAAATTGAAAAACAACTGCAGAAATCTGAAACAAGTTACACTGAGGTTAAGCTTCTCCAAGATGAAAAAGAACTATCGAATTGGATAGTCAAGATCTTTGACACCATACCAATTAAAAATGAAACGCAAATTGCATTAAAAAAGGATGACAAAACCCCCGACAAACTTAAAGAAGCAAAATTTACAGAGATTTCATTCGCAGCAAAAATAGAAAACGGAAAATTAAAAGAAATCAGCGGCGAAGAAAGTTTGATTTTCGCATATTTGCCAACAAAGATTACAGACTTCGGGTTCCCATTTTTGGTAAATTCGAGTTTCTTAACCAATGCAAGCCGCGAAGGTGTTCATGAAGACCGGATTTGGAATCAATGGCTTTTTCGACTCATTGGGGCAAAAATTTTTGATTGGTTGGGCCTACTTGCTCAAAGTAAATACAAGTTTCAAATTTTAAATCTGCTGCCAATCAAGTTTTTCAGCACAATCAATGATTTGAAGTTAACTTTTAATAATGCTTTTGAAATCCAAGTAAGAAACAAACCCTTCATTCCCAATAAATTATCCCAACTTAAAAAAGCACCTGAAATTTTAATTGATAGTACTGATTTGTCGGAGCAGGATTTTATTCCAACTGATGCAATAATTGAATTTATAAACAAACATGCAGGAAAAGCTTATTCCGAAGAATCGTTCGTGCATCCAGGCTTAGAATTTAAACACAAATTAAAAAGCTTAGGTGCATATACATTTGATTTGGAAAATTTGGAAGAATTTTTCGTTGACGAAATCTTCAAAACATCTCATCAACCATCTCAAAATTTTTCATTGATAAAGTATTTTTATGAAAAAGCTAAAAACTCAGGTAATAAAGAACTCAATGAAAAACTAAAAACTATCCCATTCATATATGCAAAAGGCAAAAAGTTAAAAAGCCCACAAACACTTTGCTTTCCGTCTATAAGGTTTGAAACTGAATCGGGTGAGAGTGTATCAGTAATACATAGTGAAGTTTATCCAAAAATTGAAAAAGAGCCTAAAGTAAAATCGTGGCTTGAATTACTTGGCGTTAAGGAGCCGTCAGATATAGCATATATTGAAAACGAACTGATAGGTAATATTGAAACTTGCATTACACATGAAAATTATAAACAGGTTACGCGATACCTCTTTAATCAATACAAAAAGAATCTTTTAACTGAATGGCATCTTGAATGTTTGGGTGATTTCAAATTATTTACCATTAAGAAAGAATTCGTGGAGGCAAAGAACTGTTACTTGTCGGATTTTTATGAACCTATTCTAAAGCTCGAGAAGATTCTTGATGATGGCAAATTTGTATCCCGAGAATACAAAGGAAGTGGCGACCTTTTAAGTGAATGGAAAACCTTCTTTTTGAAGCTTGGGGTATCTGAAAATATTAAACCAGTAAGGATAGAAAGAAAAGACATTGGCACATTGGTGCATAAATATGGGGTTGATATTCAATACTTTAATGACTACATAGAAGTTCCATATTATAACTATAGTTACGGTTGTTATTCTATAACCATACTTCCATTAATGGATAAATTTCATAAGCACAAAGTATCGAAGCTGTTTTGGAAATCCATTTTTATAAATGATACCGAGCTCTATAGGATCACAGAAGCGACTAGAGGATTTTGGGGGTTTGGAGAAATGGCTGGACAAAGACAGGGAGATAAAATTCAATCATATTTTGAATGGACGATTAAGAATAAAGAATGTATCCCTGCAACAAACAAAAAAGTATTAAAATCTATTGATACACTCATAAATCATAATGATATTAAAGAGCTCACGGGGCATTATCTGCCTGTTTTAGATTGTGAAATAATACCAGATGAAGAATTTCAAAAATTATTGAATTTTAGAACCAAACTCGAAATTGAAGATTTTTTAAAAATTTTGGAAGCAATCGGAATTGATACAGAAAATGATGAGGAATTAAAGAACATAAATAAAAAGAGATTAGGGTTAATTTACAATAAACTAACTTCACTGATTCCGAATTTATCAGCCAAGAAAAAAAATATTATTTCAGAATGGGCAAATTCTCACAAGTTACTTTGTGATAATGGGAGTTTTGAAAATGCTAACGAATTAAAATGGGTCAAGATTGAGGGTTTTACAAATACCTCAGGACATTTAAAACTATTATTCATTCCCGAAAATTGTGAAACCAATACCGATGATTTTGAAAAATTATTGCAGTTATTCGGGGTTCAGATTATAGATAGCTTTATTCCTGATATTAAAAATAAAGTACCAAATGCAACATTGAAAATTCAACTTCAAGTTATTTTACCATTTTTTACCGCACTACTTGAACGCAAACAATATTTAGACTATTCGGTTGAATTTAAAAGAATAGCTACAATCATTGATAATACTGAGTTTTACAGCGCATCAGAAATTGTTCTTTCATTCAAAAATCAAGATGAAACTATTTTAGGCCCATCATTAAACGCTTTTTTGAAAGGTTCGGAATTATCATTTAAAGAAAAATGGACAAACCCAATAACTTTATATGCTCTAATACCTGAACTTTTAAAACTATTCAAGTTATCAGGTCTAACAGAAGAGTTAAAGTTGCTGCTTCAACTTGATGAAAGCGAAATAGAGCAATGGTTTATTGAACAAGGCTATGAGTTAAAGCGTATTCCAGAAAGAACAGTACATTCTAAGGCAGTCGCGAAAGTTAAATTTTTTAAAACCGAAGACGATATTGAGCCATCCTACGATTTGGTAGATAATACAGATGAAAAATCAAGGATTACAATCAATCAAGATGCTAAGGAAAGTATATTGGAAGCCCTAAAGAATCAAGGGTTTAAGGTTCCAGCTCGATTAAAAATTAATTTTACAATTATCAAAGGCATAAAAAATCCATCAGGACTTCCTGTAAAAATAGTTGTTAAAAGTGGGAAAGCAGGCAAATTATATTTTAATCCAAGTGAGTGGCTTGCTTTAACAGAACCTGATACGCAGCTATTTGTGGTATCTCGTGGTAATATCGTAAGAAATGTAACACTGGGAGATTTAATCGCCATTAATGACACTTTTCATATGCGCTTTAATACCATGGAATTCGCAGTTGACACTAATTTAAAAGCTTTTGCCAACTTTTTCAGGTATTTGCCTTACACGCATTTTATTTTTGAAACACCAGAAAGCACAACTGATTACTTGCAGCAATTCGGGTTAAGCGAAAGAAATCCAAGTTCAAAAGAATTATCATCAGACGACAAAAATTTACTTCATTAATGATTTACGGAAGACAAGAACATTGGCAGTTTTTAGAAGAAGAGCTTAGGGCACAAACCGAAGCTTACAAGCAGAAGTTAGATACTTCCGCTCTTTTTCTGCTACAAGACCGTGAAGAACTTTTTGTTGCTCAATTTCTGAAATTTCAAAACGGAGAAATGATATTAAAATTCTCCAATAAGCGAGGACTGCCTAGACAAGGTGAATACCTTTATTGCTTCACAGTTCAAAAAGAGCTGAGGGATTACAGAAATTGGGAGAATAAAACTTATGGTGATTTAGTTAAAGCAAAAACTAATTATTCAGAAATTGTTTGCATTTGGCAAGCACCTTCAAATGAAAAGGATTTTAGCATTGCAGGATTTAGAGGTGTAGAATTAGAGTTTTCAACTCATATCCAGGATGCAGAAGGAATGATTTTAATACTTGGCCCCAACAAACCACCTTTTGAATACATTGCTAACTTGCAAAAAATTGTTCTCGATGAAAAGAACGAATCAGTAAAAGGAATTCTTGACCAGGATTTCCACTTTGCAGATTGCAAACCAACATTAATTGACAGTAAGAAAAACATTGCTGCCTTTGTACTTTCCCAATTAGAGCTTGTAGATGATTTAATCATTCAAGGACCCCCAGGTACAGGTAAAACATTTTTAATAGCAGAGATTTGCAAAAAGCTATGTATTCAAGGTAAATCTGTTTTAGTTACAGCTCTAACCAACAGGGCATTAATTGAGTTGGCCGAAAAACCGTCGCTAAAAGAGCTTCTTCAGGAAAAAAGAATTTTTAAAACCAAACTTTCGGTTGATGAAGCAAGAACTATAAAAGAATTACAATCTGCTAAGGAAATACTACCGCAACCTGGAAGTATTTTACTTGCAACTCTTTATCTTTCGAGCGGCCAAGCAATACACACTAAAGCCGAACCTCAATTTGATTGTTTAATTATGGATGAAGCAAGTCAGGCATTACTTGGAATGTTTGGTGCGGCAAAATTATTAGGTAAAAAAATTATTTGGGTAGGCGACCCCAACCAGTTACCACCTGTGGTTGCTATTAGTGACGATAAAGTAAAACGCAAGAATTATGGTGCATTAGTAGATGGGCTGAAAGCACTTGCGGACAATGCTTTAATGCCAATATTCCAGTTAACGGAAACCCATCGTTTACCATGGAGAGCCGCGGATTTTACAGGCATTTTTTATGAAAATAGTTTGTTATCAAGGGCAAAAAAAAACCTTGATTATTCATACTGGAAATTGGGTTTCGACTGCAGCAAGTTTTTTCATCCAAACGGAGGTCCGACTCTGATAAAAACAGATTTATTGGTTGGTGACTTCAAACCAACATTTGCTATTCATCTCACAACAGATATCGTAAAACACTTATTAGCAGATGATTCAAAAATTCATGTTTCCGTGTTAACCTACTTTGTCGAAACTACAAAAGCACTTCAAAAAAGTATATTCCAAACCGTCGGGTATCACAAAAATTTATTGGTTGAAACAGTTTCAAGGGTTCAAGGTTTGACCACAGATGTTACCATTTTTGTTGTTCCTAATACCGGTTATCATCGGACTTTAGAAAAGAGACTTTTCAACGTAGCAACAAGTCGCTCCAAAAGACATACGATACTTATCGCTGATAAAAATATATTAACTCGTTCAAAGGTTGACAATGAAGTTAAGCAATACCTTCAAAAACTTGACAATGAATTTTCATTTTATATTACAGTGGAACCTGAACTAAAAATGTTGTCAAAATGATTGCCAACGCTAGAACATACACACTTGCAAGCCACACAAGCCCTAACACAAACCAGAGCATGCTAAAGAGGGTGCCTCCTGCAGCGCAGGGCAATAACGCCTGCCATTCAAAAAGACTACTGACAATGTCGAAGGACAGAAGGGCAGCCGGTAACAGCGGTTAGGAGTAATTGGGGATGCAGTGCTTCGTATGGCAGTTTTGTACTTGCTTCAACTTCGTTCAGCACAAGGCAAAAACCCTTACGAACACGAAGCGCAGAACCCTTAGCAGCCATATTAGAATGACACGAACCGAATATTTGGATACGATAGAAGGTCAACTTCATGAACGATTTAAAAGGTTCATTAAATTAATTAGGCTTACCGTACATCAAGAACCGAAAGGGAAAAATAGTTCTGATGAAGAAAAATTGATATTTCGTAAAGAAATAAAAGCACAGCTCAGAGAACAAAATCGTAGGAGATTTAAGGGAGGTTTAATTTTGCAAATAGATTACTATACAACCAAAGATAATCCGCCAGAATTACAAACTCTTTCAAAAAACTACTTAGACCTATTGCATAAAGAAATGCCTCATATTGACACTCTAAAAAACATATTATATGAGGACGATGACCAGATAAAAATTTTAATTAGCAATTACCACATTGATGAAAGAGCTGATAAGAAACCATGTATAGAGATTAAAGCATACAGTATGCGCTATTTCTTGGCTGACATTGAATTAGCCGACAGAATTATGACAAATAACTTTTCCGATTCAGATTACCCTATGCAATCTAGATTTGAAGATAAACTTGAAGAAGAAATGTATTATTTAAACAAGGATTACTATGAAGATTTAAGAGAATTAGAAGAAGACAAAAAGGATTTCAATAGGTTATTTGGAGAACAATATTATAATGTGCAGAAAAATTTTCTAATACGTCAAATTCAGGAGCAATTTTTAAAACAAAACAACTTAGATATTAGAAGTTTAATATCAATGTTTCAACCATATTTTTCAAAAAACAAGAAATACTTTGACTCTAAGGATTTTCAATCTATTTGGAATGTCCCAAGAAACTTAATTTCATTCTCGCCTACTTACTTGAAATTTGGTAATGCTCCTCAGCAACGAGGTGAAAAAACCATATTCAAAAATCATTTAAAAAATGAACTGAAGGAGTTTAGAGAAAAATTTAAAATCTTATTTCCTTTAAAGCACCCAATCAGTGTAATAGTGACTTACATTCCGCCACAAAAAAACAAAGTTGATTTAGATAATCTTGCAAGATATATTGTTCCTTTTGTAAATGAAATTTTTAAACCTCCTACAATCGTTCAATTGACATATAAAGATTCGGGTTTGTCAGAATTGTTGAAAAAGGAAATTGAAATTGTACAGCGATTTCCTCCACATTCAATTGCAAGCTATCAATTAGTTCAAATTCCGAGATTAGAAAATGACCCGGAAAATGGGAAAATTGGATTCCTAATAACTGACGGATTTTATCATTTGAATAATGTATGGAGAACCGTTGATGAAATAATAGATAAATGGCAATACCCTTAACAAAAACACAGTTGGCAATAAATATACCTCAAAGCTGTCTGCAAAACTCAACGGGATGTCCATGTTGAACAAATCCTGCTTCGGCGCTTAATCAGGGCAATGTATATACCGCCGGGTTTTGATGGTTTTCTTAGGAAAGGGGGTCAGTATCACCGGAATATTCAATTGGTATTTTGTGTTAGAAGAAACAGCTAAAATAAAATATTTCTTCAATTATAGTTGAAGATTTTACTATTTTTGCTAAAACCTTAAATCGTGATTGATTCATGATGAAAAACATAGAACGACCTCTTTATATTGACAGGTTGAAGCCGTTTATCGGGAAATCGTTGATAAAGGTACTAATTGGGCAACGCAGGGTTGGCAAAAGCTACCTGTTGATGCAACTGAGAGACCTTATAAAAAAACAATTCCCCGATACCCAAATAATCTATATCAATAAAGAGCAACATGAATTTTCATCCCTTACGAATTCGGACGACCTGTTTCATTACCTGAAGGAACAGGTGAAGGGCGACGGAAAAGTGGCTCTTTTTATAGACGAAATACAAGACATCGAATCGTTTGAGATTACATTAAGAGACCTGGTTACAAGAGATCGTTTCGACATATATTGCACTGGAAGCAATGCCAATTTGCTTTCGGGCGAACTCGCTACCTTTCTGGGTGGCAGGTATATCGAAATCAAGGTATTTGGCCTGAGCTTTTCAGAGTATTTAAGGTTTTATGATTTGCAGCCTACAACGGCTGACTTTCAGAATTATCTGAAATTTGGCGGATTGCCATACCTGGTTCATTTGAATGCAGAAACACCCATTGCATATGAGTATCTTACAAGCATTTATAATACCATATTGCTCAAAGATGTGGTTGCCCGGTTTAAGGTTAGAAATGTAAAGTTCCTGGAAAACCTGATTGCATTCCTGGCAGACAACATCGGAAGTATCGTTTCCTCAAAAAAAATCAGTGAATATTTAAAATCTCAAAAAGTAAATATTTCGACCCAGGTTGTAATAGACTATCTTAGGTACCTTGAATCGTCGTTTCTGATTTTCAAAGTAAAACGAACCGGGATTGAGGGAAAAAAGGTATTCGAGATAGGCGAAAAATATTTCTTTGAGGATATTGGTATTCGCAATGCCATAGTGGGCTATAAAACAAGCGACATACATAAGATCCTGGAAAATATTGTTTATCTTCACCTGCGTATGGCCGGATATAGCGTAACAGTCGGTCAGGAAGGGAAAAAGGAAATTGATTTCATCGCTCAAAAGTCAGGAGAAAAGATGTATGTTCAAGTGGCATACATGTTAACAAATGAGGGGGCAATAAGCAGGGAATTTGGAAATTTACTCAATATACCGGATAATTTTCCAAAATATGTTGTTACAATGGATGAGTTGTCTGAGATATCCACCTACAAGGGAATCAAGAGAATGCATGTGAAAGACTTTTGTTTAAAGATGGTATAATGCAATGCAATACCCCGCAAAATGCCATGAAATACAAACAACTTGTGGCTTTGGAAAAGAAAACTGATGAAGGACTCCGCCACAATCTGGAAGCCGAACGTCAAAAAATGAAACAATAAAAGGCTCGTCAATACAGGAAAAGACGGCGAAACCCCGAAAGAATCTAACTTTTTAACCCTTATCGTATGAAAACCATACTGCTTACACGACCCAAGGAGAAAGAAAAATTCTACGACGAAAGCAAAATAAAGGTTTACCTCAATGGCAATCTGGTAGCAAAGCTCAGGCAAAGAGACACAAAAGAAATTACCGTTGAGGCCGGGGTGGTAGAAATTGTGGCTAAATTACCAGCCTTCTTATTAAGTACCAAAGCAAACCTCGAACTTGAAGAAGGATCGGTATTGGAGATATCCAGAACAAAAATACTGCATAATCCTTTGATTGTTGCGATATTAGCTCCTTTGTATGGTTTCCTGATTTTCCAATCCGATGTCCCGTGGATTAGAGTTGCAGGAATCGTAATGATTGCCGTTTCCTTTGGGTGGTTTGTTTATCAGGACTTGAAGCATAAAGATAAAGCCATTAGCATCACAAAGGTCTGATTTTAATATCAGCGGTCTTTAAGTGTTACTGTTACCTGTTTTCAACTGCGGTTGCCCGAGGCATTTTTACAATGTATTGCTGCTTCATATACATAACCATTTAGTTTGATAATATTATTGAAGAAGGTAAACGGATTTGAATTCAAGTAGCCAATTTAAGGATGACTCGATGTATTAAGACCATAACTTCGGTTAAGTTTTTTTCGCAGGTGACAGTTTTTGTGTGCTTTGCGTATATTTACTTAAAATATTGAAATAACATGTATTTCGGCCACCAGCTATGAAAAGATATGTAGTAACTTGTTGGTTGACTCTTTCAAGCTTCGTTTTTTGTTTTGGCCAGCCTGTAATCCGGGGGATAGTACGCTACCAGGATGGATCGCCATTGCCAGGTGTTTCGATTACAGAAACGGATAAAAGGGGGCGTTCAACAAGTGTAAGGGGTACGGTAACTGACCTTGATGGGACGTTTACATTTCCTTTGTTACAGAATGAAATCTATCTGAAGTTCAGATTTATTGGCCTTAAGGATACTATAGTCTTTGTTGATACATTAGTTACAGAGTTTCTTGAAATACAACTTGAAGTTGATTCAGCATTGCTAAAACTTGAGGAAGAATGGAAGCCCATATTTAGGTTCTGCGCCGTTTGCAGACCTCCGGATTTTATTTCGATAGCGCCTTTTTTCAGCACTAATAACACTCTCGGCATTTCAGCCAAGCAGCATAATATAATTCACATTTTTAGGAATGATTTCATTAGCCTGGATCGGGTTTATACCAATTTTTCATATTACAGGGAATCAAAAGAAAAAAAATATCTTCACATTCAATTTTCACCGGTTGAGTTTTTTCCTTTTTCTAATTTTTCCGGAAATTTAATTTTCAATTTTAGCAGGTATTGGACTTCTGATAGAGATATTCAAAATTTTTCGATTGCTTACGAGCTTTTCCCAAATTTTTATTTTCCATTCAGTGGTTATGTTGGGTTTGGCCTTTCAAAGGAAAATAGCAACTCAAGACCAATGACGATTTTCGGAGTTGGGTTTAACAGGAGTATTTACAGGGGAGATTTTTCTGTATTGGCCGATTTTTCATTTGAGAACGATAGGCTTCACTCCTCATATCAGTTTTGGTATTCGTTCTTTCGGCGAAGGTTGTTTATTGGCGCTTTGTACAATAATTTTTTCAATTTCGAAATTTTGAGCCTTGGGTTGAAGCTTAATGCATTTTATTACTTATTCTAATCATTCGTTAACTGGCAAGCAATCGACTAAAGATTAATTCTTTTTGATTATTGCCTTTACCAGCCAAAATAAAAACATGCCCGCAGCGGAATCTGATTCCATGCTGCGGGCGCTGTATTTAGGAAAAAATCTGAAGCTATTCTATTCCTGCCCCCACTGCCATGCGAGGCCGCCGATGAACCAGCGGCCGGGCTGCCGAACATTGGCAACGCTCACAAATTGGGTGTTGAAAATATTGGTAGCTCCAGCGGTAATGGTAAACTGGCCGATACGGTACCTGATGTTGAGGTCGGTAAGCCAGAACGGCTCGAAATCGACCATTTGGGTAAAGGCATTGTTTTCGAAAAGCATATAACCGCCGTTGCGGTCGCGCCAGGTCAATGAGAGGTTCACATCCAGCGATGGCAGAATCTCGTAGCCGGCAGCAATTTTAAGGGTATGGCGCAACTGGTCGAGCGCATAGCGCGAGCGAAAATCGCTTTGGTCAATTTCGGCATAGATGTAAGCATACTGAACAGATAACGTTGCGTTGCTAGCAAAGCCCCAGTTTTCCTGTGGCCGGAGCAGCACTCCTGCTTCTACACCCGAAATATCCATGCGGGTGTGGTTCATGCTCCTCCAGATGGTTTCGCCGGGAGCCATTACCCAGTCAATGAGGTTTCTTCCGTAGCGGTGAAAACCTGCAATATCGAAGGCCACTGCCGCCCACGATGCTTTCACCCCGGTTTCGAGTGTAAAGGCTTCCTCGGGCAACAGATTGGCGTTGCCCTGATGCGATGGGTCGCGGTAAAACAGGTCGGTAAATGTTGGCAGCCGGAGTGTGCGGTTGGCGGTGGCATACCATCGCCAGTTGGGATTGAACTGAAAACCCAGGTCAAGGCCGGGGAAAAAATCTATATGGTCTAAGCCGCTGCTGACATAAAGCAACCCTCCGCCCGAAATGCTGAGCCTTCCCAGGTGGTACGACTGTTCGGCAAAAGCACTGAAGTGGGAGCGGTCGTAAGCGCGGGTAAACAAGGCGTTCTCCTCTCCCCTCACCTCCCTGGGCTGGTTGAGCAACTCTCCCAACACATTGCTGAAAATATGCTCATAGCGCATATCGATACCGGCGTTGGTTTTGCCGATCCGTCCTACTCTGGTAAATCCCAGGGAAGCCCCTGCCACATCGCTGCGGTGGAAGTTATGGCCGGCATACCATTGGGGTGCCTCGTTGCGAAACAACTCAAAGCGGTCGTGGTGCTGCCTCCAATATACCGTAGCCGAAAACCAGGGATTGTTGCGGGTGCGGGTTTGGATGGAGGCAAAACGGGTTTGTGTTTCTTCGAACTGCTCCGGGAACCTGGGAGTGTAAAAACTGTTGGCGCCAAAGGCTTTGTTGTTGAAGCCTGCCTGCAAATCCCATACCAGTTGCTCACCAGGAAGGTTTGCCCGATAGAACAGGTGCATATTTCTGAAATCCGTGTTGTGGATGTATCCCCCGGAACCTGCCCGGCTGATGGAAAGGTGGTGGCCCAAATTGCCCGTAGCAAATCCACCGGAGACCCCACCCACAAAATAGCCGTATTCGCCCGCCGTGAGGCTTGCCCTGAACAGTGGCTCGCCCGGCGCACGGGTAATGATGTTTATGGCGCCGTTAAAAGCATTGGGCCCGAAAATCCTTGCTCCCGGACCCGACAATACTTCGATACGCTCTACACTCTGAAGATCGACCGGCAGGTTCAGTTTGTGATGGCCGGTTTGCGGATCGCTGATATTGATTCCATTGAGGAGTATCAGCGTTTGGTCGAAGGTGCCGCCCCTGATCCCAATATCGGACTGAATGCCCTTGGGGCCGCGGGTTCGTACATCAACCCCTCTTACATTTTGAAGCAATGAGGGGATGCCGGCATTGACCGACCGCTCTATTTCGGCGCGGGAGATCACCTGCACTACCCTCATCAGCTCCGATTGCACCACCGGCACCCGGCCGGCACTCACTACAACCTCTTCGAGCTCCACTTCCCGTACCGACCCGGCAACAGCAACGGTATCGCTGCCCTTTTGTGCCAATGCCGTTTGAAGGATCATAGAGCATCCCAGCCACAAAACCCCGATGCGAACAACACGGCTCAGGCTGTTGAAGGCAGCATAAGCCTTCCTTGTCCAGCGCTTAAAGGTCAATGGCGAAGAGATCGCATTTTTAAACAAACAAAGCATAATGGATAGTTTTAGTTAAACAATCCGCAAAACTAAAAAAATCTATCAATCCTTGGTTTACCAAGTTGTTCGGCATAATGGAAAATTGCCGGCAGACCGCCGGTGTGCCAGAAAAGGATTTTTGATTTCGGTTCCAGCAGGTTTTGACGCATCATATCGGTCATGGCAAAAAATGCCCGTGCAGTATAGACCGGATCAAGCAAGATCCCCTCGGTTTTCGCCAATTCGTTAATGGCCATTTTTTCGCCTTCCGTCATGACCCCATAACCTGCTTCGCCATATTCTTTTATAAGGCCGACATCTTGAGGGTTGTACAATTTTTCAAGCCCTTCCCTGATACAGCCCTCATAACACATGGACAATACTTTTTCCTCGAGGCTTGGGCCTGTTTTGTCGTCCTTCTCTACGCATACCGGCATGAGTTTGGTGTTTAGCCCGTATTTCCATTTACCCAGGAGCATGCCTGCCTGGGTACCCCCTGAACTTGTGGCAAAAAACACATAATCGAAATTCACCCCGAAGGCTTTTTGCTGCAATTTCAGCTCACCAATAGCGTCAACATATCCCCGCATGCCTGTTTTATTGGAGCCGCCCACCGGAATGATGTAGGGGTCACGGCCATCTAACCTGATTTTTTTGGAGACTTCGGTCATCACTTCGTCGGGAGGGGTATTTCCGGCGAAATAAATATGGGCGCCAAGGAGTCTCGACAACAGCAGGTTGCCGTTTGGCGCTCCGGGTTCATCACCCCGCAATACCAGGTGGCACTCAAGTCCCGCTACGGCACAGGCTGCGGCAGTTTGCCTGCAGTGGTTGGATTGTTGGGCACCTGTGGTAACAATCGCATTGTATCCAAAGTCAATTGCTTCGGCCAAAAGGTATTCGAGCTTGCGGGTTTTGTTGCCGCCGGAAGCCAAACCTGTTTGGTCATCGCGCTTGATGTAAATTTCGTATGGCTTATAAATGCCGGATAAACGCTCCAGTTTGTGCAACGGAGTCGGAAAAAACCCTAAAGACAACCTGTTTTTCACGATTGATCATTTGAATTAATCTCAACTACTCAAACAATGTAACCTAAATATAGTTTTGATAGAGAATCCGGATCAACGATCGTGCATCATAACTTTCCAAGGCATTCCTTAAGACTATCGCGCCAGTAAGGAATTTCAAGGCCGAATTCACTTTTAAAGCGGGCTTTATTGAGCACACTATAATGTGGTCGCTGGGCAGCCTGCGAAAAATCTTTCGACAATATCGGGGTGATCTTACAAGGCAGGCCTTTGATGTCGGAAATGGCCTGGGCCAGATCGTACCAACTTGCTACACCTTCGTTGCTGTAATTATAAATTTCTCCGCGGCTCCTCGAAGGGATTTTCGGGAGGATTTCCAGAATAGCTTTGGCCAGGTCGCGGGCATAGGTGGGCGTTCCAATCTGATCACATACCACTTTAATTTCCTTTTCCGACTTGCATTTGTTCAGGATGGTCTTTACGAAGTTATGGCCAAAATGCGAGTAGAGCCATGATGTGCGGATAATTATCGCCCTTTTGGCGTTGAACATTACCTCTACTTCGCCATCCAGTTTTGTTTTTCCATAAATTGTTTTGGGGTTGGCAGTGTCGTTTTCGGTGTAGGGTTTAAAATTTTTTCCGTCGAAAACATAATCGGTTGAAACATGAATTAGCAGCGCATTGTATTCGGAACATGCTTCGGCTAAAATTTTGACAGCACCGGAGTTCAGAAGGGCTGCATTCCCTTTGTCTTGTTCTGCCTTATCAACCTGGGTGTAGGCAGCACAATTTAACACGGCCTCTATTTGGTTTCCTTTCATGTACTTGCCTGCTTTTTCCGCATTGGTAACATCAAGTTCCGGCAAGTCGGTAAAGAAAAACCGGTGTTGGCCAAAACCCGCAGCCAGGTCCTTGATTTCGGAGCCTAACTGGCCATTGCTGCCTGTGATAAGAATATTCATAACGCCAATGTTACAGGTTTAAAACTGACCGGAAGTAGCCAATAGTTTTTTTCAGGCCATCTTCCAATTGCGTTTGAGGCTCCCAGCCGAGGGTGCTTTTAGCCAAAGCAATATCGGGTTGCCGCTGCATCGGGTCATCCTGAGGCAGGGGCATATACGCGATTTTCGAAGTTGAACCGGTGAGTTTCAGTACCAGTTCTGCCAATTGCACCATGGTAAATTCTTTTGGGTTGCCAAGGTTTATGGGACCGGTTACCTCGATGGGAGATTCCATCAGGGCCACCAAAGCTTTTACAAGGTCGTCGACATAGCAAAAACTTCGCGTTTGCATTCCATTGCCAAAAATCGTAATGTCGTCGCCTTTCAGTGCCTGAACGATAAAATTGGAAACCACGCGCCCGTCGTTGGGGTGCATCCGGGGGCCATACGTATTGAAAATTCGGGCTATTTTGATACTGACCCCGTTTTGCCTGTGGTAATTCACAAATAGCGCTTCGGCACAGCGTTTCCCCTCATCGTAGCAGGCACGCGGGCCAATTGGATTCACATTGCCCCAATAATGTTCGGGCTGGGGGTGTATTTCCGGATCGCCATATACTTCGCTTGTGGAGGCCTGCAGCACTTTTGCCTTCAGCCGCTTGGCAAGCCCCAACATGTTGATGGCGCCCATTACCGACGTCTTGATGGTTTTTATTCCATTGTACTGATAATGAATTGGAGAGGCTGGACAGGCCAGGTTGTAAATTTCGTCGGCTTCAATAAAAAAGGGTACTATAATGTCGTGTCGTATCAATTCGAAATACGGGTTATCCAATAAATGAACGATATTTTCTTTTTTACCGGTAAAGAAATTGTCGAGGCAATATACTTCGTGTCCCTGATTGAGCAGCGTTTCGCAGAGGTGCGATCCCAAAAAGCCGGCGCCTCCGGTTACTAAGATCCTTTTTTTCATTTGAAGCACAATAAAAATGTAAAAACGTGAAATTCGCCATAATGGTCAGAGGCAAATATATTGCTAATTTTTGAAACCTAGCATTTGCAAACTTTCTGGTCTGACCAAAGTTCTATTGGAGGCAAAAGGTGGTGCTACAGGTCAGGAAACAAAATTTTTCAATTAATTTTGAATACCCCAAAGCAACCAACTCCAACAAGTTATGCCTCAATCAAGAATAGCTCGCGAAATACTCGATCCGACCCGGAAGGCGCTATTTATAAATCTCGACGACAGCATTTTCGGTTCATTTGCCGAAATTGGCGCAGGGCAAGAGGTTGCCCGCCTCTTTTTTAGGTCGGGCGGTGCCTCGGGTACCGTAGCCCGCACCATTTCGGCCTACGACATGCAGTTCAGCAATTCGGTTTACGGCAAATGTCCCGGCGGGCGCTATGTTTCGGAGCAACGCCTCATGCAAATGCTCGACATCGAATACAAAAGCCTTCAGGACCTACTCTCCGAAAAGCGCGGAGAGCATACAAGGTTCTTCGCATTTGCCAATACGGTAACCACCCTCAGTTTTAAGAAGGATAACGATCCGCATGGTTATCTGGGAGTGCGTTTTCAGCTCAATCCGGGCGAGCCGCCCAATGAGGTGGTACTGCATGTGCGACTGCTCGAAAACGACAGCCTGTTGCAACAACAGACCATTGGCATCTTAGGGGTAAACCTGATTTATGCCTGCTATCATAATTACCAGAATCCGAATGGATTCCTGAGGTCGCTCCTCGAGTCCATTTCCGACGACCGCCTCGAAATTGACATGGTGCGGATGAGCGGACCCGACCTCAACTATGTTGATAATCGCCTGTTGGCTGTGCAGTTAGTCAAAAATGGCATGACCAGTGTTACCCTGTTCGACCGCAACGGCAAAGTAATGCAGCCAGCCGATTTGCTCTACAAAAAAAACGTGATGGTTTTGCGCGGCAGCTTCAGGCCAATCACTTACGTAGGTTTCGATATGCTCAAATCTGGGTTTGCTTTGTTTAAGAAGGAAATCGGTTTCGACAAAAACAACACCGAGGTATTGTGCGAAATGACTTTGAACAACCTTTTGGGAACCGGCGACTTTGACGAACGCGACTTTCTCGACCGCGTTGACATACTTTGCGGAATGGGCCAGAATGTCATGATTTCCAATTTCAGGGAATTTTACAAGCTGGCTGAATGGTTCAGGCGATTCCGACTGGGCAGCATCCGGATGGTGATCGGGGCGCATACCTTTTCGAATGTTTTAAACCAGAAATACTACACGCACCTTCGCGGAGGCATTTTGGAAGCGCTCGGAAAACTCTTTATGGACAACCTGAAGCTATATATCTATCCAAGCTGCCAGAACGAAGGCGACGATGTGCTCAATGTATCCAATTTACCCGTAGAAGGCAGCACTTTAAACCTTTATCAATACCTCATGGAAAACGGGTTTATTTGCCATGTGCCCGGCTACCGGAAGGAAATTCTGCCGTATTTCTCCCATGTGGTTTTGAAGAAAATAAAAGACAACGACGCGGGCTGGGAAAAAATGGTGCCACGGTACGTGTCAAGCTACATCAAGGAAAAAAGCCTCTTCGGATATGGCGCACCAAAAAAACGTGCCAAGAGCGTTAAAAAATAATTCTGATCCAAAAGAATCACAAGACATTCCTTTGCTTAAAACAACAGGTCCAAGGGTTTAACCCGCCAATTGGTCCGGCAATCTGTGTTTCATCCACGGTTGCATTCCACCGATGGCTTTGTCGAGGCTTTCCTTTATCTTTGCACCTTGAATTTTGTTGAACTATGACGGCCGAACAATACTCAGAAGACTCCATACGTACCCTCGACTGGAAGGAACATATCCGCCTCAGGCCGGGGATGTACATCGGCAAGCTGGGCGACGGAACTTCGCACGACGACGGAGTTTACGTTCTTATCAAAGAAGTAATCGACAACTCCATTGATGAATTTATCATGGGTTTTGGAAAAACCATCGAGATAACCATTGATGGCAAACAGATTACGGTGCGCGATTATGGCAGGGGCGTTCCCCTGGGTAAGGTGGTGGATGTTGTTTCGAAAATAAACACCGGAGCTAAATACGACAGCAAGGTTTTTAAAAAAACAGTAGGTTTGAACGGCGTGGGTACCAAAGCCGTAAATGCTCTATCAAGCTATTTTCAGATCGAATCCATCAGGGAAGGTAAATCGGTAACAGCAGTTTTTGAAGTAGGGCAGTTGGTAGAGCAAGGAGGCATAAGTGAGTCGCACGATCGCAGTGGAACCAGGGTTAGTTTCGTGCCCGATGAGCAGGTTTTTGGAAATTTTCGGTATATCGACGATTATATCGAAAAACTGCTTTGGAATTATGTGTACCTGAACCGGGGCCTTACCATTGTGTTTAATGGCCGGAAATTCCAATCGCAAAACGGGCTTCACGACCTGCTGGTGCGCAACATCGACACCCCGATGTGCTACCCCATCATACATATTCACGACGAAGACCTTGAATTTGCTTTTACGCATAGCGAATCCCAATACTCCGAAGAGTATTTCTCTTTTGTGAACGGACAGCATACCACGCAGGGCGGGACCCATCAGGCGGCTTTTCGCGAAGCCCTGACCAAAACCATCCGCGAATTCTATAAAAAAGATTTTGACGCCAACGATATCAAAACGTCCATCATAGTTGCCCTGAGCCTTAAGGTTCAGGAACCCGTTTTCGAATCGCAGACCAAAACCAAGCTGGGTTCACAATCCATAGAGCCCAACGGCGCAACCATCCGCAATTACATCACCGACATACTGAAACGCAGGCTCGATAATTACCTGCACATGAACCCCGAAACGGCCGAGGCGCTGTTGCGAAAGATCATGCAGTCGGAAAGGGAGCGCAAAGACATGGCCAGCATTAAAAAGCTGGCACGCGAAAGGGTTAAGAAGGCAAGTCTTCATAATAAAAAATTGCGCGACTGCCGGGTACATTACAACGACAACAATCCGCAACGCCTTCACAGCACGTTGTTTATCACCGAAGGCGATTCGGCCAGCGGGTCGATAACCAAAGCCCGGGATGTAAACACACAGGCCGTGTTCAGCCTTAAGGGAAAGCCACTGAACTGTTTCGGCCTCTCAAAAAAGATTGTTTACGAAAACGAAGAATTCAACCTCCTGCAGGCTGCCCTGAATATTGAAGAGAGCCTCGAAGACCTGCGCTACAACAACATCGTTGTGGCCACCGATGCCGACGTGGATGGTATGCACATACGCTTGTTGTTGCTAACGTTTTTTCTGCAGTTTTTTCCTGATCTGGTGCGAAACGGCCACCTGTACATACTTCAAACACCCCTGTTCCGGGTCAGGAACAAACAGAAAACCCTGTACTGTTATTCTGAGAAAGAAAAACAGGCTGCCATCTCCGAATTGGGCGCCAAACCTGAGATAACGCGATTCAAAGGGCTTGGAGAGATATCGCCAGATGAGTTCAGCCACTTTATTGGTAAAAGCATGAGGCTCGACCCGGTCATCTTTAAAAAAGACCTGGGCGTTGCAGAAATGCTGTCGTTCTACATGGGGAAAAACACCCCCGACCGGCAAAATTTCATCATCGAGAACCTTAGGGTAGAAATGGATTTGTTAGCCGAATAAAATCAACACCATCGTATATGGAAGTACAACTCAAAGAGGTGCATTCCCTTGAGGAATTGGCACTGATCGAAAACCTGTATTCAGAGGCTTTCCCTGAGAATGAACGCCGCACTCCTGAAGGGTTGAGGCATCAATGCCTTAACGAGAAGGAATGCTCGGTCAATTTAATCAAAGGCGGCGACAAGGTGCTGGGGTTGTGTATTTTCTGGAAGCTCTCCTCCTTTTCCTTTGTGGAACACATGGCCATTTTTCCGGAAATGCGCGGCATGCAGGCAGGTGAAAAAACACTGGATATTTTAAGAAACCTATTGCCGGCCCCCGTAATATTGGAAGTGGAGCCGCCCGAAGATGAAATGTCGAGGCGCAGGATAAACTTTTATGTAAGAAATGGGTTTTATTTGCACGACCTGATATACATCCAGCCATCGTACCACGGCGAGAAACACGGCCCGGAACTGAGACTTATGACCACTCAGGCTGAAATTACAAACCTCGCCCTCAGCGATTACGTGCAGGTGATTCGTACTAAGGTATATGGCAAACGCGACGACTCCGAAGCCTAATATATCTCATGGCTAAGGATTTTCTTCCGAAGTTTCCGGCAGATACTACTTAGAGCAAAGTAAATTTTTCCCAGTCGGGTCCCTGCCTGAATTTCTCCCTGTAACTGTCTAACTGGCATCGGGACAATATAACCGTTTCGACACCTTCGGAGGAGGGCATCAGAGAGCTCAGGTTTTCACCCTTGGGATCGAGAATGGCCGAATCGCCCGAATAGGAAACCTGGTTTCCATCAACCCCAATACGGTTGACCCCGATTACATAAGCCTGATTTTCGATGGCCCTGGCCATTAACAGAACCCGCCAGGCGTGGTTTCGGACCTCGGGCCAGTTTGCCACGTAGATCAGACAGTCGTAATCAAAGCCTGCATCCGCACAATAGCGGTTGCGGCTCCAAACAGGGAATCGCAAATCGTAACAAATCATCGGAAGAAACCTCCACCCCTTATGTTCTACAATGAGCTTGCCGGTGCCTGCCCGGTAGTTCTTATCTTCACCGGCATAGGAGAAGAGGTGTTTTTTATCGTAGTGCGCCAAACTGCCATCTGGTTTTACCCATAAAAACCTGTTATAATAATAGGTTCCGTCCTTAATGGCGAGACTTCCGCAAACCACGGCGTTTTTCGATGCAGCAACCTCCTTCATCCATCGGATCGGAGCACTATCCATGGGTTCAGCGATTCCTTCAGGCTCCATGGAGAATCCTGTGCAAAACATTTCGGGCAATACGATCAGGTCGGTTTGCACTTCTATTTGTGCAATCTTATTGCCTAAGGCTTCGATATTTGCAGCGGCATTTTCCCATGCGAGATCAGCCTGAACAATGGTAGCATTTATATTTTGCATAATATTTCGGCAGCTTTTTCGAGTGTTTCTTCTGATTTGGCAAAGCAGAATCTGAGCATGTGGTTATTGGCCGGTTTGCTATAAAACGGGGATGTGGGTACGCTGGCAACCTTGTAATCGCGCGTCAGCCTTTGCGCAAAGGTCAATTCATCCTCATCGGACAAGGCCTGGTAGTTCAACAACTGAAAGTAAGTTCCTGCCGACGGGATAATGTTGAAACGGGAGCCTTGCAGCGCCTTTATAAAAAAATTACGCTTTTCACAAAAGAATTTTTCAAGCCCCTGGTAACTGGCAGGATCTTCGAGGAAATCAGCCAATGCATGTTGCAAAGGCGTGTTAACGCTAAACACCACAAATTGATGCACCTTACGAAACTCGCGCATCAGCTCCTCAGGCCCTATGCAATATCCGGTTTTCCAGCCGGTGGCATGAAAGGTTTTTCCAAAAGAACAGGTAATCAGCGAGCGTGCTGCCAGGTCTTTGTAGCGGCTGACGCTCTCGTGCCTCCTGCCGTCAAAGATGATATGTTCGTAAACCTCGTCGCTCAGAATCACTATGCCGGTATTTGCTGTAATCTTTTGAAGCATTTGTATGTCGGTAGCATCCAGAACACTTCCACTGGGGTTGTGGGGGCTGTTCAGGATAATCATCCTGGTTTGAGGCGATATCAGTTTTTCTACTTCTGCCCAATCGATCCGGTAATCGGGCAGTTTAAGGCTTGAAACCACAGGAATACCCCCGTTTAATTTCACAGCGGGAATATAGCTGTCGTAGGCCGGTTCGAAAACAATTACTTCATCGCCGGGGTGGATTAAGGCGCTGATGGCCGTATAAAGAGCCTGGGTGGCTCCGGAGGTAACGGTAATCTCCGTTTCGGGGTTATAGGCTGCACCGTACAAGTCCTGCGTTTTTTCAGCTATCCTTTGGCGCAATAATGGCAATCCGGGCATCGGGGCATACTGGTTATGGCCCTTACGCATATGTCCAGAGATCATTTCGACGAGTTTTTCTGAAACCGGAAAATCGGGGAAGCCTTGCGACAAATTAATGGCATTGTGTTCGCGGGCCAATTGGGTCATCACGGCAAAAATTGACATGCCTGTATGCGGCAGTTTAGACTCGAAACCGGAAGGAAACATCTTTTTAGATTTTGATTTTTATAATTTGACTTTCTTTAAATGCGTAATTTTGCAGGGTTTTTAATAACGAATCCCTTGCTGAGCGCAAATTTAAACTAAACCTGCTGGTTTGCAAAGAACCTAAATAAATGCCTGTTGAGTTGTTTGGGAAATGCATGTGGCCGGGACATAAGGAGAAGGCAAGGTACCTCAGGAATGCATCCCTATCAAAAATACACTTTTAAACCTTCAAATAGTAGTAAGCATGAAGACAATTGACGGATTCAATTTTCGGGGTAAGCGCGCCATCATTCGGGTAGATTTCAACGTGCCCCTGAACAAGGAGTTTAAGGTTACCGACGACTCCCGTATGAGGGCAGCGGTGCCCACGGTAAAAAAAATTCTGGCCGATGGTGGTTCGGTCATCCTGATGTCGCATTTGGGCAGGCCAAAAGAGGGTCCTGAGGATAAATACTCGCTACGGCATATTCAAGATCATTTAGGCCAGTTATTGGGTTTAAAAGTAAAATTTGCCGATGACTGCATTGGGGATTCCGCCCGGGACCTGGCAGCCGGATTGAAGCCAGGCGAAGTATTGTTGCTCGAAAACTTAAGGTTTTACAAGCAGGAAGAAAAAGGCGATCAGGAATTTGCAGGCAAGTTAGCCAAGTTAGCCGATTTTTATGTAAACGATGCATTTGGTACAGCCCACCGCGCACATGCTTCGACTACTGTTATTGCCCAATTTTTCGGCAAGGAAAAGGCATTCGGTTACCTCATGGCCAACGAGTTGAACGGCATCAACAAGGTTTTGAATGACATTAAAAGGCCTTATGCCGCAATTATCGGTGGAGCCAAAGTTAGCAGCAAAATTGAGATACTTGAAAACCTTATGGATAAGGTTGACAGCCTAATTATCGGAGGCGGAATGATGTTTACCTTTATTAAAGCCCAGGGTGGGGAAATTGGTGGCAGCCTGGTGGAGGAAGATTTTATTGAAAAAGCGCGAGAAATCCTGGCCAAAGCAGAAGAAAAAGGTGTAACGATTTATATTCCAACCGATGCAATCATTGCAAACGCCTTTTCGAATGATGCCGAGCATAAGGTTTGTGTAGCTGATAATATTCCCGACGGGTGGCTTGGATTGGATATCGGCCCCGAAAGCATGAAAGCCTTTGGCGCAATAGTTGAAAAATCCAAAACTGTACTTTGGAACGGACCAATGGGCGTTTTCGAATTGGAGAATTTCGCTAAAGGAACAAAAGTGGTTGCTGAGGCTTTGGTAAGAGCAACCGAGAAAGGCGCCTTTACGCTTATTGGCGGTGGCGACTCAGTGGCGGCCATCAACCAGTTAGGACTAGCCCAAGAGGTGAGCTATGTAAGTACAGGTGGAGGAGCCCTTCTTGAATACATGGAAGGAAAAATCCTTCCGGGAGTTCAGGCAATAAACGAATAACCTGATAATCAACCCATAAAAAAACCGGAAGAAATTCCGGTTTTTTTTTATGATACCACCCTGTAAATGATCTCCAATAGCCGTGATTCATCTACCGGTTTGGTAATATAATCGTCCATACCGGCCTCTAAAAAACGCTCTTTGTCGCCCGGTATGGCATATCCGGTTATTGCAACTATAGGTATGCGGGTGCCGGAAGCGGTTTCCATTTCACGGATTTTACGGGCAACATCGAAGCCATCCATTTTGGGCATCTGCCCATCGAGCAAAATCAAATCATAGGTTCCCGCTTCATACTTTTCGAGTGCAATGAGTCCATTATTTGCCACATCCACCTTCCAGCCCTGCGACTTCAGAAAACCTGCAAGATAAATCTGGTTTATAGCATCGTCTTCGGCTACCAAAATCCTTAAAGCTTTTGTTGATCTGCTTAACCCCATATCTGCCTGTTCGTTAATGAAAAACAATGTCGTTTGAACATTATCACGGGCAACGGTCATGGGAATTTCGACCAACACCTTGCTTCCAACTCTTGGTTTACTTGTAAAAGACACCTGACCATTCATGAGTTCGGTTAATCTTTTTACAATATTCAAACCCAGACCGCTGCCGGGAAATTCCTTTTTTGAAGATAAATCAAGTTGTCTGAAAGCTTCGAATATCACAGGTATGTCTTTTTCATCTACACCTATACCCGTGTCCTGCACCCCGATCTCAACCCTGATGCTTTCATCGCTCCCCGAAAGGCGCTTTGCAGCTATATCAATGGTTCCATTATTTGTAAATTTCAGGGCATTATTGAGCAGGTTGTGCAAAATCTGGACAATTTTCTTTTCATCGCCACACAGCCAATCCGGAATATTCTGATCAAATTCAAATGACACTTCAATGCCTTTCAATTGGGCCTGAGGCTTGAAAGAAAACAGCAATTCTTCAATGGTGTTTCGTAGGTTGAAGTTGTTGAGCGTAAGTTCAATAGTGCTTGATTCTATTTTGGAAAAGTCGAGCAGGTCGTTGAGGAGCCTCAACAGATGCTCGGAGGAAACCAAGATGGAGCGCAGGAAATTATTCTGGGTGGTGTTAAGCTTTGTTTTTTCAAGGGTTTTGGTCATTCCAATGATTGCGTTCAACGGGTTTCTGATCTCATGGCTCATATTGGCCAGGAATTCAGATTTGGCCTTACTGGCCTGCTCGGCAACTTCTTTGGCTTTTCGAAGATCCTCTTCTTCTTTCTCCTGGGTAATATCTCTGCTAACGCATACGATTTCCTCCACCAAATGGGTCTTAGGGTTGGGTAGCACGTGGTAGTAGGTCTCAAGCCAGATTGAAGAACCATCTTTTCTACGAACCCGGTAGCTTTCGGCCAGACTTTCGTTACTGTTTTCGAGCAGTTCAACGTGATTCGAGTTCACCTGTTCCAAATCCTCTTCGTGCACAAAAAGGTTGTAAGATTTTCCGATGAGTTCCTTGGGCTGGTAACCCAACAGCTTAGTGCATGCCTTTGATACATAGAGGTAGGTGCCACTCCAGTTTATCCTGGCAACCATCAGGCTGGTGCTCTCAGCTATAATTTGAAAATTCTCCTGTTCCTTGCGTAAATTCTCCTCAGCAAGTTTGCGCTGGTTTATGTCGCGAATGATACCAACAATATTCGATGAGGACTCATCGTGGATTGGCATAAATTTGCATGAAATGGAGCAATGCACCCGGGAGGTGTCCTTGCGTGTGAGCAAAACTTCAAAATCGGCTACTTCATCATTCTCACTCAGCAAATCAAGAATGGCCGTTAAATTTTCTGGATCTTTGAAAAGTTCCTTACCGATTAACTCTTCCCTTTTAAATTGAAAAACACTCAGTATTGACGGCGAAATCTCAATGGCAATTCCTTTGGTGTTTATTTCGAAATACACATCCTGAATGTTTTCGAAAATACTCCGGTATTTATTTTCGCTGATTCGCAGGGCTTGTTGCGACTCTTTAAGCTGCTTCTGGGTGCTTAGCTGGTTTATGGCCTGTTGAATGACGGCTCCAATCAGGTTGAGAAAGTTCTGATCTTTGATCAGATAGTCGATGGCGCCCATTTTCATCATCTCAACAGCCACCCTTTCGTCGCCGTGGCCGGTGATGATTATAAAAGGTGCTTCAACGCCCAGGCTTCTTGCTTTCCGGATGAATTCTCTGCCATTGGTGTCCTCCAAAAAGTAATCGATGAGCAACAGCGAATATATGTCAGGATTATTGACCAACCAATCGAGGGCGTTTTTGGCGGTAACAAATCCCTGGCATAGATAGCCTTCTTTGGCAAGTGTTTTTTGAATCACCTGATTCAGCCCAAGGTCATCTTCAATTACTGTGATGATGACTTGGTTTGCTCCATTTTTGTTTTCGGACGAAACCATTTGCAGAAAAAAAAGTGGGTATAAGCAAAAGAAATTAGCCCTCTAAGATATTAAATAATAATCACAGAGCAATTTTATAAAACAATCCTTATTCTGCGCTAATATCTTGTTTTTCGATTCCCACAGCATCGCAAAAAAGCTGGTTGGGTATCAGGCCTTCTGCATCGGAAGAGTACATGGGTTTAAGCCTATTTGCAAAGAACATTGCTTCAGTCTTATGGTCGGCTACATTTTGCTCCCCTCTGGCGGTACAATCAAAAAATTTCGACACATATTCATAGCAATCTAAAGAAATATTAACCATATTCTCCTCGCTGACTTGCTCAACCCAATAGGCCATGTTTGCAGCATCGCCCCAAATGTCGTACGAAAATTTTTCCTTTCCGATAACGCCGGCAACTACTTCGCCTGTGTGGATGCCAATACGCCAGGTAAACACTTCCCTGCCCGCGGCCAGGGCAATTTCGTTGTTAAGCCTTGCTGCCTCTTGCATTTGCAACCCTGCAAGTACCACCCTGGCAGGGCTTCGGGTATCTGACTCAGGAATGCCACCGGCACACATATAGCAATCGCCGATTGTTTTAATTTTTTCTAAGCCTAAACCGGTAGTCACTTTCTCAAATAAGATGAAATATTCATCTAATTTTTCGACCAGCTCAATAGGCGAAAAAAGAGTGGCTCTTTCAGAGAAATTTACTACATCGACAAACATTACAGTTGCGCATGGAAAGTACCTGGCTTTTGCAAAGCCATCTTTCAACAACTCTTTTGCAATCTTCCGCGGAAGGATATTATGCAACAACTTTTCGACCTTGGATTTTTCGACTACCAGTTGTTCGTTTTTAACATGAATCACCTCATTAAGCCTTTTTTGCTTTTTCAAACTTCTCTCAAGGGAGGCTGTTGCTTTATCGAGTTTCTGTTTTAATATTATATGGCCGAATGCCGCCTCAACGGCAAGCGGTAAGTATTCCAAATACCCTTGTTCTTTAATTATGTAATCCAACGCCCCGGCTTTCATAAGCGAAACTGCTATTTTTTCGTCACCATAACCGGTCATCGCAATAAAATCAGGCCTGTAGCCCTTTGACTGCAGGGCCAAAATCACATTCAAACCTGTTGTCGTGCCCAATTGATAATCAATAAGCAACAATATTCCTTTCTTAAAATCAGTAAAGAAAGCGGCCAAAAACTCATCAGGATTTAAGAATCCCCGCACCAGTATTCCCCCAAGCTGAAGTTTCTTCTCAATACTTTTTAGGGTCATAAAATCGTCGTCCAAAACCCAAACGGCAAAATCCTGACGGCCGGTTTTTTTGCGTCTGTCCTTATGTATCATTGTATTCATAAAATCGGGAATTAATTTCTAACTATTTTTAAAGTACCTTATGTAAAAGGGATGATGAAAATTTTTCAACCCTTAGTTTAAACATCAAAAATCGGACTATAATCCCGTTCCATAGAACTTAAGCACACAGATGAACAGGTGTTTTTTCAAGCCTAAGTTACACAAAAATTTTCCGGAATAATGCCATCATGTGCTTTTGGAGCATACAAAGCGTGGAAAACAGCTTGATGCCGCTAAAGCAAACAGATTTATTACCCATTTATTTATATTAAATAACGAAAAAATTGTTGAAAATGTATAGATTTAGATATCAATATTTCCAATTTGATTTGCAAAAAAGCCCTTTTGCTATGGCTGCAATTACATAAAATGGATAAGCAAGTGACAAAGCAGGATACAGCCAAAGAAGATGTCGTTTGCCTAAGAAGCCCGTAACCAGCCACATCATCGGAAAATCCATGATGCATTTAAAAATCAACAAAATGAGAGCGGCCGAAAAAAATCTGAAACTAAAAACTCCGGCCAATAACCCTCCTGCAATCAGCAGGTTGACCCCGGCAACCAAAACACCGGATAAGATGGTAAACGCATCGTTGTAAGCATGAAATTTGCCGGACCATCTGCCCCGTTGTTTTAAGAATCCAGCCAGAGTCGGTTCTGTTTTGGCAAACACCATAGCTCCATGGCTTTTCATGGTGCTGATTTTTATGCCTTCGAACTTTTTAAATTTATGCAACAAAAACATATCATCGCCTGAGGCAATCTTTTGGTTGCCTACATAACCCCGTACTTTACAGAAAATATCTTTTTTAAATACAAGGTTTGCTCCATTGCACATGATGGGTTTCCCCAAAGCTGCTGCTCCGACAGTGGAGCCTGTAAGGCTCATAAATTCCAGCGCCTGCATCTGCGAAAAGAAGGAGTTTCCGGGGATCAACGATACAGGTCCGATAATCATATCCGGAGCCTCCTTTTCGATAAAGCTGCCGATAGTCTGCAGCCAGTGCCTGCCCAGAATACAATCGGCATCGGTCGTAACAACATAATTAAACCGTGCCTGGCCGATCCCCAGTTCGAGCGCATGCTTCTTACCTGAAGGCACACCCTGCGAAGCACTATCAATAAGTTTCAGATTGGGGAAAGTACCACCTGCTATTTTTGATTGCACCACTGAGTTGCACGAGTCGGTACTGTGGTCGTTTACTATAATTACCTCAAAATATTCCCTGGGATATTTTTGGAGATTCAATGCGTCTAACAGACGTGCCAGATTTCTTTCTTCATTTTTGACGGGTACAATTACCGACACCTTTACATCAGTCGGGTGCGCATGCCAGAACACAGGCAGCTTCAACCAACCGGAAGTAAGAAGCCCTATCAGTATAGCATAGGCAACTCCGAAAATTACAAAAAGTGCAATAAAAATCATATCGAAGCAGATTGGGATGATTTTAGCCAGCCACCAAGCGAAACAACGGCTCCGGCCAACGCTGGTAGGCCCAGGTTAAGAAACCACATAGAGAGCGTGGTGGTAAAAACAGCAAAATCGAGGGCAGGAAAACTACTTAAATTAGCAACAAGATACAGGTTGAATACCATCAATGCCACCGAGCCTTTCACTCCGGCATCGGCCAGACCTGAAACGGGCAATCCGAGCATTATCAAATAAATAATGCTAAGAACCACCGTAGTGTCGAGAAAGCTGGGCGCTATTCCGAAAAGATTTGCGACCAGATAAAATTGCAGGGCAAAAATACCATATCGAAGAAAACTTAGAAAAAGTAAAAGTTTCATCTCGGCCGGGGAAATACTTAATATCCCTTCAACAAACCTCAACTTTTGAGGAAACCAGTGCTTTGCAAGCAACCACCTTAAGATTTTGTTCAGGTTCAAGACCAACAAGGATGCTATAACCAGGCCCGAGGCTGCATAAAAAATAATCAACTCTTCATGAGCGATGGTCATAAAATTTGGCCTGGATATTAGGGTAAAAGCCAAGCCAATTGAACCAAAAAGGAGCGTTACAAAAAATTGCGAAAAACTTGCAGCAGTATTAAGTACCAGGCCACGCAACTTATCGGCGGTTTTAAGCACAACCACCCTCCCGATAAACTCTCCCGGGTGCCGTGAAGTTACCATACCCAGACTTACCCCATACAAAACCCCGCCCAATGCCGTTGCCAGACTAATTTCTTCAATTTTTTTTACAAGAATTTTCCATTTAAGGCCTTCCAACAACCAGTTTAGTCCAGCCATGACAATGAGAAAGAATACCGTAAATTTCGCGGAAAAATTCCAGGTGATGGATGAGGCCCATAAGGAGAATTGCGTTGAGGGTATTGCTAATATTTTGTGCGCCAGGTACAAAACGGCAAATATTGGCAAAACATACTGAAGCAACACCTTGATCATTCTTATAAAGTCACATTGTTTTTATCTTGTAACACAGGAATTTAACTTCTGGTCTTCTCCGCCGGGCACTAACGAAGTTTATGAGATTTTTCGGTCAGCAGGAGTTGTCAGAAAATGCAGCCGGGTGCAAACTGCCTTGCTGTTATAGATTGCCTAAGTGGTTAAAAAAACTGAAGGTTTCATTACTTTTGTTTTCATCATGCCATTATCGTTTTAATTTAGTTTCTTTATCCGGAAAATTGACGTAACCCATACCAGCCCAATAAAGAGCAAACTTAACCTTAAATTTCAGGCACATTTAAACCTTTCTGAATAAATTTTCAATTTAAAACTAAACCCAAAAAGTGCAAATTTGAAATACTCGCGAATTATCATGGGGGTCGACCCAGGCACCAACAATATGGGGATCGGGGTTATAGGTTTTAACGGCCAGAAAGCGGAGATTCTGGTTATGGACACTTTAAAGCTTGACAAAATTTCTGACCATCAGGCCAAGCTTAAAAAAATTTTTGAGACAGTGCTTCGGGTTATCGACCAGTTTCATCCTGAAGAATTTGCCATCGAAAGTCCCTTTTTTGGAAAGAACGTACAGTCGATGCTAAAACTTGGCCGTGCTCAGGGGGTTGCCATGGCTGCCGCCCTTTACAGGAATTTGCCCGTTTTCGAATACTCACCCCGCAAAATAAAACAAGCTATTACCGGCAGGGGAAGCGCTTCGAAAGAGCAGGTTGCCGCCATGTTGCAACATTTGGCAGTGGTTCAAAACACCCCTGAGTATTTCGACACAACCGACGCTGTAGCCGTAGCTTTTTGCCATTTTTTCCAGAGCCCCAACGACCCTTTAAACAAAAAACGAAGCTACTCAGGCTGGGAGGCCTTTGTGTCGGCCAATACCAAAAGGGTAGTAAAATAGTTTCCCGATTAAATAAGCGATGCGATTTGTGAAGCAATGCCTTTAAACTCTTCGGGGCTCAATTGCAGCTTTGGCTTCTTAAAATCAATGTCGAAGATCGAGTTGATCGGGACAAGATGTATGTGGGCATGCCTCACCTCAAGTCCAATAACGGCAATGCCAATCCGCTCGCAGGCAATAACCCTGTTTAATGCATTGGCTACCTTTTTGGCAAAAAGGAAAAGTCCCTGATATTCATCATCGCCCATATCGAAAATGTAGTCGGTCTCCTTTTTGGGAATTACCAGAGTGTGCCCTTTTGTCAATGGATTGATATCAAGAAAAGCCAGGTAACGGTCGTCTTCGGCTATTTTGTAACAAGGTATTTCACCGTTTACAATGCGTGAAAAAATGGTTGCCATCTGCTGGTGGGTTTCGTGGATATCTTTTCTGTAAATTTAAAAAGCTGAGTTCTGGTTTTTAAATCGAATTACCTCGAAATGGATATGATTTCAAAGGACAATACACCTGCAGGAACCTGAATGTCAACAATATCGCCTACAGATTTTCCAAGGAGCCCCCTGGCAACAGGTGAGTTTACGGATATTTTACCGCTTTTGATATCAGATTCATTTTCAGGAACCAAATGGTAGGTAGCCTCCCCCTTCGATTTCAGATTTCGCAGTTTAACCAGTGAGAGGATCGAGACCTTATGTTCATCGATCTGGCTCTCATCAATGATCCGGGCGTTGCTCAGGGTATCTTCGAGTTTCGAGATTCTCAGTTCGAGCATGGCCTGCTCGTTTTTTGCAGCATCGTATTCGGCATTTTCCGAAAGATCTCCTTTTTCGCGAGCTTCGGCGATTAATTGCGAAATGGACGGACGTTCAACCGATTTCATGCGTTCCAGCTCGTCCCTTAGCTTCTGTAATCCATCTTTTGTAAAATACTTAACTGCATTCATGTTGGTAAGCGTTAATGTTTAAAAGTTTCTTTTACATACATTCCTTGTATGTATCTTGAAAATCAGATGATAAAGTTTAGGCTAATCTAAAATACCTTTCCTTCGCAGGGCTGGGAAATTCGAGAATAGGTAAATCAGCATAAGATGCTTAACCATTTCGGAGTCAAGATATTGAAAGTTTCGGCAAGCAAATGGAAGTAATTCCGAAATGCACCTTGGGCAATTGGATAAAGCCTCATTCATACCAATGACCTTCAATTGACTCACGGTTCGATTTACAAATTGATAAAATACTACTCAGCAAAAATTAAAAAAAAATTGTTGACAGCCATTCAGCAACTGACAACATTTTTTGAATTGTTTTCCGGAATTTTCTTCTCCCGATTGCTTTCGGGATTTTTTCAAGACAAATTTAGGTATAAAAAACTACCCGGCAAATAATCAGGAATACTTTCTATTCAAAATTTCGGAAAAAATCACTGCATCCTGAGCATTGAACTCTCTGAAAGGCTGCTGTTCGAATTCATCCTGAATTAACTCCATCTCTTCTGTGGGCAGCTCCCGGGCTTTCTCCAAAAGGGTCTGGGCATCCTCTAAGCTGGCTGGATTATTTGCCGCAGTGAAGAACTGATAATCGCTCTCCAAAGCCTCTAACCCAGTGTGTTGTTCAAAAGCAGCTTCGGGTAAAACGGCTTCGGCTGTTTCGAACGACTGATAATCCTGACCCGATTGCTCAAAAGCTTGCTCAATGGTAGTAAGTTCGCGCTCCTGGTAAGATCTTTGGGAAAAGGTATCTTCCTGCATTTCGGCAACAGGTTCGAAAAACTCCGGAACTTTTTGTTTTTCAGCAACCACTGGCCTGGTCTCCTGGGTGGGTACCTCTTCTTTGCCAAAAATATCTTTCAGCATTTCTTCCAGATCGGTTTCCTGTGGGCGGCTGGTAGTCTCAGGTCTCGGAACCGGCCGTGCCGGCGGGGCTGCCTGCTTTTTCCTGTTATTCAGAAAGCTGACAATCAGCCATAAAATCAGCAATATTATCGGGGTAAACTGTTCCATGGTATTAGTTCTTTTGAGTTAAACGCTCAATCCACCGTACAAAAAAGGGTGGCCTTCTAGTTGATCTGATCCATCTTTCGCTTCGTTGTCTGTTTTGCGACATCCTTTTGCGAACTTCTGAGGATTGCATTCTTTTATGTCTTTCGACGGATTTTCTGTACGCCTTTGCCTGTTCCCTTTGCTGCAGATCCTCCACGCGCTCTGCCCGCCGCTCTGCCTTGGTGGCGTTGTTGCTCACAAAGCAACCGGTAAACGCTAAAAGGGTCATCAGCAGAATTAGCGGCAATATCCTCATAAAATCATGGTTCTCCTTGTTTATACTCTGCCTTTTAGTACCTCAAATTGCAAAACAAAAATACCATTTATAATGATAATTCTATCGACATATTTCGAACAGGACACAAAATAATGCAATTACTGGTGGAAACCCGCTTTGATGGTTTTTATCAGTTATTGATTTACTTTTGCCTGAAAGTAACGTTATGGCGTTAAATTTTAGAATCCTTTTGGGGGCTTTCTTATTAGTTATAACCGCCTGCGGTGAGGAGATTGAACATCCTGTGCCACAGGTTCCTTTTAATTTTCAGATCAATATAGAATCGACACAGTACATTGAGTTGAATGCTGTTCACGGATGGGTGTTCCTTTCGGGAGGTTTTCGCGGAATCATCATTTACCGATGGTCTATCGATGAGTTCAGGGCATTTGACCGGGCATGTCCGCATCACCCCTTTGAGGAGTGCGGCAGAATAACCCTGGTTGATCCGCCTCTGGCCACATGCCCATGTTGTGAGTCAACCTATCTCTTGTTGGATGGGGCCGTAATTTCAGGGCCGTCGCGGTTCCCGCTAAAACAGTACCGCACGTCCTTCCAACACCCCTGGCTTATAGTTTCAAACTGACAGAGCGCATCCCCTTTCGGAAATGCGCTCTTTTTGATTAACGGGTAAAGCCTGATAATGCTTGTTAATACCTGTAATGTTCAGGTTTATAAGGGCCCTGTTTTTTTACACCGATGTATTCGGCCTGGTCCGCTGTAAGTTCAGTTAACTTAACCCCGATTTTTTCTAAATGAAGTCTTGCCACCTCTTCGTCTAAATGCTTGGGAAGACAATAAACGCCCACCTGATGCTTGTTTTTCCAGAGGTCTAATTGCGCCAGAACCTGGTTGGAAAAGCTGTTGCTCATAACAAACGAAGGGTGTCCGGTAGCGCAACCCAGATTCACAAGTCTGCCTTCGGCTAAAATGAAGATCTCCTTGCCGTCGGGGAAAATGTATTTATCTACCTGGGGTTTGATGGTTACTTTCCTGATGCCAGGGTAAGTTTCCAATTGCTCAACCTGAATTTCGTTGTCGAAATGCCCGATGTTGCAAACTATAGCCTGGTCTTTCATTCGCGACATGTGTTCGATGGTTATGACATCTTTGTTGCCGGTAGCAGTAACATAAACATTCCCTTCTGCAAGGGCTTCCTCAACCGTGGTTACCTCAAATCCTTCCATAGCAGCCTGCAGCGCGCAAATCGGGTCAATTTCAGTAACAATTACCCGTGCACCATAACCACGCATGCTTTTGGCTGAGCCTTTACCCACATCGCCATAACCACACACAACCACAACCTTGCCTGCAATCATAACATCGGTAGCACGCTTTATGCCATCGGCGAGGGATTCGCGGCAGCCGTAAAGGTTGTCGAACTTCGATTTGGTAACCGAGTCGTTCACATTGATGGCAGGAATCAACAATTCGCCCGCTTCAAGCATTTGGTAAAGCCGGTGAACACCCGTTGTGGTTTCTTCCGATACTCCCTGAAGTTCTACTACCGTGCGGTGCCATTTTGTGGGGTCTCTCCTCAAAATGTCTTTGAGCAAATTGAGAATAATTTCTTCTTCGCGATTAGCGGCTGCTTTGTTGAGGATGGCCGGATCCTTTTCGCCCATATATCCTTTGTGAATCAACAGGGTGGCATCGCCTCCATCATCAACAATCAAATGCGGGCCTTTACCGCCCTCAAAAGTAAGGGCTTGTTCGGTACACCACCAGTATTCCTCAAGGGTTTCGCCTTTCCATGCAAACACCGGAATGCCCGCGGCAGCAATAGCCGCTGCTGCATGATCCTGGGTGCTGAAAATATTGCAACTTGCCCAACGAACCTCAGCACCAAGAGCCTTCAGTGTTTCAATTAGAACAGCAGTTTGGATGGTCATGTGCAATGAGCCTGAAATCCGGGCTCCTTTCAAGGGCTGATCCTTCGAATATTTTTGGCGGATGGCCATCAGGCCAGGCATTTCCTTTTCAGCAATTTCTATTTCTTTGCGTCCATAACCGGCAAGGCTAATGTCCTTTACCTTGTAGCTTAAAACTTGCTCAGCAATCATTCTTTCCATTAAAATTTTTACCTTTGATTTGTGATTGCAAAGATAAAGCAATCAGCCGGATGTTTTGTAACATGATTTTTCAGTAATTGTTCTCCTGGCTGAAAGTGTCAGAAACCTTAGTTAGAGGTGATTTAGCTTTCTATGCCATAATTTTGAATTGAATCTTAGTCAACGGATTATGGGTTTTTTTCTTAAAAAAAATCTTGCCGAAGCGGCCCTTGGTGTCTGGGAAATCAACGAAAGTGTTGAAGAACTATGGGAAAAAGTGAATCTGACTGACTTTGAACTTAAATACTACAGTTTTTTAAGGTCGAACACCCGGCGACAACAGTGGTTGAGCTATCGCCTCATCCTTCCGCATCTGGTCAATGTTGGCGAAAACACAGGCATTGAGTACGACGAGTTTGGCAAGCCTTTCCTGAACAATGGAATGCGGCACATCTCAGTATCACATTCGGGAAAGTTCTCAGCACTTATTGCCAGCCCTACCAAAAATGTGGGCATAGATATTGAGCAAATGAGTCCAAAAATATTTAAAGTTGCTCATAAATTCCTCAACAGCAAGGAACTACGGATAGTTTTCTCATCGAACGCCATGGAGGGCCTTTTTGTAATCTGGGCTGCCAAAGAGGCTTTGTTTAAGTTATGCGGGCGAAGAAATATTCAATTCAGGGAAGATATCAGAATATTCCCTTTTGAGTTTCAGGGGCAGGGTACTTTGCAGGGAGAAATCATCAACAACGGCTCATCCAAAGTTTACCAGTTGTCGTATCTTACCATCGAAAACTTTATTATGGTATTTGCTGTTGATAAATAAAATTACCCGCCAGGCCCTATGCACATTCTGCAAAAAATAAAGGAAAAATCAAAAGCAGGATTCAAACAATTGGCTGTTTTGGCCGACCCTGACAAGAGCACAGACCAGAGTTTAAAAGAGCTTACCGTATTGGCTGAGACTGCAGGGGCTGAATATGTTTTTATAGGAGGGAGCCTACTTACTCGCGACAACATGGCGCATTGTATCGACAATATAAAGTCGAACAGCGAACTTCCGGTTATCATTTTTCCTGGAAGCGTTTATCAGTTGTGCCCACGGGCCGACGCACTGTTGTTTTTGTCGCTCATTTCGGGCCGCAATCCCGACATGCTCATTGGAAATCAAGTAGTTGCCGCCTCGCTGATACGTTCCAGCGGTCTTGAGGTAATACCAACAGGATATATTTTGATTGACGGAGGCCAAATCTCTTCGGTTCAATATATGAGCAATACCATGCCTATTCCGGGCGATAAAACCGAAATAGCGGTTGCCACAGCCATTGCGGGAGAAATGCTTGGGCTTCAGGTAATTTTTATGGATGCAGGAAGCGGGGCAGCAAATCCGGTTCCTTTGCCAATGATTTCAAGCGTAAGAAAAAACATCAAACTTCCTCTTGTAATAGGTGGTGGTATCAGCAGCCCTGAAATGGCCTATGAAGCCTGGAATGCTGGAGCCGATATAGTAATCATTGGAAATGCAGCAGAATCGTACCCAGAAGTAATTATTGAAATGGGCCTTGCCAAAAAAGAAGTCAATGGCCGGTTCCGTAAAGAATTTTGAATAAACCTACATCCCTTGAATTAAAATCCAACGCAATATGAATTATGATTTGATAGTGATTGGCAGCGGCCCGGGCGGGTATGTGGCTGCCATCAGAGCCTCACAATTAGGGTTGAAAGTAGCCGTAGTAGAAAAAGCCGAACTTGGCGGAGTCTGCCTCAACTGGGGCTGTATTCCAACAAAAGCCCTTTTGAAAAGCGCCCAGGTATTTGACTACCTGAACCACGCCTCCGAATATGGTATTTCCTTCGACAGCCAGGTAAAGGCCGACTTGCCGGCCATGGTAAAACGCAGCCGCAATGTGGCAGAGGGCATGAGCAAAGGCATACAGTTTTTGTTCAAAAAAAACAAAGTTGAACACATAGCGGGACGCGGAAAAGTATTGCCCGGCAAAATGGTTGAAGTTCTAACCGAAAGCGGAACCTCCACCCGATATGGAGCAAACCATATTATTATTGCTACCGGCGCCCGGAGCCGTGAGCTTGGAAATCTGCCCATCGACGGCCAAAAAGTGATAGGCTACCGCCAGGCCCTTGTGCTGGATAAACTGCCCGAATCGATGGTGGTAGTTGGCTCAGGAGCCATAGGGTCGGAATTTGCCTACTTCTTCAATACGCTTGGTGTAGAGGTAACCCTGGTAGAATTTTTGCCAAACATCGTTCCATTCGAAGACGAGGAAGTATCGAAACAGCTTGAACGCTCCTTTAAAAAAGCCAAAATGAAGATCATGACCTCGAGCGAGGTTCTCTCTGTGGATACCAGCCAGAAGAAATGCAAAGTGCTCATACGTTCCAAAAAAGGCGAAGAACTGGTGGAGGCCGATGTTGTGCTGTCGGCGGTTGGCATTACGGCCAACATAGAAAATATAGGCCTTGAAGAAACCGGAATTAAAACTGAAAAAGGAAAAATCGCTGTTGACAATTTCTACCGAACCAATCTGGAGGGCTACTATGCCATTGGCGATGTGGTTCCCGGCCAGGCCTTGGCCCATGTAGCCTCGGCAGAGGGCATTATTTGCGTCGAAAAAATTGCCGGCCACAACCCCGAGCCCCTCGATTATAATAATATTCCCGGTTGTACTTATTGCGTGCCGGAGGTGGCATCGGTGGGCTACACAGAGGCCAAAGCCAGGGAGGCCGGATATGAACTAAAAATTGGTAAGTTTCCGTTCTCTGCCTCGGGTAAGGCAAGCGCTGCCGGTGCAAAGGATGGATTTGTAAAAGTGATTTTCGACGCCAAATATGGCGAATTACTCGGAGTACACATGATTGGGGCCAACGTAACCGAAATGATTGCGGAGGCTGTGATAGCACGCAAATTAGAAACCACGGCCCATGAAATAATAAAGGCTGTCCACCCCCACCCTACCATGTCGGAAGCCATTATGGAAGCGGCAGCAGCAGCCTATGGCGAAGTGATCCACCTTTAAGGACGTGGAACATTGAGAAACTGAAAATATATTCCGGTTGCTGAAGCAATCAGGACGGGTCTATTTATTGAATCAAATTCATGTGTGGTATTGTTGGCGTTTACAGTTACGAGAGCAGGAGTCAATGCAATAGCAAACAGATTCGGGATGCTCTCGGAAAATTGTGTTTGCGGGGTCCAGATTCAAATGGCGTCTTCGCAACGGGCAAGGTGTGCTTAGGTCACTCGCGCCTTGCGATTATCGACCCTGGCCCAACTGGTTCCCAGCCATTTTCTGACATCACAGGAAGATACACTATTGTTTTCAACGGAACCATATTCAATTTCCGGTCGCTCAGAGCCCGCCTTGAGCAGAGCGGAACAACTTTTCTGTCCGAAAGCGATACCGAAGTGTTGTTGTACTGGCTGATTGAAAAAGGGTCTGAAGGCATTCAACAGTTGGAAGGCTGCTTTGCATTTGCCCTGTACGATCGTGATCTTAACACCCTTTTGCTTGCCCGCGACCGGTTTGGGGAAAAACCTTTGTACTACCACGAAAAACCCCAGGAACTGGTGTTTGCTTCTGAATTGAAAGCCCTGATGGAGTTGGATATTCCCAAACAGATCGACATGGCTTCCCTTTCAGCCTACCTTCATCTGAACTATATACCGGGGCCATGGAGCATTTTTGAAAATGTGTTCAAACTGCAACCGGGGCATTTCGTGAAAGTTACTCCCACCGGAAAAACCATTGAAAAGTATTACCAGATCAATCACCAGGGCGAAGGCCATACCTACTCATTCGACTACCAAACAGCAACAAGGCTGTTGCGTGAAAAACTTACCGGGGCTGTTGAAAAAAGACTGATCGCCGATGTGCCCATAGGGACTTTTCTGAGCGGGGGAATCGACAGCAGTATCGTAACAGCCATTGCATCCAATGCGAAAAAAGGAATCGAAACTTTTTCGATTGGTTTCAAGGACGAACCTATGTACGATGAAACCAGGTATGCCCAGATGGTAGCCGAAATGCATAAAACCAACCATTCGGAGTTTTTGCTGACAACCAATGACTTGCTCGAAGGTGTTTTTCATGTATTGGATTACACTGATGAACCTTTTGCCGATTCATCGGCCATAGCAGTATATATTCTGAGCAGGGAGACCCGTGCCAGGGTAAAAGTGGTCCTTTCGGGCGACGGAGCCGATGAGGTATTCGGAGGCTACTATAAACACCAGGCCGAATGGATGCTGAGGCACTCCAAAGCGCTGCCCTTTTTGGCGAAAACCCTTCATCCGCTTACCCAAACGTGGCCCCAGTCAAGAAACAACCCCTGGCAAAACAAAATAAGGCAATTCAACCGGTTTGCTGAAGGTATGAAATTACCTGCCCGGGAAAGGTACTGGAGGTGGGCAGGCTTCACCTCACAAGGGGCAGTAAGTAACCTATTGCTGAACACTTCCTGGCCAGGCGCATTGAAAACCAGAAAAGAACATTGGCTTCGGGGAATTTCGGATTCGGGTAATCTTGGGGAGAACTTGAAATCGGACATGGAACTTGTGTTGCCTTACGATATGTTGGTGAAAACCGACATGATGCCCATGGCCAATTCACTCGAAGTACGGGCGCCCTTTTTAGATCACGACCTGGTGAATTTTGCCTTTGACCTTCCTGACCATTTTAAAATGGATGGGAAGTATGGTAAAAAGATTTTGCGCGATGCATTTAGAAAGGAATTGCCGGAAACCTTGCTTCATCGCCCTAAAAAAGGGTTTGAGGTGCCCCTTCTCCGATGGTTTCGCAATGAACTGCATAACGAAATATCTGACAAACTTCTGAACCAGGATTTTATACAACATCAGGGAATTTTTGAATACCACAGCATCAAACAAATATTTAATGAAATGAACTCAAAGAATCCCGGAGATGCACCGGCACGGATTTGGGGATTGTTGGTTTTTCAACACTGGTGGAAGAAGTATATGGCCTAGCCGCCATATCTTTACCATACAACACGACACATTATTATGATTCGGGTTCTGAGGATATTAAACAGATTTAACCTGGGCGGGCCTACCTACAATGCTTCCTATTTGTCGAGGTACCTGCCAGGCGATTTCGAAACGCTGCTAATTGGCGGGCAAAACGACCCAACTGAAAAAAACTCGGAATACATACCCTGCAAAATGGGAGTAAAACCGGTTATTCTGGATCAAATGCGCAGGGAGGTCAATCTGGTGAACGACCTGGCAGCTTATTCCCGGCTGGTAAGGATAATGAAAGACTACAAACCTCATATTGTGCACACACATGCATCGAAAGCAGGCGCTTTGGGGCGATTAGCGGCGGCTCAGGTCGGAATACCGGTTATAGTTCATACATTTCACGGACATGTTTTCGATGGCTATTTCGGCAAAACCGGAGCTTTGGTATATAAAAATCTCGAACGCGGCCTGGCAAAACTTAGCACGGGTATAATTGCTATAAGCCAGGCGCAGATGCACGACCTTGCTATAAAACACGGTATATGTCATGAAGAAAAAATCCGGGTAATCCCTCTGGGTTTCGACCTCGACCGGTTTGCACACGACAGGGAGGAAAAAAGAAATCGCTTCCGGGAAATTTACAGGCTCAGAGACAATGAAGTGGCCATTGGCATTGTTGGACGCCTGGTTCCAATAAAAAACCATACGCTGTTTCTGGAAGCCGTAAAAGTTGTGAAGGAAAATAGCCAGTATCCCATTCGTGTTTTCATTGTTGGCGACGGCGAATCGCGCAGGCAGATAGAACAAACCGCCGGGGAACTGAACCTTGATTTTACCGATTGGAACCAACAGCAAAATCCCTGCACCATAACATTTACCGGATGGGTAACCGAAATGGACTGGCTTATGGCAGGCATGGACATCATTGCCCTCAGTTCGATTAATGAGGGCACCCCTGTAAGCCTTATTGAAGCTCAGGCAGCCGGAAAGCCAATAGTTACTACGAATGTTGGCGGGATTTGCGACGTGGTCGTACCGGGCAAAACAGCACTTCTCTCCGACAATTCGTCAACTGGATTTGCTTCAAGCCTGTTCAAACTTACCGACGATGCCGGATTGCGCGAAGAGATGGGACGGCAGGGCTGGGGAGTGGTTGAAAAAAAGTTCAGCTACCGCAGGCTAGTTGATGACACTGCATCTTACTATTTCGAACTGCTCGACAGAAAAAAGGTAAATGTTAAAAATCCGGTTATAATCTAAAAACTTCGGAGCTGAAGCCTTGCTTTTTTTTATATTTGCTCCTTTAACTTTCGCCGGCGATGCGGATACCCTTTTTGTACTTTTTGTTATTGCTGATCTTATCATCCTGCAATACGCTCAATCCCGAAAGGATGCTACGCACCCCCAGGGAATACCAGTTTGGTAATGCCGCAGATTTACATATAATTGACCAATACCGGCTTGCTCCTAACGATGAGTTGACGTTCAGGGTTTTCACCAACGAAGGCGAGATACTGATTGATCCGGTGGCACCGCTGGCTGGTCAGCAGTTTTTGCAGCAAACCGTTACCTACATCATCGAACATGATGGCAAGGTAAAGCTTCCTGTGCTTGGTTACATTCAACTGGCAAGCAAGACCATACGCGAGGCGGAAACAATGCTTGAACAGGAGTTTGCGCGGTATTACCATAACCCCTTCGTGCAAGTAAGGGTAATAAACAACCGTGTGATTGTGTTTACGGGAGGGCGCGGAGGCACATCGAATGTAATTTATCTCGAAAATCCAAATACAACCCTTATTGAAGCGCTTGCCCGGGCTGGTGGAATCTCAGATGGTAAAGCCTCAAGAATTAAGCTTATCAGGAAGGGTGAGGGAAGCGAGCCTAAGGTTTATTTAATTAATCTGGCAGATATTACAGGCGTAAATACCGGCAATATTGTTGTGCAGGCCAACGATATCATTTATGTAGAACCCCGGCCAAGGGTTGCCCTCCTGGTTTTGGAAAATATCACACCCTACATTTCAATTTTGACAGCAGCCCTTTTAGTTTATTCCTTGTTTAGGTAGAAAATGACCGGAAGCAACCTTAAGAAAATTCCTGAATTAAATGATGAGCTTGATTTAAAGCTTCTCATTTACATTGCCAAACGCAATATTCTTTTTCCCATTATTTTCCTGGTATTAGCATTTGCGGGTTCTTTCGTTTACCTGAGATACACTCCACCGGTTTATTCTACATCTGTCATTTTTCAATTGGGTACCGAAGATCAACTGAACCAGCTGATGACCCCTGTTTTTTTTCGGCAGGAGGATCAGATGGCCCAAAAGGTGGAACTCATCCGCTCATCGGTTTTCCAATATCGTGTCCTCTCTAAGCTTCCGCTTGAGGTCGGCTATTTTACAAGGGGAAGGGTATTAAATTTCGAGCTTTACTCAAAAAGCCCATTCCGAATAGAGTCAAATGTTAAAAATCCGGCGATTTATGGTGTACCAGTCGATATCGAATTCCTGAGCAACAATAATATTGAAATACATTACCAAATCTACGAAGGCTTACCTCAAAGAAAACTTTCCCAAATTGGGGAGTTGGTGCATCTTCCTGACCTGGATCTGAAAGTAGAACTAATTAGGGAAAACCCTACGCAAACGCTTTTCGATGAATTAGCGCGTAACAATTATTTCTTTGTTTTGCACAACCCCGACAATTTGTATGCAAAATATTCGCCTGCACTGAAGGTAAACATCCTGAATGCACCTGCAAGAACCATTATCATTAGCAAAACAGGAAATAACCCCAACAAGATTTCGGATATCGTAAATGCCATGGCCGCAGAGTTTAACCTGTTCGATCTGGAGGTTAAAACAGAAAGCTCGGACAAGATTCTCGAATTCATCGACCGGCAACTGGAGGTGGTGTTCAGTCAGTTGGCGCTATCAGAGTTAGAACTTGAGCGATTCCGAAAAGAACACAACATCGAAGAAGAAACCATTACTCCGCTTTCGTCAGTTCATGCACGTATTGGTGATTTAGAGAGTCAAATGGTGCAGCTTCAGATGGAGGAAAGTCTTTTGGTAGAAATAGATAAAGGAATAGCCGACGATGCAGGTATTGATGCTTTTAGTTTTATTGCATTACTTTCGGGCATTGAACATCGCGGTAATATTTCGGGTCTTTTGGGTGCTTTGCAAAATCAACTCATAGAGCGCGAAAGGCTGCTTTACGAAGTTACTCCAAACAGCCGCCAGATTGATGCTATCAATTTCCAAATCAATATTCAAAAGAGGATGTTGAAAGAGAGCATTCTCTCCCAAAGAAACAATATCCGGAGGCAAATTATCGATCTTGAAAACCGTTTGGCAGAGTTTGAATCCGTATTAAATGAAAGGGCCAACCGTGGCAACCTGATTGAGTTTAACCGCTTACAAAGAATTTTCAATATTAATGAACGGTTTTACAATCAATTGGTTGAGAAAAAGGCCGAACACAGTATTGCGAGGGCAGGACTGGTTTCTCAAAACATTATTTTAGAAAAGTCTGTACCACCCGGCAGCCCTATTGCACCCCAGACAAATACAATTTATTTGGGCAGCCTTTTGGGTGCATTGTTTCTTGGCTTGTTGATTATTTTATTGAAATACTTGTTTTACGACAAGATACCGTCTATCAACGAGATTTTCAAATATACAAAAACGCCTGTTCTTGGTGTTATTCCAAGACATAAGGGAGAGCTTGCAAAAAATCAGATTTTGGTAACTCAAAAACCAAAATCCATGATTGCGGAGTCCCTGAGGTCAATCCGCACCAACCTGCAATTCATCGACAATCAGCCTGGTGCCAAACTGATTGCTATTACATCTACCGTTTCGGGCGAAGGAAAGACTTTTTTCGCCTTGAATCTTGCCGGAATCCTGGCCTTTAGCGAAAAGAAGGTAATTCTGATCGACCTCGACATGCGCAAACCAAGTATTCACAAAGGATTCGACACCGAAAACCTCATGGGGGTAAGCACCATACTATCCGGAATTCATCAGATCGAAGATTGTATAAATAAGTCGCAGATAAGTAATCTCGACTTCATTAGCGCCGGTCCGATTCCGCCAAATCCATCCGAATTGATTTTGACGCCTAAGATGGAATCCATGCTGGAATATCTCAAAACCCACTACGATTATATTATTATCGACAATCCTCCGGTAGGGCTTGTTACCGATGGAATGAAAGGCCTGCTTTTAGCCGAATATCCGGTATATATTTTTAAAGCAAACTATTCGAGTCGCAATTTTATAAACAACGTAAACCGGCTCGTTTCTGAAAACAATTTAAAGAACATGAGCATAGTTCTAAACTATGTTGATCCGGAGTTTTCAAGTTTTGGTTACGGTCAGGGCTATGGCTTATATAGCAAATACGGTTCAGACTATTATGATGAACCAAAACTGGGATCACCAAAGAGGAATGGTATTTTAAGTGCATTTTCTAGAATTTTCAAATAGCTTGGTAAGGTATGATTGTTGAAACAACCGCTTTTGAGGGGCTGCTTGTGATTAAGCCACGGATCTTTCAGGACGAACGCGGACATTTTTTTGAATCGTGGAACGAAGATACTGCACGGGGAGCCGGCATTTATTACTCTTTCGCACAGGATAATCAGTCGATGTCGGCAAAAGATGTCCTTAGGGGCCTTCATTTTCAAATTCCACCCTATGAGCAGGGTAAATTAGTGCGTGTCATTTCGGGGTCGGTACTTGATGTAGTGGTTGACCTAAGAACCAAGCAGCCAACCTATGGCAAACACTTCAAAAAAATTCTTGATGGCCAAAGCCAAACCATGCTCTTTATTCCTCCCGGTTTTGCTCATGGCTTTAAAACGCTCGAAGACAATACCATTTTCTTCTATAAATGCACCAAAGTTTTTCATTCAAAACACGACAGGGTAATCCGATGGAATGATCCCGATCTGAATATCGACTGGGAGATTTCTCATCCCATCTTATCGGAAAAAGACCAAAACGCTCCTTTTTTCGGTGATTTTACCAGCCCGTTTTAAAATGAGTTCTTTCAACTTTGTTGACTTCTTACGATGAATGTTTCCAGCCACTTTGTAAACTATAGCTTCTTTTTTGTAGCTGCACTTTTGTTTTCTTTGCTGATCAATGGGTTGCTTCTCCGGTTCTCAAAAACCTTAGGTGTCCGCAACCACCAGGCAACCTTAGTGCGCTGGTCATCCACCTCAAAACCTTCGCTGGGCGGACTGTCGTTCTTTATTGTTTTTCTGGCAGCATTTGTCGGACTCCCCTTTTTTGCCCCTTCTGATTTTTCATTTTTCAACCTTCAGGCTGTAGGTATCATGGTGGCTGTTATCATTGGCTTTCTAACAGGGCTGTTTGACGACGCTTACAATACCCGGCCCTGGTTAAAGTTCGCCGGCCAATTATCTTGCGGGTTGGTGCTTATTGTTTGCGGGGTATATATTCAGTTTTTTCAACTGGAATATCTGAATTACCTGTTGACGCTTTTTTGGGTTGTCGGAATCATGAACAGTATAAACATGCTCGACAATATGGACGGGATTACCAGCATAACATCGTTTGGTATTTTAGGCTCCATGTTGGGAATAATTTTTGTTTCAGGCCAATTGTCGAACCCTTTGGGACTGATAATAATCGCCATCATGGGATCATTGGCCGGCTTTCTGGCTTACAACTGGCATCCCTCCAAAATGTATATGGGCGACACCGGAAGTCAGTTCCTGGGGATCATATTGGCCGGCTTTGGAATTATTTTTTTGTGGAATGGAGGAGGCCAGGGAACCGGTATCTCACCGTTGGGCAGTGTTTTAATGGTGGCCACGGCATTTGTCCTTCCGCTTGCCGATACCACCACTGTTTTTATTAAAAGAATTTCGAAAGGCTCAAGTCCGTTTGTAGGAGGAAAGGATCATACTACCCACCATTTGTGCTATGCAGGCTTGTCAGAAAGGCAGGTTAGTGCCGTTTTTATGATTTTTTCAACCCTATCTGCACTGCTGACCGTACGTATTTTTCACCAGGTTCTCAACCTGGCTGCTTACGGATACTTGCTCTACGCGGCCTTCCCCATCGCAGTGTTTATCTTCCTTTTTTTAGTTGCAGCACGGCCCGCTCCTGAGAAAAAATAAGGGGAATAGGCCGAACCATCTCAGATTATGCTCATTTACCCTAAAGTCAGAACAGCTTCAGGGTTTGACAATCCTAAAAATTTATTCCCCAAATAAGCTCAGAAGCCGGGGTACCTACGGGTGTTATAGTGACCCTGACTCCCACGTCAATTGGACTATAGAACCTGAACAAATGCATGTTTGCGGTAAGTTCCAATCCGTAAGTAAAAAACCTTGAATACATTGCAAAAGGCGACTGTCCGGTCTGTTCTACCAAAGTTAAAGTTGAAGCCTGGTCGAAAAACAAATTTGCGCTGAAACGGCGTAAGTATAAAAATCCGGGAATAGACGCATCGGGGTACCATATCGGGAGGGAATAATCGGCGCTAAAAACACCTATCTCGTTGTAAAACATGTGGACTAAGCCGCGGGGGTAAGCAATCAGGTTTGGGTACCCTAAAGTGATGGTGCCGGGTATTATGGTTGCAAATTGGTGTCTTTGCCAGGCTAATGAAAGCCTTAACGAGTGATGTCTGAACAAACCCGGGAAAAATCCTGCAGCCCTTGCTGAAAATACACTACCCATATTGGCGCCCCCAATTGGATTGTGCCTATAATTGACATCAATAAGTTGCGCCCAGCGGGGCCGCATGTCACGGGCTACCGAGCTGATTTGCCTTGAAGCAAATAGTCTGTACTGCATGGAATACATGTTGTTTCGCCTGAAAAAATCGGGGCTTTGCCTGGTTGGCTCAATATTGATATGTTCAAACCTTACAGAAGGTTGTAATCCATAGATCCATTCATGCCGCCTGAATCTTAAGGGCAGGCTTACTCCAAGGCTCAGGTTGTTTTCGCCGTAATAGAAAGGTATAAGGGAAAATCCATCCCGGTAATAACCCCGCCTGAGGCCCGTAGAAGCATTCAGCCCAATGACTGGGAACCATCCGAAATAGCTCAGTCCAACCGAAAACCTGCCCACTTGCTCCTGAACGTCGCGCTGGTACCCAACGGTAATAACTGATGTACTTAACAAATCCTGAAAATGCAGTGCAAGTCCTGGTCCAAGCATTTCAGCTCCCACATCAATAAAATACGGCGACCAGGAGTGCAGATTGAACAGATTCGGAAACCTCCTGAATGGCCTCACCTCCCTCTCAAACCTGGGCACATTGCTTCGAGTAATTGTTGCTGATTCTTGCTGAGCTATAGTTTCATAGAATCTTACAGAATGATTTTCGACCTTATCGAGTGGGGTACCCGGTAAGAGTTCGGCTAAATCCGATTTTGCAATTGAATATCCTGAGGATGAAAATTCCTGCCAAAACAAAATATTTTCTAAGGGGTGCATGATTGCATGGCGGGCACCGAATCGGGAGGTTACCAATTTGCGAACCGAATTATCGGATCGGTCCAGCCTGTAAATGGCTTCCAGCCCCGAAAAGGCTCCTGTAAACAGAATATCACCATCATAGGTAAATGATGGCCGGGATATTTCAACATGACCCGCATCAAAAACTTCCTGAAAACCGCCTTCAAAAACATCGGCCAATACGATCCTTTTGCCCGATTCGTTTAATGCAATGGCAGCAAGGGTACGGTTATCGGGGTGCCAGGCAGGAGTCATCAGAAAGTCGTTACCGGGCATGCTGAGCCGGGATATTTCTTCACCGTTTTCAGCATTGAGAATTACTATGGAAAAGCGGTAATACTCGTCGGTACCAGCAACAGCAATCATGGAACCACCGGGCGATAAAGAGGGTGCAAAAAAGCGTGTTTTGTGGGTTAACCTCCTACGTTGGCCGGTGTTAAAACAAAACTCATGAACCTCCGACCACGAAAGGTGCTCCCAACGAGCATTGGTGCGCGATTCGGTCCAGATTACTTTGCCGGAGCCTGCAGTAAATCCATGTGAATTAACAGGGCCGGGAAAGAACAACACGCTTTCACTGCCATCGGGATACAAAGCCACCACATGCGGTATCTTGCGCAGACCGGTCTTCAATGCGACAATGATGGAGTCGTTAACAAAAGATGGATAGCGGTACTCGGTGTACAATTCGTGCCAGGGATTCAGAATTTGCAGTGTCGATGGCTGAATTTTGGCGTCCTGAGCTCTCCAGGCGCTGTCTAACATTTGGAATGTATTGTGGTAAAGCATATCAGAACTTAACCCTGTATAGCGTCTCAACCTGTTGGAGAAAGGTCGTAGCGAGAGGGGCATACGACCCACCCTGTTTAAAATACTGTCGAAAACTTCGGCACCATGATTTTCCCTTGTATATGAAATCATTTGATATCCAAGCGAATAGAAACTCGGAACCCGATCCCTAAATGAGCCAAAAAAAGCCTTGTCGAACGAAAATGGCCCCCTTTCAAGCACCTGAGCCCTCAACCCTTGTTCGAATACGGGCAACCTGCCCCGACCGCTTGGCGACAATCCTGTTTCAACAGCCACAGCATCGCCTTCGACAAACCACATGGGCATGAACAATCCGAAAATTGCCCCGGTGGCCTGCTCCCCAAAAATAAAAGAAAGTACCCGGGTAAGGCCCTGATTCATCTTATCTATTTGCACAACATGTCTGAATTCGTGTATTGCCAACTGTTCGATCCAATCGTGCGAATCGTTGTTTTGAGGGGGGTTTGTAAACATCTCGATACGACGGGGAGCCCACGAAACAAATCCATTGGGCACTACCGTTTGGTTATGGAGAATAACCGACACCCGCCCCGGAGTGTGACCCAGGGTTCTTGACCCGTGCTCATAGGCAAATTCAAGCACATCGGCCACATAGCCTCCCTGCTCCTCAAACCCTTCCGGGAAAATTACCTGAAAATTTTCCGTATTGATTTGTTGCCACCGGATGGAACCCGGCGCCTGTCCCCAGATAAAAAACTGGCCGATGGCCTTACCATGCAACCCAATAACAGTAAAAGCTACGAGGATGCATAACCGTGAAAATTTAAGCATGGTTGGAGTAGTTTTAAGTGGTCTTTAAGTTGTCAGAGTGGTTATCCTGATAATTGGCTTCAATAAAGCGCCAAAGCGATTCATCGGGCACCCGGGCAACTACTACTACCAGTTCTTTCCTTACCGGGTGAATAAATTCCACGCTTCGGGAATGCAGATGGATACTGCCATCGGGGTTGCTCCGGTCGAACCCATACTTCAAATCTCCTTTTATCGGACAGCCAATGGCAGCTAACTGAGTCCTTATCTGGTGATGCCGGCCGGTAATCAGTTCCACTTCCACCAGCGTATAATGGTCAGACCGACTCAAAACCTTATAATGCAACTCCGCCATTTTTGCTCCCGGAGCCGATGCCTCAACCACATACGATTTATTCTGCTTTTCGTTCTTCAAAAGGTAGTTCACAAGCCTGCCTTCGCCCGTCAATTGCCCACTTTTCACTACCGCCCAGTACTTCTTTTTTAATTGCCGCTGGGCAAGCATCGCGTTTAGTCTTGTGAGCGCCTTCGATGTCCGGGCAAAAAGCACCAGGCCGCTGGTCGGCCTGTCGATGCGGTGAACCACTCCAAGAAATACAGCTCCGGGCTTGTTGTACTTTTCTCCAACATAGACTTTCAGTAAATCGACAAGCGGCACATCGCCGGTCTTATCCCCCTGAACTATTTCTGAAGGATTTTTATTTATCACAATCACATGATTGTCCTCGTATAAAATCCTGTCGGATATACTGAAGGAAAGATCCTTTGTCATGCGGAAGTTTGTTTGTGGCAGGATTTACCAAAAAATCAGATGGGAGGATTAATAATTGGCTGGATTAAAATGGCCAGAAATTATTATCGTACCAAACCTTTTCGGTCAGTTCGCGGTTGAGTTCAATCAGCATTTTATGATGCCCCCTTTCCCAATCGGCAAGCCATTTGTACAATTCCTTCTCGTTTTTGTCGGTGGCTTCCTCAGCCCTTGCGCTATATGCCTCAATCGACTTTGTTTCGAGGTCGATGGCGGCCGAAATTGCTGCAGCCTCAAAGCCCGCACCGGATACGGCTTCGATTATTTTTTTTGAAAGAACGATTTGTGCGACCTGGCCTGCGGCAGTGTCTTCAGGGTAACTAAGCTTCTCAAAAGATTGTGTTTTCTGATATCCTGACAGTTGTTTCGAAAGAAATTCGATGTGTGTTTTCTCCTCTACGGCCATTAATTCAAAAATCCGGCGTACCTCGGCGCTTTGCGTTTGACCGGCTACTGTGGAATATAGCGACATGGCTCTATGTTCCATGATGATCGCGATCTTGAGTGTTTCCACCACTTTTGGGTTGCTCATAATGCAGGGTTTTTAGATTTATAATGTCAGTTTAAAACAAATTTAAACTTTTGAGTGACAGGTTTAACTTTCCCAAAATAAAAAAACCCTGATTTGCCACCTGAGAAATGGATTACCTTAGCCTAAAAATTAGCTACTGATTATGCAATGGGATATTGAAAGAGCTGTTGCCGGCCTGTTCAGGTCATGGCGGGGAACTGAACCAGATTCCTTAAGCGAACTGCCTCCATCGGGCTCCAGCAGGAAGTATTTCAGGATTTTATACGGCAATGAAAGCTGCATTGCGGCTTTTAATCCCGATCTGCGCGAAAACGTTGCTTTCATCTCACTAACCCGCCATTTTACCGAACTCGGCCTCCCTGTTCCAAAAATATTGGCCACTGAGGCCGATGGTCATTGCTACCTGTTAACCGATCTGGGCAACACAAACCTGTTTACTCTTTTGCCGCACGACCCGGCCGTGAAAAAATTCAATTCTGACATCATTCAGTTGTACAAAAAATCGCTCGAATGGCTTCCGGAGTTTCAGATAAAAGTCGCTAAAAACCTTGATTTCAGCGTTTGCTATCCGCGACCGTCGTTCGACCGCCACTCCATGATGTGGGACTTGAACTATTTTAAATATTATTTTTTAAAAATTTCGGGTGTGGCTTTCGATGAGCAAAAGCTTGAGGATGATTTCGAACGCTATGTAAACCAGCTTTTGCAGGTTCCGGCGGATTTTTTCCTATACCGCGATTTTCAGTCGCGCAACATCATGATTGTTGACGGTGAGCCGCACTTCATCGACTATCAGGGAGGCCGGCGCGGAGCCTTGCACTACGATGTAGCCTCCCTGCTATTTGATGCCAAAGCAAATATCCCACCTGCCCAGCGATTGGAATTGCTCGATTTTTATATTAACACCCTTGGCCAACGGATGGAAGTGGATGAAAAAAAGTTCAGGAAGGATTTTTTTGATTTTGCCCTGATTCGAATCATGCAGGCTTTGGGGGCTTATGGGTTCAGAGGGGGAGTTGAGCGAAAAACCCTGTTTTTGCAGAGTGTTCCGTTTGCACTGCAAAATCTCAGGTGGCTTACCGAAAACGACCTCCTGCCACAAACAACGCCCTATCTGAACCAACTCATCGGCAGGTTGGCAGCTCAGGCTCCTTTGGAAATCACAATGGCCCCAGCCTATCCGGGCTTAAGCGTCCACATCAGAAGCTTTTCTTATAAAAATGGCATCCCACCTGACGAGTGGGGGCATGGAGGAGGCTTTGTTTTCGACTGCCGGTCGCTTACAAACCCCGGGCGGATGCCAAAGTTTAAACCACTAACAGGAAAGGATGCAGCGATTGCTGAATTTCTTGAAAACCAGGAGGAAGTCAGGGTTTTCCTTCAACAAGCCGGCACCATGAGTCATAATGCCGTTAAAAATTATCAGGACCGGGGCTTCAACCACCTGATGATCAGCTTCGGATGCACAGGCGGACAACACCGTTCGGTTTACTGTGCCGAAACTCTTGCAAGGCAATTAAAAAAACTTCATCAGGTCCATATAGACCTGGTTCATTGCCAGGAGAAACAGTGGCCAAAAACAAACCCATAGCATGAAGGCCATGATTTTTGCAGCCGGATTGGGCACCAGGATGCACCCGGTAAGCGAGCATACACCCAAGGCGCTGGTAGCACCTGCCGGAAAACCCATGCTGCAATTGGTAGCAGAAAAGTTGATCAAAGCAGGAGCCACACATATTGTGGTAAACACCCACCATCACAGCGAGAAGGTGCGGAATTTTGTAAATGGTTTACATTATCCTGGTGTAAGGTTTTCCATTTCCGACGAATCTGACCAGCTTCTCGATACCGGTGGGGGGCTGCTCAAGGCCAAAGAACTTCTGGATGGCAACGACCCGATTATTTTGCACAATGTTGACATTTTATCGGATGTTGATCTTGCGGCTATGCTTCGGCTCCACATGAAAAACGATTCCCTTGCTACTCTGGCAGTAAGCAACCGGGCGGCCGGGCGGGTGTTTTTGTGGGACGGCGGCTTACAACTGGCAGGTTGGGAAAACACCAAAACAGGTCAAAAAATCCTATGCAACGCAAGTAACGAAACCATGTTGAAACCCATTGCCTTCAGCGGTATTCACATTGTAAGCCCAAAAATCTTTTCGCTGATTAACGAAACGGGTGTATTCTCCATAACGCCGCTTTATCTCCGGCTGGGGCAGAATCAGAAAATAATAGCATTTGAGCACAATCCTGAAAGATGGATCGACATTGGCACGCCCGAAAAATTACAGACAGCCCGCAGGCTTCTTGAGCAGTTTCCAAATGTTTTCTGACCAAAAAAAGGTTTTGGCAGGTGTACAGGTTTACAAAAAGCCTACATTTATGGATTAAACCATAATGAAACTATGGAAAGCTTCCTGGGGTCGATTGCCGACCTGATCCTCGAAAAATATCCGGAAAAAACAGGGCAACTCTGCGTAGTAACACCCAACCGGCGGGCCGGGTATTTCCTCCAAAACCATTTTGCAAAAAAAGTAAACCGGCCCATGTGGGCACCTGCATTTTTGAGCATCGAGGATTTTGCAAACCGCATCAGCGGATACCACATTTTAGACCATACCAGCCTGTTGTTCGAATTTTATGAGATATACCGGACCCACGAAAATGACCATACAGATAGTTTGCCCGATTTTTTAAACTGGGCAGGCGTGCTGCTGCGCGATTTCGATGAAATAGAATCTTCTTTGGAGAACCCCGAAGGCTTGTATAGCTACCTGAACGATGCCAAGCGACTTGAAAACTGGAACCCCGACGGTGCCGAACTTACCGGATTTCAAAAACGACACCTGGCATTTTTCGAAAAATTCAATCTCTGGCACACCGCACTAAAGAACAAACTAGAAGCCAAAAATCTGGCATTTCAGGGTATGTCGTTCAGCAAGGCAGCACAACTGATAAAAACAAAACAGGCAGACCTGCCCTGGCAAAAGGTGATTTTTGCGGGTTTCAACGCCTTAAACCCTTCCGAGGAACGCATCATCCATACGCTTTTGAAAGAAGGCGTAGGCGAAATATTTTGCGATTCAGACCCATATTACGAAAATAATGCCAACCACGAAGCCGGGCATTTTATCAGGCTGTATCGGAAAAAATGGAATATTACCCCCCTTACCAACCCATCAACAGGCTTTCATACAACAAAAAAAATCAGGATTTTTGGAATAGCACGCAACGTGCTTCAGGCACAACTTGCAGGCAACCTGCTCGATGAGTGCCCGGAGATATCTTCCAATATCGAAACAGCAGTAGTGCTTGCAAATGAATCCTTGCTGGGCTCTGTACTCCAGGCAATTCCCCAACGGATAACTTCCCTCAACGTTACCATGGGGTTTCCCCTCAGGCAAACAAACCTGTACGGATTTTTAGAAGCTTTATTTCAACTTCAACTATCGGCAGGACGATACGTGCAGGCCAGGAACGAAAACAACCTTGCTTTTTACTATAAAGACCTGATCCGCTTTTTTTCGAACCCGTGTACATGGTTGTTGTGGGTTTCAGCCGACAGGAAAGGATTGTCGGAGACTTTATTACAAAAGATTGGTCAATCGAACCGAACCCTGTACCGGTTTTCCGATTTGATAAATCTTTTCGGTAAAGATTCCGGGTTTGATGAAACATTTTCCTTTCTTTCAAAAAATTGGAACGAACCTGGGTTTAAAATAATTCCGGAGCTGAGTCAAATTTTAAGTAAGATGGAGCAGGCTATCCGGGAAAAATCGCAGGCAACTCCGGATGAATTGCAGGCAAGTCCTTTTCTGGCCGATTATGAAGGTCTGTTTTACGTTGGTCGTATCCTGCAAAACCTGGGATCTATTGTTCAAGTAGGCAATATAATAGAAAGCGCCGGCACCTTTTGGCAGATTTTAAAGCAAAGCCTAGCCGATACACGCATTGCTTTCTCCGGCGAGCCGGTTGAAGGTTTGCAGGTTATGGGCCTGCTCGAAACCCGCAACCTCGACTTTAAAAACATCATCTTGCTTTCGACAAACGAAAAGGTTCTTCCCAAAGCTAAAACTTTCGAATCATTTATTCCTTTCGATGTGAAGCGCAAATTTGGTTTACTGGTCCACTCCGATCAGGATGCCATTTATGCCTATCATTTCTACAGGCTGTTGCAGCGGGCTGAGAATGTCTTTTTGATTTACAATACCGAGTCGGGCGGCCTGGGTGGAGGAGAAAAAAGCCGTTTCATCACCCAACTCCAGTTCGAACTCAGGAGGTTCAATCCCGGCATTACATTAGATGAACAAATAGTGAGCCTCGATCCGGGCTCCGCAACGCGACCGTGGGTAATCTCCATCCAAAAATCACAGGAAGTACTGGACAGGCTTTCGCAAATGGCCGAAACAGGCATCTCGGTTTCGTCGTTGAACACGTTTATTACCTGTCCTTTGCAATTTTACTTTGAAAAAGTGGCCCGTCTTACCGAAGCTCAGGAAACGGAAGAAACCCTCGAAGCAAGTACCATGGGAAGTGTTATCCATGGGGTGTTGGAAGAGCTTTTCAAACAGTTTGAGGGAAAAGTGTTGCAATATCGGGATGTGGATGAGATGTTTCCGAAGATAGAGGCGCTTTGTGTAATGCAATTTTCCAAACACTACCCCGAAGGCGAAATTAACCGGGGAAAAAACCTATTGTTAGTGAACCTGGCAAAACACCAGATCAGCAGATTTTTGAAAATTGAAAAAGAGTTTCTCACCAAACTGCAACAAGAAAACCGCAGTCTAACCATATTAAAAACCGAAGCTTCTTTACAGGGGAGCATACAGATTTTGGTTGCCGGCCATCTAAAAAACATCGCCATTGCAGGGAAAGCCGACCGGATTGACCGCCTGAGAGAGACTATCAGGATTATCGATTACAAGACCGGCAAAGTGGAGCCAAGAGACCTGCTCCTGAAATCTATCGACGATCTGGTTGAGGAAAAGGGATACGACAAAATATTTCAGTTGCTCACATACACCTGGATGTTCCGGCAGATGCAAAGTGAAACCAATGTAGAATCGGGCATAGTTTCATTAAGAAACCTCACAAGGGGTTTTATGAGAGTTAAATCCGAAAGCGCCCCGGAATCAGAATTTGACCTTATGGAATCCTACCAAACTCAACTTGTGAAGTTGCTTGAAGAGATGTTCGATCCCCAAACAGCTTTTGAACAAACCCCTCACAGGAAAAATTGTTCCTTCTGTCCGTTTACGGCAGTATGCGGGCGATTGGATTAAGGTTTTAAACCCGCTTTCGGGTCAGGAAATAAGCTTCCTGGCCTCCTCAATGATACGCTGCAGGCCCTCTGGATTCTTGCCTCCGGCTGTGGCAAAAAATGCTTGTCCTCCTCCCCCACCCTGGATATGAACAGCCAGCGAACGAACCATGTTTCCGGCATGGAGGTTTCGTTCTTTTACAAGGTTTTCAGAAATCATGATGGCAAAACCGGGTTTTCCGTCCGACGAATAACCCAGCACCAACAGCATGTTATCGATTTTCGATTTCAGAGCAAAGGCAAGGTCTTTGGCCATCTCGGCATTTACTTCGGCACAATGCCCGATAAAGTTTATGCCGTTGATTTTTTCGGCCTTTTCCACCATCCCATCAACCATCAGTATGGCCTGTTGCCTCTGGTAACCATCCAGCTTTTTACGGAGCTCATCGTTTTGCTCCAGGATTTGCATCAAGGTTTGTGTGGCACTTTTTGGATTTTTAAGTATGGTTCTCAGTTCGGATAGCTCATAGAGCTTCTGATTAACAAATTTCTCGGCAGCCTCACCTGTAACCGCCTCAATACGTCGTACACCGGCAGCAATAGCTCCCTCCGAAACAATACGAAACAGGCCAATCTGCCCGGTGAAGTGAACATGAGTACCGCCGCAAAGCTCGGTGGAAAAGTTGCGGTCAAAAGCTACCACCCGAACCTTTTCTCCGTATTTTTCGCCAAACAGGGCAACCGCATTCATGCTTTTTGCCTGTTGCATATCCAGGTCGCGATGGTCTTCCTGGGGTATATTTTCTCTGATCTTTGCATTTACAATATGCTCTATCTGTTGGATCTCCTCCGGCGTTACTTTAGAAAAATGCGAAAAATCAAACCTGAGTCTTTCCTCATCAACAAGAGAACCTTTTTGCTGCACATGGGTGCCAAGAACCTGGATCAAGGCTGCATGCATCAGGTGGGTGGCCGTATGGTTGCACTCGGTTAACTTCCGTTTACCGGCATCTACTTTTGCCAAAAATTTAAAAGGAAGATCCAGCGGAAGAGTTTCGGCAAGATGTACAATCAGGTTGTTTTCCTTTTGCGTATCAATAATTTCGATCCGAACGCCATTACTTGCAGTGAGCCAGCCACGGTCGCCGACCTGACCGCCCGATTCGGCATAAAAGGGCGTTTTGTCGAGCACCAACTGAAAAAATGATTTTCCCTTGCCCGACACTTTCCGGTATTTTATGAGTTCTACCTCAGCCTCTAAAAATTCGTAACCGAGGAATTCTGTTTCTGCCATTGCGGGGCGAACTTCAATCCAGTCGCCGGTTTCGACAGTGGCGGCAGTTCGGCTTCGCAACTTCTGATTTTCCATACCCGCTTCGAAACCTGGCATGTCAACATCCCAATTTTGTTCTTTGGCCATCAGGCAGGTGAGATCAACAGGAAACCCATAAGTGTCGTACAATTCAAAAGCAAATTGCCCGTCGATAATTTTCTGGTTGGGATGCTGCGCGATATACTGTTCAAACTTTTGTATTCCCAGGGCGAGGGTTCTTAGAAAAGCTGTTTCTTCCTGTTCAATGACTTTTTCGATAAGGCTCTGCTGTGCAACCAGCTCAGGAAAAGCCTCCCCCATTGTTTCAACCATAACAGGAACCAACTTGAAAACAAAGGGTTCGCGAAACGACAGGAAGGTATAACCATAGCGTATTGCCCTCCTCAGGATGCGCCTGATTACGTAACCTCCCTTGTTGTTCGAAGGGGTTTCGCCATCGGCTATGGCAAACACAACAGCACGTAGGTGGTCGGCTACAACGCGCATGGCAATATCACTCATCTGGTTGCTGCCATAAGGGATACCGGTCATTTTGGAGAGCTTCTGAATATACGCCTGAAAAATGTCGGTATCGTAATTCGACTTTTTCCCCTGCAGCGCCATGCAAAGGCGCTCGAAGCCCATGCCGGTGTCGATGTGTTTTTCGGGAAGCGCTTTTAATTGGCCGTTGCTCATGCGATTGTACTGAATAAACACCAGGTTCCATATCTCAACAACCAATGGATGGCCTGTGTTGACCAGGTTCTTCCCTGGCAACATCGCCCGCTCTTTATCTTCCCTCAGATCAACATGAATTTCGGAACATGGTCCACAAGGGCCTGTATCGCCCATTTCCCAAAAATTATCTTCTTTGCCCGCAAAAACAATCCTGTCTTCGCTCAGAATTTCTCTCCAATACCCATTAGCTTCCTTGTCGGGCTCCAACCCGTCGGCTTTGTCACCTTCAAAAACCGAAACGTACAACCTGTCTTTGTCAATTTTATAAACCCCGGTAAGTAGTTCCCAAGCCCATTGTATTGCCTCCTTTTTGAAATAATCGCCAAAACTCCAATTACCTAACATCTCGAACATGGTATGATGGTAGGTATCATGGCCCACCTCTTCGAGGTCATTGTGTTTGCCCGAAACCCTGAGGCATTTTTGAGTATTTGCAATCCGATGTTGATTGGCCGATTTGTTTCCAAGAAAAATATCTTTGAACTGGTTCATCCCAGCATTTGTAAACATAAGGGTCGGATCATTTTTTACGACCATTGGCGCTGAATTAACGACTAAGTGTTTTTTTGATCCAAAAAAATCAAGAAAGGCCTTTCGAACTAAATTGGATTCCATTGAGTATGAGCAGTTTTTTTTGTTTTTTTTACAAAGTGGGAGGGCAAAAGTAAGTTATTTTTGTGTAGTTTTGCAATATCAAAGTATGGGTTGCGTTTCTATATCACAGGACAGCTTCCCATATAGTTGTTTTTTATAGATTGCTGCATCGCTTATTATAAAACTTTAGCTATGGGTAAGAAAGTAAAATACCAATTTAACACCAAGTCGCTCGCAGTTGAAAAAGTAAGCGAAACCTTTTGGGACAAGTTAAGAGGGTTTTTACGCATTGTGTTGTCAGGGATGGTCTTTTCGATCGTGGTTCTAATAATCGGTTATACTTTTTTTGATTCCCCCGAAGAAAAAGCATTAAAACGTGAAATAAACCAATACCAAACTCAGTACGCAATTTTAAATGATCGGCTGGAGATTTTTGAAAGTGTAGTTTCAGATTTGCAGGAGCGCGATGATCATATTTACAGGGTTATTTTTGAGGCAGAGCCTGTACCAAGCACAGTACGCCTGGCTGCTTTCGGAGGAGCCGACAGGTACAGCCATTTGGAAGGACTGAGCAACAGTGAAATGATTGTTTCCACTACGCAGCGTGTTGACCGCATTGCCCGCCAGCTTTACGTTCAGTCGAATTCGTTTGATGAGGTTTTCGAAATGGCTTTAAACAAGGCCGATATGCTTGCCTCAATTCCTGCGATTGTACCTATAGCAAGTGCTACTGATCGCCTGGTTTCAGGTTTTGGTTACCGGATTCACCCAATCTTTAAAAAATTGAGGATGCACACGGGAGTTGACTTTACAGCACCCGTCGGAACCCCAATTTATTCCACAGGGAATGGTGTAGTTATTCGTGCTGAGCGCGACAATTCAGGATATGGCCTCATGGTAGAAGTTGATCATGGTTTTGGCTACAGAACCCTGTATGCCCACCTGAGCCAAATAAGCGTAAGGCCAGGCCAGCGCGTTTCGAGAGGCGAGGTTTTGGGATTGGTTGGCAACACCGGACTTTCAGCCGGCCCGCACCTTCATTATGAAGTAATTCGCAACGGACGCAAGGTCAATCCGGTTCACTATTTCTTCAACGACCTTACTCCGGAAGAATTCGAACACATTTATGAGGTGGCCTCCAGGGTAAACCAGTCACTTTCTTAAAGATTTTTTTCAGATTCTTAAAGTCCCGGCTTGTGTCCGGGTTTTTTTATGTAACATGGCAGCATGGTAACAGAATAAGGCTTGCAATTTAGTTGATGCAATCCTTATTCCAAGGTGCTAAACCATGGCAAGGATTTATTATTTTTACTGGTCAATTTTTCTATGGTGCAAAAAGGCAATCACAACCCCGAACGACTGTATTATTCTATTGGCGAGGTATCTCGAATGTTCGGGGTAAACACCTCGTTGATCAGGTTTTGGGAAAAGGAATTCGAAATTATTAATCCCAGAAAAAACAAAAAGGGAACCCGGTATTTTACGCCTCAGGATGTTGACAACTTTCACCTGATTTACCATTTGGTGAAGGTTAAAGGATATACGCTTCAAGGTGCCAAGGAAATGCTAAAGAACAACCCCGAGCAACTTCAGCGCGATTTTGAAATAGTGAAATCTCTTGATAAAATTCAAAAGTTTCTTTTGGAATTGAAAGATGCATTATAAAATCATTTAATTATCCAGTTTATGATAGTAGTAACCGGTGCTGCAGGCTTTATTGGAAGTTGCCTGGTAAACAAGCTCAACAACAAAGGTTTTGTTGACATTGTTCTTGTTGACGATTTTACCAACAGCACTAAAAATCTGAACTTATCAAATAAGATCTTCCGGCAAAAGGTCGATCGCTCTGTTTTTTTCGAATGGCTCTGTGAAAATCATCAAAGCGTAACCTTTATTTTTCACCTGGGAGCGCGCACCGATACAACTGAATTCAGGAAATCGGTTTTTGATGAATTGAACCTAAACTATTCGAAACAGCTGTGGCTGGATTGCGTCAAATATGAGCTTCCACTGGTGTATGCATCATCAGCCGCTACATACGGCGCTGGCGAATACGGTTACAACGACGACCACTCACTCACAAGCATGCTGAAGCCGCTGAATCCTTATGGCGAGAGTAAAAACGATTTCGACAAATGGGTACTTGAACAAAAAAACCGCCCTAACTTTTGGGCCGGAATAAAGTTTTTCAATGTTTTCGGCCCAAATGAGTACCATAAGGGTCGTATGGCTTCTGTGGTGCTCCATACATTCCGACAAATTTCCGAAACCGGCCAAATGAAACTCTTTCGTTCGCACAGACCTGATTTTAAGGATGGTGAACAGAGCCGCGATTTTGTTTATGTAAAGGATGTGGTGAACGTCTTGTTCTTTTTGTTGGTATCAAAAAAACATTCGGGAATTTATAACCTGGGAACCGGCCAGGCCAGAACCTTTTTAGATTTAACAAAAGTCACCTTCAACGCGCTCAACAAGGAACCAATAATAAGTTTTATTGACACTCCGGCAGATATCCGTCAAAACTATCAGTATTACACCCAAGCAAATATGGATAAACTCTTGGGAATAGGTTTCACTGCCCCATTTTATTCCCTTGAGGAGGGCGTTCGTGATTATGTGCAAAATTACCTGATGGTCAATGCCTGGTATTAAGGCCCCCGTTGCGGTGGTGTTCAAGTGAGATTCCTTGCATCTCTACATAGGCCATTAGTTCGGGAAAAAATGTCCTGAATTCGTTTTCAAAATCCTCATAGTGCTTTACCAGGTCATCTACAGCATTTTCCATTCCCGATTTGAATGGTGTACGACTGGCCATTCCTTCGAAATGAACCCGCAGGCGGTCCAGATCGGCATAGTTGACCAGCCAGTTGGACGACACCATGTAAGGCAATGCGTTTTTTGCCCGAACAGGCAGCAGGAAATAGTTCTTCAGTAATACATTGTATGCCTGCTTTACAAAACGGGTAAGCGAGTGCCTTGAGTACTCACTCCAATATTTTGCCAGGTAATGGTCGTAAAACATATCGACCACAACCCCCGAATACAGGCGATACTTGTTGCGCAACCGCATTTTACTCTGCTCAATTATGGGATGTGTGTCGGTGAAAGTGTCAATTTTACGATGCAGCATAAAGCCTTCAACTATACCCTGATGGAAGTTATCAATTTGGCGACCCTTTACCATGTCGGCAATTAAATTTCCGAGCAAAATATCTTCGCTTTCACCGGAAAGATAGGTATGTGCCAGCAGGTTCATGGGTAATAGAAAAACTTTCGAAAGTTAGCTAAGTTTTTTAATAATTTGTCAGGCTAATGCTACGATTTTTCCAAATAATAATAACAATATGAAGAATTTAGGCTGGTAGCAAATTTTATTTAGTTTTGCGTATAGCAAATATTAATCCAAAAATAAAACACACCCTGGTTTTATGCAAAAAATATTGTTACTGGGATATGAGGCAATTGCACAGGCAGGAATAGATGCCGGAATGTCTGGCATTTTTTCATATCCCGGAACCCCAAGCACCGAAATTACGGAATTTGTACGATCATCGAAGGAAGCCAAGAAAAGAGGCATTGTTGCAACCTGGTGTTCGAATGAAAAAACAGCAGCAGAAACGGCCCTTGGTATGTCGTATGCAGGTAAGCGAACCATGACCTGCATGAAGCACGTTGGGTTGAATGTTGCCGCCGATGTTTTTTTGAATGCGGCCATCACCGGTGCCAATGGCGGAATTTTGTTTGTTGTAGCCGACGACCCCTCCATGCATTCTTCGCAAAACGAACAAGACTCACGGGTTTATGGGAAATTTGCCATGGTGCCGGTTCTGGAGCCCTGCAATCAGCAAGAAGCCTACGATATGGTGCATTATGGGTTCGACTTCTCCGAAAAGTTCCAGATACCGGTAATGATACGCATTACAACCCGGCTGGCTCATTCCCGGACCGGAATTGTGCGTAAACCGGTGCGCTCCCAGAACCACTTGTCTCTTCCGAAGAATCTAAGGCAATTTGTTCTTCTTCCTTCGATTGCCCGGAAGCAGTATGAGTTACTTGTTGGAAACCAATCTGCATTTCATGATGAATCTCAAAAGTCAGCTTTCAATACCTATACCCCCGGCAACAACAAGAGTATGGGAATTATAGCTTGTGGATTGGCACACAACTACCTGATGGAAAATTATCCCGATCGTCAGGTTCCGTATCCCGTGGTAAAAATTTCACAGTACCCGCTTCCGCAAAATCACATCCGAAGGATTTACGAGGAATGCGACAGCCTGTTGGTTCTTGAGGAAGGGTATCCGGTAGTGGAAGAGATGCTCAAAGGATTTCTTGACCTGGGTAAGCCGGTGCATGGCCGACTCGACGGAACTATTGTTCGGACAGGTGAACTGAACCCCGGCAGGGTGGCTACAGGTTTGGGATTGGAAACCCCCGAAAACATTCCTGCCCCATCGGTGGTCACTTCGCGCCCACCTTCAATGTGCAAAGGATGTTCGCATATCGACAGTTTCAATGCCCTGAATGAGGTGATTGAGATTTACGGAAGAGGGCGGGTATTTTCCGATATTGGGTGTTATACCCTGAGCGCACTTCCGCCGTATGAGTCAATCAACACCTGCGTGGATATGGGAGCATCCATCACCATGGCAAAAGGAGCAGCAGATGCCGGCCTTATTCCGGCAATTGCCGTGATAGGCGACAGCACCTTTACCCACTCAGGCATGACAGGCCTGCTCGATGCCATTAACGACAATTCGAATATAACTGTTATCATCCTCGACAATGAAACTACCGGAATGACCGGAGGTCAACCTTCATCTGCTTCGGGGAAAATAGAGAATATTTGCCGTGGATTGGGAGTTGAAGAAGACCATATACGTGTAATCAAGCCCTTGCACAACCAGCATGAGGAAAATGTGCGAATTTTGAAAGAGGAAATAGAATATCGTGGAGTGTCGGTAGTAATTCCAAGAAGGGAGTGCATACAAACACTCAACAAGAGGATGCGTGAAAAATTTAAGAAAAAAGCAGAGGTCAGAGGCAATTAACATACCAAAAAAAGGAGTTGAAAATGAAAAGCGACATTATTTTAGCCGGTGTAGGAGGTCAGGGTATTCTTTCAATTGCTGCAACCATTGGGTATGCAGCCGTTGAATCAGGCCTTTTCCTGAAACAATCCGAAGTTCATGGTATGAGCCAAAGGGGTGGCGATGTGCAATCACATTTAAGGTTATCGGATAGAGATATTTCATCTGACCTTATTCCTAAAGGAAAGGCAGATTTAATCATTTCGGTCGAACCCATGGAGGGGCTCAGATACATACCCTATTTAAAAAAAGGAGGCTGGCTCGTAACCAATACGAAGCCCTTTAAAAACATAGCCAAATATCCAAACGAACCCCAATTATTGGCTGAAATAGCCGCCCTTGAAAACAAACTAGCCCTGAATGCCGACCAAATTGCATCAGAATTGGGCAGCATCAAAGCCGCCAATATGGTTATTCTGGGTGCCGCCACCCCTTTCATAGAAATAGAGTTTGAGATGTTCGAATGTGCCATCAAGGTAATTTTCGGCACGAAAGGAGAAGAAATAATAACAATGAACCTGAAGGCACTCCAGGCCGGACGGAATTTTGCCAAGAATGTGATAAAATAATTATCGCAACCTGCCTGAGAATGGCAGGTTTTTTTAAAATTTTTCATTATCCTTACAACTTCATGATGCAACAACTTACTTAGTTTAATTGTTAAATTATTCTTGATCTGAACTGCCCTGAAGGCAACATTTCCTAATAGCTTGTGGGTGATTACCAGATCTGACAGAATGAAGAAATTTCCAAAAAACCAAAAACTACCATTTTATGATTACAAATAATTTCATTAAACGTCATGTTGGTTTAAGTGGCCAGGATATGGCCTTTATGCTTAAAAAAACCGGTTTTACAAGCATCGAAGAACTCATTGGCAAAACCATACCGGCTACCATCAGGTTGAAAAAAGACTTGAATTTACCGGATGGGCTCAATGAATATGAGTACCTGATGCACATACGGGCCATCGGAGCCAAAAATAAAGTTTATCGAAGTTTTATTGGTTTAGGGTACTACAACACCATACTTCCCGGAGTAATTCAACGCAATATTCTTGAAAACCCAGGTTGGTACACAGCTTATACTCCTTATCAGGCCGAAATTTCGCAAGGAAGACTGGAAGCCTTGTTAAACTTCCAAACGCTTATTTCGGACCTTACGGGTTTAGAGATTGCCAATGCCTCGCTGTTGGATGAAGCCACTGCCGCTGCCGAGGCAATGATTATGCTTTTCAATGCCCGGCCCAAAGAAGCGTTAAAAGCCGGTGCCAACAAATTTTTTGTTTCCATGCGGGTGTTTCCGCATACCCTGGATGTTTTGAAGATTCGGGCGCAATCACTTGGAATTGAACTGGTGGTAGGATGCTCTCACGAAATCACCTTCAACAATCAATTTTTTGGAGCCTTGGTGCAATACCCTAACGAAAGGGGCAGGATAAACAATTTTGCGCCATTCATAAAAAAGGCTAAGGAATACGGTGTACGCACCGTGGTTGCAGCTGACCTGCTCAGCCTGGTACTGCTTACCCCTCCTGGCGAGTGGGGCGCCGATGTGGTGGTTGGAACCTCGCAGCGTTTTGGAATTCCTATGGGATTTGGCGGACCACATGCAGGATATTTTGCAACCAAAGAAGAATTTAAACGTGTAATTCCTGGCCGGATCATTGGAGTCTCGGTAGATGTAAAAGGAAAATATGCCCTGCGCATGGCGCTTCAAACCCGCGAGCAACATATAAAGCGCGAAAAAGCCACTTCAAACATTTGTACCGCCCAGGCTCTTCTGGCTATAATGGCCACCATGTATGCAGCCTATCACGGCCCCGAAGGTCTGAAACAAATTGCCCGGCAAGTAAATACATTAACCGCCTGCTTAGCCACCGAACTTGAAAAACTTGGTTTCAAGCAATTAAACCAACATTATTTTGACACCCTGCTTATCGAATTGCCTGAACACATTTCTATCAACACCATCATAAACAACGCCTTGCAAAAGAAAATGAATTTTCGTAAGGTTGATGAAAACCTGGTTGGGATAAGCATCGATGAAACCACTTCCGAAACCGATATCAACGACATTATTGAAGTTTTTGCTTCAGCTGCCGGGAAGAAGTTTAGCCCGATTAACTCCTTTCCTTCAGAGCTAAATCAAAACCCCTCCATACCGGAAGAACTCGTCAGAAAATCCAATTTTCTGACCCACCCGGTTTTCAACACCTATCATTCGGAAACAGACATGATGCGGTACCTGAAAAGGCTCGAGAACCGCGACCTGGCCCTAAACCGCAGTATGATACCTTTGGGCTCGTGTACCATGAAGCTCAATGCCGCCAGTGAAATGTTTGCCTTGAGCTGGCCCGAGTTCGGAAGCATCCATCCATTTGTTCCGGCCGATCAGGCTGCAGGATATCTGGAGTTGATAAACCGACTCGAAAGCGACTTGTGCGAAATTACCGGGTTTGCAGGGTTCAGCTTCATGCCCAATTCGGGGGCATCGGGCGAATATGCCGGCCTCAAAGTAATCAGGGCGTACCACATGAGCCGCGGAGAGGGCCATCGCAACGTAGCGCTAATTCCAAGCTCGGCGCATGGAACAAATCCGGCAAGCGCGGTTATGGCCGGCATGAAGGTGGTAGTGGTCAAATGCAATGAATTGGGCAATATTGATGTGGCCGACCTAAAGGTAAAAATACAGGAGCACAAAGATTTCCTTGCTGCGATCATGGTTACCTACCCTTCTACCCACGGTGTATTTGAAGAGGATATCCTTGAAATTACGCAATTGGTGCACGATAACGGAGGCCAGGTTTATATGGATGGCGCCAACATGAATGCCCAGGTTGGATTTACAAATCCGGTCATTTGCGGTGCCGATGTTTGTCACCTGAACCTCCATAAGACCTTTGCCATTCCACATGGGGGCGGTGGCCCGGGAATGGGCCCCATCGGCGTTGCTGAACATCTGCTCCCTTTTCTTCCAAACCATACCCAGGTAAGCACCGGTGGCACCAAAGGTATTCCGGCCGTATCGGCAGCACCTTTTGGAAGCGCCCTGATACTTACCATTTCCTATAGCTACATAAAAATGCTGGGAGGAAAGGGGCTTACCGATGCCACCCGCATGGCAATACTGAGCGCCAATTTCCTGAAGGTATCCTTAGAGAACCATTATCCCATTCTTTATACAGGTATTAATGGAACCGTGGCACACGAAATGATTCTCGACTGCAACCCTTTCAAATCATCGGCCGATATCGATGCCATTGACATTGCCAAACGCCTGATGGATTATGGCTTTCATGCTCCCACGGTGGCGTTTCCGGTGCCAGGCACTTTAATGGTAGAACCAACCGAAAGCGAGCCTTTATCGGAGCTCAACAGGTTTGTGGAAGCCATGATTGCAATCCGTGAAGAAATAGCAGAAATAGAAAAAGGTACGGCATCAAAAGAATCGAATGTTTTGAAGAATTCACCCCACACCGCACAAATGGTTAGCGCCACAGAATGGGAATATCCATACAGCCGCGAAAAGGCCGCATTCCCGCTAACCTGGCTTTACGACACGAAATATTTCACGCCTGTAACCCGCATCGACAATGCCTATGGCGACCGCAACCTGGTGTGCACCTGCGAACCGGTGGAAAGCTACCAGATACCTTAGGTGACGCTATCCCTACCAGAATTAAAAACCTTATTTTAAAGTCTGGAAAAAAACATGGGGTTGACCTTCGAGGCCAACCCCATGTTAGTAAAAGACCCACAAGGTTTAACTGAGGCTCTTTGCCACCTCTAAAGCCTTATCATAATTGGGATGCTCGGTAATCTCTTTTACAAGCTCTACATAGCGTACGGTGTCTTCCTTATCAACAATGATTACACCTCTTGCCAGCAATCGCAGCTCTTCAATCAGAAAACCGTATTTGACACCAAACTCGGTTTCCCGGTGATCGGAAACAGTAACAAGATTGGTAATTTCCTGGGAGGTGCAAAAGCGTTTCTGAGCAAATGGCAAATCGCATGAAATGGTAATAATCTGCGTGTTTTTCAGCTGGGAAGCTTCTTTATTAAACCGCATGGTTTGAGCTGCACAAACCCCCGTATCGAGGCTTGGAACAGAGGAAATGATGCGTACCTTTCCTTTAAAATCACTCAAACTAATTAATTTCAGGTCGTTGCCAACTGCAGTAAAATTTTTTGCCTGGACTCCTTCCTTAATTAATTTTCCTTTCATTGTTACTGGATTTCCTGCAAAGGTTACCAGATTAGAACTTCTTTTCACAGCAATTAACTTTTTAAGGTTTTTAATAATTGTAGCTTAAATACCAGAACTAAATTCCGGGTTTATAGCCAAAAAATCTTTGCTTCGCAATATAATATGGTATTACCATGAAAACAAAAATCCTGGCAATTTGTTTTTTTCTAGTCATTTTCACGAAATGCAACTTACCAGTCCTAATGTTTACCAACTGAGCTATTTCCGGTCGAAGAATGGGTTTTTGGATAGGGCACTCAAGGGTATTCCATAGGCTATTTTGTATTCGGGCCCCAACAATTGCATTTTTATGGCTGCATAGCCCAGGGTGTACATAATCCTGGTGTCAACCCGATGGTCGGCAGCCAAAGCCACAGCCGATCCGGTAGCAGTACCCAGGTCGGAAGTATTGAAGATACAGGGTGCATCAGGATATTGCTCTTTTCCTGCACAATTGCCAAATCCGCACAATCCACAAATTTTCAGTCCAAGTGATTTTATTCGGGTCCCTAATAGCAATACAACACCAGCAGACTGGAGCACATTATTACCGTCGCGCAAAAAGGTGGGATTGCTTTCCTTTTCGCCAATTGCAATTACTTCTTCGCAAAGTTTTTTTAATTCGGTGCCTGTAACAATGGCTAGTGCCAGATTGTCGAAACCCCTTCCTTTGGGCGCAGTTCGCGCAGCAACCAACATCTTTTTAGCTACTTCGAGCAGCGTTTCGTCTTTTACCTGATTTTCGGTGAAAAAAGCCATAGGTATTTTTTTGTTGAAAAAAACATTAAGACACTATTTTCTGATGCACTGAGGTCATTGTACAACCTATCAGGAAATATCAACAAATTTGGCCAAGCTCTCAATGAAAGCGAGCTGAACCGAAACCTGTCCTGAGATGTTGGGATGCCTTACTACGATTAACTCTACAGGATTATTGCCGTTGCTGATTTTGCTACTGTAATGCAAATCGCTTCGGTGCAGAATCATGAGGGTGTCCGATATTTCGGCCAAATAAACAGGAAGGTCTTTAACGGTAGGTTTTTGCATTATGCCTACAGGTACGCCTATTTGAGAAAACAATAAAACAGGGAGGTTCAACTCCTGGGCCACGGCTTTGAGATGTAGCACAATGGCTGAAAGTTCTTCCTGACGCGTATCGGGGCTGTAACCACCAGCAGTAAGGAGCTCCAGGTAGTCAATTATTACCAGATCGATCTTTTGTTTGCGTTGTAATTGCTTTAACCTTTTTGCTAACTCATGAACCGACAGCGAAGGCGTATCATCGAGGAAAATCTTCGCTTTGGCAATTCCACCAACCAGTGAGTGCGCATGATCGCGCTCGCTGGCCTTCATTTGGCCGTTAATGAGCTTATCGACCGACATACCGGTCTCGCTTTCGATTAGCCTGGTGGTAATTTTCTGACCCGAACGCTCGGATGAAAAAACAGCCAGGGAAAATTGATTTCTGATCGCTAGATTATTGGCCACAGACAATAAAAATGCGGTTTTACCCATGCCGGGTTTAACCGCTACTGTATGCAACATTCCTTTGAAAAATCCGCCAGTTACTTTGTCGAGCAAATGAAACCCAGTGGAAATCTGATTGCCGCTGCTCTGCCCGCCAAAATCTTTGTTGAGGGTTTGGTTTACCAGTTCGCGAATACTGATAAACTCAAACGCCTCTTCCTGCTCTTTGATGTCTAAAGTATTTTGTTCCATGACTATAAAGTTTTAAAAATCATTAAATGCAAAAGTTAACAAACCTGTAAAGTAAAACCATGCGAAATCAAACCTGCTGGATTGTAAAATCCAGTTGAAGTTCTTCCATGATTTCTTTCCAGGTTTCGACCATTTCATTATCAGTACTTGTTTCGTACCAGACAAACTCCAGCACATTGCCTTCGCCATGGTACCTTTTCAGCAACGACAAAATGAGAAAAATATACTTTGATGAGCTGGTGTTGAAATAGTTAATAGTAAACTCCACACGAACCCTGGGATGGCGTATGCTTACAAAATTCTCAACCCACCGAATCAGTGGTTCAAAAAATTCATTGGAATTTTCCGGAAATGAATCTCCGGAAAAACGCAAAATCCCAACAGAAAAAAGAAATTCGATACCAAATGTGCTGCGGGAGGCCTTAACAACCAAATCCATTGAGCTTTCTTTCTATCAAAAACACCTGAAACCAACAAAATTTAAGCTCTAAAGCTGTAAGCCAAATTAAATAAATTTTAGCATGTAAACCAAAATTTTGTCAAAATTTAACTTTAATACCAGAGTTTAAAAAATCGAAATGGTTCGTTTGAATAAATCTCAGTGCAAAGACTTATCCATGAACTCATCAACAAACCGTTTCTTATATATTTACCTTCACTGAACATTTAAATCAGGAATTTGTTTGATACAATGGATCTTAATGCCACACTAAAAAATCCCAACCTGGTTCATTGTTTTGTGATACTTTTGAAAATTTAAACAAAATCGTACATGATCGGGTATTCCATCAGCGACCTGGAAAACCTTACCGGAATTAAGGCTCACACCATCAGGATATGGGAAAAACGGTACCAGGTGGTTACGCCAAAACGCACTCCGACCAATATCAGGTTTTACAACGACCAAGACCTTTTGAGGCTGCTAAATATCAGCACGCTGAGCAAGCATGGCTTTAAGATATCAAAGATGGTTTCGATGACAGCCGACGAAATAGCCGAGAAAATATCCGACCTCTCGCGCAACCCCAGCGACTTCGACAGCCAGATTAACAACCTGGTCCTGTCGATGCTCAACATTGACCAGCACTTGTTCGAAAAAGTCCTTTCCAATTCCATTTTAAAGCTGGGATTTGAAAAAACTGTTGTTCTGGTGCTTTTTCCAATGCTCGAAAGGGTTGGACTCTACTGGCAACTCGAAACCATTAATCCTGCCCAGGAACATTTTGTATCCAATCTGATCAGACAAAAATTGATAGTGGCCATCGACGGCCTGCACGCCCCCCTTCTACCAGACTACAAAACTTTTCTGTTGTATCTTCCCGAATCTGAATACCATGAGTTGGGGCTTTTATTTCTCAACTTTTTAATAAGAAAACAGGGTCACAAAGCCATCAATCTGGGTCAGAATGTTCCCTTCGGCGCAATGATCGATGTGGTTAGAAAATGCGATGTAGATTTTGTGGTAACCTATTTTGTTTCCGCTCCCCCCAGAAACGAACTTCCAGGATATATCCAAAGCCTTGCAGAAGAACTTCCCGGCAAACAAATCATGATTACCGGCAATCAACTTCGCGAATTAAGACCCCAAATGCCCTCCGGGGTCACATTTTTTGAAAACAGCGAGATTTTCAAAAATTTTCTGAAGAGCCTCTGATTATTTCCTTTTTTGCCCGCCATCTCGAAAACCGCATCATTAAAGGCATTTAGGTATATCTTTACTCTTTAAATGTATTGTTTCCCTTTTTATTAATAAATTTTAACACAATTATTTTTTATTTTTTCTGTTCATGTTTGAAAGTTTGTGTAATTTTATACCGCGAAACTTGATTTTCAATGCTTAATTCTGTATTTTTATTAAATAAACCAGATAAATTCTTTGAAAAAAGCAAGTTAACAAAAATCGTCTTGTCTAATTTTGTTTCTTTTTGATTAAACAAAAAAATTTCAGTCATGACACCAGTAGAATTTAATTATAAGCTCCTCAGTTTACAGAAAAACCTGAATTACTTTGCTTACACCCTCACATCGAATTATGAAGACGCCCAGGACCTGGTTCAGGAAACTTATTTAAAGGCTCTTACCAATCGCGATAAATTTACCGACGATACCAACCTGAAAGCCTGGGCATTTACCATTATGAAGAACACATTCATAAACAACTACCGGCAAGCGGTGCGCAACAACACCATTCTCGACAAAACCGACGATCTGTATTTTCTGAATTTGTCGAGGGAGAGTGGCGAAGGGCAGCCCGATTCAAGCTATCATGTCAAAGAAATTCAGAAAGAGATTCGTAGCATCGACGAGGAGCAGCGTAAGCCTTTTGAGATGTACAACAATGGTTACAAGTACAAAGAGATTGCAGAAAAGCTCAATCTGTCGATAGGTACCGTAAAGAGCCGGATTTTCTTTACCCGCAAAAAACTCATGGATTCGTTGTCGCAGGATTAGTCTCAATCATTCCTCTATAGAACTCTTACGAAAGCCCTGGTCTTAATAGGCCAGGGCTTAGTTTTTGATGCCCTCGGGCGAAAATGTGTATTTTTGTGCGAATTTTTAATCAGAAAAGGCCATGGTGGTTTTTAAGTTTGGCGGGGCAAGTGTAAAAAATTCGGAAGCCTTAAGAAACGTGGCAGCCATTGTAAAGGAGTATGGCGGGCCATCACTTGTGGTAGTGGTATCGGCTATGGCCAAAACAACCAATGCTTTAGAAAAACTCACAAATCATTATTTGCAAGGCGAAAAAGAGGCCATGCTGGAGGTTTTTAAACAGGTAAGAGAATTCCATTTCGACATTGCAAGGAACCTTTTTGATGACCCGAAGAATACCATTTTTTTTCAACTGGAACAGTCTTTTTTGCACTTGCTCAGGTATATCGAAGAGCCTCCCTCGACTTTCTACAATTATGAATACGACCGTATTGTTTCGACCGGCGAAATCGTGTCAACCCAGATCGTGAGTCAATATCTGAATATGGTTGGGGCTCGCAACCAATGGTTCGATGCCCGGAAACTGATTGTTACCGATGCGCGCTTCAGGGAAGGTACTGTTGATTGGATACTAACGCCACAGGCAGTAAATAAAAGCCTGCTTCCATACCTGAAGCCTGTAACGGGTAGCAAGAAGCCAGGCATTGTGGTAACCCAGGGATTTATTGGTGCCACATCGCAAGGTTTTACTACAACCCTGGGCAGGGAAGGTTCGGATTATACCGCAGCTATTTTGGCTTACTCGCTGAGGGCGAAGGAAGTGGTAATCTGGAAGGACGTTCCGGGATTGCTCAACGCCGACCCAAAATTGTTTGAACACACCAGTCTTTTGACAAATATCAGTTACCAGGAAGCCATTGAATTGTCGTACTATGGAGCTACGGTGATCCATCCAAAGACCCTTAAACCTCTATTGAGCCTAAATATTCCATTAAAAGTAAAGTCGTTTTCCAACCCGGACGAGCCCGGCACCATTATCAACCACAATACAACTCACGATAGCCAAACTCCCAGCTACATAGTAAAAACCAACCAGGTTTTGGTTTCAATTTTGCCAAAGGATTTCAGTTTTATTGCCGAACAAAACCTTTCGCGGATTTTTGCCGATTTTGCCAAATATGGAGTAAAAGTAAATCTTATGCAAAACTCGGCTATAAGTTTTTCGGTTTGTTTCGATTACGATCAAATCAAAACACCCGCCCTATTAAGAGACCTGGAAATGAACTTTAATTTAAAGTACAGCCTCAATCTTAAGTTGATTACCGTAAGACATTATGAGATGGCCAAGGTCGATACCATCGTAAGCAAAGAGCAGGTACTGCTTGAGCAGAAAAGCAGGAACACCCTGCAAATAGTATTAAATGCTATGGAACAAAACTGAGCTTATTGACCTGTTAGCTCCCTGAACCTTCTTAAAAATGCCTCATTGGCATTCTGGCAGGCATTACCAAGTTTTTCGGTCGAGAACTCCTGATAAAAATCGGGATTCAATGTCTGGCTGCCCGAATACATCACGGGAATCATCAAAACAGTATTAAATACAGGGTTGCCCGAATTATCGAACTTACCTGCATTGGGTGGGTGATTGCGTATAAACCATGAACAAACTTCAAACTGCTGGTAAATCCTGCTCCAGGTATCGCCCCTCCTTACGCTGTATCTTACATCGTCAGGAAGGTTTGCCGGCGTATGTGGTTCAGCTATTTCCGCCGGCTGTTCGGGCTGCTCCCTTTCTGTTATAGGCTCTACCTGAGTAGGGACATCCCGGTTCAAAGGCCTCTCCGGGTCAAATAGAAAAAGGTCGTAGATCATGTACGACAGTGCCAGGATTCCCAGAATCACAATCATAATCTTTACATTCTGACTCACTTGCCAGCCAGATTTTCCGGATTTGCCAACCCGTTTTCCGGGCATGGCATTTCTGCTTTTACTCTGGGGATCGTTCCGGAGGTTATCTTCAAGATTGTAGAATGAGATCATCTGTGCCGCCAAATGGCAATATGGTAGCGCTGTTCCAGCAAGTTTAACCAGTTTCTGCACCTTGGTAGTGGTGGGCATATTGTCGGTTAAAACACCAAGCAGGGATTTCTCGCGCATTTCAGTCCAGGAAGAACCGGAAGCCATTAGCAACACGTCATGGTCAACAGGCACAAAGGCCTTTTCGCATACCCTTGGCTCTGCAAATTGCCTGCTGCCCAGATACTCATTCTCCAGGCCTCTTTCCTTCTCAAAAGTAATTAGGGGATTGATTTTTTTCCCGTTGAAATAAAATAAGAAAACATCGCCCATCCAGGAATAATAAACCTTTTTGTCGCGCACCAGAACACACAGCATACAGGTGTGGTTTATCCCCAATCCGGGCTGCTTTCTTGCAAGTTCGTAAAGATACCCGTTTACATAAACAAGGGAGTTGCGCACGGCCTCCAAGGGATCGTCGATCTGTTCGTTTTCAAAATAGTAACGCACCCTTTGACCGGCTGTCTGGCAAATTTGTTCTGTGCTTTCGGGTACCCTGTCGGAGCCCGTTACCAAAAAAACGAAACCATTGGGGGTGTCGAATGCATCGAAAGCGTGAATTTGCTTTTGGTTTGACGATTCGGTCAAGGTTTGACCTGCAAATTCAAAATTTTTTAATTTTCGGGTTGTCATGGATGATTTAAAACAATGTGCCGGAAAAATTTATATAGGATCAAACATGGTAATATGCCAATATACAAAAATAACAACTTAACTACAGATTCCCCTTCTTACCGAAAGAATTTGCAAGACGAAAAAAACCTTCCAGGTTGAGTTGCTCCGGCCTCATGCCCGAAAAGCCTTCGGGCAGCGATTCCCAGTCCAGATTGAATCCTTTTAGTGAGTTTCGAAGGGTTTTACGTCGCTGGTTGAATGCTGCTTTTACAACTTTGAACAAATCACCCAGGTCGCATGGCAGCGGGGTATCTTTGCGGGTAAGCCTGATTACAGCCGATTTTACCTGCGGCGGAGGATGAAAAACCTGCTCATCGACCTGAAAGAGGTATTCCACATGGTATAATGCCTGAGTCAGCACGCTTGTGATTCCATACGTTTTGCTCCCGTGTGATGCAGCAATCCGCAGAGCCACTTCTTTCTGAAACATTCCTACCAGTTCGGGAACCAGGTGATGATTTTCCAGAACCTTAAAGATAATTTGTGTTGAAATATTATAGGGAAAATTGCCGATGATTCCCAAAGGAAGGCCTGACGCCAGATCAGGCAAAGGAATCTTCAAAAAGTCGCCTTCGGTGAGGCGCGGGCTTATGGTCGGGAATGTTTCGATAAGATATTGCACCGAGTCCTTATCAATTTCGATTCCATGCCAGGTGAAGCGCTCATCGCTGATAAGAAATCTGGTAAGCACCCCTGTACCCGGCCCGATTTCGAGTATTTGTGTGTAATTCCCGTATCCCGTCAGACTTGAGGCAATTTTTCGGGCAATGTTCTGATCTTTCAGAAAGTGCTGCCCCAGACTTTTTTTAGGCCTAACAGATTGACTCATGTGTTGTGGCCATTAGCCGATTAATTCGAATCCGGTATAAGGCTGTAGCGCTTTCGGTATTTTAATCCCATTTTTGCTCTGGTTGTTTTCGAGCAGTGCAGCCACAATACGCGGGAGGGCCAGGGCGCTGCCGTTGAGGGTGTGGGCCAGCATGATCTTTCCATCGTCGTCGCGGAAGCGCAGCTTCATACGGTTCGACTGAAAGGTCTCAAAATTGGAAACTGAGCTCACTTCTAACCAGCGCTGCTGAGCGGCCGAAAACACTTCCATGTCGTAGGTCAACGCTGAGGCAAAACTCATATCTCCACCGCATAGCCGCAATACCCTAAAAGGCAATTCAAGTTTACGTAAAAGGCCGGTTACGTGCTGCACCATTTCTTCGAGGGCAGTGTAACTATCCCTGGGATTTGCAACCTGAACAATTTCGACCTTGTCGAATTGATGCAGACGATTGAGCCCCCTCACGTCTTTGCCATATGAACCCGCTTCGCGCCTGAAACACGCCGAGTAAGCAGTACTTTTCAAAGGCAACTCGTTTGCCTTGATAATCATGTCGCGAAAGAAATTGGTAACCGGCACTTCGGCAGTAGGTATAAGGTAAAGATTATCGAGGCCGACATGATACATCTGCCCTTCTTTGTCGGGCAAATTGCATGTGGAATAAGCCGACGCTTCGTTTACCAGCAGGGGCGGCTGGTACTCGGTATAGCCGGCTTCAACGGCATTGTCTAAAAAGAAACCAATCAAAGCCCTTTGCAACCTGGCTCCCTTGCCTTTGTAAACCGGAAATCCAGCTCCGGTAATGCGGGTGCCGCATTCAAAATCGATCAGATCATATTTTCTGGCCAAATCCCAATGGGGCAGGGCATCGGCAGGCAATAGCGGAATGTCTCCTTCGGAATGCATCATTTCGTTATCCTCGGCTACTTTTCCGGCACGAACATTTGCTTGCGGAAGGTTGGGCAATTGTACCAACATTTGGTCAAGGTCCTGGGCCAAGGCATCCAATTGTTCCTGAAATAATTTAGCTTTTTGTTTCAGACCGGCGGTGCGTTCTTTCATGGCATCAGCTTCAGCAAGATTACCGGCTTTGTATAGCGCCCCAATGTCGCGGGCCATTTGGTTGCTTTCAGCTAAGGTGTCGTCGAGGCTCTTTTGTATCAGGCGCCTTTCGGCATCTACCTGTAGTATGCGTTCAACAATTCCGGAGGCGTCGAAATTCTTCACCCTGAGGCGCGCAACCACTTCTTCGGGTTTGGTGCGTAGCAATTGGATTTCTAACATAATGGTTTTATAAAGAATTCCTCAAAATTAAACAGAAAAAACCAGCCGACCATTCGACCAGCAACAAGAAGAGTATTACATAGCAAATGACACAAAAAAAACCTTCAAGCCGGGAGTTTACCGGATATTGAAGGTACTATAGAGTTGGCGGAGAGACAGGGATTCGAACCCTGGGTCCGCTAATGCGGACAACGGTTTTCGAGACCGCCCCATTCGACCGCTCTGGCATCTCTCCTGTTCATGACCGATTATAGTCTAAAAAAAATCCTGCTTGCGCAGGATAATAATTCCTGAACTATGGATTTACTCTGCTACCTGTAAAGGTTCGATCGAAACAAAAGATTTGTCGCCTGCCTTTTTCTTGAAAACGACTTTTCCATCGGACAGAGCAAAAAGTGTGTGGTCCTTACCCATTCCCACATTATTGCCCGGATTGTGGGTAGTGCCTCTTTGCCTTACAATGATGTTTCCGGCAACAGCCAACTGGCCGCCAAAAATCTTAACACCCAGCCGCTTACTGTGCGATTCGCGGCCGTTGCGTGAACTACCAACACCTTTCTTGTGTGCCATATATGTTAATTTTTTTGATTACAAAGAATTAAGCTACAATCTCCTCAATCTGAATTTGGGTCATTGGCTGACGGTGCCCGTTCATTTTCTGATAGCCCTTGCGCCTTTTCTTCTTGAAAACCAATACTTTGTCGGCTTTCACATGGCCCATTACCTTGGCTTTTACTTTGGCTCCATCCACCAGCGGTGTTCCAACCTTGATCTGCTCTCCATCGGCCAGAAGCAACACCTTGTTCATTTCAAGTTCGGCACCTTCTGCCTGTTCGAGCAGGTTCACAAAGAGTTTTTGATTCTTTACAACCTTGAATTGCTGCCCGCCTATCTCAACAATTGCGTACATTTTTTATACTGGTTTGAAAATTTACTTCATATATTGGGGTGCAAAGATAGTATATTTTTTTTATTATCAACAACCCTTTTTGAAATTGAAATTTTTATAATTCAAATTCAAGATTTGTCCTCCATAGGGCCACATCCCTCTGAATCAGGTTTAGGTAACCTACGGTGGTTATTAACACGGTTTGAGAGATAAACTCCGGCCAGAATCAAAACAATCCAAACCAAAAAAGAAGGCAGGAACTGCTCCCCATCCAAAACACCCCAAAAGATGCTGACAACCGGCATAATGTAGGTAACTGTGGAGGCAAACAGGGCCGAAGTGCGTTTAATCAGCCAATTGTGAACCACCATGCTTACCGCCGAGCCCATTACCGCCAGAATGGCAACAAAACCAAAACTTGCCCAGGTATTGGGGTCGGTAGCAAACTTCCCGACAAAACCGTTGTTGGTGAAAAGGTATAAGGCGGCTGGTATTCCCAAACCGGCAAACATAAGCGCTGTAGTGGTGAGCGGGTCGAAGCCGGCAAGGCGCTTTTTGATAATATTCATGTTTATCCCATACAGAATGGTTGCAGCTACCACTAACAGGCCATAAAGAACACCGTTGCCCAATTGGGGATTGTGCGCTGCTGTAAGCAAACCGGCAACACCGGCTAATGCAAGAAAAATTCCGGCCACATTGACCCACTTAGCTTTTATAGAGAAAAACAGTACTCCAACAATCAAGGTAAATAGAGGAGTAAGTGAGTTCAGCACTCCAGCCAGGGAGCTATCGATATGCATCTGGGCAACTCCAAACAAAAAGGGTGGAATGCCGCTTCCGATTACGCCTGTTATGAAGAAAAACCGGAAGCTCGAAACAGGTACAGTACTGATACGCGTGATGACGAAGGGCAGCAAAACAACAAAGGTGATGACAATACGTAAAGCACCAACTTCCATACCCGAGAACGATTCCAGTCCTTTTTTGACAAGGATGAACGAACTCCCCCAGACCAGCGTTAAAAACACCAGAGCCAACCACTCCGGCACACCGGCTTTTGTTTTCATGCTCAACTACGGTAAAATTTCCGGCAAAGGTAACCCAAAAGACCTGCAGGTTTGGTAAAAAAGAAAACCACCTGTAATATAAAAGTAAGGTGAAGAATGCGCTAATTTTGTATTTGCAGGCAAGTTCAAGTATTCAAAATGAATTCCTATGAAACAAAAGCCATTCACCCTGAAAGACAGGTTAAGCAGTTTCACACATGCCATCAATGGAATATTTATCCTCCTGAGGGAGGAGCACAACTCAAGGATTCATCTGGTAGCGTTGGTTTCGGTAGTGATTGCCGGACTGGTGTTCGGGATCAGCACCTATGAATGGATTGCTGTAATCATGGTTTCAGGGTTGGTGCTCTCGTTAGAAGCGGTGAACAGCGCCATGGAGAACCTGCTCGATTACGTTTCGCCAGAGCGGCATGAAAAGGTAAAAAAAATAAAAGATATTATCGCAGGAGCGGTGCTAATCGCTTCGGCTACCGCATTGATTACAGGTGTAGTAATTTTTCTGCCGAAGATCGTGACGCTGTTTTAAAGAAACAGAGCAGTGACAGGTCGCGGCCTTTTCTGGTAATCCAAATAGGTCAATTATTTCGTTATAATCAACGCTGATATTCATTTTATATCTATGAAGCTGGATTAAATAGTGCGTACATAGAGAGTGTTGTTGATATCTCCTATTTCATATTCTCCATGCCATTTTTCATATACTATTTGGTGATTACTTCATCCAAAGCAGCCTTATCAAATAACCTTTGAAAATCGGATAGGTTTACAGATATGCCTGAATGTGAAAATAAGGTAGCTTGGAGAATCTAAATCCGGTTGTGAGTCCTTTACTTTCTATTGCTTCTTGTCGATTTATAATAGGCAAAAAAAACGTAAAGCAGTCCTAATGAAAACAAAATCCCGGCAATTTCCCCCTGCACTGTTCTGCCTCCACCAACCGGTTGCAAAATCCATCGGTAAATAATCGATCCGACTGACCACATTATGGTAAGCACCATTGGAGTAATAAAGACCAAATCTATGAGCTTCTCAACGCGACTGGATTTTTGTCTGGATTGGGCACTACTGCGAGGTTTGTATTGGTGAGTGGTATTTCCTGAATTACTACCTGGCCTGTAATAAACCGGCCGGCTTATGGTGCCATGCTTTAGTCGAAGGTCATATAACAGCCGTTTTTTGTCGTCAGACAAAATCATATAAGCTTCATTTAACTTATGAAACTCATCAGGTGAAGCATCAGGGTTCGAATCAGGATGCGCCAACTTGACCTTTGTCCTGAATGCCTGCTTTATGGTATCTAAAGTGGCATTTTGCGAAACTCCAAGTATCTGATACAAGTCTGACACGATAATTTGTATTAATAATCGCCCTACTTTTAAATTTTTTGGGCTACTCTAAAAAAATTGCTTCATTGCTGATCCTTCGCCATGAAAACATCCTGCAACCTGATAAAGATACACAAGCCCAAATGATTAACAAAGCAGAGCAGGTAAAATTGGGAAACTTACACCTTCAATAGCAAGCCCTATGTAGTTTGGGCAACGCAGGGTTGCTTTTGTTGGGACTTTGGGCTGGGGGCTATGTGCTACCAATTGGTTGTTTTTGACCGGTACAAAATTTCTTTCTCAATGCTGCAATTTCTTTCCGTTAACATGTCAGGGCGGGACAATTACAAGGCATTTTTCTTTAATCAAAATTCTGCGTTAAACTTTTCAAGATTTTGAAAAAAAGGTGCAAATCACTCTTTTTCAAGCGCTAAAATCTCATCGATTTCACGATTCAGTTTTTTGATTTGACTGAAAATCGGAGATTTGAATACAAAATAGATTGACAGGAAATAGCCCACGACAATCATCAACAAAGGCAAAATGGATGCAACATCAAAACTTATAATCAAACCATCCCGAACAATCATCAATAAAAAAGCACCCAAAGCCATAGGCGATAACAACATAGTAACTTTTGTTATATAAATTTTAAGCTTTTCTATTTCGGCAATGATTTTTTTTACAGACAAAACCGGCATGGCGAAATCAACTTTGCGAATAAGGATAAAGTATTTTATATCCCAAACATGTGCAATTATGACTAATGACAGAAAAGTCGTTAAGCCAATATAAAAACTGACGCTAACCTGAAACCGGATATCAGAAACCAGGTATAAAATAAAGATAATGTATGGGGCAGCAATTCTGAACATCGCATGAAATATTATCCAATTAAATCGTCTCCTGGGCTTTGATAATAACATCCTCCTGAGGATTTCTTTATTAATGCGGGTGTTTTCGGTAATTTTTTTATCGAATTCTTTCCAGATATTTTCCAATTGTATGGGTTCCATGAGACTTAAATTTTTGAGGTTGCCATGCTTTTCAGGCGTTCTTTAATACGTGTATTTTTAAGTTCCTTCCTAACCCAATTTTTTAAAAAGGCAAGATTAAATTCATGAATACAAGTTCAGAACAGAAGGGTTTCAGGCACAAAAGTCTGTGCTTGAATTGGGCCGGGCATTGGGCAATGCTTCAGATGCAGGCAAAAGTCGTGGAGTAAGCAGGACGCAGTTTTACGAGTAGAAAAGGCGTTTTCAGGACCATGGAATGGATGGCTTGCATTATTTACCCCGATAGTGAAGAATCATCCTTTCAGCCCTCCGAAAGAAGAGGGTGAAAGGATCTAAAGGCTGGATTGGAATCTGATCCGCATAGCCAGCCTAAGAATTAACTTATTCTAAAAATACTATTCCAGGAAAACTGCATCTCTGATCCTTCTTCTCAGGATATTTGAATATGACCGGCCCTGTTTGATTCGGTAATCGGTATAGGAACGTTGGGAATAATGTAAAGCGGTTTGCAGATCACCCTGAATTTCATACATCAAAGCCAGGTTGAAATATGAGCGTCCGGCTGTTTTCCTCTTATTTGAATTTGCCGACATGTACCATGCTTCCATGGCGCCAGTCCAGTCATTTACAGTTGCTCTTCTCACCCCAATGTTGAAATTGGCATCCCCTCTACCCTTGGTTAAGAAACTCCGGCTTGCACGATACCAATGAGGGCTTATGCGGGTAGAATACATCATGCCGGCCTGATGGCTCACTTCCATGACTGCTTGACGGTGGTCAATTAGGTTGGTTAATGCCATTTGCACAAGATTGCCCGAATTTTCCCATGTCCGGCTGTGGACGTACATATGCTCATCTATCACCGTTCGGTTGACAGGATCATAAAACCGAAAACCCAGTGAAACCGTAGCAATACCTTTGGCATAAAATTCATTAGTAGCTACCTCTTTTCCGTCCTTGTCCTTTCTCCTTACGACCCTGCTGCCATTGGTAACGATGAAATCAGAATCGTAGGACTCCAGGATCATTAAGGCATCTGCGTTATATTTGTTACATAAAAGCTCCACTTCAGACCATTCAAGCAGGGGTGGCCATTGTCCTGGAATCGCAACAGGGCTTTTCCATTGTTCATCGACTCTTGCAATTTGGTACCGTTGGTTATCCTGCAAGCTGCGGGCCAACCCATCCAGGGCCATTTGGGCGCCTTCGCTGTCGAGGCCAGGAAATTCGCCGGTAATTACACTTTCTATTCTGCTTACATTTCTTACGCTGATCTCACTGCGATCTAACAGTGCAACCCTTTGTACGTGCGGGGAAACATAAACAGCAGCAGGTCTTTGAAGCGGAACATATACCGTACGCGAACATCCAAGAGATACTAAACCCATCAGCAAAAATGGGAGTAGTCGATTCATTTTAATCATGATTTCTGGTAATTAAATATTTAAGCTTTGGGTATTTCCATCAGCAGTGCAATTTACCATCTCCGGAAAACATAATTGTGCGTGCTTACACGGAAGATATTTACCGTTTTTTGGTTTATGTTTTTGCGTATTTTACCTGGTTGTAGAATTACCACGCCAAAATGTTTCTAAAAATTCTTAATTGATTAATCCCTCAACCAGCAAGATTGCGAATTAGAGTCTTTCAATGACTTTATGGTTGTTCTTGTTCACCTGGATGTGGCCTTGACACAGATTGGTACCACTTTTATCAAATATTTTTTACTTTTTCCCAAGAAAAAAAAGTACGTATCGGGCACTCTTAAGGCTTGGCTTTCCATGTTGCTTCCTATCTGTTCAAAGAACAGGGTTCTGGTGGCGATGTCCTTCTTATAATCTATAAACGCAACATTACTTGGAGATAGATAAATTACTTGACTCAACTGGAAGACAGTTACTGGATATCCCCCTTGAAAAAGTGATTCATTCATTTTTGTTTTTAGGGGAAGATCGTTCTTGGCAATTATAGCCAAATCAACCATTTATCCAATTGAACATAATCAAGGGTCGCTTTTTTGGGCAAACAGATTAAGTGTTTTTATTTGAAACCTCATCCCAAAAACATAGTGTTTGAGCCGGGTCATTACCAAAAGCCCGGCCTGCAACAGCAAGCCGGGCTTAACCTTTTTAGAAATATCAATTTGGTCCACTTTCAGGCATCAAGTACCATTAGGTTGACCATTGAGTGGTCTGCAGGGAAATGCGCTCCGGTGAACTCAGCCCGCACCGCAAAAAATGATTGCGTGCATCATTCGAACCTCGGCATTCCGTATTTGGAAATTTCGAATCCACCATTGATTTCGCCAACCGAAACCATGCGGATGCATTGCCGCTTGGTAATTTCGGTACACACCTTCATGCAGGCGCCACATCCTTTGCAGCGGTCAACTGCCACAAAGGCATGGTTGTGCTGGTCGTCGTAGAGCAGGGTGTTGGGTTCGGGGCAGTAAAGTGTGCAAAGCCGGCATTTGGTCTGCGAGCACTTTTGACTGTCAACATAGGCAATTTTATACATAATCGGCCCTTTCGTTTAAATTATAAGAAACTCCACTTGTTGGTCATTGCATAACCATGGGCAGCCTTAATGGTATCCATGTTTTTTTCGACCAACTCCTGTTTGTGCCCGAATTTTTTTTCCATGGCCTTATCGAGCGAGGCCGTTCCACCGGAAGCGACAAATCCTTTTCCGAGAAACCGTTCGCGAACGGCCTTCTCCAAAGATTCCAGGTCGGGTAATCCCAGAATTGCGCTCAGAGCCCCTATCATGGCCATGTTAGTAGCCACCTCTGTTCCACCAAAATCCAGAGCTATTTGGGTGCCGGGCAGGTAGTAAACCTTTGCCCTTTTTTCACGAAGCTCGCGCTCCTCGTCGGCTCCCAACACCAGTGGTGTAGATGAATTTGCCAGAATCACAGAATCATCTTTCAACCCGGAATAAAATGGCATGGTGTAAGATTTACCATGTGTTATTACCTGTTGATGAAAAATTACTATAACATTGGGATAAATAATTTCACCAATTTCGTACAATTGCCCATCGGCAATCCGCACATAACTCTCCACCGGAGCCATTCGCTTTTCCGATCCAAAAAATGGCACGATCGTACTCTCAATCCCATTCAGAATTGCGCCATTGCTCAGAATGTGCGAAGCTGTTACCACACCCTGGCCGCCCACGCCTGCCATTCGTATATTAAAACGCTTCATAATAATCTTTTTTATGCAACTACTTTTTCAAAATTTATTTAATCCCGTGCTCACTTTCAAGGTAACGCCTTGCTTCGTCGCTCATCTCTTCAATAAACGAGTAGCGATCCTGCTCCGCCTGGCGGGCATCGTCCATTACCTTGTCTGGCGGAATAGAGTATTCGATATTGCACGAAGTGTAAGCCTGAACATAAGTTGGACCAATTTCGCGGGCTACGAGAATTGCCTTGCGGATGGTGCTGATAATGCGGGTGGGATTTACTGGGGTGAGTCGAGCTATATAGGCTACTCCCGAGGTACGGGCAAGGCCGAGCATATCTATTTTTTCAAATTGCTTGCCTATAGGGGCCATTTTTACCACTTCGCCCTTTTTGGTCATCCCACTTTCCTGGCCGCCCGTGTTTCCGTAAACCTCATTGTCTAACATCACGGTGGTAAATTTTTCTTTGCGGAACCAGGAGTGCATTACCTGCGAGAACCCAATATCGGCAAGCCCGCCATCGCCTGCCATTACAATTACATCCTTGTGCTGATCCGGAAACCGGATAGCCAGCCCCCGCTTGATACCTGTAGCTACACCGTTGGTATCGCAATAGTTTCCATACACAAAAGGTACCGCAGCCTGCGCTAATGAAATCCTTCCACATCCTGCAGTTCCGACAATAACCGAATGTTCGGGCGAAGGCAAAGCAAGCAGCGACATGCGAATAAAGTAAGCCATGGCGCATCCTTCGCACATGGGATGTTCTTCAAGCAACTCTTTTACCGAGCCCACATCCGACAGCTTCATTTCCTTTCCAAATGGCCCCCGGGTTACCAAATCCTGGTACTCCTTGGGCATGAAGGGCATGAATACGGGCGAAACATTTATAGTTTTAAGTGACATATTATAGTTCCTTTCTTTTAAAATCTAATTTACTGGTTCAAAACGACTTGTTTCACCATTCTGGAAAAGCCACTGCAAAATAAGCTCCGTGGGCATGGTGATTCCACCAAATACCCTGGGTCCGGGCGCTATTTCGGCCTGAGAATAGTTGTAAAGAGTAGCCCGGAGTTCGCGGTTGAGCCAGCCTGCACAATTGAACTCAGGAACAATGATGCGTTTTGCGTTTTTACAAGCTTCGCGAATCTCATCGGCAGGAAATGGTCGTAATGATTTGATTTTTACCAGACCGATCCGGTGCCCCATTTCTTCTGCCTGGCGTATGGCTTCGCGCGATTGCGACACGGCGCTTCCCGAAGCTACTATCATGATCTCGGCGTCCGGATTTACCACTTCGATCAGACCGTTGAGGTACTTGGATATCCACCGTCGCGAGCGCTCCTGTGCTGCATGTATTTCCTGTTGCCAGGCCGCATGCATCTGGTAGCTGATGAAGTTGCTTTTTTGAATCGGGGAATCACGTGCGATACGGATGGGCGGATTCTCGTTGTCGATCATGGGCACGGCTTCTCTGTAACAGTCGCGGGGCGGAAGTTTCAGTTCCGCCGAGGGCATACTTACCCACCCGCGTGCATGGGTAACAAAAAAGCCGTCAACGGCAACTGCTACCGGCAGAGTAACTTCACACTTTTCAGAAATCACAAACCCGGCCAGGGTATAATCAAAAAAATCCTGTTGGTTTTCGGCATGAAACACAAGGTTTCCGCTCGATAGCATGAAATCCAGTTCCAGGTTGTCGGGTTGAATAGAAAGTGGCGCATTGATAACCCGGCACATAATCAGGAATACTACAGGTATGCGGTGTCCTGGCCATGAAGCAATTACTTCAATACCACGCATTAATCCCGGCCCCGACGAGGCCGTCATGCAGCGAACTCCCGTGCGTGAAGCGCCGGATATTGCAGAAAAAGCGCCTATCTCGTCTTCGGCGCGATAATAATCCTTGATATAACCTTGTCCGTAAAGGTCGCCTACACGTTGCATGGTTTCGCTCTGAGGAGTGATGGGGTAAGCTATAGCTATATCAACGTTTGCCCTGCGAATAGCCTCACTTGCAGCCTCGCTGCCGGTGATAAAAGATTTGGTACGTGGGGCTTCAAACAATAGGTGTTCGGGGGTTACTACTTTTTGCAGTGGTTTTGTTATTTCCATTTATAAATTCCTCCTTGCTTCTTTCATGATTTTATACTTTGCCTTTGATAAATCAGGCCACCTGCTACCGCTTTCTGTGCAGAGGTCATTTGTATTCCCGGCATATCGGCATAAAGCGGCTTGAGTCCGTTGGCTTTTAGCCGGCGGATCGCTGCAGTGAGGGCCTGCACTTTTTCGGTGCCGCAAAATGGCAGCGATGCCATCGAATCTTCGTGTCCTGCCTCATTGCACAAAGTAATTGTGTAACAGTTGGTGCCGGCCCGGATCATCTTCAGGGTGATGTTGGCAAAATGACAGTGTACACCGATAAAAACGCAAACCTCAATTTTGTTGTGCAAAATGGTAAGGTTAGGGTGGCAGGGATTGATCACTGCTTCGGGGTCGATTTTGGGGTAAATAGGCCTGTAATCCGGCATGGGGATAATACGCACCCCGGGGATCTCTTCGGCCAGCTCCATCACGCATTCTGCTTTCACCGAAACGCCATCCTTCCACGCCCACAGTACCAGCGGACCCGGGAAAATGGTTGGATTACGGCGCGTGAGCAACTGGCGGGCCATTTCTTCAAGCGTGTCGTTTTCGTTTCGGATAAACCCTTCTACGAGGCCTTCGCCTTCCAAAGGCAAAGTAACTCCACAACAGGCTGCAGCAGGTGGCAGCAAGCCTTCAGGGCCTGGAAGGACCCTGTATTTTTGGGCATGGATTGGGTTGAATCCGCCCTTTGGTAGTTCTTTCTGGGTTAACTTCATTAGACAATTTTAACTTTAATGGTTGTATATATTTAGATTAAAAACATCCAGATTAAAACCATAAAACCAAATAAAAATGTGCATTTTGGGGTAAAAATAAGAATATTCGGCAAACCTCGACCTATATTTTAATTTTTTATTTGCTGTATTTAGATGAATGCATACAACTTTGTAAGGGGATGGTTGCCAGGAAGAATTTTAACCTGATCTGCCTTCATGCTAAGGCATGAAAAACGCTGCAACATTGAACAAGTTTGCCACTTTCAGGTTAAAAATTCATAGTAAATAATTTTCCGTATATTTATATTTCAATTTAAAGTTTTTAACCATGGAAGAGAGTAAAAATATGAGCAAGTGCCCGGTAACCGGCGCTACCAGCAAACTCAGCGTAGGTGCGGGTGGTACAAAAAACCCCGACTGGTGGCCAAACCAGTTGAAGTTGAATGTATTGCGCCAGCATTCTCCAAAGTCCGACCCTATGGGTGGCGATTTCGATTATGCCAAAGAATTCAGGAGTCTCGATCTGGAAGCTTTAAAAAAAGACCTTCATCAGTTGATGACTTCTTCGCAGGAATGGTGGCCTGCAGATTTCGGACATTACGGACCGTTCTTCATCCGCATGGCCTGGCACAGCGCAGGCACCTACCGTACCGGCGATGGCCGTGGAGGCGGTGGTTCCGGTCAGCAGCGTTTTGCACCGCTCAACAGTTGGCCCGACAACATCAACCTCGATAAAGCGCGCAGATTGCTTTGGCCGATCAAGCAGAAGTATGGAAGTAAAATATCATGGGCCGACCTGATGATCCTAACCGGCAATGTGGCTTTGGAGTCAATGGGTTTCAAAACTTTTGGTTTTGCCGGTGGGCGCGAGGATGTATGGGAGCCGGAAGAAGATGTGTATTGGGGTTCGGAAGCAAAGTGGCTGGAAGGCGACAAACGTTACTCCGGTGAAAGGAAGCTTGAAAATCCGCTTGCAGCTGTGCAAATGGGTTTAATTTATGTAAATCCGGAAGGCCCCAATGGAAATCCCGACCCGCTGGCAGCCGCAAAAGATATCCGAACCACTTTTGGCCGCATGGCCATGAACGACGAAGAAACCGTGGCTTTGATTGCAGGAGGACACACATTTGGCAAAACTCACGGAGCAGGCGATGCAGCCATGCTTGGGCCCGAACCCGAAGCAGCAGGCATTGAAGAGCAGGGCTTGGGATGGACCAGCAGGTATGGTTCCGGTAAAGGCGGCGATACCATTACCAGTGGACTGGAGATAACCTGGACCAGTACCCCGATAAAATGGAGCAACAACTTTTTCTGGAACCTGTTTGGATACGAGTGGGAGCTTACAAAAAGCCCTGCCGGAGCCAATCAATGGCGTCCAAAACATGGGGCTGGGGCCAACTCAGTGCCCGATGCCCACGACCCCACAAAAAGACATATCCCGGGAATGCTTACCACAGACCTTGCCTTGAAGGTTGACCCGGAGTATGAAAAAATTTCCCGGCGATTCTATGAAAATCCCGATCTCTTTGCCGACGCCTTCGCACGCGCCTGGTTCAAACTTACCCACAGGGATATGGGACCCATTGCACGCTATTTAGGTCCTGAAGTTCCTGGTGAAGTACTAATTTGGCAAGACCCTATACCGGCGGTTGACCATAAGCTGATCGACGAAAAAGATATTACTGACCTTAAAGCCAGGATATTGGCTTCAGGACTCACCTTGAGCCAAATGGTTTCTACGGCATGGGCTTCTGCATCCACTTTCAGGGGATCTGACAAGAGAGGCGGCGCAAATGGTGCAAGAATACGTTTTGAGCCACAAAGCAGTTGGGTTGTGAACAATCCCACCCAACTTAAAAAGGTGCTGGGTGTACTTGAAAAGATTCAAAATGATTTTAACAAAGCCCAAACAAGCGGTAAAAAGGTTTCGATAGCCGACCTCATAGTATTGGCAGGTTGCGCAGCAGTGGAGCAAGCCGCAAAAAAAGCCGGACATGCTATCAAGGTTCCGTTTGTACCCGGACGAGGTGATGCCTTGCTTGAGCAAACCGATATTGAATCATTTAAAGTACTTGAACCAGTTGCCGATGGTTTTCGCAATTATCTAAAAACCAAGTATTCGGTTTCAACGGAGGAGCTTCTGATTGACAAAGCCCAACTGCTAACCCTCACGGCTCCCGAAATGACTGCACTGGTTGGTGGAATGCGCGTTTTGAACACCAATTTTGACCAATCAAAACACGGTGTTTTTACAGATCGCACAGAGGTACTCACCAACGACTTCTTTGTAAACCTGCTCGACATGAGTACTGTTTGGAAGGCGGTTTCTGATGATAAAGAGGTTTTTGAAGGACGCGATCGCAAAACCGGTAAATTGAAATATACTGCAACACGCGCCGACCTCATCTTTGGCTCGAACTCGGAACTCAGGGCCATTGCCGAAGTTTATGGCAGCTCAGATGCCCAGATTAAGTTTATCGAAGATTTTGTGGCAGTATGGAACAAAGTAATGAACCTCGATCGCTTTGATCTGAAGAAGTAGTATGCAACCCGAATAATTCAGATTATCCGGCAGGTTTCAAAATCAACAAAGGGCAGCCTTAACTCGGGCTGCCTTTTTTCGTTTCTCAAGCGTATGCAGTTCAAAACTTTTCAGGTTGTTTAGACATTTTTAAAAAATGCTTTCTGAACAGTATATCGGAAAAGTTCTGTCTGCTTAATTTAGACAGATTCAAATAACCCAACCTGACCCACTGAAATGGGCGTTACAAATCATACTTAACGTGCCCGTGAGGTTCTTTGGTTAGGTAAAAAACTGTTAAAAAAAGAAAGTTGAAACGATGAAATCATAATCCCAAAACTTTTATTATTTTTGCACCTCATTTCCCGAAAGGAAAACTTAAAGTAAATCAAACCTTTAAAAAAAATCAACAAATGGTAAAACAGTACGAAACCGTTTTCATTATGACTCCCGTTTTGTCTGATGAACAGATGAAGGAAGCGGTAAGTAAGTTTCAGGACTACCTGAAAAAGAAGGGTGCTGAGATTGTGTTTGAGGACCATTGGGGTCTCCGCAAGCTCGCCTATCCCATTCAGAAAAAATCGACCGGATTCTATCATCTGATCGAATTTAAAGCAGAACCTTCGCTTGTTGCCGAACTGGAAACCGAGTTTAAGCGCGACGAAAGGGTAATCCGTTTTCTTACCCTTGCGTTAGACAAATATGCTCTGGCTTACAACGAAAAAAGGCGGGCAGACAAGGACATTTCCAAAGTGAAGGAACCACAAGTAACAGGTAGTTAAACAAAAAAAATATTGATTCATGGCTAATCCTCAGAATAGCGAAATTAGATATCTGGCTCCCATTGCCGTAGATATCAAGAAAAAGAAGTACTGCCGTTTCAAAAAAGCGGGCATAAAATACATCGACTACAAGGATGCGAATTTTCTTTTGAAGTTTGTGAATGAGCAGGGTAAAATCCTTCCACGGCGTATTACCGGAACATCGATAAAATATCAGCGCAAGGTGGCGAAAGCCATCAAGCGTGCCCGCCACCTGGCCCTGCTACCCTATGTTGCCGATTTGTTAAAATAAGGAGAAAAGACGATGGAAATAATTCTGCTTCAAGATGTTCCCAAACTGGGATTTAAAGACGACATAGTAACCGTGAAAGACGGTTACGCAGCCAACTTTCTTATCCCAAAAGGATTTGCCATACTGGCCATCCCGTCGGAAAAAAAGAAACTGGCCGAAACCATCAGGCAAAGGGCCTTTAAGGATACTAAAATTAAAAAAGACGCCGAGAAACTGGCCGAAAAACTTACAGGCATTCACGTGAAGATTGGAGCCAAAGTAGGTACATCGGGCAAAATCTTCGGGTCGGTAAATGCCCTGCAAATTGCCGATGCCATAAAAGACCAATTCGATATCGAGGTGGATCGCAAACGCATAGTGGTGGATCACGAATCGGTGAAGGAAATAGGCGTTTATTCCGCAAAAATCAACCTGCATAAAGAAGTACGTGTTGATTTTAATTTTGAAGTTTTCGCAGAGTAATACTGCCTGTTTTTTTAAAAAGGTAAATGCCTGTCCTGCCACGTTCGGGACAGGTTTTTTTGCATTAAGCAAAAAAAATGAAAGCAAGCGCCGGAGATATTAAATATGTCCAAAGCCTTCAGCAGAAGAAATTCAGAAGGCAGCATGGTGTATTTGTGGCCGAAGGTGCAAAGATTGTAAAGGAATTACTGAGCAGCGATTTTGAAATTGAAGCCATATATGGTGTTGCGGACTGGATAGAACAAAACAATTCCAGCCTCCAAAAAGGAACTTCTTCTTTTACCGTTAGCGAAAATGACCTCGGCAGGATCAGCGGACTGAAAACCCCAAATCAGGTTCTGGCGGTGGTAAAAACTCCTACACTGCATCCTGAACCCAATCTGAGCCGCAACAAGGTAATTCTTGCATTAGACACCCTGCAGGATCCGGGCAACCTCGGAACCATAATTCGCACTGCCGATTGGTTTGGAATCCGGCAAATAGTTTGTTCGCAGGAAACCGCCGATGTATTCAGCCCCAAGGTAATACAAGCTACGATGGGTTCCTTTCTGAGGGTGAGTGTGTTATATACCGACCTGGCTGGGTGGCTCGAAACGGTTCGGCACGAGGTGCCTATTTACGGGGCGTTTCCCGAAGGCGACAATATGTTTGAAGTTCGGCCAGGCACAGGGGGCATTTTGGTTATAGGCAATGAGTCTGCCGGAATATCGGCCGGGGTTTCCAAGTGGGTGAGCAAAAGGATTAAAATTCCGGGCGGCCTGCCTTCATCTGGAGGTTTTTCGCCCGATTCGCTCAATGCCTCCATAGCTGCAGGCATACTGATGTCTGTGCTTACCCGCACCTGAACCGGATTTTGAAAACCCACATTGAACAAACCTAAGGGTTGTGGGGTTCATTTTACATAAGTTACCTTGTATGCAAGTTTTTCTTTTAGCAATAGTTCTTGTTGGTATGGCTATTATAGGCATAGCCATTAAAATGTTTCTTAAGCCTGGCGAGACTTTTACCAGAGTGTGCGGGAGCAAATTCGACCCAAAGTCAGGAAAACCCCTACCATGCTCGTGCCAATCGCAGGCCCCCGAAGATTGCAACAATCCGGCTGAAATGCAGAATCAGTAGCAGCCGGTCGGCTGAGGCTGGAACTGAAGTACCACCCGAATTGTTTTTAATAATAACAAGTACTGCTTCTATTTTGTACCTTTAAGCAGGAAACAAAAACAAATCCAGGTTACTTTCAAAGTGCGCGGTGGCATCAGGTAAGGCAAGTCATCACCATATTGTTCCACAAATCAGACCTACTTCAATGAGCACTATCAAAATATTCGAAAGATTCGGAGGAGTTACCAAAGAAGAACCTTTAACCTCACTCCCAAAAGACCTGGTACTGAGTAATTCACAAGTGCTGGAAGCTGTAAAACCATTTTTCGGGTATTATAACGACGGGCCACAGGTAAAAAAGAGTATTTACCTTTATTTTGTGCTTGATGGGGATCATCCCTACGAATTGTTTGCTGCTGCCACCGAGAAAGTCAAGAAGCAGTTTCCACATCCTTTAGATGCCATTACCGGAAGTGCCTCAACCAGTAATTTTGCGGGCCAGGTAATTCGGGTGCAAGACTTTCAAAAATTCGACCAGGTTTTGCCATTGCAGGAACTCTACCAAAGTGAAGGAATAACATTCAAGAAAAATGCTGCCCCTTTAACCAATGAAATGGTTGTAACCCGCCTGATAAAATTCTTTTTTTTAGAGCCTCATGCAGATGGCATTTTTATGGATCATAACCAGAAAAACATTGGCTACTTCCAGGTACCCGAATACATCAAATGGGATGATTTCAAAAAATTAACCTCTCAGGTAAAACTCGAAACAAGTCTTTTGTTCTTCGATGCAGCAACAGCCTTTTATTTCGAAAACTGCAGAATGGTAAACCTTATCAGGATTTACAAGGAACACATCACACCAGAGATGGTGAAGCCTATTAAAGACCGATATTTGAAGTTACTGGGCTGAGCCGTTGAGTTCCAGGTCTTCTCTTTCGAGGATTTTCAAACCCGGAGTAGCATAGGTGCCATAGGTGTCCAAGCCCGTTGAATACACAAAAAATGCTTCCAGTTCCGGGTGGTTATCAACAAAAGCCTTTGACTTTTCGAACCCCATCACCATAAAGGCTGTGGCAAAGGCATCGGCGGTAATGGCGTCGGAGGCAAACACCGAAGCGCTCAGCAGGTTGTGGGTAACCGGACGTCCGGTAAAAGGGTCGATAGTATGTGAAAACCGCTGGCTATCTATCTCATAATATCGTCTGTAGTTGCCCGATGTTGCAACTGCCTGGTTTTCCATTTCAACAAACAAATACCAGGTTTGGGGATCGTCGAATTGGTCGGCCGGCTTTTCGAGTGCAATACGCCAAGAGGTATCATCGGGCTTTAGATCGCCAACAACCAGGTCGCCGCCGATTTCTACAAGGTAGGAGGTCACCCCTTGTAATTCGAGCCAGCGGGCAATCACATCGGCTGCATATCCTTTTGCTATAGCGTTAAAATCGAACTGGATTCGGGGATCCTCCTTCACGATCTTGTTATTCTCCAACCGGGTTCGGTTAAGACCTACCAAGGCTCTGAGGCTATCAATCACTTTGGTGGTCATTATTTTCCTGTCAGTAAATCCAAACCCCCACGCATTGACAAGAGGTGAAACGGTTGGATCGAAGGCACCCTGAGTTTCTTCATAAATCTCGAACGACCTAAGGTAAACTGTCCTGAAAAGGTCATCGACAGTATCGGTAGTGTTGTTGTTGATGCGCGTAATCAGCGAGTGAGGAACAAAATAGGAAAGTGATTCATTAAAAGCCCTGAAAATACTGTCAACCTGCAACTGAAAATCCTGACCCCCTTCAGCAAAATAAGAAATGGTATAATAGGTTCCAAAGACCGTTCCACGAATACGAACCTGGGTCAGTTCCTCATTGCGTGGAGCACAGGAAGCGACCAGCAACACAGCTATCACTGTCAGGTATAAAATCCGAAAAGCCTTACCTGTTGATAGAAAAATATTGGAAAAAAGACGCGTCATTGGGCTTAAAATTAGGAGGTATGATTTATTTAGAGGCGATCCGATTTTTTCAAAGGTTCAGTATGAATCGAAACATGTGTTTCTTGCCCATACTTCATGCAAATAAACTTTTCAACAGCTTCTGAAATTTTGTGGGCCTCTTCGATGCTGAGTAGCGGATTAACGCAGATATGGAGGTCAACAGCAATATCATTCCCCACCCTTCTGGTACGGAGTGCATGAGGGTCATAAACTCCTTCAACACTCGCTGCAAGATGCAGGATTTCATTTTCAATATCAGGCGACAGTGAGGTTTCAATTAACTCAAGCAGGGATTCCCAAATAAGTAAAACGGCGACCCGAATAATGAAAAAACTGACTACAATCGCAGCCAGAGGATCGAGGATTACCCATTGGGGGCCAAGGAAAATTGCCCCTCCTATACCTAAAGCAACTCCAATTGAGGCCAGGGCATCGCTGCGATGATTCCAGGCATTTGCCATTACAACCTTGCTGTTAATTTTACGCCCGGTAAAAACTGTGTATCGATATAAAATCTCTTTTATTGCGATACTAAATAAAGCAACCCATAGGGCTATCAAGCCAGGAGTCTCAATTCCATTTCCGGCAAATTGGTTAAAAATGCCAATACCCGCTGTATATAATACCCCCAACCCGACTAAAAAAATAAGCCCCCCCATAAGGGCGGTTGTCAGGGTCTCAACTTTTCCATGGCCGTACTTGTGATTACTGTCTTTTGGCCGTGAGGAAATATGGATGGTAAAAAGTGTAACTAAATCTGTGAAGAGGTCGGTTATTGAATTGATTGCGTCGGCAATCATGGCTGCCGAATTTCCAAAAACCCCGGCAAGGCTTTTAATTATAGCCAATATCAAATTGCCCATGGTGCCAATAAGAGTTACCTTATTGGCTTCCACTTTTCGACATTGTCTCATATAAAGGGCTTTATTATATTTGAAGTATGGGGTTAAATTCCAAAATCATCCAGGTCGATCATTTCCTTTGGTACTCCAATATTGTCGAGCATATTTAGTACCGCTTCATTCATAACTGGCGGACCGCAAAGATAAAATTCCAAATCCTCGGGTTCGGGGTGATTGCTCAGGTAATTATCGAGTACCACCTGGTGTATAAACCCTTTATAACCATTCCAGTTGTCTTCGGGAAGGGGTTCAGAAAGGGCTATGTTGAATTTGAAATTTGGGAACTTCTTTTCAATTTTCCGGAATTCACTTTCGTAGAAAACTTCGCGCATCGACCTGGCACCGTACCAGTAAGTAACTTTACGATTGGTTTTCAGGGTATGAAACAAGTGGAAAATATGCGACCGAAGCGGCGCCATTCCGGCTCCTCCACCAATATACACCATTTCGCGGTTGGTGTCCTTGATATGAAACTCACCATAAGGTCCTGAAATAACCACTTTATCGCCCGGCTTGCGCGAGAAGATATAAGATGAACAGATGCCCGGGTTTACATTCATAAAGGAATTCTTTTTCGGATCCCATGGCGGAGTGGCAATTCGGATGTTTAGCATGATGATGTTGCCTTCGGCCGGATGGTTGGCCATAGAGTACGCTCTGAAAACCGGCTCGGGATTTACCATTTTCAAATCCCACATTTTGTATTTATCCCAATCGACCCTGAAGGGCTCTTCTACTACCATATCTTTAAAATCGACTTCGATGGCAGGAACGTCGATCTGGATATAACCTCCCGACTGGAAATCCATTGATTCGCCAACAGGCAGTTTAACCACAAATTCCTTGATATAGGTAGCCACATTGCGATTGGACACCACTTCGCATTCCCATTTTTTTATACCAAATATTTCTTTGGGAACACTGATTTTCATATCACTACGCACTTTAACCTGGCAACTTAGCCGCCATTTTTCGGCCACCTCTTTGCGTGAAAAATATCCTATTTCGGTTGGAAGAATATCGCCGGCACCATCGAACACCTGGCATTTGCACATGGCGCAGGTTCCACCGCCCCCACAAGCGCTTGGCAAATAAATCCCCTGTTGCGAGAGGGTTGTAAGGAGAGTGCTTCCTGAATCGGTTATCAGTTCTTTTTCCTGGTTAATGGTAATTTTTACGGGTCCGCTGGGAACAAGTTTAGCCCTGGCGTAGAGCAATAAGGCTACAAGCAGCAGCGTGATGGCCAGAAAAAAACCTACGCTTAACGAAATAACCCAAAGATTACCAACTTCTAACAAAATCATATTTGTATGAATTTACTATTTTCAAATTAAAGCTCAATGCCCATGAAACTCATGAAGGCTATGCCCATCAACCCGGTGATGATAAAGGTAATGCCAAGCCCTCTCAATGGCGCAGGCACATTGGAATATTGTATCTTTTCGCGAATTGCGGCTATTCCAACAATGGCAAGCAACCAGCCTACACCACTACCCAGACCAAAAACAGCTGCCTCACCAATATTGGCATAATTCCTTTCGACCATAAACAGAGCGCCTCCCAAGATGGCGCAGTTTACGGCAATCAATGGCAGAAAGATACCCAACGAATTATAAAGTGTAGGACTGAATTTTTCAATGATCATCTCGACCAGTTGCACCATGGCTGCAATGATGGCTATGAACATGATAAAGGAGAGAAAACTCAGATCAACATTGGCATATTGGGCACCCAACCAAGTAAGGGCTCCTGTACCCAATACATAATTCTGCAGCAGATAGTTTACCGGCACGGTGATGCCCAGAACAAAAATTACTGCCAAACCCAACCCCAGGCTGGTTTTTATTGTACGCGAAACTGCCAGATAAGAGCACATTCCCAGGAAATAGGCAAAAACCATGTTGTCAATAAAAATTGACCTCACAAATATGTTTAGATATTCTTCCATAGTCTAAATACTTAGATAACCATTTTTGTTAAAATCAACTAATGTCAACCAGATTGGGATTTCGATGTCGATGCACCCAAATAATTACCCCGACAGTAATCAAGGCCATAGGGGGTAAAATCATGAAGCCATTGTTTACGTAGCCCAGCTCGTATAAAAAATTGGGGATTACCTGGTACCCGAACAAGGTACCGGAACCAAACAATTCGCGAAAGAAGGCTACTATGAGCAGAATAGCTCCATATCCTGCGGCGTTTCCTAATCCATCGAGCAAGGAAGGCAATGGTTTATTGGTCATGGCAAAAGCTTCCAGACGCCCCATGATAATACAATTGGTGATGATCAACCCCACAAAGACGGAAAGCTGGCGGCTCACGTCGTACATGAAGGCTTTCAGAATCTGATCGACCAGGATAACCAGTGTGGAAATAACCGTCAGTTGCACAATAATGCGGATACGGGAAGGAATGGTATTTCGAAGCAATGAAATAATTACGTTCGAAAATCCCATGACCGCCACCACCGATAATGCCATTACCAGCGAAGGGCGAAGTTGCACCGTAACAGCAAGGATAGAACAAATACCCAACACCTGAACTGTAACGGGATTGTCTTTACCTAAAGGATTTGATAAAAGCTTCCGGTTTTTAGGGCTAAACAGCTCCTCCTTTTTTGGTTTATCGATTTTTTCGCTCATAAATTCTTAAGTTTTCTAAAGTACAACTCATAGTTTCCAAGTCCTTCGGCGATCATATTGTCAACACCTTTGGAGGTGATTGTACCTCCGCTAATGGCATCAACTCCGTGGAGGTCGCCCGGTTGGGCTCCTCCCCTAACCACTCTTACGGGTGCAAAGTTGCCCGCCTCATCGAAAATTCGCTTACCTAAGAACTGCGATTCAAAGGCTTCTTCGCGTATCTGAGCACCCAATCCGGGAGTTTCGCTGGCATGGTCGAAATTTGCCCCGGTTATGGTTACAAGGTCTGCTCCAAGGCTAAGATAACCCCATATGGGACCCCACAATCCTTTGCCTCTAACGGGAACAATGTAAAACACTGTATCATTAACAGAAGCCAAAAAGATCGGCAATTGCCGTTCTTCAGGTACTTTGCGGATTTCCGAACTCAGGTCAACTTCAAAGGCTTCTCCCTGAAGTTCTTCCCCTATGGTATTTACTATTTTTGAACCAACAATGTATTGGCTGAACATTTGTTCGGCTTCGGCCCGAGGAGCCTGAATATTGATGGATGCAAGGATATTTTGCATTTTTTCGATCCGAACATTCCTCTGCTGCAATGGCCTCAGAAACATGGCTGCCGAGGATAAAATCAGGGCAACCAGAATCACCATCACAGAGGAATAAATGAATATATATTTGTTGCTTTGCATGGAAACTAAATTTCAAGTGGGTTTAAAGGTTAACCTGCGCGGATTTGAGTCGTTTCAGGCGTCTCTTCACGTTGGCTTCTACCACATAATGGTCGATAAGTGGGGCAAAGGTGTTCATAAGCAAAATTGCCAGCATCATTCCTTCGGGGTATGCCGGGTTCATCACCCTGATAATGACGGTGATTGCACCGATAAGAAAGCCATAAATATACTTTCCGATACCGGTTTGTGAGGCTGTAACCGGGTCGGTGGCCATGAAAACCGCACCAAACATAAAGCCACCCAAAACCAGGTGGTAGTAGGCTGGAATTGCCATATAGTCGCTTTGGCCGAAAAGGTTGAAAATGCCTCCAACAAAAAAGCCACCAATCACTACCGATGCCATGATTCGAAAACTTCCTACTCCGGTTACTATCAGAATCAAAGCACCCAAAAGTATTGCGAGGGTAGAAGTTTCGCCGATGGAACCCGGAATGGTACCAAGAAACATTTCGAAGAGAGAAGGAAGGTACTGGGTTTCGTTCAGTGAAAGCAGCGCCAGAGGTGTTGCCCCTGAAAAGCCATCGACCAGTTGCTGTCCTTCGCGCAGGGTAGTATCAATCCATACCTCACCCGACAGTTGAGCCGGATAGGCAAAGAACAGAAATGCCCGAGCCAGAAGCGCCGGATTCCAAATGTTCATACCTGTTCCGCCGAAAACCTCTTTGCCGATTATTACTGCAAAAATTGTAGCCAGAGCTACCATCCAGAGAGGGGTAGTTACAGGAATGATCAGGGGAATGAGCATACCAGAGACCAGAAACCCTTCATTGACTTCATGATTGCGGATTTCAGCAAAAATGAACTCGACCAGCAGCCCGGAGCCATAACTAACCACGATCAGTGGCAGCACTTTAAGGGCACCAAACCAAAACTGTTCGAAAAATGAAGCCTCAAGGCCAATTGCTTTGAAGTGCTGAAAGCCGACATTCCACATTCCAAACAATAGGGCAGGTGTAAGGGCTATGATGACATAAAACATGGTTCGCTTCATATCCATAGCATCACGTATGTGGCTTCCTTGTCTGGTTACATCGCCTTTAACATACAAAAAGGTTTGGAAAGCTTCAAACGACCGGTGCAATTTCTCGAACCTTCCTCCTTTCTCAAAGTGAGGCAGCAACTTGTTTTCAACTAAATTAAACAACGCTTTCAAAGTTTTTCTCCTTTAATTTTTAGCATCCAATTTTTATCAGGAAAATTCGGCCCTAATGGAATCGAGACCATCGCGAATCCACGATTGAATTTCGATTTTTGATGGGCAAACAAATTCGCACAGTGCAAGGTCTTCGGGGGCTACTTCATAAATACCTAATTGCTCCATCTTTTCAATATCGTTTACCATGATGGCTTTGAGCAAAAACATGGGTAAAATATCCATAGGCAGCACCTTTTCATAAATACCCGTCATCACAAAAGGCCTCTCACCGCTTCGCACCATGGTATCGAGCCGGTATTTTTTCCAGGGCATCAGAAACGAAGGCCAGGTACGTGAAACGCTGAAACGTTTTGGGTTGGGTATAAGCCAACCAAGCACTTCAGGCTTGAAGCCTTCGGGAATTACGGTAACCATCTCATCGTAAAAACCTAAAAACCCCTTTTCATCAACCCGGGTTCCGGAAAGTACATTACCGCTGATATACCTCAGTACAGAATCATCCAGATTTTGGGTTTGATTTGAGGTGATTGAATATATTCGTGCTCCGGCAATAGCCTTGTAATACCTTGGTTTAGAAACTTCAGTTCCCACCAGGGCAATGGTTCGGGTAGCATCATAATACCCCTTGCTAAAAAGGCGCCCTAAGGTAATAACTCCATGAACATCGACGTGCCAAAATACATCGCCCTTGTTGATCGGCGAAATATGATGAATCTGAACACCCACATTTCCCGCAGGGTGCGGCCCATCAAAATAATGAACGACTGCATTCTGCGCTCCAATAAAGGCCTGGGATTTCGTGTTTCGGGCATCAACGCTCAGCTGTACTTTTCGACCGGCCAATTTGTACAAGGCATTGAGTCCGGTTTGAAAATATTTTTCGTTGCCGTTTACTACAAAGTCAAGGTCACATGCAAGAGGTGCTGTGTTAAAGGCCGATACAAAAATAGCTTTTGGCAAATCCGCAGGATTTGCAATTATCGAAAACGGTCTTTGCCGAACCAAAGGCCATGTGCCACTTGCCAACATCCGGTCGATGATTACGTTCCGATCAAGCTCCAAAGGATCGGCTATCCCAAATTCTATGTAATCCTGCTTGCCATCGGGTGCCACAACTACGTCAAGTATTTTTCGCTTTTCACCCCTTACTACTTCTTTCACAACTCCACTTACCGGCGAGGTAAATACAATTCTTTCGTTGGCCTTATCCTTAAACAAAGGCGAGCCTATCTTTACCAGGTCGCCTTCATTTACAAGCATTTTAGGAGTAAGCCCATGAAAATCGGTTGGTTTTATCCCATAGACATCCGAAAGAGGAGCATTCATCAGGATCCTGTCAGCCTCACCAAGCATTGGAATATTCAATCCCCTGGTAATTTTTATCACTTTAGGCATTTTTGGGTTTAAATTTGTTAGGGAAATATTCGCGCAAAATTAAAATAATTTTCAAGTTGTCGTAGCATAATTTGAATTTGTTTATTGGGTCAATAAAGGATTTGGCATGAATCTTTTTATGGTTTATCAAAAATTTTATACTTGTCTATGTCTTTTAAAAAAATTTCTATCAAAACTCAAAAGTTTTCGGTAAAAACATACCTAAATATTGGGTATTTCCTTTTTTTGAGTATCGTGTTTTTGCCCAATGTGCGCGGCGAGGCAGCTGAAAAAAATCAGCAGAGGCCATTTTCTGGGCAGGGACGACTACGAGCCGGGCTTGCAGACAAGGTCGAATTAAAAGACTTTTTTTATTTTGGCGACCATACTTATGCCAATAATATTCATACCATCCTGTTTCACCCGAAGGGAGATGAATTTGCGCCTCCCCACATCAGGCTTAATTCAATCGAAAGGCTGGTATTACAATTCGATGATCTGGATGCCGATTTTAAGAATCTATATTACACCATAATACACTGCGACGCCCAATGGCAGCCTACGCAGATTCAAAAATTCGAGTATATAAGAGGATTTCACGAGGATATTATTCGGGATTATTCCCGTTCGGTCAACACCCTGACTCCATACACACAATACCATTTGGTGTTTCCGAATGATAATTTGGAGCCCATTATTTCGGGCAACTTTATTTTAAAAGTATATTTAGACGGAGACCCTGAGCGGGTAGTTTTTACCAGGCGCTTTGTTGTTTTTGAGGAACTTGTTGGTGTAAGCGGAACTGTAAGGCAGGCCACCCTGGTCAGGTACCGCGACACCCATCAGCAACTCACTTTTGTCGTGAACACCTTTAATTATCTGGTTTCAAATCCGGTTCAGGATTTGCGGGTAGTTATTACACAAAATGGCCGCTGGGATAATGCAATTACCGGCGTAGCTCCACGCCTGATACAAGGCAACCGGCTCACGTTCGAACATGATGAAAATCTGCTTTTTGAAGCAGGAAACGAATTCAGACGGTTCGACACACGCAGCCTCCGATTCAGATCAGAACGGTTAGGAGAAATCATACCTTCGTCAATGCATTATGAGGTGTTTTTGCTACCCGACCCGCCAAGGGCCTTTCGCAGGTATTTAACCGAAAGAGACCTGAACGGAAGATTCGAGATCAACACGCATGATGCCAGGGACAAAAATCTGGAAAGCGACTACGCCTATGTACATTTCCGATTGCCGGTACACGAACCTTTCGAAAATGCTTCGGTTCACGTAATGGGCGCAATGACAAACTGGTCGTTTACCGAAAAAAACCAAATGCACTTCAACCAGGCAACCAGGTCATACGAAGCAACCATTCTGCTAAAGCAAGGGTTTTATAATTACATATACGCTGTGCTTGAAGAAGGAGAAAAAACCGCCCGCCTGGCAGATATTGAAGGGAGTTTTTCGGAAGCAGAAAATGATTATACCTTATTTATTTTCCATCGCAGGCCTGGCACGCTTTACGACAGGTTGATCGGGAGGGGGATTTTGAATTCGAGACTTTTGCAGATCAGCCCCCGCTGATGAGGTGTAAGACCAATACCTGATCGCCTTCCTTGATTACCGAAGTTTCAAAATTAGCCGGCAAAACCGGGCTTCCGTTAATTCGGACTGCCAGAAATTTGAAGGTAAAATTTTTAATTTTCAATAGTTCGCTTACCGTGATTGAGTCATAACCATCAATCTGGTCGGGTTTGTTATTGAGGCTTATTTTCATTTAGAGATACTATGGCTTGCTAAATCTTACCCTGCTGGCTATTCGAAATTGGTTTTTAACTCTTCCTTCAGAAAGTCTATTGCACGCCGGGTTGCCATTTTTTCGACGCTCATCTCCAGCAATTTATTACTCAGTTCAACAGAAGTAGCGTTATCCGAAATTTGGGTTGCCGATATGTTGATTTGCCTGATCATTTCCTCCTTTGCGGCTTTGACCAATTCCCACGCACCCTTGGAGACAAAAAGCTGCTGCGAGAGGTTATGGCTGAATTCGTCGCGTATGGTCTGCACGAGCAATTTTTGGAATTCAACTCCACTCATCCCTGGTTGATGTAACCTCATAACCAGGTTGGCAGGCGAAATCCGTTCGAGCAACATGATAATCCTCTCATAGGCCTGCAAACGCAAAGGCAAGGTTGTCCGCAATTTTTCAAGACGAAAATCAACATCGCGCCTTTTATTTTCATGAACAAAAAACTCTTTGAGCAAAAAATAGGCTGTAAGGAAAACAACCAACGCAGGAATGGTGTAAAATACCGAATTTATTAATGACTCTAATAGGTTGCCCATGTATTTAAATTTTAGCAAAGATAATGGCTTTTGCATTAACCAAAGGAATATCCAAAGCTGCAAAAGGCATCTCAAAACCTTGAGATAAATCCAGCCAGAATAGTTTATTTGTTAAATTTGTCCGGTGGGGCAGCAAGTGTCCCAAACAAAGAAACTTAACTGCTTGTCGTATTTTATCCCATTACTTATGATAGCTTTATCGGATCGCATTCAACGACTTTCTGAATCAGAAACCCTGGCTATGGCTCAAAAGAGCCGGGAGTTAAAGGCCAAAGGTTTCAATGTGATTAACCTTAGCCTTGGAGAGCCAGACTTTTTTACCCCAGATCCTGTGAAAGAAGCCGCCATACAGGCCATCAAGAACAACCACTCGTTTTATACTCCTGTAAATGGCTATCCCGATCTCCGGCAAAGCATCAGCAACAAATTGCGACGCGACAACCAACTCGATTACAGCCCTGAACAGATTGTTGTTACTACCGGAGCGAAGCATGCCCTGATCAATGTTTTGATGTGCCTGATCAATCCTGGCGATGAAGTGATTATTGCCGCCCCTTATTGGGTAAGCTACCGCGATATGGTCCAGATAGCCGAAGGAAAGCCGGTTTTTGTCTATGCCGGTATTGAAAATGATTTTAAAATAACTCCCCACCAGCTCGAAGCCGCCATAACTCCCAAAACCAAGGCATTTATGTTCTCGAGCCCATGTAATCCTACCGGCTCAGTTTACACGGCGGAAGAACTGAAAGCTTTTGCAGATGTGTTGAGCAGACACCCCCATGTTTATGTTTTGTCGGACGAAATATATGAGCACATTAATTTTATGGGCCGGCACGAAAGCATAGCCAGCCATCAGAAAATACGCGATCAGGTAATCGTTATCAATGGGGTTTCGAAAGGATTTGCAATGACCGGATGGCGCATAGGTTACCTTGCCGCACACCTCGATATTGCCAAAGCTTGCACCAAACTCCAGGGACAGTTCACATCGGGAACCAACAGCATTGCCCAGAAAGCGGCCATTGCGGCCATGGAAGCCGATCCGGCGAGCACCCGACACATGCTTTTAAAATTCAGAGAACGGCGCGATCTGATGCTTGGACTATTAAAAGAAATCCCGGGTTTAATTATCAACGAACCACAGGGTGCGTTTTACCTCTTTCCCAATGTGAAGGCATACCTGGGCAGATCTGACGGCTCGGTAAAAATCGAGAATTCGACTGCATTATGCATGCACCTGCTCAACAAAGCCCATGTGGCCCTGGTACCGGGCGATGCCTTTGGTGATCCGCAATGCATCAGGTTATCCTATGCCACATCAAACGATTTGCTTATCGAAGCCGTCGGGAGGATTAAACACACCCTTGCTGAATTGAAATAATGTTTAAAAAATAACGACCACTTTACGGAATGTTTGACAAGGAAAAGTTAACAGAACTTTTTGGAAAGTTTTCTGGTTTTAAGGCGCTAATCATAGGCGATGTAATGATCGATGCTTACCTGTGGGGAAAAGTGGAGCGCATTTCGCCCGAGGCTCCTGTGCCGGTTGTTTCACTCAAGCAACGCGAAAACCGTTTGGGAGGGGCTGCCAATGTAGCCCTAAATATTCAAAGTCTGGGCGCTACCCCTCTGGTATGCGCCGTAGTTGGTCAGGACGACAAAGGCACCCAATTTTTCGACCTGATGAAGCAAGGCGGGATGCCTTGCGATGGTATTATTACAAGCCCAAGTCGAAAAACTACGGTAAAATTCCGGATCATTGGAAACAACACCCAACTTTTGCGCGTTGATGAAGAAACCGAAAGCGACCTGAAACTTGACGAAACAAACAGGCTTTTCGACAGGATCGCAACCTTTGTAAAGACGGGAAACGCCCATGTTATCATTTTTGAAGACTACGACAAGGGCGTAATTACGCCTTTATTGATCGATAAAGTGGTAGCCCTTGCCCATGAACATGGCATTCCGGTTGCGGTGGATCCCAAAAAGAAAAATTTCATGCATTATCGTGGGGTTGACCTCTTTAAACCCAATATGAAGGAGCTTCGCGAGGGCTTAAAACTTGATGAGGAGCCTTCAACTACAGAGGAGGTATTGAAATCGGTCTCACTGCTTCAGGAAAAACTCAACGCCGGCATGGTGCTTACTACCCTTTCGGACAAAGGTGTGATCTACAGCAAGAAGAATAATGACAAAACTTATGAAACAGGCCATTTCCCTGCACACTTACGTAAAATCGCCGATGTTTCGGGAGCCGGCGACACGGTAATCAGCGTAGCTTCATTGTGCCTGGCCGCCTGTGCTGCTCCTGATGTTATGGCCAGGCTGGCCAACCTGGCCGGGGGGCTTGTGTGCGAACAGGTTGGGGTTGTACCGGTATGCAAGGAACAACTTTATTCAGAAGCCATGAAAATCATTTAATGTGCCGATGACAAAAAAAAAACTGGAATTGCTTCAGCAGGAAATCTCCACTGCTCCATTTGGCAAATCGATTGTACATTCCAACCCCATTGCACAATTCGCCATCTGGTACGATCAGGCGGTTCAAAGCGGCCTTTTGGAACCCGGCGCCATGACCCTTGCCACCGTTGCGCCTGATGAAAGTCCCAGTGCGAGGATAGTATTACTGAAGGCCTTCGACGACCGAGGTTTTGTTTTTTACACGAATTACAATAGCGTAAAAGCCAGGCATCTTGCGGTGAAACCAAACGTAAGCCTGGTATTTTTGTGGCTTGCACTCCAGCGGCAGGTGAGGATCGAAGGCCGCACAGAAAAAGTTACCGGAAGCGAATCCGATGAATATTTTTCCACCAGACCCCGTTCAAGTCAATTAGGTGCCTGGGCATCGCCTCAAAGCCAGGAAATACCCGGCAGACAAAATCTCGACGACAGATATCTGACGATGGAGAAAGAATTTCAAGGGAAGGAAATACCCCGACCCGAATTTTGGGGTGGCTACAGGGTAATCCCAGAAACAATAGAGTTTTGGCAAGGAAGAGACGGCAGACTCCACGACAGGCTAATTTACCTAAAGTGCGAAGGCCAATGGACCATAAAACGGCTTGCGCCCTAATCACAATAACAAGAAGCTTCAATGCGTTTCATTTAACGGTGTTCTAAAACCCTTCAAAGCATGAGATCAAGGCATATCCTTTTATTTCCGGCTATCGCAATAATGGTTTGCCTGCTCAGTACATCCACTCTTAGCGGCCAACGTAATATTCCCATCCGTCAGAATTTGCCTCATTACGACTTCAGACCGTATCACTTCGGATTTTCGTTGGGGGTAAACCAAATGAACTTCTCCATCCTGCCTGTTGAGATCGATTCTTTAAGAATTCTTAATACGATGGCGGGAAGTCCTCATGGCGAACTGGTCTCGGTGCTTCAACGGCCTGAGTTTGGTTTTCACATTGGCATAGTTTCCAACCTGCGCCTTACCCCAATGTTCGACCTGAGATTCGTGCCTACACTGGCCTTTGGAGAGAGGTTTCTTGAATACAGGTTTCTGCGGGGAGGTTCAATCCACACCATCAATCAACCCTTCGAGGCAACCTTTATTGACTTGCCGCTGCATCTGAAATATAAGTCCATGCGTATGTCGAACGTCAGGGCTTATGTGCTTGGCGGGTTCAAATTCAGCATCGACCTTTCGTCGAACCAATTTAAGGAAGAAGCAGAGCCCGACCTCATTTTTGCCCGAACCCTGCGCGATGATTTCCATTACGAAATGGGCGCCGGGTTGGACTTTTATTTTTACTACTTTAAATTTTCTGTCGAAGTCAAAGCATCATTCGGATTAAGAGACCTCATCAGGCACGGGGAGCAAGGCCGCATTTTTTACGATCCGATCGACCGGCTCAAATCGAATACCATCATGGTTTCATTTTTGTTCGAATAACAAATTCAACTATATTTGACGGAGAACAGCGATTGCAAAAAAGATAAATCGAGCATTTTTTAAGAAAAATCACGCGGATGAAGGACAACAATGGGTTATTGTACAGTAAACTTGTGGGGAAATCTCTGCTGAAGAAAAAGGTATATCAAAATACCATTGAGGTTTTTAAAGAGCTTAAGACAGAAGCAGCCAGATTGTGCGAAGAGACCGGAATGTACCTGAAAAGAGACGGATTGGATATACAACTGAATTTCAAGGACAAGGGCGACATGGAAGCGGAAATAGGTTTCGGTTCCGATACCATTGTTTTTGGAATGCACAGTAATGTTTTCGAATTTTCGCGAATTCACGAGGTGATGAAAACACCTTATATACAAGCTGATCCGACTCGGTCGTTCTGCGGGCAGATTACCTTTTTTAATTTTCTGACCGATTCATTCCGGTTTAACCGGTTAAACGACATGGGATACCTGGTAGCCCGCATTTTTATAAATAAGGAAAATTTTTTCCTGGTGGAGGGGAAGCACCAAACAGGCTTTTATTTCAACCAGTTTATGCCCGAAGCCATAAACCAGTCAGCCATGCGGAAAATTCTTGAGGCAGCCATGAGTTACAGTGTTGATTTCGATCTCCTGGTGCCGCCTTACGACATGGTAAAAGAAATATCGGTTGCCGATGCCGTCGAAAATCATTTTAATATGAAAATGAAGACCGCCAAGCGCATGGGATTCAAATTTCTGGCCGACCACGACCAGAACAACAAAAACAAAGACTAGCCGGCTTTACAAACAAAATCCCATACTACGATACCTGCCGCCACCGCAACGTTCAGGGAATGTTTGGTGCCGAATTGTGGAATTTCAATGCATCCATGGCATAGCTGCAGAACCTCCTCTCCAACACCTTTAACCTCATTTCCAAGAACCATAGCATAAGGTTGCCCCTGCTTAGGAACGAAGTCTTTGAGCGGAATGCTTTTCTCAACCTGTTCGAGTGCCATTACCTTATAGCCGCTTTCAATCAGATATTGGATGGCATCCGTTGTTTTCTCGAAATACCTCCAGTTCACCGACTCTGTTGCACCCAGGGCGGTTTTTTGTATTTCGCGGTGGGGCGGTGTTGCAGTAATTCCACAAAGCAATATCGATTCCAGCAGAAAGGCATCAGCAGTGCGAAAAACCGACCCAATGTTCATCATGCTGCGAATGTTGTCGAGCACCAATACCAATGGAAATTTTCTTGACTCGTGAAACTCATCGGTAGTTTTGCGGCCAAGCTCGGCCATACTCAGTTTTCTCATGCAGTAGTATTGCTATTCCGGGGTTGCGGGCAAAACCATTTCGACAAATTTTTTCATACCCGAGGTAGCTTTTTCGCGTATCAGGGTAAGATCGGGGATATGGCCAACAGGGAGGTCGCCGGGGTCGATCAGGTAAACCGGCACTCCCCGCTGCACGTAGCCCACCAGGCCGGCTGCGGGGTAAACGTTGAGGGAAGTGCCCACAATAAGATAAATATCTGCAGTAGCCGATATTCTGGCAGCAACCGAAATCAATGGTACCGGTTCGCCAAACCACACTATGTGCGGCCTTAGCTGCGAGCCCTGCGGACACAAATCACCTTTCTTCAACTCCCAACCTTCGAGGGTAAAAACCAGATCAGGGTTTGAGGTGCTCCGTACCTTTTTCAGCTCCCCATGCAAGTGGAGCACATTTGTAGAACCTGCCCTTTCGTGCAGGTCGTCCACATTTTGGGTAATGATCTGAACTTCGAAATATTTTTCAAGCTCTGCCAGGTCATAGTGTGCAGTATTTGGCAGGGCTTCGTGCAATTGGCGACGCCTCTGATTGTAAAACTCCAGCACCAACTCCATGTTTCTTGACCAGGCCTGGGGAGTAGCCACATCCATTATGTCGTGGTCTTCCCAGAGACCTCCGCTGTCGCGAAAAGTTCTTATACCGCTTTCGGCGCTTATACCGGCGCCACTCAATACAACCAGCCGTAGCTTCTCCATCGGTAAGTAATCCGGATTGATTTTTTGCCAAAAATACCTGTCTGAGTAGATTGCAATACCCCAGAACTTCCAATTTTTATCAAAAATAGGAATCCTTAGCGATTTTCTTTCAAAACCGATCCGGAATTCGGACTAAAAATTGAAAACTTATGTCAACACCCAGTTTTTCAACAAAAAAGGACGACCATCAATCCTTGCGATAAACTGCCAGGCCAAAACGGCAAGGATTAGCTGAACAGTTTTCCATTGTAACCTTAATGCGGTATTTGGCCCCGGACGTAGGGGTGATGGAAACCAACGGATAATCATCTGTGGCCATATCGCGTGCAATTAATGCATTTGACAAAGAATAAACCTCCAGGTCCAGGTCATAGCAATCATTGTCGCACACGCCCAGAATCTGGTAAGTATAACCCGACTCCAGGTCAACGAGTATCCATTCTGAAGCATCGTCCTCCAGACTACCTGTTGCAATGGTGTGCGACTGATTGGTCAATCCGAGTTCCTTCTCATAGTACCTGAACTGATTATTGACCTGAACAGTCCATTCATCCAGTGGCTGCATGGATTTTTGGGAAAAAGAGACAATGGCGAAAAGAGTAAAGCCAAATGACAGAGATATTTTCAGAAATATCCAAAAAATTTTTTTTGCTTTCATTTTTTTAATTTTTTCCGTTAATACAAAGTTTTCTTCTGACGAATCAAAATTACAACCAACTTTAAAAATATAATCCGCATTTAAAAATTAATTTAACACCAGATAAAGTATTCCGGCAATAGCAAGGAGCAGAAAGATAACCGACAGCAGGATAATTCGGCGGCTGCGGCGTAGCATCAGGTTCTCTTGTTGAATCTGTTTTTCAAAACCGATTCGGCGCAACAGGTTTTTGACCTTCTCCATGGTAGCCTCATTTTTTACCAGATAATCGTAAGATCCTAAGGCCATGGCGTCCTGAGCCAGTTTCTGGCTGTCGTATGCTGTAAGGAAGATCACTTTCGAAGCGGGCGATTTTTCGCGGATTATTTTCATTACCTCCAGGCCGGTTTTTTGACCGTCGGCAAAAAACTGGTCGAGCAGGATTATCTCAGGTCTTTGGTTCAACTCGGCAATACACTCTTCGCCGGTTTGGAAAAAACTGATGTTTTTGAAATTTCTTCCTTCGAGGGTATGAATCAGGGTACGTGAAAAAAAATGATCGTCGTCCACTACGAAAATGCTGGTATAGTCGGGTTTAGCCATGGCTTGAAGAATTATTTGTAACGAAAGTACTGATTATTGCAACAAATAATTCAATTGTCCCTTCAAAAAGCATATGCAGGTGGCCGCAGAACAGTACCACGGGGTATTGTCTGATCCATTTTACCATGGCCGGTTTTCCTGCATGTTTAGGTTACATATTACTTCAACTTTCGGTTTAGACAAGACTGTGAGGCAGCTTCAGGCAGTTAAATTTGTTACCTTTTGAATAATCAGGTAAATAGGATTGGAAAAGACCTTTTGTTTCATCAATGCACGTGCAATAGTTTTAGCAGAAATAAGACGCATGAAGTTGCATGGTGGCAGTAGGAACAGTTGGAACATTGCTTTAAAACAGTGGGTTAAAGAATCAATTACGAAAGATACTACATTTTGAGCGCAAGATATTTTCAGTACCAATGGTGGTTGATAAAGGCCGGAGAGTTTTGAAGTTTTTACCCGAAATGCGGCTGTAGTGATCCCAAATTAATCCATTAGGCAAATCTATTGCTAAAAAAAGTTTAATATGGCGCATTAATTTATATATAATCAAAACGCTGCGTATCAAACAGTTTATTGCTTTTGAAATGTGATAAAAATTTTAGTCCAATAGTAATAAATTTTTATGTTAAAATTTCTTAAGAAAAAGTATTAGATCTACAAATTGAATTATGTATCTTTGATCACATTATGGGGAAACTAACCAGGCTGACTGGATGCAACCTTTCCAATTCCGCAAACTTTGACCGTTAATTAACTTTTTATCAAAATTTTAAATCAAACACAAAGAGAGGAAAATGCAGACTATGAAAAAACACCGACTACTCGCAGCGCTCGTGTTGTTGATTTTTGCAGTATCATGCAGACAACCTGTTAATGAGCCTGACCACTCGTGGAAAGACCCTGAAATTGAGAGGAAAGTAGCTGAAATGGTTCGTAACATGACTCTTGAAGAAAAAGTTGGACAAATGACCCAAATCACACTCGATGTTCTGATGAAAGGTGAAAATGTTCAATCAAGCTTTGAACCGCTCGAGTTTGATTCGGCTATGATGCATACCGCTTTTGTTAAATACCAGATAGGATCGGTACTTAACACGGCTAATAACCGCGCAAGAACTCCCCAAGAATGGAACCGGATCATTTCTACCATTCAGAACTACGCAATTGAGAATTCAAGGCATCGCATACCAGTTATCTATGGCATTGACATGATTCATGGCGCCAGTTATGTTGAAGGCGCCACCCTTTTCCCTCAACAGATCGGGATGGCTGCTACATGGAATCCTGAACTGGTTAGAAAAGCCGGTGAAATAACGGCATACGAAACCAGGGCAATCGGCTGTGCTTGGACATTTTCGCCTGTATTGGATCTTGGTGTTGATCCGAGGTGGCCAAGGGTATGGGAAACTTTTGGCGAAGATCCTTATCTAGCTTCTGTGATGGGTAAAGCGCTCGTAAGCGGCTATCAAGGCCCAGAAAACAATGTGGCCGATCCTTACAGAATAGTTGCATGCGCCAAACACTTCCTTGGCTATTCACATCCATTAAGCGGTAAAGACCGAACTCCGGCATGGATCCCAGAAAACAAGCTGCGTGAGTATCATCTGCCGGTATTCAATGCTGGTATTGAGGCTGGAGCCATGACTGTTATGTTAAATTCGGGCGAGATCAACGGGCTTCCGGTTCATGCCAGTAAATACCTGATCACCGACGTACTGAAAGGGGAGCTTAATTTTGGCGGGTTCGTCCTGACCGATTGGACCGATATTGAATTCCTCCATACCCGGCACCGAATAGCCAGCTCGCACAAAGAGGCTGTAAAAATAGCTATTAACGCTGGTGTTGACATGTCAATGGTGCCTTACAACTTTTACTTCGCAGATCATTTGATCGAACTTGTGAATGAAGGCAAAGTGCCCATTTCGCGAATTAATGACGCTGTGACACGCATACTCAGGGTTAAACACCACATGGGCTTGTTTGAAAGGCCCTATACCTTGGTGGAAGACTACCCCAAATTTGCATCGGATGAATTTGCTGAATTTGCCCGGCAAACCGCCAACGAATCAATCACCCTGCTAAAAAACCAGGACAATATACTTCCTTTGAAACGTAACACCAGGATATTGCTTGGTGGACCAGCTGCCAATACTATGCGACCTCTCAATGGTGGTTGGAGCTACTCCTGGCAGGGCGAACTGGTTGATGAGTTTGCGGTTGATTACCTGACAATTTATGAAGCCTTAAAAGCACACGCATCTGACCCATCCTTGATTAAACTGAATAAGGTTGTTACATACGCAAATGAAGGCGACTATCGGAATGAACTGGTTGCCGGCCGTGAATCATTCCTAAGGATGGCAGCCCAAGCCGATGTTATTGTGCTTTGCATCGGCGAAAACTCCTATACCGAAAAACCTGGCGATCTGGTTGATCTTTATCTTTCTGAAAACCAGCAGCAACTTGTAAGAGATGCAGCAGCCACAGGGAAACCTGTGATATTGGTGCTGGCGCAAGGTAGGCCTCGAATCATCAGTAAGATTGAACCCCTTGCAAAAGGCATTATCAATGCTTACCTGCCGAGCAATTTTGGAGGGGAGGCTATCGCAAAGGTTATTTATGGCGAAGTGAATCCTTCAGGCCGCCTGCCTTTTACATATCCACGTTACCCCAATAGCCTAGAACTTTATTATCACAAATACACCGAAAACCTTAGAAATGTTGGCGCCCCGTACGGCACATGGTTCAATCCGCAATTCCCGTTTGGTTTCGGTTTGAGCTATTCGTCTTTTGAATACAGCAATCTTACAACTGATAAGGATGAATACGCTCCCGGAGAAATTATCAGGCTAAGTGTTGATGTAAAGAATACTTCTTCAATCGGGGGAAAGGAAACCGTACAGGTGTACAGCTCTGACATGTATGCTTCACTCACACCGTCAGTCAAACGCTTGCGGGCATTTCAAAAGAAAAACATACCACCCGGAGAAAGCAGGACATTCACCTTTGAAATTCCTGTAAACGAATTGGCATTTATAAACCTAAACAACAATTGGGTTATTGAACAGGGTGCCTTTGTAATGACGGTCGGACCATTGACAAAAGAAATACAAGTAACACGAACCCTTGAAATGAAATCACAAAAGACGAGATGATTTGTTTAATAAACATAATGGCTCTATATTCAAAATAGTGTCATTATTCCCTAACAGCTCAATTCAATAAAACCAAACCAATTATTAATTAATCAGTATTCGCCATGAAAAAGATCCTTCGACTCAGTGCCGCAGCTATTCTGCTGCTGGCAATTGCGATGCAACTCGGTTCCTGTAGAAAAGAAGTGGTGTACCCAGATGTCCTCGCAAGTTATACATTCGTAATCGATTCCGTTGACTTTAGGAAAGTTACGTTTACAAATACATCGCAAAATTTTTCTGCGTTGTCATGGAATTTTGGTGATGGTTCAGCACCTTCGGCTGAAATTAATCCGGTACACACTTATGCCAATCTTGGCACATACACAGTTTCTCTTACCGCCACATCGCTTGACGGTAAAGTTACTGACATTTTCACGAAAGATGTTGTTATTGCAGACCCAAACGTAATGCTAACCAAACTTGTAGGCGAAACATCGAAAACATGGAAACTTATCCGCGATGTGAGCACTGGTCGTTTTCCAATTGAAGTTGGCCCATGGGATCGCAGCCAAATTTGGTGGGCAATGGGTCGAAATAATGATGAACTTGCTCTCCGGCCTTGTATGCTAAACGATGAGTGGACATTCCATCGCAACGGACAGATGGTATTTAATGCACATGGCGATGTTTGGGCCACAGGAGGCGTATTTTTGAATCCTCATATCTGTGTAAGTGAGGCTGATATGGTTGGTACCGGTGGAGAAGATCTTTCGGCATGGGGAAGCGGTACTCATCGGTTTGAACTCGTGTCGGGCCCCACACCAAGAATCACGGCCATTGGATTTGGGGCTTATATTGGATATTATAGATTAGGCAACCTCCAAGAAGTAAGGGTTCCCCAGAATAGTGTTACTTATAACATAGTTTTACTGCACGATGGCCCTGTTGACACGCTTATTATTGAAGGCCAATATAGATGGGATGCTGGCGATGGCGGTTACTGGCGCCATGTTCTTGTTCATTATGATAATCCCGCCAATGAACCGCCAATTCCTGCAAACCAGCCAACCGCATCGTTTACCACGGTAGTAGATGGCCTGAGAGTTACATTCACCAACACTTCAACGTTTGGACAGACCTACCTGTGGGAGTTTGGTGATGGTACAACTTCGACCGCGGTAAACCCAGTACACACTTATGCCCAGGATGGCTTTTACAGAGTACGCCTTACTGCCACTAATGCAAATGGCAACCACTCCGTTTCGCAGAATATGCTGGTTTCAATCACACCACTAACCGACGCCCTGTTGCAAGGAGGTCCATGGAGGGTTAGGCTCGGTGAGAGGACTGTATTCGTTGGCCCAGGCCTTGGAAATCCCGGTTGGTGGTCAGTGCCGGTGTCATACCTTGATGGAACTGAAACCGGTACCAACAATTGGTCATGTATGCTTGACGATGAATTTACTTTCAGCTCGGGTGGCGTATTCACCTATAATACAAATGGATCCGCCCGTAACGATGGCTATTTTGGTAGTCCCAACGGTTGCTGGACCGATGCCCAAATTGCAGCCAGCGGGAATGGAGCTTACTTCGGCAGTGGTACGCATAGCTACACATTCACCCCAGCCAGTGGAACCAACAGGGCCAGGATTATCCTGACCAATGGACCCAACAGAGCTGCTTTCATAGGATTCTCAAAAGGATTCTTTGGCGGCGAGAATACAAATAATGCAAATCCGCCTAATGGTGGAAGAACAACCAACGAGTATGAAGTTATGGGATATGCCCGAGGTGCAACTATGGAATATCTCTTTATAACAGTAGATATTACTCCCGACCACTCAGGCGGTGCCGCATGGTCGGTAATCCTTGAAAGACCTAGATAGGCGCTGGTTAAACAATGTTGAAACATAAGAATCAGGAACAAGTTTCGTTTGACTTGTTCCTGATTTTAATCAAAATATGTTTTTAAATACCCCCAGGAGAAGGTGCCCTCATGCTTCAGCTTAAACTGGCAGCTAAAATCAAAATGGGTTCTTCTTCAAGCCTTAGCTAACATGACAAACAACCACTGTTAAACCATAAATCCAATATTTAAAATGAAAATTATTTTAGCTTTTTTGTTGGTCGTTCACGCAATATCAGTTTTTGCTCAGGAAACAAGAATTACTGGTCGCGTGGTTGATGCCAATGGCATACCATTGCCAGGAGTAACAGTAATGATCGTTGGAACCTCAAAAGGAACTACTACTGATATTGAAGGTGCATATTCGATTAATGTTTTGCCAACCGAAGAACTTCAATTCAGGTTCATCGGGTATATTCAACAGTTCGTGGCTCCGCAAGGCCGGGAACGCATCGATATAGTTATGATTGAAGACGCGATGATACTTGAGGAGTTTGTAGTTATCGGTTATGGCGTTCAAAGGAAGGCAGATTTGACAACAGCAGTATCTGTTATTGATGAGGATGACATTCGCAATCGTCCGCTTGCTTCAGCAATTGAAGCCATCCAGGGAAGAGCTCCAGGCGTGCAGGTAGTGCAACCCTCTGGAGAACCAGGTGGGGATTTTTTTGTAAGGGTTCGTGGAGCAACTTCAGTAATCGCTGGAAATGACCCCCTGTATGTTGTTGATGGAGTTCCTACAACCAATATCCGGGGGCTTAATCCAAATGATATTTCTTCAATCAGCATTCTTAAAGATGCCTCCTCCGCTGCAATTTACGGTGCAAGGGCTGCAAACGGCGTAGTGCTTATCACCACAAATCGCGGGAGGGCAGGGGAATCGCTGGTACAATACAACTCCTTCTTCGGCATTTCAAATCTCAGGAGGCCTATCGAGGTGTTAAACACCAGACACTATCGCGATCTTATGAATGAGATACTGCCAGGGGCCATGGATCCCGCAGATACCGATTTTAACGACTGGAGCGATATTGTTTTCGGAACAGGGATACACCAATCACATCAATTCTCATTTTCAGGAGGAACTGAGAACCTGCAGCATTTCATCTCTGCTGCATACCAAAGCGATGCGGGTATTGTTGCACCTGCCAGGTTCGATCGTTATTCGGTGCGCCTAAACCTGGACAATCAACCACGCGAATGGCTTAAATTAACTACGAGCATCAACGTGTTAAGCATGCGAACAAAAGACACACCCGACAATCTTAGCTCTGGCCGAGGGGGTGTGATCATGAGTACATTAAATACACCTCCGTTCCTGGGAATTTATAATGAGGATGGCAGTGGTCAGTTTGATCCTAACCCATTCCAACCCTCATGGGAAAACCCGGTGGCATATATGGAGGGCCCTGAACAACTTTCAGTAGATAATAATTTGTTTGGGAACATAACAGCTCAAGCTACGGTCATCCCTGGATTAGACGTTACAACAAGATTAGGAGTTGAGGCTAACAACCACCAGTGGGATTATTACCTTGATCCCTTCCGCACCAATTTCGGACGCAACAATAACGGACTGGGTAGATCAAGTAAAACCAACAATCGCACCCTGCTATGGGAAAGTACCGGATCATTTGCAAGAACTTTTGCATTGCACAGTATTTCAGGGTTGGTGGGGGCTAGCATCCAGCGTCATATAAGCAACAACTCCTTCCTTGAGGGAAGAGATTTTCCGGAAAACGTAAATGTTACTACCTTGAATTCTGCCAACATTATTACCGGTGGCACCTGGATAAATGAATGGGCGCTCGCATCTTTCTTCGGAAGGGTAGCGTACAACTTCGACAGTAGGTATTTTATTACAGCAAGCGTTCGCCGCGATGGCTCTTCCAAACTAGCGCACCACTGGGGCACCATGCCGTCGTTTTCGCTCGGTTGGCGTATTTCATCCGAACCTTTCATGCAAGGGTTGAATTTTATTGACAACATGATGATTCGCGGAGGATGGGGAAGGAGCGGCAACCAGGAAGGCATATCAAATTATGCCCGTTTCGGCCTAATTAACTATCATCGGCGCACAGCTACCAACCCGATGACAGGCCCTGCTGCAGTGCAGGTTACTTATGGTAACCCCGATTTACGCTGGGAAACTACTGACCAGACCAATATCGGTTTTGACCTGTCTATGTTTAATAATCGTGTAACAGTGAACGCAGATGCCTATTACAAGCGAACTGACGATGTACTGTTAAATGTTCAGCTTTCGGCTACCTTGCCCATAACTACCATCCAAACCAATGCCGGTAGTATCGAAAACAAAGGCCTTGAATTAAACGTGAATACTGTTAATGTTGATAAAAACTGGAAATGGAATACCGACTTCAACATTTCTGCCAACCGCAACAAAGTTCTTAGACTCGATTACACCAGCGTTTACTATTTCGGCCGGATATACAGTAACAACCAGGATGTGGCCATCGTAAGGGAAGGCTTACCCTTGGGTTCATTTTTTGGTTATATCAGCGACGGTGTTGATCCAGCAACTGGAAATCTCATTTTTAGAGACATCAACAATAACGGTATCTTTGACCCGGGCGACCGTACAGTGATTGGCAACGGACAGCCCGATTTCATATTTGGGCTCAATAATCATTTTAGTTTTAACCGTTTTGATTTGAACATCTTTTTTCAAGGCAGCTTCGGAAATGATATTTTCAACGCTACACGGATTGACCTCGAAGGAATGTTCGACAGCAAGAACCAATCAGTGAACGTATTGCGCCGTTGGAAACAACCAGGTGACATCACTGACATACCCAGATCGAGAAACATGTTTAATGTCAACAACTCTTCCCGTTTTGTGGAAGATGGCTCCTATATCAGGCTTAAGTCCATTACCCTGTCGTACAGGTTACTTGACAATAACCCGCGCTTCCAGGGAATACGAAACTTATCAGTATTTGTAACAGGACGCAACCTGCTCACATTTACGAATTACAGCGGGTTTGATCCTGAGGTGAACGCCTTTGGAAACAGTGCCGTTGAACTTGGTATTGATTATGGAACTTACCCACAGAGCAGGTCGATAGTATTCGGTATCAACGTTGAATTTTAATCCACAACAGCTATGAAAAAGTCAATTCTTATATTCGTGCTTTTAATTGGGGTCATATCCTTTAGTTCCTGTGAGGATTTCCTTAATATTGAACCTGTATCTCAAGGTATTGCCGTTGGAGATGCTGTAGGTGACACACTGTTGTTCGAAACTGCAGGTGAAGTTGAAGCCGCTCTGGCTGGTGTTTATGCCGATTTCAGGAATGAATATTGGTCGCTCGACTATTTTGTGAACGGCGATGCCCAGTCGGATGATGCTTATGCTGGTGCTGATAACCCTATGAACTTTCAAATTGACGAATTCCGCATTGTTGCTACCAATACCAACGTTAGCCGCAACTGGGCTTCCCTTTACTCGACAATTGGTAAAGCAAATGCTGTTATCAACAATGTGGATGCTGTACCCAACCTATCTGCCGAGCGCAAAAGGCAAATTAAAGGCGAAGCAGCATTCATTAGAGCATTTATGTATTTCCAGGCTGTGCAGCTCTGGGGCGGAGTTCCTCTGCAACTCAAAGAAGTGAAAACAGTTAGCGCAGAACTGCTGCCGGTCATCTTTCCAATGCTCTTTCCAGCTCGTACTAATACTGATGGGGTGTTTGCCCAGATAAAATCCGACTTGAAGCTCGCACTTGAAGGTGTTCCGGTTACGGCTCCAAACAAGGGTTTTGCCACTCGAGGTGCGGTAAACGCAGTACTTGCAAAAGTTTATGCCACACAACAACCGCCTAAATGGGACAGTGTGTTATACTTTAGCAATGCCGTTATCAATGGTGGTTATAGTTTGTTACCGCAATTCGACCACCTTTGGAACAATACGCAAGAAAATTCTTCTGAATCAATTTTTGAAATCAACTACGAAGGAACGCCCGGAAGCCACAACTGGGGTGCAAGCATGTTTCGCGGCCTTGATTGGAAAAAATTTAATACACCTTCGCACGACCTGGTTGCTGCCTTTGACGCTGAAGGAGATGTGATAAGAAAAAATGCTTCGATAATATTTCTTAATGTAACCGGACGATGGGGCGACCCTTATTGGCCAGCAATCAATTTCCCCTTTGTGAATAAATACAGAATTTTCTCGGGAAGCAGTGCGCAGAATTTTATCCTCATTCGCCTGGCCGACATCATTCTACTTAGAGCTGAAGCCCTCAATGCGAATGGTAATGTTGCCGGGGCTGCTGCTTTAGTAAACCAAATTCGCAGCCGTGTTAATCTACCACCCACCACTGCCGCAAATCAAGCTGATATGCGACTTGCTATTGAAAGGGAAAGACGGCTTGAACTGGCATTCGAAGGCCATCGCTGGTTCGATCTCAAGCGCACTGGACGGGCAATTGAGGTAATGAATAATGCGAAAGGTCCCGGCGGAGTCTCAATGGGATATAATTTAACTGTGGAAAGACTGCTCTGGCCAATCCCACAAGCTGAACTTGACAGGAACCAAAACCTGGTTCAAAATCCAGGTTTTTGATAAGTGAAGGTGAAAAAGTCTCAATGGAATTAACTTAAAAAAACAAAATGAATTTAATAAGGTTTTTTTTGATCATTGTATTTGTTCTAACCACCTTGCCTTTGGCGGGCTGTGAACTGGATAATGAGCAAAATCAAGATCCGGCAACCCCTCCTGATGGGCCCAAGGCTGAAGTCTGGCTCACAAGGGGCGACAGGACAAAACTCCTCAGCAAGGGGAGTGACTTACCCATCTTTAATACTAAAACAAGCGATTGGCCAATCATAAATGTTGACACTACATTTCTGCATCAAACAATTGATGGGTATGGAGCCGCATTGACTGGATCTTCGGCATACCTGATGAACCGGCATTTGAGTCCTCAGGCAAGACAGGCTCTGATAAATGACCTGTTTGACCCGGAGGAAGGTATTGGTATAAGTTTCGTTAGGTTGACAATGGGTGCATCAGACTTCTCATTGTCTGATTTCTCGTACAACGACTTGCCTCCTGGAAGAACCGATTTTGCGCTCGAAAACTTCAGCCTCTCCCAGGATTTGTACGATGTGGTGCCTGTAATGCAGGAAATTCTTGCCGTTTCGCCTGACCTGAAAATTATGGGTAGTCCATGGAGCCCTCCAGCCTGGATGAAAACAGGTGGCAGCATGATTGGTGGCAGGTTGCGCCACGATTGTTACGATGTGTATGCGCGCTACTTTGTGCGATATGTTCAGGAAATGCGAGCCAGGGGAATAACCATTCATTCTGTAACACCCCAAAACGAACCCTTGTTTTTTACTGCAACATACCCCTGCATGGAAATGCAAGCTTCGGAGCAGCTCGTGTTTGTGAGAGATTATCTGGGACCTCATTTTGCAGCCGCAGGTCTTAAAACAAAAATTATAATATACGACCACAATTGGGATATAACCGATTATGCCATCAGTATTCTGAACGATCCTGTGGCAAGGAATTTTATTGCCGGAACGGCATTTCATGGGTACGGTGGCCATGTTTCGGCAATGAGCGTCGTTCATGACGCTCATCCCGATAAAGAACTGCACTTCACTGAAATTTCTGGTGGAGGATGGGCAACCGATTTTGCTTCGAATCTGATGTGGTATATGCAGAATATTTTCATTGGAACTGCCAGAAACTGGTCACGCTCAGCTATGATGTGGAACCTGGCGCTTAATGAAAATCATGGCCCACAAAACAACGGATGCAGGAATTGCCGGGGTGTGGTTACCATACACGAGAATACCGGGCAGATAACCCTCAACGAAGAATACTATGCCATCGGTCATTTCTCAAAGTTCGTCCGTCCAGGAGCAAGGCGTGTAGGTCTCCTTATGCCGCAAGGACTTACAAACATTGATGCAGTAGCATTCATAAATAACAATGGCGGGAAAGTGATCATCGCTGCTAACTACAGCGACGATTTCAAAACCTTTAGCGTGAGGCAAGGAGAGCGTATGTTTAACTACTCCCTTCCCGGAAAATCAGTGGCCACTATTACCTGGTAGGTTTAATTTATCTGGAATGTTCTGAATTAAAACCTGCCGAGAGATCATCGTAACATAAAGATTCGACCTCATAAGAACAGTAAATAACCCCCTATTTACCATATGCACAAACTGTTGTGTAAGGTAGAAATTCTACAAATTGTAGTTTATGACACCAAAGCCATGGAATCCTGAGCCAGTTTCTGGCTGTCGTATGCTGTAAGGAAGATCACTTTCGAAGCGGGCGATTTTTCGCGGATTATTTTCATTACCTCCAGGCCGGTTTTTTGACCGTCGGCAAAAAACTGGTCGAGCAGGATTATCTCAGGTCTTTGGTTCAACTCGGCAATACACTCTTCGCCGGTTTGGAAAAAACTGATGTTTTTGAAATTTCTTCCTTCGAGGGTATGAATCAGGGTACGTGAAAAAAAATGATCGTCGTCCACTACGAAAATGCTGGTATAGTCGGGTTTAGCCATGGCAGATATATTTACTACGAATGTAAAGATTTATGCAATATATAATTTATCTGCCACCTTTAAAAGAAAAATTGGGATACGATTGCTGCAGCAATCGGGGCAAACCCTGTTGCCTAACACTTTGGCGGGCTTTGGCATGTAATCCTTATCCAATAGTTTTTGCAACCTGCTGAAATTGAATCGCTGATTCCAAATGCATTGGATTTGTTCCGGTATTTGCTATTTTTGTAAAAGCAGCAAGCGTTCATTTTGATTATCAATACCATATAAAGATGAAACACCAGCATTTTGTCAGAACAATATGCATGCTTCTTTTGGCAACAACTGTGTATTCATGCCAACTGGGCCGTTATGTCCGGTATAGGCGCAGTGATTTACTGAGTCACCATGAAATTTTTCCCTACAGGAAACTATACGCAAGCACTAATGAAACATTTCTGTTTCACTTTTCTGTTACCGCTCCAGCATATCCCGACATCAATCAGGTAATTGAAAAGTACAACCTGATGATCAAAACCTTGGGGATCGGCGAAAATTTACTGGACGTATCGTACGAATCATTCGAAACATTTCTTCAATCGAAAGAAACGGCAGCTTTTATCATCATTCAAAGAGATTCTATTCTTTATGAAAATTATTTTGGCGATTATTCACGGGAGTCAATATTCCCTTCGTTTTCCATTGCCAAATCCATTCTTTCGGTTTTAATTGGGTGCGCAATCGACGATGGACTGATACAATCCGTAAATGAACCGGTTACTAATAATATTCCCGAGCTGAAAGAACACGGGTTCGACAAAGTACGCATCAGGGATTTGCTGCAAATGACGTCAGGAATTGATTTTGAGGAGGACTATGCCAATCCTTTTGGTGATGTTGCCGGGATATACTTCGGAACCAACCTGAGAAGGGCTATGCTAAACACCAGGCTCGTCCCCGAAACTGAAAGGCGGTTTAACTATAACAGCGGAGATAGTCAGTTGCTCGGGATGGTTCTCGCAAAAGCCCTTAACGATAAAAGCGTAACCCGGTATATGCAGGAGAAATTGTGGACTCCGCTAGGGATGGAATTCGATGGAAGTTGGAGTCTTGACAGAAAAAACGGATTGGAAAAGACCTTTTGTTGCATCAATGCACGTGCAATAGATTTAGCAAAATTTGGACGCCTGATGTTGCATGGTGGCATTTGGAACGGTCGGCAAATTGTTTCCGAACAGTGGGTAAAAGAATCCACCAAAACAGATACAACCTATGGGAGCGTAAGTTATTTTCAGTACTATTGGTGGTTGCCAAGGGGGAGTATTTCGGCCACTGGTGTGGGAGGACAAATCATTTATGTTTATCCTCCCAAAGAGCTGATTATGGTTCGATTGGGCAACGATCGCGGTGGAATAAACTGGAACTTGTGGGGCGATGCAATTGCCAGGCTGTTGGAGTAAAGGCTGTTACAAATTCAAAATCCGCCCAACCGCTGACACGCCCCGAGGGGTACATTAAAAACTACTCCTTCTTGGGTTAATTTAAAGAGTTTCCTAAATAGTGTAGCTGATTTAATGGTTTTTACTGTTTTGCTTCAAATTTTTGGCCAAAAGGAGTAGCGTTCCGGCAAACTTTTTAGGAATATTTGAAGCTTATACAAAATGACATACCATCGCGGAACAAAATCAAACTAAATGAAAGCTATATCACTTTAATAGAGCGCAGAAAACACTTAAAAAACGACTTGAACAATACTTGTTGCACTTATCAATAATGAATCCTAATTGCTTTAAATCATTATTAAAAAGAAGTACAAATGAAAACAATTCCAGTTTTATTCGTGATTGCACTATCTGTACCGGTTTCTTTGGCACAAGAAAATCATTTGGAGGTTGTTCTTTCAAACAACGGCTCAAACACAAGAGAGGTTATGGAGGCTCAGGAACCAGAAGAATCAAATCAAATAATTCCGTTCGGCCAAAATGTTGTTGTTTACGAATCTGATGTATTAAAAGAAATTACAAAAGACCACCCGAAGAAAGAAAACTGTCATTGCAAAAACAATCAAGGCATTCAACCTGGTTACAAGCCAATTGTAGAATGGGGTTTCCAAATTGGAGTTAAAGATTACGGAATGAACAGGTTAATGTTGAATATTATAAATGGCTGGCAAGTAAGTCCACACTTTTCATTAGGAATAGGTAAAGGTCTGAGATATTTTTTTGATATTGAAAAATTTGTTGTACCTGTTTTTGCAGATTTCAGGGCAAATTTTTCGGACACCAATGTTTCGCCCTATTTTTCCGTTGGAGTGGGATATTCATTTGATGCAACATTTTTTGCCTTCGAAAACTTAGATTTTTTTCTAAACACATCAGCTGGAATCAGTTTAATGGTATCTGACCGGACTACTATGCACATAGGGCTCGGTTATGAACTGCAAAGATTGTATTTCTTCGACCAACGCGGATTTTTTGATTTTGTAGCCAACTCTGGTGCAATGAGTTTATCAATCGGAATTTCTTTCTGATCTATTGGGAAGCAAGCCCGTAAAAATCCCGAACCCTTTAGGTATATAGAGCAGCCAGGTTTTTAGAGAAAAAGAAGTAGCATTCTTGCACCAAGGGTTTTAAACAATTGTTCATAACTCCTGTTGAAACATTGTGCATTAAAACAACGAAAAAAACTTGACAATCATCCTCCTCGCAACGTAAATTTGTTTCATCAGGTGAGCGATAAAAGGCAGCTTAAAACACCCGGGAGAAGGACAGCGTACTTAGTTGTGCGTTTATCCGGATCGAACAAATCGCAAGATTTGCCAGGTTTTTAAGCCGGAGTTCCAACCCTGCAACCATGCCGCGAGGTATGTCTCGAAAGGTTGGGTCAATCAGGCAAAGACCGCTCGACGTTCTTTAAATGACTGAGTCGAAGGCAGCACAAAGTTTATGGCACAACCATTCTCCTTTTGCTGAAATGCAAACAGCCTACGGGTTGGTTACAATTGCCTTTTTTGAAAAACCATTATTAATGATTTTTTGAAGCTGAACCCCCAACCGAAAGGAAGGGCCAGTGGATAAAAACACATGATAAGAAGATTCAGATCAGGTCCTTACAAAAACGACACTCCGTCTGTAAAAAAGTGTTCAAAGCACTTCGAACAGACAGCCGGCGTACAATGCCTTAGCGGGTATTGTTCAATGGTTCGGGGTTCGTTCACAAAAAGCCTTCGGGTTTTGCGTTGCGAGCCGGCCAGAATAACAGTAGCCTGGCATCTCCGAAACGAAAGTTTCAGAGCATGGATGGGAACGATTCGAACAGAGTTGTTCCCATCATTGTTTTTATAGGCCTAAGAATCAACTTGGTGCAAAGCTAAAACCAAGGTACCATTCGACAGGCTCGAAGGAACCCGTGCGCCATCTTGCTGCGGCACGATTTGGCCGTGCATAGAATTAAAATTTTCACAGATATATTATTACAGAAAAAGGCTATCTTCACATAAATAGCCTAATGACTTCCGCAACAGCCCATTTGGCGGTTAAAACCAATGAGCCGGAAGCCTCCTTCCGAAAAATCAATGGTAACCCTGTTGAGGTGTTCCCAAAACCCGGATGCAATAAAAAAATCGATCCCCCTGATGTTGAGCTGCAATTCATCCTGCTTAGCCTGCTCGGCCAGTTCCATTTGCACAGAGGTTCCGCAGCAATTTTGATTATTATAAATTCGAACTCCGCCCGGGCGGTCTTCCATGGAATCAAAAATCTCCAGAAATTGCGCAAGCGCTTCATCGGTGATGTTTAATTTATTTTGAAGTAAAGAATCCATTGTCCTGGGATTATTTGGGGCATTAGGCCAGTGTGTAAATTTTAAAGTTACAATAAATACAAAATAAACCTGCCTTTGTTCAATACAATTCCCCACACCTCAAAAAGCATGTAAATATCTGCATGGATATAAATAGCTAAAAAGTAATAGCTGAACAGGTTAATTGAGTTTGCCCTAAAAAGGTGTTAAAAAAAATTCGTGAATTTCTTTGATTATACGCCATGTTGACCTTATTTTCGCTGATGGTTTTCAGAGATTAAACCAGGTGATTATTGAAAAACACAGTGCGGTAATGAAAATGAACAAGCATGTTTTTTTCGACCGGTTGGCCATTGGGCTGATTTCGTTGCTGTTGGGAAAAAGAAAATATTTTTCCAGGAGCATTGAATCTGACCCTATTGAAAAACACCTTGAAGAAATCTCCTTCATGCTTCCGGAGCTCATTCAGAAAGGCGACTATGAAATACCAGCTTCCTGCATAATCGGCGATTTCGATCCTGCGGTTAAGGTGGTTCAATGGCTGGGGTACGATTTCCCTTCGATTATTTATCATCATGATTTCAATGAACGACCTTTCGAGTTGCACGAAGATGCAAGAAACACTTTTTTTCAGCTTTTCATAAAATGGCCAAGACGCATACCGGCCAACCTGCTTCTTGTCAGGGCACCGTTTCATAATGGAAAACTGCGCGATTACATCGAAAAAATTACCGACCTGAATCAATTTATAGCCATGTTGTCGGTTCAGGCAAAAATTACCCAGGGCATCGTAAAACAGTTTCGAAGCCGCAGTTCGGAATCAGTTATTGTAACCGGTGTTGGCCTAGGGGGCTGGATTACCAACCTGCACAGAGCCTATTATAATTCCGCGCAGGCCTATGTTCCCATTCTGGCAGGGGCAAAACTTGAAGAAATGCTTCTGACCTCTGACTTTCGCCATCTTTGCTCCAAAGAGGCATTGGCCAACCGGGATGCTATTTCAAAAAAAATATCCTATTTTCAAAAATTCCGTTCCGTAACCACCTCCAATCTTTATCCGGTGCTTGCCCGGTACGATCAGCTTGTGGATTATACCATTCAAAAATCTGCTTACAACGGCTTCCCCCTGCGCACCTTCAACAATGGACATATTTCGGCCATTCTGCGCCCGGCACTCTACCGGGAGCATATCCTTGAAGTGTTGCAGATGTACTCCTGAATCTGCCAGGAAGCATTGATTCAACCTTTTGACAGGGGAACAGTCACCTCTGAAAGAATTTTTCAAAGGATTGAAAATGTGCTTCAAACGTCAGGTCTCTTCCGGCGATTTAGAAACTACCGGATTATTCAACCAGGTCGTATCCATGAATACGCCCCTTTTGCATGGCTGGTAACCCATGTTGCAGCCATTGCGGCGCCGGGGCATCTTTCAGGTAGTGGTCAAAAAACTGCTGCATGCGTATCGAAAGGTCAACCCTGTTGGGCCATCTGGTAAGGTTGTGCTCTTCCTCATTGTAAACGAGCATCCAAACGGGCTTCGACAGCCGGCGCATGGCCAGGAAAAGCTCTATTCCCTGAAAATGATGCACAGCTCCGTCGCTGTCGTTGTGCATCATCAGCAAGGGCGTTTCAATGCGGTCGGCAAAGAATATGGGTGAGTTCTCAATATACCTTTCGGGTTTTTCCCAAAGGGAGCCTCCAATGCGGCTTTGGGTCATCTCGTATTGAAACTGCCGGCTGCGGCCGCTTTCCCAACGAATGGCATTGTAGGCGCTGATCATGTTGCTCACCGGGGCGCCGGCCATAGCAGCACTAAACAGGCTCGTACGCGTAATAAGCCAGGCCACCTGATACCCGCCCCAACTTTGCCCCTGTATGCCTAAATTTTCGCGGTCGATAAAAGAATACCTTTCGAGCATGGCCTTGGTTCCGCTCACAATGGCATCGTAAGCGCTTTGGCCGGGATACCCTTCGGTATAAAAAATATCGGGTACAAAAACCACATAGCCATTGCTTGTAAAGAAAGTACGGTTGATGGTCGAACGACTTGGAGAAGGAATCACATGTTGATGCAGGCGATCTGAGAGCCGTTCGTAAAAATACACCACCATCGGATATTTTTTATTTGCATCGAAGTTCTCGGGCAAATAAAGCAGCCCCTGCAACGCTCGGTTGTTAAAGTCTTGCCACTCGACCAACTTCACTGTTCCCCAAAGAAATTGCTCCTGCTGTGGATTGGCATTTGAAACCCTTCGAGGTTCCCGCAGCGTGCCAGGTCCTGTGTGAATATCCGGAAAATTGACAAAAGTGCCTCTTCGCCAGGTAAACCTGTCGGCGTTTCGGGCCTTCTGAAGCTGGCTGAATTCGGCATCTTCCATGATCAATTCGCGCAATTGATTGTTTTCAAGGGCAAAGAAGCCGCTTTGTTTGTTGTGGATGTGAAAAGCCTGAAACACCATCCGGTTGTTCAAAGCAACAAACGCAACCCACGGATCAATATCCTGCACCCTGAAGCGGATTTGATGTTGCCTGCCGTGTCCTTTGGTGACCATTACGGGTAGCTGCCGGGCGGTAGGGTCTATTTTCCAAACATCGAAACGATCGTTGAGCAACACGAATTCGTCGTTTTCGGTCCAGCCGCCAAACCCATACGGACCGGCAGGGGCCGGCAGATCCTGCTCCTGATTGTAAAAGGCTACAGGTATATTTCCGGTAAGGTTGGTAATCTGGTTCCTTCTGAGGTCAAAGGTAAACCAGCTTTTTTGTGCCGGATCGAACCATAGCACAAACCTGCCTCCAGGCGACATGTTGACGGCGGAAGAAGCCCGCTGCAGGATAGGCGTGGCTGTACCGGTATTCACATCGATTATAAAAAGGTCGCGCGCTGCGCCCCCAATCCAGCTTGTCTCCATCAGGTAGGGCAAACTGGATGACCCCAATGCAACCAACAGGTCGTTGTGCAGGTCGAATGAAACATCGGGCATTGCCGGGGTGGCAAGCTGAACAAACCGCTGCTGCCTGATATGATAAACCCCAAGAAACGCTCTGTTTCTTTCCTGTGGCAAGTTATGCAATTGCTGAGACTGCACCAGGGGGTCTTGCCAATGCCACACATCTACCGAAAAACGTTCCTCGGCCAAAAGGGTATCCTCCGGTTCTACTGCAGGGATTGGAGAAGTGCTCAGGAACAACCTCAACCCGTTTCGCGAGAAATAGGGGCGGCGATGACGGCTTGGCGCAGAGCCTTCGGGCATGCCGCCAGATCTTGAAGAAATTGCTTCGGCGACACGGTTTCGCCTGGCCTCCCATAGCCATACGCTGTAAGTTCTGACCTTACCTGTGTCGGCAGTATGCAGCCATGCCAGCTGCTCCCCTGGCCTGTCAACCACAAGACTCTGGATTTCGCCAGGCCGGGTGTCGATTACCTGCTGACTCAGGGAGGCCGTATTAAATGCTACCACCTGCTTCACCTCAAGGGTGTCGCCCTGTTTCTTCTCCAAAATTCCTGCTACCATGTTGCCAAGAGGCGATATCAGGTATTCATCCACATTTTCAAGATAATGTTTTGCACCGGTAACGGGATTGTAAATGAATAGCTTTTTGCGGTCGTCCGATTTATTTTCGGCAGGCAGGGTGTCGGTAAGGGATTGCCCGTCAACCCCACCAGGCTCGGATTGTGAGCGGGGTTGATTGCGGCCGGAGGAACGCTCCACATGATATACAAACCAGTCGGACGATTCCGTGGGCATGGCATAAGTAACCGGCCCGGGAAACCTGGTCAGTTGTCGCTGATCGAAATAGAAGACCCCCATAGAATCCACCGGCATCTGGTTGGGTCTTTTCCGCTCGAGCCTGGCCTGACGCACTACGGCGTGTGGCGGCCGGATATAGAACACCACGAAGCGGTTTCCTGGAGAAATACTGGCGCTATGCCCCCGGGGAACAACCACATCCTGCCCGCTGGCAAAATGATGTATGATAAGATTACCATCACCCTGCTGCGGGTTCACCTCATACACCATCCATTGACCATCGGTCGAGAGAGCCTGGCCGGTAATAGTGTTCCACGAAGCGTAATCGTCGTGGGTAAGAGGCCTTTTCCCGGAAGTCCCTGTGGCCAAAGTGATAAATACCTGGAAAACGAATAAATAGGCGAACAAGACTACACTGGTTTTCATGTCCATTGACTTAGTTAATAATTTGCATTCCTCTAAAGTAGCCAAATTTCAAATTCAGCCCAAAGATTTAGATGTATTCGCAGACCGTTTGTTAAAAAGTTTTTATTAAATTTACTGTAAGATAAAACCTTAAAAATCAGCAAAAATGAAACTTTCAAAACATTTGAGAGATGCGGGTTATGATCTTATTGAAGGTCCGGTGAGAAACCATAAGCTGCTTCAACTGTGGCTCAAACAGCCAGGCAACGAAGCTGAATTGTACTATTCCGATATCAATCATGCATTTAACAGTCCTGTGCAGCTGACCATCGCCGAAGACCCGGCCTTTAGTGTTGATTCTTCAAAAACCAATGAATACGGGTTTAACATTGGGGTGTCGTTGCTCGACGAAATTCTGAAATCGCTCGGACTGGGAAATCTTGAATTATCGGCAAAAGTGAAATCCGGAAAAAAGGTAACCATCGGATATGATAACTCTTTAACGAAAATCGTCGCCATCGGGGAGGTCGAAAATTACCTGTCGATGGCAGATTTCAGGCATCCAAATCCTGTGCTTTTGAGAAATGCGAACCGAAACAACATTCTTGTAATCACAGGGGTTGTTGTGGCTAAGAACCTGGTGGTGGAGATTGCACCCGATGGCGGATGGGATGCTGGCCTGACCGCATCTTTAAATCAGGTTGCCGACGGAAAACTTGAATTCTCGGGAAGTTCACAGCAGAGCCTGAAAATGGTCTCGTGTGGAAACACCTTCTTTCCCATAGCAGTAAAAGCCAACAGAATTGATTTCGACAACGGCATTTTCAGGAGGCTCGAACCGGTAACCGACACCAGAAACTTTTTTTAAATTTTTTACAGGTTTCACTGCGATTTGAAAGATAAGCTATGCTACGAAGCGTGATACATTTTTTAATAAATCTATCAAAGCCCGCGGCTGTAGGGAGTTTTTTTACCAATTGCGGTATTAGAAATTTAAACAAAAAAAATGAGACAATTCTTAAACCTAATTTTCCTGGCTGGCATCATGTTGTTGGGGGGTTGCAATCCCAATAACCAAGTCAGGATTTTCATTGACAATCAAAGCGAACTTAAAGATTCGCTGGTTATTCGAGATTTTATTACCCAAGAGCATATAGTAATTTTACCATACAATGTGCCTGTCACATTGATAAAAATAGATTACCCCACTTTATTTTCCATAGCCAGATTAAGCGATCCTGACAATAGCCTTTATTGGGGAATTCTTTCTCCCAACCGTGATAAAACCATAAAAATTGATTCAGGTGAAAAGTTAGGAACCAATTGTTTAGCGGACTCACTGCTTCACCAACTTTTTGTAAGCAATAATTCATTTATCGGGCAACATCAAAACTTTATTTTCAGAGCAGAAGACCCCATAGAGGTCTTTAATCTTTTTGACTCCCTGATTATTCAAAGGGACAGCCTGATCAACCGCTTTGAGAAAAATTTAACTTCTGCAGAAAGGGAAATTCTTCTTTTTCAGAATTCAGGGAGGGCTTATTCTTTTCTGTTTTTTTATGGAAGATTGATTAAAAACTTAGACCCTGACAATCCCTACTGGGAGTTTATAAAACATATTGACAATCATTCAAATTATAATAGATCCTTGCCTCACAACCTGTTGTACAAATTCGAAATAGAATATTTAAGAAAACACCATGAGTTAAAAAGCATCCCAAGCTTTATTGATTTTATTCATTTACAAACCAATAACCGTGACTTAGCCAACTACCTAACAGCAATTTATATCAAAGAATTGATTGCAAGTCCTTCGTATTGGAAAAGGCACAATAAGTTGTTCGACGCTGTAAGCCTTCAACAGATTTTGGAAGAACAAAAAAACAATCCCTATCGTGAGGTATATGAGAGGGTTGTTGAAAATTTCTTTGCATCGCAGAAAGGAATGGAAGCTTTCAACTTTACGGCGATAGACACGAAAAACCAACCAGTAAAACTGTCTGATTTTTCAGGACAATTTGTGTTGATAGCAGTTTGGGCAACCTGGTGCGGGCCCTGTATCGCCCAAAAACCTCATTTCTATAAATTATCATCCAACCATAATTTCAGAGATAATATTCAGTTCATTACCATATCTGTAGAATCATCAATTGACCGATGGCAAAATTTCTTAGCTGAAAACAGGAATTTGCAGGGAGAAGTACTTGAATTGATTGTACCTGCAGGAAAAAGAACCGAATTTTTGGAAAGATATTCGGCAACCTTTTTACCAAAATATATTTTGATTGACCAGGAAGGAAAGATTATTGATGCCGATGCACCGAAACCTTCTCAAGAATTAGAGTCTATGTTAAACGGATTACTGTCAATGAATTAACCGCAGATAACTCCATAAAGCAATACCCCAACTATAGAATAGCGGGGTATCGCTTACGCAATATTTTGTAAACAGAAGCAATAAATGCAGCGATTCTGGGAAAATAGCCCGCAATGAAATCCGGAACAGCCGGATTTTAAATGTTTATGCGGTGTCTTTTGATTAATCCCAAATAGCAAGTATTTCTTTTGACATATCTGCCCTTTAAACTTCCTGACCCTGCGGGGAGGTGTCGGTTGGACAGAGGTTTTGAAAAGAAGACCACCCTGGCATGATTTTCTTTTGTAAAAAAAGAGCGTTAACTTTGATAAATGAAAACAAAAAAAGAACATATTGACTTTTGGATAACTCAAGCTGATGATGATTGGACTGCTGTTGAAATCTTATTCAAAGGCCGGAAATATTTACATTCATTGTTTTTTGCACATTTGGTGATTGAAAAAATCTGTAAAGCCTTATGGATTAAGTTTAACGAAGGAAATGTTCCTCCCAGAACTCATAATTTGATTCAGTTGCTTTCAACCATACCGATAGAACTGGATGAAGATAAAAGTGAATTCATGTTGAGTTTAAACCGTTTTCAATTAGAGGGTCGATATCCAGATTATTTGACAAAAATGCATAATATTTGTAATGAGTCATTTACAAACAGCATGATTGGTGAAACAAATAAATTAAGGTTATGGTTACTAGAGAAAGTGCAATAAATACAGCAAGATTATTCATTAATGATTGTCAATCAAATGGATTGACCTTTCATAAGGTTTTCTTATTTGGTTCAGCTGCGAAAAACACGACACATGAGTGGTCTGATATTGATTTATTATTATTTTCCGACCAATTCAGTGATAATATTTTTGAGAATTTGAAATTATACTCAAAGATTAATATTAAATATCCTATAATCGAAACCCATCCCTACCCATCGAAATATTATTATGAGGGAGATGATTTTATAAAGGAGATAAGTAAAGAAAGTATTGAAATAATACTAACCCACAAGGCATAGCCTGATAGTCAAAATAGCCACTATTGCTCCCCGACGCAGAGGAAGGATATGTTAAAAAGTGGTTTTGACATATTCAAGGTAACTGACTGCAAGCATTTTTTTGTTGCTGCTTAACTTTTCATGTAGCTGTGCCCTGGCAACAGGCCGTTGGGGATTCCAGCCGATTTACAGGTTTTATTCTCAATTTCCGGAATAAATCGAAAATGTTCTTAACTTTATAAAAATCAGGAGTTGAATGGTGGTTTTTTACAAACTGCCGTCGAATTTGATTTTAGCACATTACGAACTGCAAAAACACCAAAAACATGAGGCACCTAATTTTTGGTCTATTACTTACGATTTCGATTACCGGATTTAGCCAGAGTAATCAAATTCTGGTATTGAACAATGAGCGGATTCTGGGTCGGAGCCTTGTTGATAGTTCGGTTATAAAAGGATTGGAATTTACCTTCCCTGAAAGGATTCATGTAGCCGTATTCGACGCTTCAACGGGATATTTAACTGCGCAGCTAAGGGGATTAAGGAGAAACAGGCGAAGGTTAACCAATGATGGAAGCATTGTGATATTCGACATAAATAACAGAAAAGTAGTATGGAGTAAACTAATGAATTTCCAATTTAGCCATATTCGGCACGTAAACAACACTTTGATTAAAACCGAAGGCATCAACAGTACTTTTCTTGATATGAACACAGGGAGGCCGCTCTGGCAAATTAAAAACAACCTGCTTTTCGCTGACCCGGATGTTAAAATTGGCTTCGGCTATAACACAAGAATTTCGTCGAAAGAGTCAAATATTTTGGAAGGAATCAATTTGAATTATGGAAATGTAGTTTGGGAAAGATACCTGAACAGGGAATTTGGATGGAATAATCTGTTTTATTTAAACGATTCTACCATGATGATTGTGGCAGACGGTTTGAATAAAATAGATTTACAAACAGGGAAAGGGTGGTCTTACCATACGATAACCGGACAAAAGGACTATGGTCGGACTGCAGCCACCAATGTGCTTGGGATTGCCTCAGGCTTGCTTACCGGTGCATTTTTTCTGACTACCGGCCACGATATAATCCATGGTATTGTGTCGAATACCCTACGTAGCTGTTCATATATTTATTTTGCCTCAAAGGAACAGCTTGCAAAAATTGACCTATTTACTGGAGAAATTATTTGGAAATCAACATTGCCCGATGACCTGGTTAGCAGTTCCTACATTTTCATGAATGACCGCGTAATTTTTATGGTGAACCGTGGTGTGGCATACATGGGTTTAAGAGCCTTGGAATTTGGAAAGCCTTTCTTTGCAGCATACGACAGGCATACCGGAGAACAAATTTTCTTTACATTGATGGATGATACATACGGCTCGGTTCAGCATTATTATGTTCGCGACAGATATATATATAAAATACGTGGAAACAGGGTTTTGAAATTCTCAAAAGATTCAGGGGCTCTGATTGCCAAAAGAAATATTCCTCAGGACGCGTACGGGGTATTAAGATATTTTGTGGGAGACAGGGTTTTTATTACCAATCCGGACGGCTACTTTACGAATATTCGACAAACTGATACATCCAAAGTATTTGTTTTTACAAGCCTGGGTAAGGTATTGTCGTTAGGCGAATATTTGGAAATTACAACCAAGCTTGAATATGAAGATATAAGTGTTAATTTCCTTCAAATAAATGATTTTCGATTAATTACCAGAGGAAATAATACCTGGATTGTGAATCAAGCCGGAAAAAAAATTGCCGAAATTGAGGCAAGCCGAAATGCCTTTTTGGCAGGCACCACTTTATACGACTATCAGGAGAACCGTTTCCTGGCAATAGACTTAAGCGAGATTTTGGAAAAAGAATAAACTTAGGTCCCAAAAGAAGCTTAATTATACAACTTAACCATATAATGTACACTTTTGGGCCTTTGAGTTTGTTATAGTTCAGCCACCCCGGTGAAGGGCTACTGCCTCAGGGATTAAAGCAGCAGGTTCCTTTAAGTTTATGTAAGGATCTTATGTTTATTCCCTAAAAGTTACTATTTTGATAGTCAAAACAGACACCAATGCTCCCTGACGCCCTGCTGAGCGGGTCGGGCAAAAATGGGGTGCACGCATTTGGCGCTGTTTAAAATCAAAATGTCAACCCAAAAGATCAATAACTATGGAACTGCGAAGGGATTTATTGGAGACGGGCAAAATGTCTGTGTTCAGGATAATGGTGGGAGTATTTTTTTTGGTGATTCCAATTATTTGGATTACAGAAAATTTTATTAACAATGAAATTGCAAAGCCATTAGACTGGATGTATTTCTTGCTTTGCACTACTAATGGTGTAGTCCAAATAATAGGAGGTTTTGGATTCAAATTAGAGAGGCTGGTTGGAAAAGCCTTTGTTTTGATTGACCGGGAGCGGATTTCGCTAAAACCCGGAGTTTTTGATAAGGAACAACGTGTTGACTGGAAAGACATGAAGACCATTGAATACCGACTCAACAAATTTCGAGTACGGAATATTGATAATTCCAGCAAGGTTTTGGATCTATCGAAATTTGATTACGATTTAAAAAAAAGCATCAAAGAGGTGGTTGCAAATATTGCAAAAGAAAAAAACATAGAGGCAATAATGTAATACCTGTTAAATGACAAGATTTTTTCTCAAAAACCGCCTGCTCTGACGAATTAATTTTGTAATTTTATGAACTAAAGGTTTGAAAATTTCAAACTATCAGTTTATGAATAAAAAATCAGATTTCATTTTTGAGGTATTCGGCGATAAACGTACTGTTTTTACTTTCAATGAATTAGGCCATTTGCTTGGGGAAACCGACAGCAGCAAGCTAAAGCAAAAGATAAATTATTTTGTGCGCAAGCAATCCCTTTTGAATATCCGGAAGGGAATCTATGCAAAAAAAGACTTTAATCCCGAAGAGCTGGCCTGCAAAATCAATATTCCGTCTTACTTGTCGCTCGAGTATGTATTGCGCAAAGCCGGTGCTGTATTCCAGTATTCCGAGGGTTATACGGTGGTAAGTTACCTCAGCCGGAGCATGGAAATAAGCTCCATGACTTTTCAATTCAGAAGGATAACAGAATCCATATTGCTGAATACAACGGGCATTGAACGCCAAAAGGATGGAGTAAATATCGCCTGCCCCGAAAGGGCTTTGTTAGACCTTTTGTACTTAGACCGGGAGTTTTACCTCGATTATTCCGGTATAATCAACCGGGAGAAGATTTTGGAGATTTTGCCAATATACCATTCGAATGCTATGAATTACAGGGCAAAACGGGTACTTTTAATTTAGTTGTGAAACGCAATTCAAATGGACTTTCGATGGTAGAAATCAACAAACATAAGTTCTTTCATTTGTAGTTATGATAAAGGCTAAACACCATTACCTCACGTAGTTGCGAAATACTTGTAGATGGAATCCCTGTCTGCAACAGGCAGGCCTGTCTGCAACAGGCGGGTTTGACAGATTGAGCCCAATTTGTTTAAATTTATTCCATGAAAATCATTCTGTTCCTGATTATCGCCGGGGTCGGTTTCTATGTGTTCTGGCCGCCCTCGTTTTTAGAGGTTGTCGGCTTATTGGCAGGCAATTGGCTAATTGCTACCTTCATCCACGGTATGTTCAATACCAAGTCGTTCTTTTACTCGCCCCGCCCCCGCAAGAAGGAATAGTCGACATCGCTTCCACCAGTCTCCAGCCGCCTTATCCGGGCAAGGTGCCCGAGTATGTTGTGAATTGCTTTGGCTTCGCCGAACTCCGCTTCGCTCCGGTTCAGATTGTATCCCTGTCTGCATCAGGAAGGCCTGCCTGCGGCAGGTAGATTGACAAATTGAGCCCAACAACCAATCGCAACATTTATCCGAACCTCACCTGGGTGCGAAGCCGATCGCCCAATCCTCGAGAAGCACACCTGCAATCGGCAAAACAGGCTAAATATGCCGTAACAAAACTCGAACCTAATACTATGTTAGGGAAACATGAAATATAAGGTAGGGTGGACGCAATTATCAGAACCGGAAGGTGGGTAAAAGTCTTAATTTTAGACCTTACAGGCAAGTTGATTTACGCAATTGATAAAAATACAACTGCCGAAAAACCGTAAGTTTTTCGGCAGAGGTCCGTCTGGGCTACGCAGGCCCTAACTATTTGTGAATACAAAGATAACATCATTTTTCGTACAAAGTTTATAAAAAATGAACATCACCGGCTTGAAGAATAAAATAGACCGGCTGGCACGCCAATCGCCCGACTTCATAAGCCGGGTTGCACCCCATGCCGTTGCTGTTGTGGCAGCCAATCTTTTCAAGGAAAACTTCCAAAACGAGGGCTTCGAAGGCGATAAATGGTCCGAAGTGAACCGCCGCAAAGATTATTACGTGCGCCAAACCGACGGCAAAAAAATGAAAAACTATGCCAAAGGCGCTGCCCGCCTCAGACCCATAATCACCGGCGAAACCGGCGACCTGGGCCGGAGTGTCGAACCGGATACCGCCAGATTTACAGGCGTTAATGCCGTGGTTACTGCCAAATATTACGGCAAGTTCCACAACGAAGGTGAAGGCCACCTGCCCAAGCGCCACAATTCTATACTATCCATGAAAATTGTAATTTTCTCTTCAATAAACCTCATCCACAAACTGAATGAGCGCCGATGAAATTTCTTTTATTATGCTATCCTTAAAATAGTAACAAAGCCATGCAATTGATAGGCTTCTTTTATTTTGAATTGGAAGAACCGGAGTATCCTCAATCGCATTTTTGAATAGGTCTGATTCTGATGCAAAAACCCGTTGATGAGTTTTTTTGAAAGCAGCATTGCAGAATCATTTTTAAGGTTCATTTACAAAACTTTCATCATAGTCCTTTCTGCTCAATACGGTGTCGTAAAGCCCAATAGGCTCACCCTCGCGTTTGTTTATGCCGGTATATACCAAACTCGAATCCTCATAGCGCTTAAACTTGTAAACGGCATCGTTCATCAAAGCAGAATTAAACACCCCAAGACTTACCAATAGTTCGAAGTCTTCTACCATCAAACCTGTAACTTTTTTGAAAAGTCCGGGTTCGAGTTTGGTGATAACATCCCTGAGGCTTCTCTCGCGGTAGTCGGTCAGATACATGAACACCGGAATGCGCGTGGCAAACTTGATGAGTTTCTCCTGTATCTTTTTTCTAAGGCTCATATATTCCTTTTCTTCTTCAGAAAGTTCTTTCTTTTCTTTCTTTGACAGCTCCCGTTCGTTGCCTTCTACCTTGATTTTTTTTACTGCCTCCGATTTATTAATAATGGTTTCAATATCCTGGTTCAAATTTCTAAAACCTTCAATATTCTTTAGCGCGTTCATCGCTGCTTCATTTGCTATAAGGCGGGCTAGGGTGTTGTTGTCAACATTTACAAGCAAGGCACTTTCCCAGCGCCTTGCCAACAGGGTAGCCGTGGTGCCACTCATGGCCATGTCTAAAATTCCGGCTGCATCAACCTGTTTCATCGAGCTGCCATCGTAGGCCAATACAGGCAGGAAGTTGATGAATTCCTCGACACTCTTTTCGGGGTTGGGTTCGTTTACATTCAAACGGCAGGCATACTCGGCTATTTGTTTTAAGGCACGGTTGGGAGCAAAGTCGAAAACATAACACTCTTTTTTCAGAATCTCTTCTTTGTTAGGCGCATTGCTGTCGGGGTTTTTTATTACCCAGGGAGTTTGAACCCTGAACGCGGCCTGGAAATATGTTTCGGGACTTGAAGAGTTGCGCAACATGAAGATGCCCGTCCAGGGCTTTACAGAAACGCCCGTGGTGAGTTTTCCGCATGTTAATGTAATGCTTTTTGACTCCAACGGATTGTTTGCCATTGCATTCAACACGGGCTGCAGGGCATGTAGGCCGACGCCTGCCTTCGTGCCTGCTGCCACTACAACCGTGTAACCGTGATAGAATGCATTTTGGCGTTGTTTAAGTAAGTTACCCATTGCATGGCATGCGGCTACCGAAGGCAAAAACCACAAGGTATGATTAAGAACCCTGAGCAATGGAGCGTGCGAAAAGGGAAGAGGCGGTTTTTTGGCACCCAGCTTGAGATTATCAACAGTGGTTTCGCTAAACGAACCCCTGATCAAATCCAGCCATTTTTGCACTTCGTCCTCGAATTTAAAGCGTGCCAGGTGCCCTTCGCCTTCGGCTTTAAAAAAAACATTCAAATCGAAACCGTCGAACTCGCCTTGCATTGCAATTTGAGCAATGGATTCGGGAAGCTGATAGGTAAGCATCACCATGCGGGGCAAAGAGGCATAAGGGTTTTTGGCCTGTTCGAGCGACCAATTTTCTTTGGCTCTTTGCTCATCGGAGTAGGTCCAGTTAAAAATCTGCTCTTCGATAAACTCTCCCGAATTGATAGCCCTGAAAGGAGTGCCTGACAAATAGAGATAGTGGTTGGAAGTTATCGGCAGTATCTCTTCAAAATAGCCTAATTTGTCCTCCTCGTCGAAACCCTCGGCTTCAATCTTCCTGAATTCTTCAATTTCTTTTTCTGCCTCGGTGTCCATGCCAAACAAATCGCGGGCATTCTCGCGCCAGGCCCCGAAATGGTACTCGTCGAAAACAATACAATCCCAATGGGTGGCGTGTACCCATTCGTTTTTGGCTTTTATACCGCCGGTTTGGGTGTTACGTCCAAGGTAATCCTGAAACGAACCAAAGCATACAAGGGGCTGCGCATGGCTTTGCCCAACCGCCTTTGCAATTTGCTCATCACTCCACTCTTCATTTTTCGAGATAAACCGCCATCCTTTAAAGTCTGTATGCGATTGCAAATCCTCGCTCCAGGCATCTTCCACGGCCGGTTTAAAGGTAAGTACCAATACTTTTTTCCATCCCATTTGCTTTGCCAACTGATAACTGGCAAAGGTTTTTCCGAAACGCATTTTGGCGTTCCACAAAAAGTGTGGCACCTTGGTTCCACTTACTGCTTCTCTACTTTTTTCTTCATAAAAACTCTTGAAATATGCCATTGTCTTTTGTACGGCAGCTTCCTGCTCGGGGCGCATGGTAAATGAGAGGATGCGATTGTCATCAGTGCGCTCGCCGGTTTTTATCTCGTGTATGGCCTTCCGTAGTTCGTTGAGCGTGCATGCAAACCACTCCCCCTCCGGATTGTGAACCCCCAATTTTAGTAAATGGCGATGCACATCGCGATCGGTAAAATTGCTTCCGTTGCGCTTCATTGCCGGCTCTTCGAACACTATTTTGTAAGGAATAGCAGCCGTGCCCAATTGCTCTTGCACGCGGGTTTTGGCATCGCGGTCGGTATAGCCGATTTTTAGCCAGCCTCTATGGGTGGCCACACCCACCAGCTCGTAGGCATAAATGGTAGGGTTGGTTTCAGGCCGTGGCGGGAAGAACTCTTTTATACTCATTGGCTTAATTTTAATCCCGAAGGGATGAAACTATTATAGGTTTATAAACATTAGCCGTTGTTGAACCCCGAAGGGGTGAAATAGCTATTCCTGCCATTCGAACAAATATTTCTGGTTAAATTCAATTTCAAACTTTTGCAAAAAATCCAGGTATTCTTCCTTAAAGGTTTTCTTCTTATGGTGCGCTTCCTGGTTTATGATATATTGATACACATTTTCAATTTGAGAATGCGCGTACGAAAAAGCTCCATATCCTTCCTGCCAGGCAAATTTTCCTTTTACAAAACCTTGTTAGTTGATGAACCTTGAGGAGTTGTTTTTGAAATCGCGAATTAAATCTGAAATACTAATTGATGGTTTTAATCCAACAAATACATGAACATGATCGGCTACGCCATTCACGATAATGGGTTTTTGATTTTTTTCTTTGATAATGCCTGCCATGTATTTGAAAACTTCATCGCTCCATGGTTTTTGCAATAAATTTTCCCTGCCCTTAACAGCAAATATGTATTGAATGTATATTTGCGAGAATGTTCCAGACATGGTTTTTTTATTTCACCCCTTCGGGGTTGGTTTTTTGCTTTTTGGTTCCTTTCTACAATCATTACACCCCTTCGGGGTTGGCTTACATTGAATTTGCCCTTAAATCAAAATAATCACCTCAATCATTTTAATCACAGTTCAGACCATTTCCCATTGGCCGTATCATACTTTCAATGAAAGCAATCTCTCCTTCTGTTAAGCCGTATTTGGCGTAGAGTTTTTCATCTGTCCAAGGTTCTGAAAAGTCTTGGATCGGAACGAATTGATAAGCTTTAGGGGGTATATCTTGTGTGCTTGTTTTTAATAAGACTAAAAATCTCAAGAAATTAGTGGACAGATATGAGATAATATTACTTGCATATTTTTTTTGATTTTCAATCAAGGGCAATGTAGCAACTACAAAAGTATTTGAGCTACAAGAATTAGGTTCAGAAATTTTAGGTTTCCCAAGAATTGTACTGCCTGGATTCCCTGAGCGAGGTATAATAACTTTATATTGATTAATGAATTCTTGATTTTTTAAAATGTTCCTTTTCTCAATCCAGCAAGCACCATGTGCAATATAAACCTTAACATTAAACTGCTCAGATTCAACTGATTGTATTGGAAAAGAACTTTTCCCATCTGCCGTTTGAATAGTCCCATTACCTTTACTCTTCCAATCGATTTTAGTGTGAAATCCAAAAAAACGTCCTCCAAACAATATTTCACTAAAACTTTTCTCTGCCTTTTCTTGTACTTTTTTTAAAATAGAAATTGATTTATTGTGCCTTATGAATGTTTCCATACCTTTTTCAAGTAAAGGACGATTGACCATAGTTACTTCACCACCGTTATGTTCAAACACGGAGCAAATTCCTTGAGAATCTCTTTCCCAAAGAAAATAGCAAACTCCACCTTTAATTTCTACTCCTGGAAAACAATCTGAACTATTAGTAAAATCATGAATCACCCTAATGTGATTATCGATTAGCATTTCATCCCTAAATTCATCAAGTCCACGACCGCCTGTAAACCATCGAGAAGGCACAATCATTGACAAGTATCTTGGTCTTAGTTTTTTAGCCTGTTGAATAAATTTATGGTAAATAGGAACAGCGCTGGATTGGTTTCCCCCATCACTCAACTGATACGGCGGGTTTCCAATGATTACATCGAATTTCATATTTTTCTCTTTAAATAGTTCAAAAGGGTTGTTCGTGTGAATAAAATTGTAGGCATGTGTTTCGAGGGCATCGCCGCGGTCATATACCTCGCGGCTTGCCCCGCAGTAAGTACACTTACCTTTGGTGTCTGAGCCTGCCGAAGACCAAGTATGTTTCATCCGTTGGTAGCGTATGTTCCCCTGCTCATCATCAAGGGTTTCGCAAATGGAGTATTTGCCGTTGGCAAATTTTGAGCAGTAAAGGCTGCGGCGCGAGAGCAGGGCTGTTAGCTCGGTTATGGCAATGCCATGTAGCTGCTTGCTAAAAATATGGTTAATGCGTTGTTGCCTGTCGGGTATCTGCTTTTCCAGGCCTTTCATCAGCCGCTTGGCCATTTCACGCAAAAACACGCCTGTTTTGCAAGCGGGGTCGAGGAATTTTGCATCGGGGTTGCTCCACAAACTTGCCGGAAGCATGTCGAGCATGTCGTTTACCAGCCCGGGCGGGGTAAATACCTCGTCGTTGCTCAGGTTGGCAAGGCAGGTAAGTACATCGGGGTTGTAATTGTCTGAACTGTGATTCATGTGATTTTTGGATTACCTTGATTTTTTTGCTTGAATGATTTGTTGGTTAAGCGTTTGAATTGGAGCGATTTTGCTCCAAAGTTTATAAGCAAACCAACCTCCAAGTCGTAGGCTTCTAAATAATTGATAGCCTGTGCTAAATGTACCTCCTGTAATTCGATAATGGCTTTAAGTTCGACCGAAATAACTCCTTCAACCAAAAAATCAACCCTTCTACTGCCAATGGGGTGTTTTTTGTAAAAAACAGGCATTTCGTGTTCCCTGCTGAATAATATTCCCTGATCGGCCATTTCAATTTCCAAAGCCCTCTGATAAATAACCTCCTGAAAACCATTACCCATTTCGCTATGAACTGTCATAGCACAACCTATTATCCGTGAAGTCAATTCAGAATATTTGTAATCTTTTTTAATCATTGTCAATCAATTAATCAAATAAATCACAGTTCAGATGTTTTTTGCTTGCACGATTTGTTGGTTAAGCGTTTGAATTGAGGCAATATACGTGTGTTCATTATTAATCATAGTAAATCATTTAATCACAAAAATCACAGTTCAGACAATTTTAAAAAATGCACCAACGGGTAATCCTTCACAGGCTCATCAATGGCTGCAGGCTGCCCCTCGTCGTTGAAAAGTGAAAACTGGTGAGTTTTCTCCACCAGAAACCTGAACACGAAATCTCTTCGCTTGAGCATATTGCCATTTACTGCGCTCCATTCAGAAAACACAATGGGTAGTTTGGTTACGGGGTTTGTAAAATCAAGTGCATCGCCCCAAAGAATGTTTCTTTCAAAAAGAAACTTCACGCTTTGCCTGCATGCTTCCTTGCATTTATCTTTAAAAAGCAACGTGTATCGTTCGTCGAAGATTTTAAAGAGCCTTTCCCTGCATTCACGGGCATTGTCCTCTAAGATATCCACGCCGTAAATGCTTGAAACAGCAGTAATTGCATAGCGCTCCCACTCCGGTTGGCTCATGCTGTACCTGCTGTCAACCACGGTTAATTTTCGTCTCAACACCTCAGCAAGAAAATTGCCATTGCCACAAGCAGGCTCCAGGAAACGGGATTCAATCCGCTCTGTTTCATGTTTAACCAAATCGAGCATGGCATTAACCTCGCGCTCGTTGGTAAATACCTCGCCATGATCGGCAACTCTTTTTTTCGATTTAACTTGTTTACTGCTCTTTATATTTTTTGTCAATTCTGCCACAGTGTATTATCATAATTTATTGTGGTTAAAGTTACATTTTAAAGTTGTTTAGGCAATCAAATAGCCGGCAAAATGGCATTGGGCATTAACCTTCTCGAAATAAAGCCTGTATAAACCAAGCCTTACTCCAGTTTTACCAGCACTTACAAATACCTGATAAAAGCATCAGAAATAACAGCAACAAGCCAAAGGATTGAGAAATTGACCTGCCCGATTAACCATTCCAGATTTTTTTCAAAAACCAAAAGGGAATTTTTAAGTACTCCTTTTACTCCTCCACCCTCCTCACAAACACCACCGCCCCCACCTGCCTCTCGGTACAAACGGAGGCGCCCGGCATGAGCAATAGCAAAATCAGCGATCTGCTATGCTGCCCTAAATATAAGGAGTTTTAAAGTATGGGTATTATGGCCTTACTTAGCCGGCTGTCCTGTCGAATCTATTTCCAAGTCTGATCAACTTATTGCGCTGCAATAAATAGAAAATTTGCGTAATGGTGGGCAAGATGATCATGGTCGAGATCCAGAATTCCTTATGGTAAATTTTGTTCTTCGCCATATCACTCAAAATGATTACCCAGGTTGCGAATAATAGCATCAGCCCTAGGGTCAGGAAAATTTGAAGATATTCCCAATTTTGTGTAAAAGCAATTGCTATTACGATTGTAAGCAAGATGTTTCCAATAGCCAGTAACCAAACCGTTTTCAAACTGATTTTAAACTCCTGGTTTTCCATCTGTGTTAAGTTTTAAGGTTAGCATGAATTTTTTCGAAACAACATGACTTTTTCAAAACTAACAAAAAATCGCCGATTATTTCAGAATCAGCTTTAGAAACTCCTATTTTAGCATTTTCAATGTGAACCCCTTATGGATAGAAAAGCCCGCTTCCGGTTTGTGTTAGATTATTTTGCCACCCATCAACCTGTGGCCGAGACTGAACTGGATTACCTGAGTCCGTATCAGTTGCTCGTAGCGGTGATTTTATCTGCCCAGTGTACCGACAAGCGCGTGAACATGATCACCCCGGCGTTTTTTGAGCGGTTCCCGACTGCCGAATCGCTTGCACCGGCTGCTCAGGAGGAAGTGTTCTCGCTGATCAGAAGCTGCTCCTACCCCAACGCCAAAGCAAAAAACCTGATCGGTATGGCCAGGGTTTTGATAGGGGAGTTCAACGGGGTGGTACCCTCAGATATCAAAGAGCTTATGAAGATGCCCGGGGTGGGGCGGAAAACGGCCAATGTGGTGGCTTCGGTGGTTTACGGCAAACCAGCCCTGGCTGTTGATACGCATGTGTTCAGGGTTTCGGCCCGCCTGGGGCTTACACTTGGGACAAAAACCCCGCTGGAAACCGAGAAACAACTGCTGCAATACATTCCCGACGAACTGGTGCCTATTGCCCACCACTGGCTCATTCTGCACGGTCGCTACATCTGCCAGGCCCGTAAGCCCAAATGCGGCGAATGCCCATTGAAAGAGGCATGCCTGTTTTACAATAAAAAGGTTTTGATCTGAAAGAAATCTTTTAACCCAAAGCGCACAAAGGTTTTAAAACGCAAAGCACACTAAGAATGCACAAGGAACACAAAGAAATTTATGTACCTGGCAATCTCACTTCTTTTGCGGCCTTTGTGTAAACCTTAGTGAACTTTGTGGTTGATAATTAGAGATTTAAACACAATGTACACGAAGAATGCACAAAGAACACAGGGAAATTGGTGTACCAGGCAATCCTGCTTTCTTTGCGGCCTTTGCGTAAACCTTGGTGAACTTAGTGGTTAATTTTTTTTAACACAAAGAACACAAAGGGAAAGATTGAACCATTGCCTTTGGCGCTTGTTTTAATAGCATGTAAATTCTTCAAAATATTGCAATATGACCCATTTAAAACCAGGCAATAAAGCCCCCGATTTTACAGGCAATGACCAGGACGGAAATCCGTTATCACTGTCCGGTTTTGCCGGAAGCAAACTCATACTCTATTTTTACCCCAAAGACAGCACCCCGGGCTGCACGGCACAGGCCTGCAACCTGCGCGACAACTACCAGGCGTTGCTTGCCAAAGGGTATCAGGTGGTTGGAGTGAGCGTTGATAACGAAAAATCGCACCGGAAGTTTATCGAGAAGTACCAACTGCCGTTTCCCCTGATTGCCGACACTGCAAAAGAGGTAGTAAAAGCTTATGGGGTATGGGGAGAAAAAAAATTCATGGGGCGTGTTTTCGACGGGATCAACCGCACCACCTTTGTTATTGACGAAGCAGGGGTAATTCGGGAGGTGATCGAAAAGGTTGATACGTCGAATCATACGGCCCAGGTGCTTCAAAAATAGCTGCTATGCATCAGCTTTTATAAAGGCGCCCGAAGCATAATCCGTTGGGTTTTTTATGTATTTTTGCCCGTTATGTTAAAAAAAGTTGGATACTTCGCCCGGCGCAGGATACTGAAAAACGCCAATTTTTTAGACCTCACCCCTGTGCCCCTGTATGAGCACGAAATTGACCAAAATGGTAATGCCATAATCCTTATTCCGCGGTTTCAGGGTTTTCTAACACGTCGCCTCCTGCAACCCCGCCTGAAAAATCCATACATAAAACTCGAACTCGACGAACCGGGCACAGCCACCTGGCTTATGCTCAACGGTAAAAACAAGGTTCGCGAAATATGCACCGAGTTGCGAAGCCGCCTGCAGGAGAAGATCGAGCCTGCCGAGGACAGGGTAACCCGTTTTCTGTCGCAACTCTACAACCAGAAGCTGATCGCCTTCAACGAAATTTTAAAATCCGAACGATATGAGTAAAAAACTTGCCCATCTTGAACCCAAAGCCCTTTGGAACATCTTCGAAGATTTTTGCAATATTCCCCACGCCTCAAAGCAAGAGGCCCGGATTGTGGAATATGTCAGGAAGTTTGCCGAAAACCTGGGTCTGGAAACCATCATAGATCCTGCGGGCAATGTAATCATCCGCAAGCATGCCACACCCGGCATGGAAAACCGGATGGGAATCATCCTGCAGGGACACCTCGACATGGTACCCCAGAAGAATAACGATACCGTGCACGATTTCGACAACGACCCGATAAGACCTGTGGTTGACGGCGACTGGGTAAAGGCTTCGGGCACCACTTTAGGCGCCGACAACGGCATTGGCGCCGCCGCCGCCCTGGCTGCCCTTGCTGAAAAGAACCTGCAACACGGCCCACTGGAAGTACTGCTTACCATCGAAGAAGAAACCGGGCTTACCGGGGCCAGAAAATTACAGCCAGGCATACTCAAAGGCGAATTGCTCATTAACCTCGATTCGGAGGATGAAGGCGAATTGTATATCGGATGTGCCGGCGGAATCGACACCGTTGCCACTTTTGCTTATAAAGAAGTGGCTGTACCGGCCGGACATGTTGCTTACCGTGTAGAGGTGAAAGGGTTGAAAGGAGGCCATTCGGGCTTGGACATCAACCTTGGCCGCGGCAATGCCAACAAGATTCTGAACCGCGCGCTATGGTTTGCAGGCAGGGAGTACGCTATGGAGCTGGCCTCTATAAGCGGAGGAACTTTGCGCAACGCCATTCCGCGTGAATCAACTGCCGTGGTTACCGTTCCCAGGGCAAATGCAGGGCAGTTCGAAAGCTGGATTACCAGCCTGGAAGCCATCGTCAGGAAGGAGTTTGGCGATATTGAACCCCAATTCAGCCTGAAGGCTGCTAAAGTTGAAAATCCGGCATTTGTAATCGACAGAAAGACGGCTGCAAACCTGATGAACGCCATCTATGCCTGCCCCAACGGACCCATGCGCATGATCGGTGATATGCCCGAAGTGGTCGAAACCAGCACCAACCTGGCCATTGTAAAATCGGAGAACGGCTCCATAGAGGTTGCCTCCCTGCAACGGAGCTCTGTTGACTCAGCCAAGGACGACCTGGCCTTTATGCTCCAGGCAGTTTTTGAAATGGCAGGCGCCGGGGTGATCCAATCAGGTACGTATCCTGGCTGGAAACCCAACCTGGCTTCCCCTATCCTGAAGGTGATGAAAGAGGTTTACCGCAACAAATTCGGCAAAACACCCGAACAAAAAGTAATACATGCCGGACTCGAATGCGGTATCATCAGTGGCACTTACCCCAATCTCGATCTGATTTCGTTCGGACCCACCATCAAGCACCCGCATTCGCCCGACGAAAAAGTGAATATACCGACCGTTGTACTTTTCTATGAATTTTTGATCGAAACATTGAAAAATGCTCCGTTAAAAGCATAGAAGCAGAATCCGGGTTTGTGGCCTTTTTGCTTCAAAGTCGTCATGTAATCAGGTAATATGATATTTTTTAATAAAGCATTTGCAGGAAAGATTATTTATCTATCTTTGCAATCCTGAAAATGAAGCGGGTTGATTCCTGTTCACGGGGCAACATCAGGCCTGATTGCGATAACAGATAAGCATTGTCAAAATAAAGAACTATGAAACGTACATTTCAACCATCGGTTAGGAAAAGAAAGAACAAGCACGGATTCAGAAGCCGCATGGCTACTAAGAATGGCCGCAGGGTGCTGGCTGCCCGCAGGGCAAAGGGTCGTGTAAGGCTCACCGTGTCGGACGAGAAAACCCACAAATAAGCTTTGCTTAATGGAGAATACTCTGAAAGAGGCTGCATCGGATACCGGTTCAGCCTTTTTTGTTTTAATCAGGTTGAGGAGTTCATTTAGGTTTCAATTACCTTTGAAATAATTATAAATTTAATGGCATGTTAATAGATGTCTTGTTTGTAGTTGCCGGATTGGTAATGCTTTATTTTGGAGCTACTTTTTTAATAAAAGGAGCCGTATCTGTAGCATTGCGGGCCGGCATTTCGGTGCTTGTTGTTGGACTTACAGTGGTTGCTTACGGTACCAGCATGCCCGAAATGGTGGTCAGCACTATGGCCTCTGTCAAAGATCAGGGCGACATCGCTATTGGGAATGTTGTTGGTTCAAACATTTTCAACATAGGCCTTATCCTCGGAATTTCTGCACTGATCTTTCCCATGCGGGTAAATCTGAATATTTTGCGGTTCGACACCCCGGTAATGTTAGGCGTGGCCTTGCTTTTCTGGCTGCTGTTTGCCGACAGATACATCGGGCGCCTGGAAGCCCTTCTGTTGTTAGCTCTGGTAGTGGCCTACACGGTTTTCAATGTGGTAAAATCGCGCAAGGAAGAAAAAAAGGCCATGGAACTCGGATTGGAAGATTCTGTCAAACCTCAACAGCTTTCCATTCCGACCGCTTTGGGTTTCATTGCATTAGGTATCGGAATCCTTGTAGGAGGTTCCTACCTTCTGGTAACCGGAGCTACTGAGCTTGCCAAGGCTTTGGGCGCCAGCGAAGCTTTGATAGGGCTCACCATAGTGGCAGCCGGAACAAGCCTTCCGGAGCTGGCGACCTCGCTCGTAGCTGCCTTCAGGAAACAAAGCGATATCGCCATAGGAAATATTGTTGGATCGAATATATTCAACATCCTGTCTATCTTAGGACTTTCCGGATTGATCCATCCCCTGGAATCACCGGGCATCACAACAGTTGACATCCTCGTAATGATTGGTTTTTCGGCTTTGCTCCTCCCCTTAATGCGCACAGGCGCAAAGATTTCGCGATGGGAGGGCGGGTTCATGCTTCTTGCTTATGTGATTTATGTAGCTTATCTGTTGCAACGGTAATGGCGCTTTTCTGGGAACTTTGCATAAGCAGAGCTTTTTAAAAACTTAATTTCACAAGGTCAACGATGGTTCGGACTTGCGGAGGCAAGGATTAACCAAAAATTTCTACCTTTGGCTGGTTTTTTATTTTGCAAGGGCAACTATTTGCCCGTATTTCAACAACACCTCCACTCATGTTAGAAGTAATTGCCATTCTGGTTTTGATTTACCTGGCATTCAGAGTTCTTACCGCCTTTGTTTTACCATTCATGGTGAAACGTTATCTGGATCGGGTTAAAAAGAAATTTTATCAGAACAACCCGTCTTTTAATCAAAACAAAGAAAGCGGCAAAGGCGGGGTTACCATTTCCTACGATGAGAGAAAAAACCGCGGCAACACCGGCAACCTTGGTGAATATACCGATTTTGAAGAAGTAAAAGGCGACAAATAGCCTTGGTTATTCACACACAACCATAAAATAATTAATCTTCCTTTTTTATCGTATTGCCAGCCATGAAATTCACAAAGAGTCTGAATATTGATTTTAAAGCCCTGCTGCCCTACCTGGTGGCGATTGGCTTGTTTTTGATAATGTCTGTAGTTTATGTGCATCCGATTCTCGGTGGCAAGCAGTTGCTGCAACCCGATATCGTTAAATTTCAGGGCATGGCCAAAGAGATCAGCGATTTCAGGGATGTTACCGGCCAGGAAGCCCTTTGGACCAATTCCATGTTTGGGGGTATGCCGGCATTTCAGATTTCGGTGATCTGGAAATACAACATTGCCAATTTCTTTCATAATGTCATGACGTTGTGGCTCCCGCGTCCGGCCGATATGATCTTTTTGTATTTTGCAGGGTTCTTCCTGTTTCTGATATTACTCAAGGTAAACCCGTGGGTTGCTTTGATAGGGGCTATGGCCTTTGCCTTTTCATCGTACCATTTCATCATCATTCAGGCAGGTCATAACTCCAAAGCGGTAGCCATTGCATACATGGCTCCGGTGCTGGCATCGGTTATTTACACCTTTCGGGGCAAATTGCTGGCAGGGGGGATCTTATTTGCCATTTTCATGGGACTTCAGGTGTTTTCCAACCACTACCAGATTACCTACTATCTGGGTATCATGGTGTTTTTCTACGGACTGTTCGAGTTATACCGCCACATGAAAGAAAAACAACTGCCACGCTTTTTCAAAGGCCTGGCAGTGCTTGTGGGCGGGCTTATCATTGCTTTAGGGATAAACATTGGCAGCCTTTGGTCAACCTTTACCTTCGCCGAAGAATCCATGCGCGGGGGGTCGGAGATCACCATTGGCGACCGCGAGCCCACCGAAGGCCTTTCGATGGATTACATCACCCAATGGAGCTACGGTGTAGGCGAGACCTTTAGTTTGTTGATACCGAATGTAAAGGGTGGGGCTACCGGAGCCCTGGGCAACAATCCGGTGGCCATGGAAGAAGTGGAACCTGCCTTTAGAAGAATCGTGGCAATGTTTAATCATTACTGGGGCGAGCAGCCTTTCACTTCAGGGCCGGTTTATGTTGGAGCCATAGTTTTGTTTCTGTTCTTTTTAGGAGTTTTTTATGTTAAAGGTCCTTTGAAGTGGGGCTTGCTGCTTTCGACCATTCTTTCGATCATGCTGTCGTGGGGATATAATTTCCCTTCTTTTACAGCTTTCTTCATCGAACACATCCCCCTTTACGACAGCTTCAGGGCAGTAACCATGATACTGGTGATTGCAGAGCTTGCCATACCCGCCATAGCTGTTTTGTTCCTGCATCAAATGGTTCTCAATCCCGGCATGTTGAAATGGAACAGCAGGGAGTTTCTGGCTGCATTGGCATTAACTGCAGGTCTGGCTTTGGTGTTTTATCTGCTGCCCACAACCTTCTTTAGTTTTACCAACAACCGGGATCAAGAAATTATTGCAGGTCTAATTGCCCAAAACCCGCAGGCCGCAGATCAGATTAGAATTCATTTACCCAGCCTCCTTGAGAATGCCCGCATAGCGGTTTTCCAGGCCGACGCCATACGAAGCTTTTTGTTTATAGTGGCAGCAGCAGGAGCAGTATTGCTTTTTGCGACTAAGAAAATAAAGGTTTTCGCATTCCTGCTCATTCTTGGCGCCCTGATTACTCTCGATATGTGGCCGGTAAACAAAAGGTATCTCAACGAAGGTCACTTTCAGCCAAGGCGCAATGTGGTAACTCCTTTCAGGCCAACCGAGGCCAACCTGCAGATACTTCAGGACAGGGACTTGCACTTCAGGGTTTTCAACACCACAGTCAACACTTTCAACGAATCATCAACCTCATGGTTTCACCGGTCTATTGGAGGGTACCATGGGGCCAAGTTGCAACGCTTCCAGGATATTATCGATTTTCACCTTAGCGGTGAACAGATTAATATGAACGTGTTGAATATGCTCAACACCAAGTATTTCATTGTTCCCGGCGAAGATCAGCAACCCCAGGTCCTACTCAACCCGGATGCCATGGGCAATGCCTGGTTTGTAGCCGACTTACGGATGGTAGAAAATGCCGACGAGGAAATTCTGGCTCTGAATGATTTCAACCCCGACTCAACGGCTATTGTTGACAGGCGGTTTTCGGCATATGTAGAAGGATTTTCACTCGAACCCGACACCCTGGCTTCCATACAGCTAATGGAATACGCGCCAAACCGGCTAAGGTATCAATACCAAACGGCCACCCGACAGATTGCTGTTTTCTCCGAGATATTTTACCCCCACGATTGGAAAGTAACCCTCAACGGGGAGCCTGCAGAGAATTTCCGCGCCAACTATATTTTGCGTGCCATGGTGATTCCGGCCGGAAGCGGCGAGATCATTTTCGAGTTCAGGCCGGCCTCCTATTTCACCGGCAGCCGCATCGCCTGGTCCTTCAGCGCATTGATACTTTTGCTTTCAGCAGTTTATCTGTGGTTCCAATATAAAAAACACAGGAACAAGGCGGGAAACCAGATGACCGACATTTAAAAGCATTTTCGTGAGGCGCGTCCTAATCATAAGCTATTATTGGCCACCGGGTGGTGGGGCCGGGGTGCAGCGGTGGTTGAAGTTCGCTAAATACCTGAGGGATTTTGGATGGGAGCCTGTGGTTTACACGCCTCAAAACCCTGAATATCCAGCATTTGACCCAAGTCTGGAGAAAGATGTTCCCCAAGGGATTGAGGTGCTGAAAACCTTAATTCTGGAGCCTTATCTGCTTTATAAAATTTTTTCCGGCCGCAGCTGCCGCGAAAACATTCAGGCAGGTTTTATCAGCGAGAACAAACGACCGGGCATTGCCGAAAAAATATCGGCCTGGATCCGTGGAAACCTGTTTATACCCGATGCCCGCTGTTTTTGGATAGGTCCTTCGGTCAAATTTTTGACGAAATGGCTCAAGAAAAACCATGTTGATGCGATCGTTTCGACCGGGCCTCCACACAGCATGCACATGATCGCACATGGAATAAAACGCAAAAGGAACATTCCGTGGTTGGCCGACTTTCGCGACCCCTGGACACAGATCGATTTTTACAATAAGCTCAGGCTTACAAGTTGGGCCAATGCGAAGCACAAGAAATTGGAGCAAAAAGTGCTGAAAACTGCCGACAGGGTGGTAACGGTAAGCCCAACCTGTTCGGAAGGGCTTAAAACCATTTACAGTCGCAACATCCATGTAATTACCAACGGCTTCGACCCTGCTGACTTCGGAAGCCTCCCCCCTTTTCGATACGACACCTTTAGCATAACCCACCTGGGCTCTCTCAATGCCGACCGCAATCCCCATAAGCTTTGGGAAGTTCTGGCACAGCTGGTCGAACAGCGTGAATTTTTCGCCACCAAACTCGCCATCAGGCTCATCGGTAAAACAGATATTTCAGTTATAGATTCTCTGGAAGAAAACGGATTAACCCGGTACCTTGAAAAAACCGACTACCTGCCCCATGACCAGGCTCTGGTTAAAGCTTCGCAATCGGCCGTATTGCTTCTGCCCCTCAACAACACCCCCAATGTGATGGGCATTACAACCGGTAAAATCTTTGAGTACCTGGCGCTTAAAAGACCTGTTTTGGCCATTGGGCCCGAAGACGGCGATGCCGCGTCCATCCTCCTGCAAACCCAAAGTGGCCAGGTAGCTGCCTTCGACGACCAAAACAAAATGACCCTGTTGCTTCTTAAATGGGAACAAGCCTTCCTAAACAATAAATTAGAGCTGAACCCACGAAACACTGATCAATATTCACGAAAGGAACTTACAAAAGCCTTAAGCAGCATCCTGCAAAGCATGATCGATCCGGGAAGTGATCCGGAATAGAAATACTGAAAATTTAACCGGAGCTACACAAGCGCTACAATTTAAGCATGCCGCTTGTAGCTTTTTCCACCCCGATACAGGTTAAAACCTTTGTAAAATCTTTCTCACTTTCGGCGATAATCCACAACCTGTCGCCGGGTTTCAACTCGGTGCCGCCGTTTGGGGTAATCAGTTGGTCGTTGCGCTTTATAAGGATTATGAATGCAGTGCTTGGAAAATCCAAATCAATGATGGTTTTATTTGCCGACCGGCAATCCGGCTCTATAACCACTTCGAACAAATCCTTTTTCGCCTGGTCAACTATTTCTTTTTCCAGGGGATAGTCGCCAGGAACTGCTTCTTTATCCTCAACGCCAAGAAATCTGGCAGCAAGAGTAATGGTAGTACCTTGTAATGCAACTGAAGCAAGCACAACAAAAAACACCAGATTAAAGATCAGGTCAGACTCTTCGACACCGTAAACCATGGGTATGGTTGCAAACACAATGGGAACAGCTCCCCTTAACCCTACCCAGGAGATAAATATTTTTTGTTTTATAGAAAATTTCGAAAAAGCAAGGCTGATGAACACGCTCAACGGCCGGGCAAAAAAGATAAGGACTGCAGCCACTTGTAAGCCAGTGCCCATAACGGGTACTACCCTTGATGGAAAAACCAACAGCCCAAGTATGATAAACATCGAAATCTGACTCATCCAGGCAACACCATCATAGAATTTCATGACCGTTTTTTTGTGGATAAAGCTGTTGTTCCCCAATATCAGACCTGCTAAATACACAGCCAGAAAACCATTTCCCTGGAAAAAATCGGTTAGTGAATAGGTAAAGAACATCAGAGCAAAACTCAGCACCGGGTAGAGCCCTTCGTATTCCAATTTTACCCTGTTAATAAGGAATATCATCGCCTTGCCCATGATGGCCCCGGCCAATGCTCCAACAAGCATTTGTCGCAGAAAAATAACAGCAATGGAGACTCCCGGCTCGGCCGGATTCAGATTTAGAAAAACGAAAGTAATGGTAAGAAAATAAGCCATGGGGTCGTTGCTGCCCGATTCGAGTTCGAGCAGCGGACGCAGGTTCCCTTTCAATCCGGCTTTCCGCGACCGCAAAATGGAGAAAACTGCCGCTGCATCCGTAGAACTTACAATGGAGCCTATCAGCAACCCCTCAAGTAGTGTAAACCCAAGAAACAGGTAAAGAAGAAAGCCCACTGTGGCGGTTGACACCACAACTCCAAGTGTGCTAAGCAAAAGCCCCTGCCATTTTACTGTGCGAACACTTTCCATCCTGGTATCAAGCCCCCCTGAAAATAAAATGATGGCAAGGGCCATAGTACCTATCCAACGCGTAAGATATGGATCGTTGAAAGGAATTCCCAAAAGCCCCTCAGAACCGGCGAGCACCCCGATTCCCAAAAAAATAATCAACACAGGAATTCCGGTTTTAAAGGATACTTTACTGGCAATCACTCCAGCAAAAATGAGTATCGACCCAAACAATAAAACTGGTTCCACTTGCAGGTACAATTAGATTTTGAGAATAAAAATAAGGCTAATTTTCTCTTTTGTAAAAAAAGTAAAGTTATACCCAAAAACTTAAAAATACGATATAGCCCCCGTATGAAGTCAGCTGGCGAAAGATAGTCAACTACCGACAACCAAATACACTAAAAAAGTAGGAAAATTAAAGAAAAAACAGGATGTTCTTTACCGATAAGCCGAGTAGAAAAGCTCAAAAAAAAAATGGCCGCTTGCACAAAACCTGATGCTGCTAAGCGGCCATGAAGTATAAAAACCGGAACAAACTTAATTTGGATCAAATTGCAACTGGTGCAACTGAAAAACCTCACCGACCATTTTCAGCAGGAAATAAACCCGGAAGACTTGTCCCTGACGGGTTTGCATGGTGCCAATGGCATATACCGACCCGTCGCGCGAGGTTCCCTGATGCGAAATGGTAAAGGCGGAAGGGGTGTTGCGTGTGAAAAAGGTTCGTAAAATGACTTCGGCCTGCGAATTGCTGAAGGCGCCTTCGCTACCGGGCAAGGTTAGGTCAACATTAGGGCCGAAAAACTTCGAGATTTCACGCGAGTTTCCTTGTCGTATGCCTAAAGTAATTTCATTGGTAATGGGTTCGGTCTGCGAGAAAGTACGCAGGCTTCCCGAGAACATAAAACCAATAAAAACAATTGTTAGGATGAGGTACCTGTTCATATTATAATACAAATCAGACTATATTCGCACAAAAACTGAACCAAACTTTTACAGTTTTTTAACTTTTCTTGACATTTCACAAAGATACAATTTTAACTTAAAAACCATCAACCTCTCTTTCGGGGTGACACCCGGTGATTACTGCAAATATTTTACCAAAAAAGCCACATATTCTTATTCTTAAAAACAATTTGCCGGATGAAAATTACCTTTTTGGTCATGGGGAGAACGGATGAGCAATTCCTGCGAGAGGGCATCGACAAGTATGTGAAAAGGCTGAGCCATTATACAAAGCTTGAACTCATTGAGCATCATCTTTCCGGCAAACCGACCGGGAGTTCCCCCGCCCTGCTTAAAGAAAAAGAAGCAGAAATTCAACTAAAATATATTGGGTTAGCCGATTATTGTGTGCTGTTGGATGAGAGAGGCCAATCATTCACCTCCGTCGAATTTGCCGGTTTCGTTCAGCAGCAGATGAACCGTTCGGTAAAGAGGTTGCTTTTTATTGCAGGTGGGGCATGGGGGTTTGAAAAATCGGTTTATCAGAAAGCCGATTTTAAGCTGTCGCTCTCGGCTATGACCTTCTCTCATCAGATGGTCAGATTGTTCTTTGTCGAGCAGTTGTACAGAGCTTTCAGTATTCTGCGCAACGAGGCGTATCACAACGGCTAAAATATCTTCCTGTCAACAATATCAGTTTTCAACACCATAATTAAATATTTGCTTTCCAGCCAAATAAAAAAATGAATTTTGTTTTAGATTCTTCTTCAACCCATCCTAATCCCTTGAAAAATTTGGTAAACAAATTAGTAAAGAAAAAGTTTGGCATCTTAATAAATATCTATCTTTAGCCCCTGAATAAAAAAAACTTTATAACAAATACCCAATCCTATGATTAAAAAAGTTCTTGTAGCCAATCGCGGCGAAATTGCGTTACGGGTAATTCGCTCCTGTAGGGAGATGGGAATTAAAACGGTGGCTGTTTATTCCGATGCCGACCGTAATTCCTTGCATGTGTTGAGCGCTGACGAAGCGTATCACATCGGCCCCTCCCCCTCGCTGGAGTCTTACCTGAATATTGATAAAATTATCCATGTAGCCAAGGCAAGTGGAGCTGATGCAGTTCATCCGGGTTATGGATTTTTATCCGAAAACACGAAATTTTCGGACAGGTGCAAGCAGGAGGGCATCATATTTGTCGGCCCTTCAGCCTATTCCATTTCGAATATGGGCGATAAGATCACTGCCCGTAAAACGATGATTGCAGCAGGAGTTCCTGTTGTTCCAGGCACAGTTGATATGGTTACCTCCGAGGAAGAGGCCCTGAGGATCATTGAAGAAATTGGTGTTCCTGTCATGATCAAGGCTTCGGCCGGAGGTGGCGGTAAAGGTATGCGCCTGGTTAAGAACTCCAACGAGGTAACTAGTGCTTTGCGGGCGGCCCGCTCCGAAGCCAAGGCAGCATTCAATGATGATTCGGTGTATATCGAAAAATATATTGAGTCGCCCCACCACATCGAATTTCAGATTTTGGCCGACAGGCACGGCAATGCCATTCACCTTTTCGAACGTGAATGCTCTGTGCAGCGCCGTCACCAGAAGATCATCGAAGAAACCCCCTCCCCCATTCTTACCCACGAAAAACGTATGGAAATGGGCGAACATGCCGTAGCTGCAGCCAAAGCAGTAAACTACGAAGGAGCCGGCACCATTGAGTTCATTGTTGACAACAACCTGAACTATTATTTTCTGGAAATGAACACCCGCCTTCAGGTTGAGCACCCGATCACCGAAATGGTGGTAGGAGTTGACCTGGTAAAGGAAATGATCAATATTGCCAACGGCCTTCCATTAACATACAAACAACACGAGTTGCAACAAAATGGACATGCCATCGAGTGCCGGATTTATGCCGAAGATCCTGAAAACAATTTCATGCCTGCTCCCGGCAAAGTAACTCATATCGAAACTCCCAGTGGATTAGGCGTGAGGGTTGACGGATATATTTACGAAGGGTTCGAGATACCCCTTTACTACGACCCGCTCATCGCAAAGCTTGTGGTTTGGGGTGGAACCAGAAAAGAGTCGATTGACCGGACTTTAAGGGCGCTTCATGAGTTCAAGGTAACCGGTGTGAAAAACAACGTGCGGTTCCTGGAACGCATCGCTTTAGCCGAGGATTTTGTAAAAGGCAACTACAACACCCACTTTATTGAAGACAATTATGATTTTCTGATGCAGGCAGGCTCAAATACCCAAACCGACCAGGATCTGGTGATGATTGCCTCCTTAATGGAATATCTCGATAAAGTGAAGCCAGTTCAGCCTGAAGCAAAAGCAACCAGAAAAAATAACTGGAAAGATTATAATAGGGTTAGAAATGTAATGAAATTTTAAAGAGATATCATGTCATACGAAGTAAAACTAAAAGACCGTACCGCCAAGGTAGAGCTATTAAGTCGCAACGGCAGTCAGTTGGCTGTCAGCGTGGATGGCAAGGAGTATCATCTTGATTTTGTAAAAGTGAAGGAAGGGAGTTACTCCATTATCCACAACAATGTGGTTAACAACATCGTGCTACTACCCATTGACGGCGTTAAGAAGTATCTGGTAAATAATTTTAAGATCACCTGCGAAACCGAGGTTATCGATGCCGAAACGAGGTATCTGTTGAGCCGCAGGAAAGGTTCGGGTGATGATGGCGAAGGAACCATCCTGGCGCCCATACCGGGTAAAGTTGTAAAAGTACTGGCAGAAAAAGGGCAACCTGTTACAGCCGGCCAAACCGTTGTCATCATCTCGGCCATGAAAATGGAGAGCGAGTTTAAGGCAGCCAAAGACGGTGTTGTTGCGGATGTTAAGGTTACCGAAGGACAAACCGTTGACGCCAGACAGCCTATGGTAATCATTGAGTACAATTCAGAAAAATAAAAAATTCAAACAGATGTCACTTAAAGATAAATACACGGAACTTGAAAGAATTAACCGTCTTGCTGAAGAGGGCGGCGGTAAGGATCGTATTGCCAAAATTCACGCCTCGGGGCGGAAAACTGCCCGCGAACGCATTATAGACCTGCTCGACCCGAAATCATTCGTAGAACTCGACAAATTCGTAGTACACAAGTGTACCGATTTTGACATGGACAAGCAGAAATTTTACGGTGACGGGGTTGTTGCCGGATATGGTAAAATCGACGGACGCCTGGTGTATGTATTTGCCCAGGACTTCACGGTTTTCGGGGGCTCGCTAAGCCGCGCCAATGCCAATAAGATCATTAAGGTAATGGATTCGGCCATGAAGATGGGCGCTCCCATCATCGGACTGAACGACAGCGGCGGTGCCCGCATTCAGGAAGGCGTTGAGAGCCTTGCGGGCTACGGCGACGTGTTTTACCGTAATGTTCAGGCCAGCGGGGTGGTACCCCAAATTTCGGCCATCCTGGGTCCATGCGCCGGCGGTGCAGTGTATTCACCTGCGATCACCGACTTCATTTTCATGACCAGGAAAACAAGCTACATGTTTGTTACCGGTCCCGACGTAATTAAAACCGTTACCCACGAAGAGGTAACCAAGGAAGAACTCGGAGGAGCTATTACCCACAACACCAAGAGCGGGGTAGCCCATTTCACTGCAGACGACGACCAGCAGGCCATGATGATGATTCGCGAGCTGCTTGGCTTCCTTCCGGCAAACAACATGGAAGATCCGCCGGTAAAACCATGCGCCGATCCTGTAACACGCCAGGATGAAGCCCTTTACAAGCTGGTTCCCGAAGACCCCTTTAAGCCGTATGATATGAAGGAACTCCTAACAGCGGTGGTCGATGACCGCAACTTTTTTGAGGTCCAGGGACTGTATGCCCAGAATATCATTGTAGGGTTTGCACGCCTTAACGGAAAACCCGTAGGTATTGTTGCCAACCAGCCGGCCATGCTCGCAGGGGTACTTGATATCGACGCTTCGAACAAGGCGGCTCGCTTTGTCCGTTTTTGCGATTCTTTCAATATTCCAATTATTACGTTTCTGGATGTACCGGGGTTCTTACCGGGAACAGGGCAGGAATTTGGCGGTATCATAAAACATGGTGCCAAGCTGCTTTATGCCTATTGCGAAGCTACCGTTCCAAAAATTTCGGTAATCACGCGCAAAGCATACGGAGGAGCTTATGTGGTAATGTCGAGCAAGCACGTAGGCGGCGATGTGAATTTCAGCTATCCAACGGGCGAAATTGCTGTTATGGGACCCGATGGCGCTGTAAACATCCTCTACCGCGACAAACTGAATGATCAGGAAAAAGCCAAAGCCGTAGAAGACTACAAGAACACCTTCTGCACGCCTTTCCAGGCTGCTGGTCACGGATATATCGACGAGGTGATCCATCCCTGCCAGACCAGGGAAAAACTGATCGAGGCGCTCGAAATGTGCCAGGCCAAGCGTGAAACCGCACCGCCGAAAAAACACGGCAACATCCCTCTGTAAATTGTCAGAGTTGATTTGACAGATTCTGGAGTTTTCTGCTAATTTTGCAATCCCTTATCCCGGTAAGGGATTGCAATTTGCAGTATCAGGGGGACGTTAGCTCAGTTGGTTTAGAGCGCATGCTTGACAGGCATGAGGTCACTGGTTCGACTCCAGTACGTCCCACAAAACGCAAACTTTCCAAAGCCCCATAAATTCTTCAGGGGCATTTGCCAGGTCATAAACCTGTTATCATCTCTGAAACCTTTCGTTGTTTGGGGTATTTTCTTTTTTGTAACTGCTTTTTTAATTCTATTAGAAGCTATATTGATCGATAATGTGGAACTTTTTACTGCAAAGAACGCAAGGAAAAATCGCAAGGAACGCCAAGAAAAAAATTAGCGAACTTTGCGAAATGCTTTGCGACCCTTGCGGTTAAAAACTTAATTATCCACTTTTTTAGTTATTCTGTTAGGGGCTTTATTGCACATAATGAAGGACTAAAAACCTATCAACAAAAACCAAAGAAAAATCCTGATCTAAAGGTTTTTTGCCATGCGTAGGATGATCTTGTCGGGTATAGCAATAAGCTTGTATTCTGAGTGATACAGAATGGAACCTTGCTGCTCACATCTTACCTTAGCCTTGTAAACCCTGCCGGCAACCTCCCGCTCGAATTGAATCAGGTAGTCGATAGGCCGGTTTGGCTTCAAAGGATTGGGATCGGGCGGGAGAAAAATTTCGAGGGTTTGGTAGAAAGGGGAAATCTGGCTCGAATCTTTAGATTTATCCAAATATTGATTAATTTCTTGTTCCACTTCTGACGCTGGGTTACCAATGCACTTAAAAAGAGCGTTGCTGGCATAGGCAATCCCAAAAAGAAAATCTCTCAGAATCACATTCCTGCAATCAATCACCTTTCCAAAGCTTTCCAATTGCCACCTTTCAACTGGCAGGGATTGGTAGCTTCCGAGGTTTGGAAATTCAACGGTAGTATTGCGCAAGTAAACTTTTGATCGTTCTTCGCCCAAGGAAAAGGAATCTTGTTTGTTTACGGCAAAAATGAATTTTTCGTTATCCGGGCCGTCTTCGTAACCCAGGGTGATGGGCTCGTTGGTGCTAACAATCGAATTTATGAGAATCTTATATGTATCGAGCGAGGTGCCCACGGCCCCGAAAAGCATGGTTGCTACTTTCGAAAACAGCATCATGCCGGGCACTATGACCCTTTTGTTGTGGCTGTACATATACCCTGGATCGTGAACAGGATTCACATCGCAGGTAGCCTGGCAAAAGGTTACCACCTGATCGTCGGTAAAGACATATTCAAGCTTCATAAAAATATATTTTAACAAAACCTGAAGTACCAAAATTAAACAACCTCAGGATTTACATCAAAAAAATCCAATCAATATTAAGAAAAAAACCTGTACTTCTTTAAATACTCAGATAATTAAATACCGGCATACGAGTTATTGCTTATCAAATTAGGATTATGCAAGTATTTAGGCAGTTGTTCCTATTCATTCATGTTCAAACTTCCGGAAATACGCATTATTAAGTTCTAATAGGTTTTGCAGAAGACTTGACCCTGGTTTATGTTTTCCGGGAATCTTTCCAACCTGCCAGGAGCTTAGCAGCTACCAACCTGTCGATAGGAAGGGTAAATGCATTCGGATCCAGGGTGTCGAGGTCAATCCAACGGAAAGAGATGGCGCCTTCTCTCAACTCAAAATCAAATGGCTTGGAAGCAACGTGAATGGCCTCCGGTGCGCTTAAATTCATCAGGTAGTATATACTGATTAACTGCTTTCCCGGAAGGAACCTGGTTTCCTGAAAAAAATCGGTGGTATAAAAATGGCCGGTTACTGCAACGTCCTGCCCTAGTTCCTCCAGACATTCGCGCCTGAGACAGTCAACAGGCCCTTCGCCATATTCAAGGCCACCACCAGGAAACTTGGTCATCGGGGTATTGTACCAAAATTCATCGGTTACGAGCAGCCGTCCATTATGGATACCAATTCCATAAACACGGATCACGAAATTTTCATGTTTAGCCATACTGTTACAATCAACCTGAGAATAAAAAAGGGAGGCCAAGAGCCCCCCAAATTTAGCAAACAAAATCTTTGACCTATCTTACCGGTTCGCCGGGCTTCCGCCAGCGGACATCATAATAGCCCGGCCTGGCTTCCACTGCACGGCGCCTGAAATCCTCCGGATAACCAACACCTTCGGGCCATTGTTTTACCGATTCAATGCCCCTGATGTAGCCATCGTTGTATTTAACAAAAAGATCAAAAGCCAAAGTGCGCCAGCGATTCACAGCCGACTCAGCAAAATTTACGCTGAAATCGGTCAGGTACTCCGGCAGGAACTGCGGGCTGGATTGGTGTAATGCCACGGCAGCCTTGTCGATGGCACGTACCATCGAATGGGCACGGGTTTCGAGCTCGCGCTGCACTTTTTGAATGTCGCCAATCATCAGATTATAAAACGGATAGGCATGGTTGGCCAATTTATTGAAGACCCAGTAAGCCGAATTCCAATCGAATGTTATCGGGCAAGCGATGCTCAGGGATTGTGGGCTGCGTGTCATACCTATATAAAGCGGCATGAACACGTTGGTATAGGTGTCGTCGAGGCCATACCAAACGATTCCTCCGATGGCATCGGGCAGCCAGTTTCTTGATTGGGTTACGAACGAATAAGCGGTTTGGGGTTGCGAAATAGCCCTTTCCCACGAGTATTGCATGGTGTCGCCCTCAAGGGTAAAACCGAGCGGACGCCAGCGGTACGGGGTGCCAAACGGGCCTGCTGCCAATCCTTCGCGAGTAAAATAGGGCGTTCCGTGAAAATGGTCGCGCACCAGGGCAATCATATCTTCGGGGGTCAGTTTGCGGTCGGGTTTTATAAACAAAGGATACGGTTCAGCACCTTCAACACCGCGCCAATATTCGTCGGAAAAATTTTGCGAGGGAGCAGCCCTGCGGTAGATACTCCATACGCGGCCTTCGCAGAGCAGCAGGGAACGCGGTGTTATAGGAGCGTAGGCTTCTCTGAAACTGAAATCGCGGCGGTTACCCCTGAACCATCCACGCTCACGTGCAAAGTCAACCACATCGGCCGACCACAGCCAGTTGTCGCGGTCGTTCCAGTTCACTTGTCGAATGCGCGCCTGATTGGCATGGGCAGCAATATATCCTTCGGGAACTCGGGCAGCAACCCAAACACCCCCTTTGCCGAATTTCCCCTTACCGATAAAGTCCATGATCCAGACTTCATTCTCATCAGCAAAATAGAAAGTTTCTCCGGTATCGAGGTATCCATAGGTTCGGACCAGCTCATCGAGAATTCGAATAGCTTCTCGTGCGGTGCGGGCTCTTTGCAAGGTAATAATCATCAGGTTGCCATAATCGAGGATGCCCGGCCCGCCATGCAACTCGGTGCGGCCTCCAAAGGTAGTTTCTCCAATTACTACCTGATGCTCGTTCATATTGCCGATAACTTTAAAGGTTTGGGCAACCTGAGCAATCCTGCCCAAAAACGCTCCATCGCGAAAGCCAAAAACAGAAAGGGAGTCGCCGGGCTTGTAGGTGCCTCCAGGATAAAAATATAAGGGCGAAGCAAAGCCTGCTACATCGTAGGTGTAGCTGGTCATAACACTGCCGTCGGCGGTAGCGCCACGTGAGGCCAATACACTGGTACATGACCTGAGATCAGATGCTCCCAGACCATAGATGAAAATCAGACAGTAAACCAGGATAACTTTTCGCATATTTTTAAATTAAAAATTAAAATGAAGTATTTTGTACAAAAATAACAGAATACCAATACCTGAAAAAGCTAAAAAAACTAAACCCCCTTGATGCCCGCAATAAAAAACAGGAATCGCCAGAATTTCCTTCATGTCAAACCTTCTTAATTTCGCAATGTTGAAAACAGTTTAAAAAAATAATCCGGGAAACTTTCATGGCAATTCTAAAGCCGTAAATTTGTATGTTTGATTTTCGATTTATGAAAACATTAACCTAAATATACACTCTTTATGAATAAATCAAAAAAAAATGTAGTAATTATCGGAGCTGCCGGAAGGGACTTCCATAATTTCAACACCTATTACCGAAATAATGAGAACTACAGGGTTGTAGCATTTACAGCAGCGCAAATACCCGATATTGACGGACGCAAATATCCTGCAGAACTTGCCGGAAAGTTATATCCTGAAGGGATTCCTATTTTTGCCCAGGATGATCTTCCCAGGCTGATCAAAGAATTAGATGTTGATGTATGTGTGTTTTCATACAGTGATGTATCGTACAATGAGGTTATGGCACTTGGCTCTGTTGTGAATACCAGCGGAGCCGATTTCATTTTGTTGGGCCCGAAAGAAACCATGCTGAAGAGTACCAAGCCTGTGATTGCCGTTGGGGCAGTACGCACAGGCTGTGGAAAGAGTCAAACTTCGCGTAGGATTATTGAAACGCTGATGTCGTATGGAATGAAGGTGGTGGCCGTACGCCACCCCATGCCCTATGGCGACCTGGTAGCTCAGAAAGTTCAAAGATTTGGCAAAGTAGAAGACCTTGCCAAGCATCATTGTACTATCGAAGAAATGGAAGAGTACGAGCCGCATGTTACCCGGGGAAATGTGATTTACGCAGGGGTTGATTATGAGGCCATTCTCCGTGAAGCCGAAAAAGAAGCCGATGTTATTTTGTGGGATGGCGGCAATAACGATTTTCCGTTTTTTAAGCCCGACCTGATGGTTACGGTAGTTGACCCGCATCGTCCGGGACACGAGCTGACCTATTATCCCGGTGAAACGACTCTGAGGCTGGCCGATGTGGTAGTCATCAACAAAATCGACAGCGCCGGCCCGGAAAACATTCAGACGGTACGTCAAAATATCAGGAAAGTGAACCCCAACGCCGTGGTAGTTGACGGGGCATCGCCGCTTACGGTGGACAAGCCCGGTCTGATAAAAGGCAAAAGGGTGCTGGTGGTTGAAGATGGGCCAACGCTGACCCACGGCCACATGAAAATCGGGGCAGGAACCGTTGCTGCGCAGAAATTTGGAGCGGCCGAACTGGTTGATCCACGGCCATTTGTAGTAGGCCGACTTGCCGAAACTTTTGCCATCTATCCTGAAATAGGCACACTGCTTCCGGCCATGGGCTACGGAAAACAACAAATTGCCGACCTCGAAGCAAGCATAAACAGGACCGAATGCGATGCAGTGGTAATTGCAACTCCTATTGACCTTAGCCGCATTGTAAAAATTCAAAAACCAACCGTTAAGGTAGATTATGAATTGCAGGAAATCGGCTCGCCAAACTTCGGTCAAATCATTAAGGATTTCCTGATAAAAATGGGACTGGTTACAGATAGGAGCTAACGGATTGTAAGATTCAGGGGGCATTTGCCCCCTTTTTTTTGGGCTTATGGATTCTAATTCTTCAATTATATACAAACATTAAAACCAATTGGAATGAAAAACAAAAGTCTGGTTTCCATCAACGACTACAGTAAGGAAGAGCAACTGAGGGTTTTGGAAGTAGCGCGAGATTTTGAGAAAAACCCTGTACAGAACATTATGCAGGATTTTGTCATTGCGTCGCTGTTTTTTGAGCCCTCAACCCGTACCCGCCTGAGTTTTGAGAGTGCTGCAAACCGTTTGGGCGGAAAAGTGGTAGGGTTTTCAGAAGCGGGAAGCACCTCGGTGAAGAAAGGTGAATCGCTGCGCGATACTATCCTGACCATCGCCAGCTATTCCGACCTGATTGTAATGCGCAATCCCGTTGAAGGAAGCGCACGCTTTGCCGCCGAAATAAGCCCGGTGCCGATAATCAATGCCGGCGATGGGGCCAATCAGCATCCCACCCAAACCTTGTTAGACCTCTACAGCATTCTTAAAACCCAGGGCAGGCTCGACAACCTTGAGGTGGCATTTGTGGGTGACCTCAAATATGGCCGCACGGTACACTCATTGGTTATTGCCTTGTGCAACTTCAACACCACCTTTCACCTGATATCGCCGACGGAATTAAAACTTCCAAGCTCGGTAAAAATGCATATCAAGGAAAAAAACCTGACCTATCACCAATATACCGAGATGGAGGAAGTGATACCCAAGGCAGATGTGCTTTACATGACCCGCATTCAGCGCGAACGGTTCAGCGACCCGTTGGAGTACGAACGCATAAAAAACTCTTACAACCTGCATAACGACATGTTGGCTGAAACCAAAACCAACTTAAAGGTGCTTCACCCACTGCCAAGGGTCAATGAAATAAACATCAACGTTGACTCCAACCCCAAGGCCTATTACTTCCAGCAGGCGCTCAACGGGGTATTTGTGCGCCAGGCACTGATGGCGCTGATCTTAGGACTGCGATAGGTAAACACATTAGAAACTTTTCAATATTAAAAAAATGAATAAGATAATCAAGGAGTTGAAGGTAACCGCCATTGAAAACGGAACCGTAATAGACCATATTCCCTCTAATGCCGTATTTCGCGTAATCCGCATTTTAAAACTGGAAGGTTTTGGAGACATGGTGCTATTCGCCACGAACCTCGAAAGCAAAAAGTATGGAAACAAGGGCATTATCAAGGTAAGCAACAAGTTTTTTAAACCCGAAGAGTTGAATAAAATTGCCCTGGTAGCTCCGAATGCCTCTGTCATCGAGATACGGGAATTTCAGGTCAACAGCAAAAAAATTGTGGAAATTCCCGATATGATTACCGGAATTGTAAAATGCTTCAATCCCAATTGCGTTACCAACCATGAACAGGCAACCACGCGTTTTCAGGCTGTGGAAAAAGAAGACCTGAAACTAAAGTGCCACTATTGCGAGAAAATTACCCGAAGAAGCGACATGGAGTTCCTCTAATCGACTTTTTGTTTCAAGTTCGGAAGCCAACCCTGAATTATAGTTGCACAGGAAGGGTGAGCACCTGATCGCCTCTTTTAACGGTAACTTCGGCAGTGGTTCCCGGCCTGAGTTGATTCAGAGCCCGCATATACGATTGTATTTCGGAAATTTCGTGGTTGTTGATACGCACAATCACATCACCGTTTTGCATACCTGCCCTTGAAGCAGCACGCTCGGGCATTACAGCAAGCACCCTTAGACCATTTCCGGTATAAACATGGTCGGGCATCACACCCAGCGAAACGCCATCGCTGCGCCGTCTGACCGTTTCGTTCTGTTGACTCTGGGAAAAGGCCAGGCGGCTTTGCCCATCCAACGAGCTTATAATGTTTATTGCCACATCCAGAATATTTTCAGTGCCTTCGAAATTTACTTTGTCGGGTGTATCGCCTGGGCGATGGTAATCGTCGTGGATGCCGGTGAAGAAGAACAGTACGGGAATGCCTTTGAGGTAAAACGGTGCATGGTCGGAACCACCCAAGCCCCCTGGACTTTTGCGAATAGTAAGTCCCTCGTGTGCAACACCATCAATGATAGCATCCCATGATGGCGATGAGCCAGTTCCTATCAGCGAAAGGTTGTTATCCTTTGAGCGACCAATCATGTCGAGATTGAACATATAGTTTATTCGGGACATATCGTAGGCATCGCTGTTGACAAAATATCTGCTGCCGATCAGGCCCTTTTCCTCCACTCCGAAGGCAATAAAAATATAGTTGTTGCCAGTAAGGTTGGAATGGATCAAATAGCGGGCTGTCTCGAGCAGTCCTGCGGTGCCGCTGGCATTGTCATCGGCTCCCGGATGCAGTGCTACAACACCGGGGCTTCTTGAACCTGCCCCGCCAAAACCCAGGTGATCGAAATGGCCTCCAATAACTACGGTTGTTGGGGCATTATTGTTCCAGTATCCTGCAACGTTCAGTCCTGTCAGTGATTGGCGGTCGAGTTGTGTAGTCAAAGCAACCTCGCGACGGGGCCTTTTCCTTATCTGCTCTGCTATTTCGCTTTTGGCAAAAACGATGGGGATATTTTCCCTGGGAACCCGCTGCCGTAAACTGATTATAGGGTCGGTGGTGCCTGGGAGGCTGTTTATGAAGATAATGCCGGCAGCTCCTTTCTTTACAGCCAATTCAATGCGGTATGCAAGCGTTTCGTTGAAGGTCATATCCAAACTCCCTTCCAGACCCTGGGGCAGGTAGTATTCCATCATTACAATCCTTCCTTGTACCTTTTGTTTGGCGGGATAACCATTGAGGCCTTCAATTCCTTCAAGTCCAAACCCCACATAAACAACCCTTGCACTTACAGTGTCGTTGGCTGATTGGGGCAGTACAAAAAAATCCTCGCCATGCGTAAACTGCTCTCGCCTTATGCCCAAATGGTTGTTTGGGCCTGGTTTTAACTCCCCAAAAAAAGGCACATCCTGATAAAAAGAACCATCGAACATGGGCTGAAGGCCGATCTCCTTCATACGCTCTTTAACGTAGAGGGCTGCAATGCGCTCTCCCTCCGTACCCGATTCGCGTCCCTGCATCTCTTCGGCTGTCAGGACTAAAACATCATGCCGCAGTCTGGCAATCACCGAATCTCTGGAGAAATCCCACGTCCTTTGCCCAAAGAGGCCCAGGGAAATTGATAAAAGAATTGAAATCAAAAAAACAGAACGTTGTATCATCGGAAAATGAGTTAAGGGTTAAGAATTTTATCTAACCTGTTGGCAGCATGTAAACTGTGACAATCAAGGTTAATATTTATATTTAAGTTTTCTTTTTAAAATTCTTCACGGAAGGCAAATCCTGATTTGAAGGTTTATATTCCGATATGGGTTCCGCAACTCTTTGGGTCGGTTTTTCTTTCTGATAAAACACCTTACCTACCCGCTGGATGTGTTTTAATAAATCAGGATCGTTGATTTGATGATGCAGCGAAATATCAATTTTGTATGGCAACAGCAGGTCGTCTAACTGATTTTCAAGTTTTAACAAGCCAGAATAATCTAAATTTCCTATTACTGTCAAATCTACATCCGAGCCATTTTTATAATTTCCTTTTGCTCTTGAGCCATACACTACTACCTGCTCAATACCGGCGTATTGGGCAAAGCATCGGTTTATGGATACTATGTGTTCAACCTTGAGTCCAAACATTCTTTCAGTTGTTAAGCAAGGAATTCATTTTGCTTTTGAATGCAGCAAACAAATCACAATATGTCAGTGTGATTTTCTCCACCAATTCTTTTAATATTTCTTCATGGTATGTATGCGATGATTTATTTCTGCTTTTAACCATCTCCATCCAGCCCTCGCCATCATCGATCAATCCTTTATTAAAGGCTTCTCTTGAGGCATCTCTCGAACCGGCGATTTGGGTATTGCCTTGGTATTCAAAATAGTCTTTCAACACATTCCATGCTAATTCATGCGTAAATTCAAACCTTTGAATCAAACCTTGTTCTTCCAATTCTGACAAACCCTCTTTGTGATATTTCTTTACAGCCTCATCCAGAAGTGAAAATGCTTTCAAAAAATTCCGAAAACGTTGTTGCCATCTGATGTCTTGTGAATTCATATCGTGTAACCTTTATTCTAATGTTTTGAATAACTCTGTTAAACTACTCCTGTCCTTTTGCATTTGTAATTTATTGGTGCCAGCTTACTTGCCCTTAAATTGCCATTGGCGGTAATGATTATCCTTCCCGTTTCATAAGATTAGGGCTTGGGAAACCCAAAAAAACCGATTCAATTCCAAAATGCAGGTACTGTAAAATTAAGATTTTTTGAGTAAAACTTATGGCCTTGGTGATTTACATCCTTATGCAGCAACAAAGGCAATAAATTCGCCGGTTATTCTTCGTAATTAAATCTGCAACACCTCCCTGCCCTGCCTGAAAACCAGATCAACAGGGATTTCACCTGAATTGATTTTTTCAATGGCCCGAAGAATTTTGCCAGCCGTGGACCTGCACTCTTCTAACCACTCTTTTGCCAAATGAATATTTCCACCGCCCTGCAACAACAGCACCTCGGCCACAAGTGAGGTAACTGCATGCTGCATGGCCTCGAAATGCACAAGGAATGTTCCATCAGGTTTTTCTTCGCACGCTTTTTTATCAAAGAAATATTTCAGGATTATCATATTGGCCTGGCCATGTGCGCTGGAAACTCCAAACCTTAATGAACGAAAAATTCCGGCAAAAAAGGTAACGTAATTATCCAATAAACTGCTATTTGGTATTTTACCTTTTTCGCTGAGCCTGGTAATAAGGTACAGGCCCATAATATCGGCTTTCGCTTCCTCAATAGGATTGTAATATTCACGAAGCGCGATCCGCAAAGGAATACCCTCCGGCACTGTATGCTTCAGGCCCATACCATGAGCGACTTCATGAAAAGTAACATTATCGAAAAAAGCATCGAAGGTTACATGCTGCACCTGACTTTCGTGAATGACCAATCGGGCAATGGGCGCCAGGATGTTGTCGAATTTGGCCTTCATGGCGTTCTTAAACTGCAGTTTCCGGCTGCCGGCTGTCTGATGGATTTCAGGATCATTGGGCAGGTTTACAGCTATTGTTTTGGTGCCGGCATTGCAATCGCCCGCATAGTAAACTACATCGTAAACCCCAATACCGGAACCTGTTGCGGGAATTTCGGCTTTATATGCCTCCGGGACCGGGAGTCCTGCCTGCAATTCGGGCAGCCAGTCGTTATAACTTTTGAACCGGTTGCTCCATTCATGGTCTTTTACCAGAATGTAAGCCTGGTGGGCGGCCTTGTATCCGAAAAGGCGATCTTCGTATGTTTCGGTAGGACCAACTACTAAGTCAATATTGCAGTCATGAACCTTCATCCAGGCCAGGTCGCCGGTTTGAAACTCGTTGGAGATAAACCCCTCCGCCCGGGCCATCAGGTAGTTTTTAAGGAGTAAATCATCGGAAAGGGCTGCTGATTGCCGCAGGAGCCTGGCAGCTTCCCGGTGTTGCATCTCATAGGCTTTAGCATACGGTATGCAGACCAGCCCGCCGGACTGGTCGCGGCCGATCAGCGTGTATGGACTGGTTTTGGACGGGTCGGCAAGAGCCTCAAACTCCTGAACGCTCATATCGGTAGGGTAAAACCGTGCACCCGGAGCTTTTTTGCCGTAACCCTCAACAAATGGCTCATTTCCGCTGATGCGATCCCATGGACCAAAGTGAATCAAAGAATAATGCCTCAACTGTTCATTGCTGATTCCCTGCAACAAAGATTCAGGATCGCCATAAGATTGAAGCCAGAAGATCTCGTCCATAAGGTCAGCAACATCTATCCACAAGGAAATAATTTCCCGTTCTTTATCACCAAGACCTGAAAGATCGGCGGTAAGGGCAATTTCTTTAAACTTGTTTAAATGCGCTTGCATGGATGGATTTCTAAAAAAAATGTCAGTCACAATTTCATACCAGATACTATGCAAAATTAACAGATGATTTTATTTGGCGCTAAAAACCGAACTTTTAACCGTTTTTATAAAAAATTATATCTTTACCGGGTTAAGAATTTATGAACTTAAACTGTGTGCCATGGAACTGACATTTTTAGCATTGTTTTATGTGCTGACTCCCATTTTGATTTTATACTTAACCTACCGTTACAAAATAGCCAACCAGATTGGCTCGGTTATTATAGCCTATGGCGTGGGGCTTGTGCTGGGCAATATCGGGATTTTGCCGGCCAAAAGTGCGTTTTTAAATGACGTATTGATCACCCAGCCCGAAATCACCCTCGACGGCATAAGGTCAATGTTTGCTGCCAACCAGTTGACTGCTGATGATGTGCTGGCCTTCAGGGTTTATAAGTTACGTGATTTGTTGATGACCATAGCCGTGCTGATGGCGATTCCACTGTTGCTTTTTTCGACCAACATCAGGCAATGGAAAAAAGTTGCCGGCAGCGGATTGGTATCACTTGCTGCAGGTATCTTTTCTGTGGTTGTAATGGTTCTTGCAGGTTTTTTTATTTTCAGAGATGTCAATATCCCTGAACTTTGGAAGGTTGCAGGCATGCTTATTGGCGTTTATACCGGAGGTACACCAAACTTAGCTTCAATAAAGATGGCCCTCGATGTAAATCCCGCAATTTATATTATGACCCATACATACGATTTGATTGTGGGAGTATTCTACCTGGCATTTTTAATTACTATTGGAAAGGTTCTGTTCCGAAAATTCCTTCCCAAGTTTAAAGGCTATACGGGAGAAGAGCAAATTGAAAACAGCAACGTGAAAGAGCCGTTCTTCCATGTATTACGTTCCAAAACCTTTTTTCCCCTGCTCAAGGCCATTGGTATTGCAGTAATCATAGCAGGCATAGGAGGCGGATTAAGTACGCTCGTTCCTCAAAATATGGTGATGGCCGTGGTTATCCTCACGATTACCACCCTGGCTATAGCTGTTTCGCTTATACCTGCGGTCAACCGCATCGCCCGCACCTTCGATACAGGAATGTACCTTATCCTGATATTCAGCATTGTGGTAGCCTCGATGGCCGATATCCGCAATCTTGGACAGATCGCTCCTGCTTTGTTTGGCTACATTACCCTGGCAGTTTTTGGCTCACTTATTCTGCATACCTTGCTGAGCAAAATACTAAAAATCGATGCCGACACCACCATTATCACTTCAACGGCATTAATTTGCTCTCCCCCGTTCGTTCCTGTAATCGCAGGGGCGTTGGGCAACCGGCAGATTGTGGTAACCGGCATCACCATCGGAATCATTGGATACGCCATTGGAAACTATTTGGGAGTAACGATTGCGTACATCCTGAGGTAGGACATAGGGTAGAAAACTGGTGCGGTTTCTGAGCGTTCAACAAAAACCTGTAGCAAAAAATGAAAACCAAATTTAGATTCAGAAATTACCTGGTTATTCTGGCAGGAATTATTGCGCTTACTGCCCTAAACAGTTGCAATTATATGCGACGTGTACCCGGAGGAACAGATAGGGTATTGGTTGAAAATGACGAAGTAAGAAATTTGAAAAGGGTTCGGCTTAACTTTTTTCACAGAAATGACGTGGAACGCCACACCCCTTTTATTAGCTCAATGCAGAAATTTCTCAGGGAAATTAAGGCTGATGGCTCAGCGAATTTCACAGTTTTTGAAACCATCAAGATGACCATGGACAGTTATCCGGTTGACCAAAATATATTCATTATTGTTGACAACAAGCCTTTCGAAATTACCTCAAGTCAAATTAGTGTTAACAGAATTACCCAAAGCGATCAGGATACCAGAAGGGTACTTACGGCGGATTCAGTTCACGTCAGGGTGGTTACGGACGTAAGTGAAACTGTTTTTATGGAGAACAGGATCAGTTACACTATCGACTCTGAAATATCAGAGGCCATTTTAGGAGGCTCAGTGGTAAGGTTCAGGTACTACTCCGGGCCGTACATGATAACAACACATCTTAGGCAAAGTGAATTGAGGAATTTAAAAAGATTGATCCGAACCGCGCTTTGACCTGATAATGCACCTTTAAAACCGTGTAATTCTTTACTGATATGCAAAGTGCTACGAAAAGACAAGGCAAACTACTCCTGGCCATTTTGGTTCTGGTCATTATTTTAACAGGGGTGTTTATAATCCAGAACTGGCAGCCCGTATCCATCAACCTCCTTGGTTTTTTGATTCAAGGTCGCTTGTTTATGGTGCTCATAGCCTTTTTTGGACTGGGTTTCTTATCGGGGTGGCTTGGGTGCTATTTGCGCAAGGAGCGGAAACGGGTTGCAAAAAACAACAAGCCGCAACCACTGGAAGATTGACCAAAGAGAGACTTCCTCACTCGTTCCAGGGTTAAGGTTATGTCTGAACCTGCAATTTTTGCCTGATTTCCTCCACCGCCAGCGCTACCACTTCGTAGCTGGCAGGCAGTTCAAAGCTTGGTTCAATACGGTGGTTTCCTGCGGCCGAAACGGCATCCTTTATGGCCAGCCAGGCCGACAGCGCCAACATAAAGGGAGGTTCTCCCACGGCTTTGCTTCGGTGGATTACATTGGGGTTTGGCGCTCCTTGCAGGAGCTCTACCTCAAAATATTCGGGAGTATCGCCCAGAGTGGGTATTTTGTAGGTATCGGGCGAATAATTCAAAAGGTTTCCTTTGTCATCCCATTTGATTACTTCGGTGGTACACCAACCGAGTCCCTGAATAAAGCCCCCGAAAATCTGACCTTTGTCAATGCCGGTATTAATAGAATCGCCAACATCGTGTACTATTTCGACGCTCACTGCCCGGCTTCGCCCGGTGAGCAGGTCAACCTCCATTTCCGACACGGCCATTCCGAAGGCAAAATAATAAAACGGATGCCCTTTGCCGGTGGTGCGGTCGAAATGCACTTCGGGGGTTGCATAAAAGCCCGTCGCGCTCAGGCTGATCCTTTCGAGATGCGCCCTGTCTGCTAGTTCTGTTACAGAAACACCCTTCTGTACTTCACCTTTGAAGTACACTTTACCATCGGCAAAAACAAGCTCGCCGTTTCCGATATCCCCATATTTATTCTGAAGCATCTTCATAGCCAATTGGCGCAGCCGCATTTTGAGTTTGTCTATGGCATCCTTCACGGCCATCCCATTCATATCGGTGCCCGAAGAGGCCGCCGTAGGCGAAGTATTGGGCACTTTGGCAGTGTTTGTGGCATTTACTTTTATACTCTCAAGAGGCAAGCCCATCTCGGCGGCGGCAATCTGAAGGATTTTGGTGTGAAGCCCCTGCCCCATTTCCGTACCCCCGTGATTTACCAACAGGCTTCCGTCCTTGTAGAGCAAAACAAGCGCCCCTGCCTGGTTGAGAAAGGAGGTGGTGAACGATATCCCGAATTTTACCGGTGTGCAGGCCAGACCTCTTTTCACATTCGCATGCGACCTGTTGAAGGCATCCACCTTTTTTCGGCGCTCCGCATAGTGGGTTTTCGCTATGATGCGCCCTGCGATAATATGCAATCTGTTGTTTTTCAACACCTGACCATACGGGGTAAGGTTACGGTCATCGGTTCCATAGAAATTGCGCTGCCTGATTTCCAATGGGTCTTTTTTAAGAAAACGGGCAATCCTGTCGATGACATGCTCCATAACCGCCATTCCCTGTGGCCCGCCAAAACCGCGGAAAGCAGTGTTCGAGGGCAGGTTGGTTTTCCAGATATTGCCCGTGATGCGCACATTGGGTATGAAGTATGCATTTTCGGCGTGAAACATAGCCCTTTCCATGATGGGAACAGACAGGTCGGCACACCAGCCGGCATCGGAGTTAAGCTCCACAACATAAGCCAGTATCTGTCCATTGTTGTCGAAAGCAATGGTGTAATCCGACTCAAAGCGGTGGCGTTTGCCGGTTATTTTCTGGTCGTCGTCGCGAAAGAGCTGCATCCGCACTGGCTGCCGGGTTGCGTGAGCCAACAGGGCGGCCCAGGCCGCAACATGGTTTCCCTGGCTCTCCTTACCGCCAAACCCGCCTCCCAGGCGTTTCACCTCACACACCACCTGATTGGCCTGCAAACCGAGAACCTCGGCAACAATCATCTGGGTTTCGGTGGGGTTTTGCGATGAGGCATACACGGTCATTTCGCGGTTCTCGCCGGGTACGCACAAGGCACCCTGGGTTTCTAAATACCAATGCTCCTGGGCGCCGGTTTTCAGGGTGCCCCTCAGCACATTTGGGGCCTGGGCAATAACCTCATCGGGCGAACCCATCTCATAAACCCTGGGGGGAATCAGCAGGGTTCCTTTATTTTTAGCTTCGCCAATGGTAAGAATTGGCTCAAGGTCCTCGTAAGTAACTGTAATCTTCTTTTCTGCTTCCAGGGCAGCCTCCTCGCTATCGGCAGCAATCAGGAACATGGCCTGCCCCACGCAATGCACCACCCCTTCGGCTAAGCAAGGTTCGTCGTGCTTTACCGGATTCATTTGGTTGTGCCCCGGTATTGCGGTATAATCCAAAACGGCATACACGCCTTTCACCTTGCGGGCTTCGGAAAGGTCGTAACTGATAATCCGGGCATGGCAGTGCGGGCTGTAAACGACCCTGCCATGCAGCACCTGTGCGGCCGGAGAAAAATCGCCCACATAAACCGCCTCTCCGGTTACATGCATTATGGCGCTTTCGTGTGGTATCTGTTTGCTCATGGCTGTTTCAATTTTGCTTATTTGCAATGAAACGCTCAAATGCCTTCAACAGCAGGTTTCGGGCAGCTAACGTACGGTATTGCCGTGTGCTCCGGGCATCGGAAATGGGCGTGAACTCTTTTTCGAGCATTGCTGCGCACTCTTTTGCTGTTTCCCAATTCAGAGGCTTTCCCGTCAATTCCTTTTCAACACTCAATGCCCTTTGGGGTCGCTCGGCCATGCCGCCCAACACCACCGCAGCCTCCGAAACAACGCCTTCACTACTGGTTCGAAGGGCTACCGAAAGGGAAACGGTTGATATGTCGAGGTCGCGTCGCGTGGAGACCTTTTCTAAGAAAAAATGCATGCCTTCAGGCATCTGAGGGATGAAAACCCCTGTGAGCAGTTCATCGGGCCGCAGGCTCGTCTGCCGGTAGCCGGTAATAAATTGTTCGAGGTCGAGGTGGCGCTTCCCTGTTTCAGAAGTCAACTCAACCTTCGATTTTAATGCAATAAGCGGCGGAATCAGGTCGCCAACCGGCGAGGCCGTAACCAGGTTTCCGCCAACGGTGGCCACATTCCTGATTTGTTGCGATGCAAATACATCCAGAACCGGCAAAAAGTGCTTCAAATGAACTGTTGCATATTCTTTGAAATTTTCAATCCGAACACCTGCGCCAATGAAAACCCCACCGCCGGTTTTCCGGACTTGTTCAAGTTCGCTTATGTGCGATAAATCCAAAATCTCCGGCAGATAATCATGGGTTTTGTTTTGCCTGATGGCCGTATCGGTAGCCCCTGCAATCACTTTAGCGTTAGGAAATTGAGCCCGGAGTTTCATCGCTTCCTGAAGATTGGCAGGAAGCATATACCGTTGGAGCGGACTTGCAATGCTCAGCGACTCCCCTTCTGCCTTGATTTCCCGAAGCATTTTAACAACGGCGGCCCTGTTTTCGTCGAACCGGTCGGGCAGCCGCTCCTTGCAACATTGCACGGCTGCCTCTATAATGGGCTGATAGCCGGTGCAGCGGCAAAGGTTTCCGGCAAGGCTGAGGGTCAGGTTTTCGCGTGTGGGAAGTTGGTCGGATTTGTAAAGTGAAAACAGCGACATCACCACCCCCGGAGTGCAAAAGCCACACTGGCTCCCGTGGTTATCAACCATAGCCTGCTGCACCGGATGCAGCCTGAGTTCCTTCCCGTTGCGCACGGCCAGATTTTCTACCGTTACCAGGTGTTTACCATGGATGGCCGCAAGGAATAGCAGGCAGGAGTCAACGGCTTTGTAACGAATGGTATGGGTTTCGTCCAACTCGCCCAACACCACGGTACATGCGCCACAATCCCCTTCGGCACAGCCTTCTTTCGCCCCGCGATGGTGGGGCATGGAGCGCAAATAATTCAGCACGGTGGTTGACGGCCGAAAAGACTCCTTCGAAAAGTCAATCGCCACAACCCGGTCATCCAAAACAAATTTCAGCACCTCAGCAATCATAAATGGTTTTGGTTTTTAACATCTATGAGTTTCGCCATAATACTTATGGCTATTTCGCGCGGGGTCTCTGCATGAAAAGGAATGCCGATGGGAGTATTTACTTTTTCGAGTTGTTCTTTGGTCACTTTGCCACCTTCCAGCAGTTTGGCAAAAGTTTCGCCAACCTTGCGTTTGCTCCCGATCATACCCAGATAGAGCAAATCTTTGGTAGCCAGCACTTCGAGCAGTACCGCATCGAAGGCGTGCCCCTGGGTGGTAATCACCCCAAAATCGCGCGGTGTGAACGGAATGGTATTGGCCAACTCCAGATAATCACCCGCTAAACATTCGGCATATCCGCTCTGGAATTCCTTGTAAATTTCGGGGCGGTTATCAACAAAATGCACCTTGAAACCAAGACCTGAAGCATATATTCCTACTTCGCGACCAACATGTCCGGCGCCGAAAATGTAAAGGTTCAAGCTGGTTTTGATGGGTTCGAAATAGATGCTCACACGCCCGCCGCAAATCATACTCACATCCTCTTCAAGCTCGTAATGGATATGGCGGGGTTTGCCGCTTTTCAGAATCTCCTGTGCGTCGGCTATAGCCTTCCTTTCGATGGCTCCTCCGCCAATGGTACCCATAATGTGCCCATCGTCGAACACAACCATCTTGGCGCCTTCCTTGCGGGGTGTGGAACCTTCGGTATCGGTAACAATGCAAAGCACAAACGGCTTGCCCTGTTCTTTGATTTTATCAAGCTGAAATATTATATCGTCCATCGGGCAATATCTTTTTGGGAAAAGTAAATTTGCCAAATGTAAAGAATAAATTCAAAACCTCATGTGGAAAGCCTCAGAAAATCACGGTAATCTTCAGGGGTGTTGATGTTGAGCAAAATCCTGCTGTCGGTGGCAGGAACTGTTACCTTCCGGTATGCCTTTAAAAAACTGTTCAGAGCCGTCGAAGGTTCGCTGCAACGGATAATCTGCAGCGTCACTACCGTGTTGAGAAGTACCGGATGCCCGCCCTTTGAATTAAAAACAGGCACTACGAAATCACCATCAGGTGCCGCATGCAGCATTTGCTGCAGCAAAACGGCATCAACAAAAGGATTATCCACATTTTGTATGAAAACCGGAAAGTCGCTGCCAATCTCCCTGAGTCCCAGTTGCAATGACCTGAACCGGCCCTTCTCGGGGGCATCATTCACCACAACGACGGTTGCTCCGCCTGTGCCTGTGGAAATTGTCCGTGCCTGAGGTTCCGAAAGCGGATTGACCACCACTACCACAGGGCTGCTTCCAAACGTATGAAAACCGGCTAAGATATTCGACAGGAAACTGTAGTTTAGGCCAAAGGGCAGATTCAGCTTGTCGTGACCCATGCGCTTCGACAGCCCTGCTGCAAGTATTATGGCGCCTGTTTGGGGCATGGTTTAAATGGTAAAGGCTTTTTGATGCTTTTATGCATGAAAAGTGCCATTAGCGTTCAAAAAATCGGGATAAAAATATATTGAAAACCTCGAAGCTAATACGCGACTTTTCACTTCATTCGTTTTTGAGCTTTCGTTGGATGTCTTTTGTTGTGTACGATAGCAGTGATGACCACGATGGCATTTGGTTCGTCCACATAGAAATGTATGTTAAAAGGAAAGCGCTTGGGGTGCGCTATGCGAATATTTTTATATCTTACAGCGTAAGCGAAAGGCATTTCTGATATCTGGCTGATTGCCTGCACCAAGGCTTGGGCAAACTCTTCATCCAAGCCTTCACACTGTTCATTGTACCATTGTTTGGCCTGAAGGACATCGGATAAGGCTTCATCAAAAAACAATAACCGGTAGGTCATTAAGCTTTACGTTTCAGTTCATCCAGAAGCATATTACCCTGCATCAACCTTTCAGGATTATCAGAGATAGCCTTCAGTCGCTGTTCAATCAAGTCTTTCTCCCACTTTGGAAGCTCCTTGCCTGCTTCTTCAATATCAGGATAGCTTTCTTTGATGGTCAGCCAGTCATTTATCGGGATAAACACTCCCGTATCCTTGCCGTTGCCGTCTTGTATTATCTGTAACCTCATATCTGAAAATTCTTTAAATGCCTCTATTATTCCGCCAATGGTCATTTTGTTCATCCCCAAAGAGTTTCAAGCTCCAGGGTAATTACAAATTTAGTCAATAAAGATTAAAAAATCCGCATAAATTCCTTGCAATTTAATTCTACTTGCAAATGTACCTTTTTGGGAATCAACCTGAGGTGAATCATCCCGATTGCCTAAATTAAACCTTGAGCAATCATAGCATTGGCCACTTTTTTGAATCCGCTTATATTAGCCCCGGCGACATAATTGACAAATCCATCTTCACGGGTTCCATTTTTTACGCAGGCTGCATGTATGTTTTTCATGATGGTTTGCAACCTTGTATCAACTTCTTCTTTCGTCCATTGCAGGCGAATAGAGTTTTGGGTCATCTCAAGACCCGACACAGATACTCCACCCGCATTGGCGGCCTTCCCAGGTCCGTATAGGATTTTATTTTCCAGGAAAACTTTAATGGCTTCCGGCGTTGAAGGCATATTTGCACCCTCGGCCACGCAAAAACATCCATTGTCAACCAGCATTTGGGCTTCTTCGCCGTTCAATTCGTTTTGGGTAGCGCAAGGCAAAGCTATATCGCATTTTATTTTCCAGGGGCGCTCACCTGTATAGTACTCAGATGAGGGAAAGTTTTCGACATACTCTTTTATACGGCCCCTTAATCCATTTTTCAGATATTTGACAAACTCAAGTTTTTCGGGTGAGATTCCATCGGGGTCATAAATGCAGCCATCTGAATCAGACAACGTAACTACCTTACCCCCCATTTCAATCACTTTTTCTACTGCATGTTGGGCCACATTACCTGAGCCGCTTATAGCAACAATCTTGTTTTTGAAAGATTCACCCCTGGTTTTCAGCATTTCAGTTGCAAAATAGACCATTCCATAACCGGTAGCCTCAGGACGCAATGGGCTTCCTCCAAAATCAAGACCCTTGCCGGTATAAGTTCCGGTAAACTCATTCGTGAGTTTCCGGTATTGCCCATACATATAGGCCACCTCGCGGCCACCAACGCCTATATCGCCGGCCGGTACGTCGGTATTCGGACCAATATGCCTGAAAAGTTCGCTCATAAATGATTGGCAAAACTTCATCACTTCATTATCCGATTTTCCTTTGGGATTAAAATCCGAACCTCCTTTTCCACCTCCCATAGCGAGCGAGGTAAGGCTGTTTTTGAATGTCTGCTCAAATGCCAAAAATTTAAGTATGTCGAGGTTTACCGAAGCATGAAACCTGATACCACCCTTGTAAGGTCCTATAGCGCTATTCATTTGAATGCGGTAGCCACGGTTTATTTGCACCTCGCCATTATCGGCAAGCCAAAGCACACGAAACATGATTACCCTTTCCGGCTCGGTCATACGCTCTAATATTTTAAGCTTGAGCAAAGCGGGGTTATCAACTATAAAAGGAGCAAGGCTCTCGGCAACTTCATGTACAGCCTGGTGAAATGCTGGTTCGTTGGGATTACGGGCAACCAATCGTGCCATGAAACCGTCTATAAATTGTGTTGTCTCGTTTTTCATTGCTTTAATGGTTTTATGATACACGAAGGTTAGGATAGAAGCTCAACAGGTTACCAGCAAAGGCTTTTAGGGTTATTTAGCACCCAATTACCTATTAACACAAAAATAATGAATAATTTGTTAAAACAGCTAATCTGCAATTATTTAGATTTTTACTAAAACCTTTTGGTTCTGTTGTAATAACTTGAGGAAGTTTGCATATTATGAAATGTGCTTTGATGCTTCCCTTTGCCAAGAATGACGATTGTCTGTTAGCATTTGGTTTTAAGCTAATGGCTAATAACTAAATTGACTAATTCCCCCTTTGGAGGGGGTAGGTGGAGGTTGGGGGTTGCTACATTATTCGTAGTCGTGATGATATACAGCCGGCAGGGCTAAAGCCCCTAAGGGTATAAGTTCTCGGTTGCCCCGACCTAAAGGTCGGGGTTGCTGGAATCCTCAAAAGTGGAACCAGTGAGATGCCAGGTAAAGTTAAGACCTTATTACCTTAGTAGCAAAAAACCTTCACCGCTATAACGAACCTTATTACCTTATTTCCTATTTGAGTGACTTAAGTTTATGTTTTCATCTCCTGCTTATCGCTCCCGGATTGTTCCTCCTGAAGAAGCGCTTTTGGACAGCGTTGCCGGCTTGCCGTAATAATTTACCTTGGCGCTGCTGCTTGCGTCAATCGACATTTTGTAGGTAGCAAAAACATGATTTATTGCAGCCGAAGACGCATCAACCGTTGCATTGTCGGCTTTTAACTCCCGGGCATTAACAAGGGCGCCGCTGCTGCTGTCAAGAAACAATTCGCGAACCCTCCCGCTAAGATTTATATGCGCGCCGGAGCTGGCATCAACGGTTAATTTTTCCACATCTAAGCTTAACTCGACTGAAGCTCCTGCGCTTAAATCGAGCAGCAGAGCCGGGCCAACAATACCGGTTGGGGAGGTGAACCTTGCGCCGGACGAACCACTCAGGGCTTCGAGCGACACGAAATCAACTTTCACATGTAGGGCCTTGTGTTGTCTTACACTTTCTTTCAGACGGATTCTAAGCTCGCCATCAACAACTTCGGTAACTATCAGCTCAACCAGGTTGTCGTCGGCTTCAATGGTAAGCCCGGTAGCGTTGCCCTGGCGCAATTCAATATGGATTCCTCTTGAGGCTTCAATAGAGTTAAAACTCCCTATTTCACGCTTTTCGGTAACCACATTCATGCTGCCTGTGATTTCCGCATCCCAATCAACAATATTGGTGGCCGGAACAAAATTCACATTGTACCTGACCACCACCAACATGGTAATGATAAACGTAAGTATTGCAATAGAGGCGACTAAAAGGATTTTGTTTGTTGTCTTCATTTCCGTATTTTTTTAATTCAAACCTAATATCAGATGTCGTTTTGTTGCCTGTAACTTTCGTATTGCTTCTCAAGGTCGTGAAGGTTCATGCGGAGCAATTCCATGGTTCTGAACATTTGGGGCAATGCTTCTTTTACAAATTGCTCCTTTTTCAGTTGGAGGGTTTTTTCAAATCCATCTTCGGCCACAAAGTAACCAATGCCCCGCTTGTTGTAAATAATTCCTTTATCCTGAAGGAAATTGAAGGTACGCATGGCAGTGTTGGGATTTACTTCAACCTGCACGGCGACCTCCCTTATCGAAGGAATCTTCGCCCCCTCCTCCCATTTTTTCTGCAATATATTCTCGCAGAAATAATCGGCTATCTGCAGATAAATTGCATGGTTTTCGCTGAATTTCATGCTTACACCTGCCTTTCTTTAATGCCAAACCAGGTTAATATCAAAAAGAAGGGTATCATCAGGTAATAAAAAGCAAATTCCATGATATCGGGCAGGGTCTCTCTGAAAAAGTTTTCCAAACCGGATGAAAGGGAAGTTTTCTGAATCCCTATATAGCTTTCGAAGTTGAAAGTTCCAAATATTAAAAAGAATGCAATGGTTACAATCAGCCCCAAAACACTCTGAATCACAAAAATGCTGAGGATGGTTTTGAAAAAATTCAGTCTGCGGAAATAAATGGCTCCAAACAAGAAAACGGACTGTGTAATAACATAAATCAGCACGGTGTTGAGGCCATCCCATGTCCATGTTGCCGAAAATGATTCGGCAGCCAACGGGATACCGACAATCAGGTGCGTAAGAAGAAATACCAATGCAATACCTGTAAGGGCAAAGATGGAGTACATGATGGCTGTCAACAGCCAGGCCATGGCGAGGCGTTCGAGGTTCGAAACCGGAAGGGTAAGAAATGTAATGCTTCGCTGGGGGCTATTCAGTTCTGAAAAAATATTGCTCGAAAAAACATAACCGCCCATAAAAAGCGCTACGAAATACAGCGGCCAAAGCCCCCGGATGCCCTCCGGATTAAAAAATCCGGTTAATACCGAAACCACAAGCAGCATTCCGCCAAACGAGGCAAAGGCGATAATCAGACCGGTGATGTTGCCAAAAACCTGCCGTTTAATCAAAAGCAAAAGCCTTTTTATACTGAAGATATTATTTTTGTTTACCATGATTATGAGGGATTTGCAAACGCTTCGTGAATAGCCTTAGGGTTGTTTACTACGGCATTGAACAACAATTCGAGGTCGATGTGGCTTTCGCCGCCCGACGAATTGGCAAGCAATGCTGCCGAGCCGCCAAACACCTCTTCGGAATAAAGAATCTTTTCACCTTCTGAAGCCTTGTGGTGGGGTTCGAAAAGAAGTTTTTTTGAAATTTCTTCAACGCCCCGGTTGAAAATGATTTTTCCCTCATCCATGATAACCACCGGATCGATAAGGCTTTGAAGGTCGCGTACCTGGTGTGTCGAAATAACGATGATCTGGTCAGGCTCCATGGATGCCGCAATCACCTTTCTGAACTGGCTTTTTGAAGGGATGTCGAGACCGTTGGTTGGTTCGTCCATAAGCATCAACCTGGCATTGGTGCTAAGCCCGAAAGCTAACAGAAATTTTTTCTTTTGCCCGTAGGAAAACTGGTTGAGTTTTTTGGCGGGGTCGAGCTGGAATTCTTCACTGAGCCTTCCGAACTTTCCACGGTCGAAGTTCGAATAGAAGGGAGCGTTCAAATCGATGTACCTCGAAATTCGAATAGGAGGCAACTCAAATTCCTCCGGCAGAATATAGACTTTTTCAAGGGCCTCAGGAATGCGGTCTTGAGCCTCAAAGCCGTTTTGCATGCACCTGCCTGATTGAGGAAACACCAACCCTGCTATCAGTTTAAGCAAGGTGGTTTTTCCTGCACCGTTGCGGCCCAACAAACCGTAAATATTCCCCTGCTCGAGTTTCAGGCTCAGCCCGTTGAACAAGGGTTTCTTGCGGTTGTAGGCAAAAATGATGTTCTCTAAAAAGACCATAATCATATTGTTTTAGTGTACTACTTACCTAACACACTGCAAAGGTAAAATAGTTTTTAATAACCATCCAAATTTTTTCACTTTTTTTTTGAAAAAAAAATCCGAGGCGGCCGGTTAAATTGCGGGGGATACCTTGCTTTGGTAGGTATTAAAGGGCTTTCACACCAGCCTGTCATTCCGAACGAAGTGAGGAATCTTTACCTGAAACCACACACCTTTCTATTTCTGACCACACGGATACCTGAAAGCGGCGTTGAGCTTAGATATATTCAGGAGCTCAAGGGGCATAAGGGTTCACGAACAACCGAAATATACACACATGTATCAACAAATACCATTCAAAACATAAAATCACCTTTTGATGGTTTGTAATTCAAATATTTATGCGTAAATTGACCGCTTTATTGGGAATGATGCATACACGAAATGCAAACTGCGCCTATACAACGGTATTTGTAGGTGTTGGGAGGTAGTAGTGTTGTAAGGATAAGCGAGTTGGCAACCATTTTATTAAACACTCGAAACGACTTAAACTATAATTTATGGACAGAATAATTCAAAGCTTTATCGATGATTTTAAATCTGAATTTAACTACGACAAGATTGATAATGCTCTAACCCCCTAATTCACTGGACAAAATTTGTGTAATCAGATTAGTACAGTAAATTAGCAGATCATGAGTAAAATTAAGCGAAAATTCGACTTGGATGAGAAACTCCAGGTTCTGCGGGAAGGA